>ENA-ORXT01003453-ORXT01003453.1-marine-metagenome-genome-assembly--contig:-NODE-3453-length-17417-cov-4.499077_pt1 | contig 17417 bp, 13 predicted proteins | sample MGYA00237868_ERZ511482 | MGnify/ENA metagenome assembly ERZ511482 | reverse complement strand
CAAAAATTAAGCATTAATCCTTCTATTGTTTGGCAATTGTATTTGCCCCAAAACTTTGAATTCAATTTGCAACAATCTAGAAACACGGTCTTTACAAAAAACATCTATTATGCCTATTTGGGTTCTGCCAATATAAGCCTTGTATATGAAAAGCGCCTTGGCAATAAGTCGAACCTACAACTGAGTTTATGGGGAGAGAAAAGTTTTATTCCATTAGGGGAAGACAATCAATATATAACGATGTTTGGTCTTAGTGGCGGAATTATTTTTGGGAAGTAATAATTAATATCCATGATTATTTTATTAGACTTGCAACAAAACCAAAACAATTTGCACCTTTAATTATGAAGTTACTTATTAGGCTTTACTTTTAGATAAAACCACCCAATATATAACATCGTAATCAAGCCACAAACAATCATATAATGAAGTACATAACAAAATATTTAATTCTTTTATCAACAATATCGTTCTTCACATCTTGTCAGGTAGAACTAAACATTGGATGTATTTCACCAGAAGGCACTATAGAAACACGTACATTCGAATTTAACGATTTCGACAAAGTTGTTTTTGAATTGGATGCAGAAGTTGTTATCAGACAGGGAGAAACGCAAGAAGTTGTCATAGAATCAAATGCCAATATTTTAGACCGTATAGAAGATGATTCGCAAATTAATGGAGACGAATTGGTTTTAGCCATCAATGGTTGTTCCAAACTTGATAGAGAAGATGTGAAAATCAGTATAACCATGAAAGCTATTGAGTCAATAATCATATCGGGTGATGCCGTTGTAGATTCTGAAGGAACTTGGACAGATTTAGGTGATTTGGATTTAAGCATTGAAGGAGATGGAACTATGAACATTGATTTTAATGAAGTTAATGAAATGGTGATCCAAGTAGATGGTGATGGAGAATTTAATCTTACAGGCATTGCCGATGAACTTAAGGTTGATTTATCAGGAGATGCCATATTAAACACTGAAGGGCTGAATGCAAGAAAGGCTGCCATTAAAATCGAGGGAGATGCGGATTGTGAATTGACTGTTTCAGAAGAAATTGATATTGATGTCAAAGGAGATGGAACACTTGAAATATGGGGAACAGCTGATGAACAAAAAATTGATGTTTCTGGAGATGCGTCTATCAGAAACTTCGAACTCATTTCACAAACAACAAAAATCAGAATTCAAGGAGATGCCAATTGTGAAGTAACAGTCGAAGAAAGCCTTACCGTTGAAATACGAGGAGATGGAAGTATTTGTTATCGAGGGCAACCTTCACTTGAAGTTGATGTCGGTTCTGGTTCTATATCTGATTGCAATTGATGTGAAATTGGGATTTGGGGAGTTCGAGACAAGTTACCGTTTGCATTATCAAGTAGAACCACCATTACAAAAATCCCGATATCCCAAAATCCCGATATCCCAAAGTCCCGATATCCCAAAGTCTCGATATCCCAATATCCCAATATCCCAATATCCCAATATCCCAAAGTCAGCTTTGAGTTAGAAATTATTCATTAACAGTTGACTTTCTACATAACTATTTTACCCACAAAAAAATTACCATGAAAAAGACATTGTGCTTAATGGCATTGCTGTGCCTATTATTAAGCGAAACAAAACTATTGGCCCAAGACATTACGCAATCGATTAGAGGCGTTGTTATTGATCTGGAAAGCAAAACTCCGCTTATAGGCGTAAACATTACCATCTCAACAAGCAATCCGATTCTTGGAAGTAGTACTGACTTAGAAGGACGCTTTAGAATCGAGGACATTCCCATTGGCAGGCACGACATAGAGATTTCGTATATTGGATATGAAACCGCTTATCTAAACAGTATTTTACTAAACTCAGGAAAAGAATTGGTATTAGAAATTGAGTTAGAAGAATCTATATCCTCCTTAAATGTGGTCGAAATAACGGCTGAAAATGCAACCGACAAAACAAAAGCGCTCAATACCATGGCGACCTTAAGTTCTAGGACTTTTTCTGTGGAAGAGACTTCTAGATATGCAGCCGCATCTTTTGATCCAGCTCGGATGGCACAAAATTATGCAGGGGTTTCTATAGGAGCAGGTTCTGATTTATATAATGAAATAATAGTAAGAGGCAATTCACCTGGAGGTGTTTTATGGAGACTAGAAGGCATAGAGATTCCCAATCCAAATCACTTCGGTTTTATGGGTAATTCGGGAGGAGCCATCAGTATGTTGAGCAGTACCACACTTAGCAATTCCGATTTTTACACAGGTGCTTTTCCTGCCGAATTTGGCAATGCAACTTCTGGAGTTTTTGATTTAAATATGCGTTCTGGAAATAATGAAAAAAGGGAAACTTCTTTGATGATTGGTGCGCTTGGGGTTGAAGTTGGAACGGAAGGTCCTTTTAGTAAAAATGGTAAGGCGTCTTATTTATTGAACTATCGGTATTCGACGTTGGCACTGCTACAAGCAACAGGTATCAACCCAACTGGAGATGTTTTACCCACTTATCAAGACCTTTCGTTTAAGGTAAATGTTCCAACTAAAAAAGGGGGAACATTTGCTTTATTTGGATTGGGTGGTGATAATTTAGCTGCCACTTATCCAGAAAAAGATTCTCTAAATTGGGAAAGCCAATACGATCGTGAAGGATTCGAAGCGAGAGGCGCTGTGGGCACCATAGGCTTATCCCATCGTTACTTGATTAATGATAAAAGTTATCTGAGAACGGTCGCCATAATCTCCGGGAGCAGAGAAGAAGAAGATGGATTTAGGTTGGACGATGCTTATAGCAAAATTATTGATTACGATCAAAAAATTAGAGAAAACACTTATAGAGTTAGTAGTTTGTATCACCTAAAAATAAATCCAAAAATCAGTTTACGTCTCGGTGGAATTTATTCATATAAAGATTTTAATTTAAAAATCGACAGACGTTCAGAAGTAGAAAAACCTTTAGAAAACATTTTTAATGCCAATGGAGAAACAGGTTTCATACAAGCCTATGCGCAATCCAAGTTTAAATTAAGTCAAAATTTATTGCTTAATATGGGTGTACATTTTTCACAAATTACGCTAAACAATAAATATGTCATTGAACCTAGAATGGCATTAAAATGGAGTATTGCGCCTGGCAAAAATTTGAGTATTGCCTCTGGTTTACACAGTAAAATGGAACACCTCAGTTTGTATTCTTTGAAAGGAGCTTGGGAAGATGGAACCGTCGTAAGTGGAAACGAAGACCTTGCTCCTACCAAATCCATTCACAATGTTATTGCCTATGACCACGTTTTCAATCCTAAATTCAGGTTAAAAGCGGAAGCGTATTATCAGCACTTATTTGATGTAACCATCCTAAACGATCCAAGTTCTACCTTCTCGATAATCAATGCTTTTGATGCATGGGACTACTTTGGATTAAATGATGCTGTTCAAGAAGGTACTGGTAGAAATGTAGGTTTGGATTTAACCCTAGAAAGATTTTTTGCCGATCAGTATTATTTTATGATTACAGGCTCACTCTACGATTCTAAGTATAAAACATTAACCAATAAATGGTACAATACTCGCTTTAATGGCAATTATCAATTAAACTTTTTGGGCGGAAAAGAATTTTCTGTTGGTAAAAACGACAAAAATATTTTGGGCGTAAATGGAAAGTTCTTATTAGCAGGTGGAAACAGATATACAGCTATAAATTTACTCGCCTCTATTGATGCAGGAGATACCGTCAAAGATAGAGACAATCCCTATACTGAAAGGGGCGATACCTATTACCGATTTGACATAGGTTTTAGTTATAAAATCAATACCAATAAAATGACCCACACTATTTTATTCGACATTCAGAATGTCACCAACAGAGAAAACATTCACTCTGTCTATTTCAATGAGGACACTTTTGAATTGGAGACAGAAACTCAAACTGGATTTTTCCCATTCTTTAATTATCGGATGGAGTTTTGATACACACACATATTCCACCAAGGCTAGATTTGTTTTGAAATTTCCTAACCTAAATTAAAGCCACTTTACATTATCCTTTTAATTAAAAAACACCCATACCAATAAAAATATAATTGGTATGGGTATTTTTACCAAAGATTAAAAAATCATGAAGGACAACCTTTTCACCCTACCTAAATCTGGCGACCTTGCTATTCAAAAAGAGTTTTTTGAAACACTACAAGAAACAGAAAACATCAAGATAGAACGCATCATTTCTACAGGACAGACCACCCCACCGAATCAATGGTATGATCAAGAAAAAGCAGAATGGGTGGTTCTATTAACAGGAGAAGCTGAACTTACTTTTGAAAATGGAAATATAAAAAAATTGACTGCGGGTGATTACTTATTTATACCTCCCCATCAAAAACATAGAGTGAGTTATACTTCAGTGGAACCAGCTTGTGTTTGGTTAGCGGTTCATTTTACGAATAAGTAAATTTGAGATACTATAGGAATCTCTTACCTTAGGAATAGAGAATTAATACGGATCAACATCCACCTGAATCACCATAGAACGATATTCCTTTACTTGACGGAATCGCTCAACCAATAAATCCAATTGCTTTTTGGCGTGTCTAATTTTCCGACCATCATTGGGCATTTTCAAAAGAACTTGACGGATGTAATAGTTGCGAACCATTGATACACTTGGTACCGAAGGGCCCAATACTTGACCTGGTAAAACTTTGCTTAATTCTTGGGTAAAAATAAAAGAAACATGGTTGATTAATTCTTTGTTTTTATGCTTCAAAGTAATGCCCGCCATTCTGGCAAAAGGAGGATACACCCACTGTTCTCTTTCTTGAATTTCCTTTTGATAAAACCCTTTATAATCTTCTCGCTGTATGTAATCAAAAACAGGATGACCAGGCTTGTTGGTTTGAATAAGGACCTTGCCTCTTTTTTGGCGACGACCAGTTCGACCACTGACTTGGAGCATCAATTGAAAGCCTCTTTCGGTTGATCTAAAATCTGGAAAACCCATTAAAGAATCGGCACTTAAAATACCGACCAATCCGACATTGTCAAAATCAAGTCCCTTGGTTACCATTTGAGTACCCACTAAAACATCAATGGTCTTTTCTTCAAAAGCATTGATGATTTTCATATAACCCGACTTCTGCCGAGTCGTTTCTAGATCCATTCGTGCAATCTGATGATCTGGAAAAAAATTATTGAGATCGTCCATTACTTTTTCGGTTCCAAATCCCATTAGCTTTAAGGCAGGACTTTTACACTGCGGACAACTTGGAGGCATTTTACTGGTATAACCACAATAGTGACACTTAATGTCTTGCGAATATTTGTGGTAAGTCAAAGTAACATCACATTGAATACACTGCGGAATCCAACCACAACTTTGACAAGTAACAGAAGTCGAGTGTCCACGACGGTTCCTAAATAGAATAATCTGTTCTTCTTTTTTGAGCGCATCTGAAATCGCATCGAGCAAGGTTTGCGAAAACAAGCCCCTCATACGTTTTTCCTTTCGCTCCTGCTTGATGTCAACCAACTCTATTTCGGGTGCTTGAATCCCTCCAAATCGCTGTGGCATTTCAATCAAACCAAACTTTCCATTTAATGCATTGTGGAAGCTTTCCAAAGCAGGAGTTGCCGAACCCATAATAACCTTAGCGTTATGCATCACTGCAAGCTTAATGGCAACATCACGGGCATTGTATCTTGGGGCTGGATCTTGTTGTTTATAACTGGGATCGTGTTCTTCATCGATAACAATTAATCCGAGATTTTGAAGCGGTAAAAAGAGAGAGGAACGAACACCAACCACTACTTTATATTGATTGGTCAATACTTTTTGCCAAATTTCTACTCGTTCTTGTGGATTAAATTTAGAGTGATAAATGCCCACATCACTACCGAATACTTTTCGCAAACGGGCAATCATTTGTGCCGAAAGGGCAATTTCGGGCAGTAAATATAATACGTTTTTTCCATCGGCAATGGCGTCTTTAATCAACTCAATATACACCTGCGTTTTACCACTTGCTGTAACACCATATAACAACGCTACCCTCTTTTCTTTTAAGGTCTCTCCTATTTCCCACAAGGCTTGGTTTTGAGAAGGCGAGAGTTCCCATACTAGGTTCTCAGACTTATAGTTATCGACAATTCGATCTACGGCTTCTTTTTTTCTGGTAAAAATTCCTTTGTCCATCATCGCCTTTACAACACTTCCCGTAATATTTGCCTTCTTTGTCAACGCTGGTTGTGAAACACTTTTGCGCTGATGTGCTAGGGTAAAAAAGGCGAGTAATGCTCGTTCTTGAGAAGGCGCTTTCGACACCATTTGAAACAGCGCCTGATGGGTTGCTTCTTCTTCATATGCTGGTGCGAGTGCTATAAAATTTTCCATTTTGGGTTTATAGCTCTCCTTTAATTCTTCTTGGAGAATAATGACGCCTTTATCCAAAAGGGATTTGACCAGATAGGTTATATTTTGTTTGTCAATGATTTTTTTGATGGCATCCAAATCCAATTCACCTTCAATATTTAGGGCTTCCGCCACCAAAAATTCTTCATCTCCCAACAGAGAGAAATCTTGGTCAAAAAGTGGGTTCAAAAGCACCTTGGTTTCACTACTCAACTTCATTGCCGAAGGCAATCCTGCAATCATAATTTCACCCAAAGAACAGCGGTAATAACCGGCAAGCCAATCCCACAATTCAAGCTGCTGCTCAAACAAAATGGGAAAATCGTCGAGAACAGTCGTTATGGGTTTTATAGGGTAATCGGGTGGAATTTGTTTATAAGTTCGTTTCACCAAACCCGCATAAGATCGTTTGGCACCAAACTGTACTTCGACTCGTTTTCCTACTTCTACAGACTCTTTGAACTCATCGGGAATTCGGTAGGTATAATGTTGTGCTACTGCCAATGGCAATATGACATCTGCATACAACAACTCTTGCTTTTCTTTAATTACTTCTTTCACGTTAATCGCACTTTTATACTAGACTTCAAAATTATTTGATGTCGAGAATTTGAGATAAAACCCTCTTACATCAAAACAAGGAAATCTATTTTTTAATTGAATCACACTTATCTTTTTTCTCTTCAATTATTTGTATTCCTTTAATAAAATCTTCTGTTTCACCCATAACTTCAGCTATCAGTTTTGTGTCCAATCCTTTGTTTAACATCCTTTGTATCATTTCATAACATTTCGGATATTCCATTTTATAAATAGCTATTTCTCTCCCTATTTTACGTCCCAATTGATAAAGATAATCTTTAGTTATATCATATTTAAAAGGCATATCTATTTGTATTTTCAAAGCTAAGTACAGTGTATAAAGTTAGCACTACATCTTTGCTTGTATTTCCTTAATAAAATCTTCCGTTTCGCCTATAATTTCAGCTATCGACTTTACATCCATTCCTTTAGATAGCATGTTTTTTATACCATGTATTCGTTTAGCATATTCTTCCTCAGCTCGTTTTGATGCTGCTTCAGCTCGTTTTGATTCTTCCTCAGCTCGTTTTGATTCTTCCTCAGCTCGTTTAGCCGCTGCTGCAGCTTTCTCTAATGCTTTTTCTGTATTTATCTTTTCATTTTCAATTCCTTTCTGATAAAGACTGTCTTTGGTTATATCATAAGTTATAGGCATATCTTTTATAATTTTAATTATTTCATTTTCAATTTCTCGCAAGCGACCAAGGAAAACCAGCTGTTTTAAATATTCGTAAAGATCTTTTTTTGATTGGGCCAACTCCATCAAACGTTCAATAATTAAACGCAGTGTTTCATTCTTCTCTTTTCCCAACTTGCCCAAAACAGCTGTAACAATTACTTCTGGTATTTGCGAACGCAATAAACGATTTAAATCAAGATCAACAATATTGAGTAATGTAAAACCAGAAAACACCTTATTGGCTTCCAATGTTGTTTTCATTTTAGAATGACCTTTCCCTAAATAAACAACCACATGTTTTATTGGTTTTTGATATTTTTTCAACAACAAACCATGATACTCTGCCATCCTATAAAGCATGTTCTTGTCAGACACCGTTTGAAACTCTAAATGTAACAAAAATACTTCACCTGTTTTGGTTAATATGTTAAAAGTAGAATCGGTCTCCCTAGAAAATGTTCGTGTTATTTTATCAGTAAGAGGTACACTTTTTACAATGTCAATTTTTAACTCTTGGGCGATAACTGGAAACAATATCTTTTCTATATTTTCCCTAAATATGTTGTCATAATCTTTATGACCTTTGTTGTTGTCTTTCATAAAAATAACTAATTATTACATTAATTAAGTTTTTAAAAAGACAAAAATAATCATAAATAATGATATTTTTATAAAATTTCACGAAAAATCTCCTTTAATTCATCACTAATAGGCAATTGGTTTTTTTGGTAAAAATAAGCGGCAAACAGACTTTCTATGTCCTGAGTCATGTCCAATTGTTGTAAATCATATTCGGCGTCCCCCAGCTCTTTTTCATTCAAAATGGGAATCAAATTCACAATTCCTTCGTGTAAGCTGTGGAGTTTTTTCCTAATTTGACCATCCAAAAAAGTATCGGTGTGTAGGCTTATTTCTACCCAAGTATTCTGATTTTGCTCCAGCCACTCACAGGCTTCTTCTTCGGTCAAAAAAGTTTTACGAAGCAGGCGTTTCCCCTCTTTTAATCCAATTTTTTCTACCTCAATTTTTGCATTGGGCTTTGCGTTCAACACACAAACATATTTCTCCTGATTGGCTTCTGCAAAACTATAACACAAGGGACTGCTACTATATATGATTGGTGACTGATCCTTTTTTGCCAGATTCTGATAACGATGTAAATGCCCTAAGGCTGTATATTGTATTTCGGATGGAATGTTTTCGGTAAAAATCGACGAAGCACCACCAACCAAAATAGACCGTTCGCCTTCTCCTTCCAATTCCAATAATTCTTTTTGTTTTGCCTTGTTGTCAGAAAAAAACAAATGCGCCATCAGTATGTTTACGCCTTTTTGATCGCAATAAGTCGTCGCCAGTCTTTGCCAATGTTCCTCTAACAACTTCCGCAAATCAGCTTCTTTGTCTTCCGACAAGGATTTCTTAAGTCGAACTTCATTGGCGTAGGGTGTCAATACAAGGCGAAGGGGAAACTCGACATCTGGTAAGGCTAATTCTATAAAACCCGAGGTCGATTTGGTCACCTCCACGCCCTCGGTGGTTTCAAAAGGCTTAACCAACGAATTGGGGAAACCGACCATCACAATACCACACTCTTTTGCCAAAGGATGCGGCACTTCAATCATCTCAGGCGAATCGTGGTTCCCTGCAATGGCAACAACCGCACAACATCCTCCCCGACTCAGTCGCTTTAGGGTTCTATAAAACAAATCTATCGCCTCGGTCGCAGGATTAAAATGGTCGTATAAATCACCTGCGATCAAAACCACATCGACTTTATGGGTTTCGGCAATGCCGCAAATTTCATCCAAAACAGCCATCTGCTCTGGAAGTCTTGAACGTCCCTCTAAACGTTTTCCTAAATGCCAATCGGCTGTATGTAGTATTTTCAATGTGTGAATTTTGAATGAAGGAATGGACTCTTACTTAATAATTCAATTATAATACTAGACATTAGATATGAGATTTGAGATATGAGATTTGAGATTTGAGATTTGAGATTTGAGACTTTTATAAGTTGGTTACCCGTCTAAAGTTATTCAAGTTATTGGTTTTCAATAATTTGAAAATGCTGTTTTAGTCTCAAATCTCACATCTCACATCTCACATCTCTTATCTAGCATTATATATTTCAATGTTTTACTGAATGGACTGTGGTTCTGGCTCAATGTATGAATTTTGAATGAATAGACTACAGTTCTTGCTCAATATATATGTTTTGAATAAAATTACAAAGATTAAAAACCTAAAATATCCATTCAATCATTCAAAATTGAGCATTCATTCTCACATTCAGTCATTCAGAATTCAAAATTGAGCATTCATTGTCATATTGAACAAAAAACAGTACTTTTGTATATTACAAATCGCTTAATAAATCTATGATGAATTCACCCAAAATTACAGTAAAACTTTTAGTCGTCTTCATCTTTTTAATCATATCCATGGGTAAAGAAATTTATGCAGAGAACAAGGCTGCTGTTTTGACGCCAGCCGACGCGTTGGACATTCAATATACACTCTCCTTTCCTGCTCCACATACACATTATGTTGAGGTAGAAATGGTCATTGATGGCATCAAACAAGATGTTACAGAAATAAAACTCCCTGTTTGGACGCCAGGTTCCTATTTGGTACGAGAATTTGCTAAAAATGTGGTCTCTTTTGAGGCTTATAGTGGAAACAAGAAACTTGATGTACGTAAAAAACGTAAGAATATTTGGGCTGTTCCCACCAAAGATGTAGGTAAAGTAACGGTTCGATATACGGTGTATGCTTATGAAATGACGGTTCGGACCAGTTTTGTTGATGCCGATCGTGCCTACTTAAATGGTACGAGTATTTTTATGTACGTCGGTGGTTTTATCCAAAACGATGTAAAAGTTGTCGTAGAACCGCATGGAGATTGGAAGGAAATTTCTACTGGGCTGCCCAAAACAAAAGACAAATGGGTCAGAACAGCGCCCAATTACGATGTGTTGGCAGACTCGCCTTTGTTGATAGGCAATCAAGAAATTTTGACTTTTACAGCAGAAGGCATTCCACATTATATTGCCATTGATGGAGAAAGCAATTGCGACAATGAGCAAATGGTCAAGGATTTTATTAAAATAACGGAAGTCGAAACGGCGCTGTTTGAGGAACATCCTTGTGAAGAATATACCTACATCATTCTCAATACGGAGAAAAGCTATGGTGGATTGGAACATTTAAACTCAACCAGTCTGATTTTTCCTCGTTGGAGTTATAAGCCGAAGGACAAATATTTGCGTTTTGTGAGTTTGGCGGCACATGAATATTTTCACCTCTGGAACGTAAAAAGAATTCGCCCGATGGCACTCGGTCCTTTTGACTACGACAACGAGAACTATACGCATTTGCTTTGGGTAATGGAGGGCTTTACTTCTTATTACGATGAATATCTATTAAGAAGGGCAGATTTTATTGACGACAAAACCTATCTGGGAATGGTGGTCAAGAATTTTAACTATTGTGAAAACACACCTGGCGCAGATGTACAATCGCTGACCGAAGCGAGCTTTGATGCTTGGATAAAATATTATCGTCAGAATGAAAATTCGAGCAATTGTGCCATTTCTTATTATTCAAAAGGAGCGGCTGTTTCTATCTTATTGGATTTAGAAATACGCTATGCTTCTGGCGACAAAAATTCTCTGGATGATGTACTTCGTTATTTGTACCAAGAGTTTTATAAAAAACAAAACAGAGGTTTTACCGATGATGAAATACAAGCTGTATGTGAGCAATTTGCAGGTAAATCTTTAGAAGACTTCTTTACCAATTATATTTGGGGAACAACCCCTTTGGATTACGATAAGTATTTGGGCTATGTTGGTCTACAAACCATGGATCGCTTAAGTGACAGCAGTTCTCCTTATTTGGGAACAAATACCAAAACAGAAAATGGTCGTTTATTGATTACAAAGGTTGTAATTGACAGTCCTGCTTGGAACAGTGGCTTAAATGTAAACGATGAAATTGTTGCCATTGATGGTTTTAGGGTTACAGAAAAACTGGGCGATTGGATGGCGAAATATGGTGTCGGTGAAACGGTGACATTGACCATTACCAGAGAAGGAAAGTTAAAAACGATGAACGTAACACTGACCAAAAACCCACGTGTCGATCTAACTATTGTCAAAAGAGACGATGCGACGCCTAAGCAGAAAAAAAGATATAAGGATTGGTTGGGTGCAGAGTTTTAGACCGTTGTGCTTTTGGACCGCTTGTTTTGGGATTGATTTACGTCAGATTCGATTGGTGCAACACTTTGCAATAAGCAGGGAAATAAAATATCATCTAACAACATAATCAAAATCTATTTTTATACAACAAAAACCAATCGTTTGTAAAACACCAACTATTGAATTTGATATCTGAGCTTGACACTTGAACTTCGTTAATTGCAATTAGACTTAAAAAATATTGAGCATTTAGAGGAATTAGTCGAGATTATTCGTGACCAGCGTTATCGCTTTACGCCTGAAACCATTTCGTTGGCAAAACAGGGAGCACAGCTGGCGAAGGACATGAATAATTTTGAGATTCAGGGGAAGTTGTACAACTACTTGGGGGTTTTCCATGCCATGCAGGGACTCAATTATAAGGCGGAGCATTATTTTCAAAAGGCGCACGAAATTTATGTTTTATTAGGAGATGAAAATAAGATTGCGACTTCCTTCATCAATCTGGGTCTGCTCAATTATGAACAGAAAAAGTACGAGCAGGCAATCAATTGTTTCTTTCAAGCCCTCAAATACAATCAATCTCGTTTGGAGCCTCGCATTCTCAATAATATTGGGAATACTTATTTAGAAATTAATGATTTAGAGAAGGCGGAGAAGCATTTTGTTAGGGGTCTGAAATTATCTAAGCAAGAAGAAATTTTAGACAGTACTTGTAAGATTCTCATCAATCTGGGCATCATTCATCGTAAAAGAGAAGAGCCCGATAAGGCATTGGATTTTTTGAATGAGGCGCTTATTATTACGCAGCAAAATCAGTTTTCGACCATACAAATAGATTGTCTGTTGGAACTGGCGCATGTCTATAAAAGTAAGCACCAACTCAACAAAGCCATCGGTATTTATCAAAAGGTTCTTGCCTTGAGTAATGCTTCTAAACTGTATCGTATTGAGTCTTTGGCTTGTCTTGAAATTGGTAAAATTTTCTTAAAGAATGGACAGACGATTAAGGGTATTACCTATGGTGAACAAGCCTTGGAATTGTCTCAGCAATATAAGTTTGTCGATAAAACAATTGATGCGCTCAAACTGATTCGAGAGGGCAATGTGATCTTGGGTCAAATCAGAGAAGCCAATCAGTTGGCGGATCAGATTATTGATATTCAACAGCAAAAATATGCCGATAAGTTTTGGGGAGAATTTGAAGAAATTGTCCAAGATAAGGATGTAGAAATTACAGAGTTGATCAGTAAAAATGAAATCATTAGTAAGCAAAATGATTTGTTGTTATTGACCAATAGAGAGCTAGAAAAATATGCCTACATCGTTGCCCATGACCTCAAAGAACCCTTGAGAAACATTACCAGTTTTTCCCAACTTCTTTCTAATAAAGTCAACAAACTACATAAGACGTCTAACATTTCCAATGAAATTGAAAACTATAAGAATTTCATTATGGAAAACACCAACATCCTTCAATCGAAGCTGGACAACTTGCTTGTTTATAGTACTCTGCGTTTGGATATCAACAATGTTAAACACCTAAAAATAAAGCCCTTTATCATAGAATATTTTATCTCTCGTAGCGAATTTAAGCCGCAAGAACTCCGAAATATTCTAGATTTGAGTGAGGCGCAAAACTTATATTTAGATGTTGACCCCAAGCACCTGGATTTGCTTATGAAAGAGATTTTAGAAAATGCCTTATTATATGCCAAACCCAATGTTCCGCTGGAAATTTCAGTCGGTGTCAAACCAGGTCCCAATGACGAAGTTTGGTTTTGGTTTAAGGACAATGGCGTTGGTGTTGAGGTCGATTACCACAAGAAAATATTTGATATGTTTACTCGATTAGATGGTAAAAGTGAGGAGCATACGGGTATGGGCTTGGCCATTTGCCAAAAAATTATCTCGCTTTATAATGGTAAAATATTCGTCGAATCTACTTATGGCGAAGGCAGTACGTTTTATTTTATGTTGAAGTCGGTGGTGAAGGCTTAGACCGCTGCGCTTACTTTTAGACCGATCGCCTTCGGCTTTGCTTTTGGACCATGTATTGCGCTTACTTTACTTTTCAATTTATGCGGTGGTGATTGTTGTTGAATTGATATTATCTAGTTAAAATTAGTTTGCCGTTTTGATTTGCTAATTGCCAATAATAGATTCCTTCTGTAAAACTTTCTGTAGAAATTTTTTGACTGTCTGATGATGGACTTAATGGAATTTCTTGTATGAGTTGCCCCAATGCATTGTAAAGAAAAATCGTTTCTTGTTTTTCGATTTGATAAGAGAATGTAACGGAAGTGGTGGCTGGGTTTGGATAAACTTGTATAGATGCCAAGTTGGTAAAATACAAGCCATCTATAATGGTATCGGTGGTGTCTTCTACAAGAGTATCTTCTGGTAAAGCATAAACGGTACTATCACACCCCACATAAGAACAGCTATTCCCCATACTGTCTATTTTGACCAACCAACCTCTTTGCCAACCTGTAAACTGAAAGGCTGCCATGACATATCCACCATCTTTGGTTTTCTCTAAGTCTCTTGATAGAACAGCATTATTTTCATCATTGGTATCACTCCAAGTCCACTCAATTTCGCCTGTGGGACTAAACTTGCGGATAAATGGAATAGGGTTGATGGTTTTAAAACGCCCAGCTTGAACAAAAGAACCATCTGTATTTACAACAGGGTCAGATCCAAAAGCGAACCACTCTTCTGCTGTTGGATATAAATAGTCCCATTCCATGTCAAAATTTTCATCTAATTTTAAAATATAATGGTGTTTTAGATCGTCAAAATTACCAATGGGATCTACTGTACAAGTAGAAATTAAGTAACCATTAGCCGAAGGGACAAGAAAACCCGCGCACTCAGTCCATCCATTAACATCGTAGTTTTTTTCCCAAACATAATTTCCGTCTATGTCTAATTTTAAGAGTTGGATGTCAAAATAAGTATCTGGATGAGCGGCATAACCACTCAAAACAAATCCCCCATCTGTGTCTTCTACACAAGAAAATGCGGATGAGTGTAATGTTCCCATGGGTTGTGTAATTTCCCATTCAATTTCTCCCAAACTATCTGTTTTAACTGCATAAAAATGGCTGGTAATAATGGGTTCAATATTGTTAAAACCTACCAATAAAAAACCATTGTCACTGGTTTCAATTACTGATTTTACTACTTGTTTGGTTTCGCCTGTTATTGATTTTTTCCAAAGGATTTCTCCATTAACATTAAATTTCACATATTGTATGTCAAGATCAGTTAAGCTTACATCTTTGCCACTTTCATAAGCCAATAAAAAATTCCCGTCACTACATTCAATAAATAAATTTCCTCTTTCAGGAGAGGTTAATTGTCTTTCTTCCTCAGAATTTTCAGAGTCTAGATAGTGGAAGCCTATTTCATTTCCTAAAGAGTCCAACCTTTGCAAGAAAATCTTTTTTGTGTATTGCCCTTCTGGTAAAATTGGGGTAGGATTATATATTCCAGTTACTAGATAACCTGAATCTATGGGCAAGACACAAGTGGATAACATAATGGTTGTATCGTTGGACAAAATTTTATTAAAATAGTGGGTGTTTTGTCCTATTAGAAATAAGGGAGTTGTTGATAAAACTAAAGAGAGTAGTATTGTTTTCATCTGGCGTTTTTCATTTAATATTTTAAGAGTTTCTCTCTTAGTAGTGTTAAACTCTATTTTACGAAATCACGAGCTGATATAATTAGCTTAAAACGATGTGTTAAAGATTTGATTTGGCTACCCGTCTAAAGTTGCCAAACTGCTTCGTCGCATGTACCCCTCGGTCGTAGCGACGAACCGTACGCTCGGGGTACGATTAGTCCGAACCCCGAGCGTAGCGGTCCGCCGCTGCGGTCGAGGGGTGGATTTGGAAAAATATTAGACAACTTTAGACGGGTAACCACCGTCATATACAATGTTAAGGAATCAGTAAATAATAAATTTCAATATTTCTCTTATGACTTCATCAGGCTTTTCTTCATGAGGAAGTAAAGAAGCATTTTTTATAACTACAAAATCAACTTCGCTACTAAACTGATTTACCATTTGTTTACCTAATTTCATAGGAAATGTCTTGTCTTTCTCACCCCATAACATCAAGGTTCTTGCTGTAATTTTACTGTGTGAATTTTTAAATTCATCTACCAATTCCCAATCAATACCTTTCAAATATTTAAAGGCACCAATTGTTTTAAGTTGTGAACTTACTACGGGATTAATATAAGGTGAGATGTTCAATTTATCTTCTAACATAGACTTGTCATAATATAATTCTTTAAAGCCCATTGATGATTTTATAAACCAATTTTGTTTGAGTAAAACTCTAATTATTGCAGGAATAGCTGGAAGAAGCCCCACCCTTTGATAAAAAGGAATCCATGGCGGACGGTGAAAAGGGATTTCTGTATTTAATATTATCAAATTGTCAACTTTTTCCTCAATAGCTATTACTCTTGCTATGGTTGCTCCAGAATTATGAGCAATCAAACTATATTTTTCGATTCTTAACTTTTCTAATAAGTTGATAATATATCTTGCTTGAGCTTTACTTTTAAAATCTGTCTTCTCAGACCATTCACTACTTCCCAGTCCTGGCAAGTCAAGGATATGACATTTGAAATGTTTAGAAAGTTGAGGAATTAATTTTCTCCAAGTATACCCATGAGTAGGAAATCCATGTATAAAAACTAAGTTATCACCATTACCAATTTGTCTAACTCCAATTGTTACATCTTCTATCTTTATTTTCTGTAAGGCGATACTTTGGTAATCCATATCAGCATTAGTTATTATAATACGGTGAAATCATTATGTAAATTAGAACTCCTGTGAAGCTTACATACAACCAAATTGGCATCACCCATTTAACGATTTTCTTATGCTTTTCAATATCTCTATTCAATCCTCTTGTTGTCGAATCCAAACCTAAAATGTGTCTACAGTTTATAAATTAAATACAAGGTATGGATTTACTTTCTAATACCTCTGGATTATTGTATACTTCTTCTGGTGTTTTTAAATTAATACTGAAATGAAGCCTATACTCATTATACAATAAAATAGCTTTATCAATCTCTTTTTTTGCTACTTTATCAACAAATGCATCTATCAAACGTACTTCGCTGGCATCTTTAATCATATTCGATAGCTGAAAACATAATTCTGATCGATTTTCCTCTTTGATGAAGCGCATATTATTCTAGTTTATCAATAATGAATCAAATATAAGTTGTGTTACAGAATGGTACGACCGTATGGGAGCATTAACTGGTCATGCATTGTTAGCACCATCATTTTCTTTTTTTTAACATTATCAGACATTCATTTGACTTGAGGATAGAAAGCTGACTTTCCTTATAATCTTTTACATTACGAGTAACTATTATTTTATGGCTATTTCTAACAGCACAAAAGTTTTGAATTGCATCTTCAAAATCTTTAAAGTTCGATAATTTCGCCATAGTTATTTCACTTTGCCCTACGTTTTCAACCTTTATTATTTCAAGTAATTTATTCGTCTTTAAATT
>ENA-ORXT01003452-ORXT01003452.1-marine-metagenome-genome-assembly--contig:-NODE-3452-length-17417-cov-8.192618_pt1 | contig 17417 bp, 13 predicted proteins | sample MGYA00237868_ERZ511482 | MGnify/ENA metagenome assembly ERZ511482 | reverse complement strand
AAGAAATTTACACCTCCGAGAGGTTTTTGTTACTTTTTTACGGCAAAAAAGTAAGTGAGAGAACAGCCTTAAATTTTAATTATAAATAAAACATGATTCAGAGAAACCTTTATGTAAGACTCCGAAACTTGAGTTATTAATAAAGCAGACCCAAGCATCAAACTGATGTTTGGGTTTGCTTTATTAGGTACTCCTTTTTCTTCGGGTAGGGATAGGAGCAGTGGGCACGGTAGTGACCAGTCCCGTGGAAATGATGGAGGCGGATGCATAGGGACCGCGCTGCGCATAGCCCGGTCGCATATATGGGAGGCATTGAGGCAGGTGGATATGCGAGCCCGCCAAATTTGTGAAAGGGTACATCTAAATACTCTCCCAATACATTTCTAAACTAATCGTCGTCTTTTTCAGTAATTCTATCGAAAAGAAAAGTACAATTCCCTTGATATAGATTATATTCGTTAAAATTATTTGATAACTAAATATCCACAAAATATGAATCAATTTAAGAATTCCTTCCTAGTTATTGCTTTGAGTTTCTTTTCCGTACTAGCTTTTGCCCAGACTCCAGACGAAATAGTAGATGGCTATTTTGAAGCTACCGGTGGCAGAGCCGCATGGTCAAAAGTAGAGAATATGAAAATGAGTGCCAAAGTCAATCAAGGTGGAATGGAAATCCCGCTAGAAATAGTACAAAGTAAAGATGGAAAATCATACACCAAAGTTTCCTTTCAAGGAATGAATATCATGCAAGGCGTATATGATGGAGAAACATTATGGAATACCAATTTCCAAACGATGAAAGCAGAGAAAGCAACTACTGAAGATCTTGAAAATTACAAAAGAACAGCTGGTGACTTTCCAGATGCATTATTTAATTATAAAAAGAGAGGGTACCAATTAGAGATGGTTGGAAAAGAATCTTTTGATGGAACGGAAGCCCACAAATTAAAGCTTACTAAGAAGCCAACAATGGTAGAAGGTAAGGAAGTAGAAGATGTAGAATTCTATTTCTTCGATACAGAAACAATGGTTTTATTAGGAACGGAATCCGAAATGAAATCAGGTCAAATGAAGGGGAAAATAGCGCAATCAAAATTTAGTGAATACCAAGAAGTAGATGGACTGTACTTTCCGTTTTCAATGACGCAAGGTGAAAAAGATGGTATGAGCCAAGCGATCACTATAGATAAAGTGGAGTTTAATGTAGAGATGGATACTAAGTCGATGCAATTTCCAGCAGAGGCTATGGCACCCGGAGAGGCTCCGTCTAGTGCTCCTACAACTGCGCCAGTTAATACTACGACTACTAAACCAGCAAAGAAAAATCCAACGACAGCCCCAACTAATAAGGCAACATCAAAGCCGAGCGGAAATAACTAATACCAATTTTGGAATGCCCTGATAAACCAATTGTCAGGGCATTTTCTCTTTAAATTTAAATCAAGACCACAATGAAAAACTTAACAATATTCCTCACTACCCTCCTATTTATTTCACTGCAAACAAAAGTATCTAGCCAGACCGCAGAAGTTATCTTAAGTGGCAAAGAATTGTTTGGAGATATGAGTGCAAGACAGATTGGACCAGCGCTGATGAGTGGTCGTATCTCTGATCTAGAAGGACATCCTGATAATAATAGAATTGTATATGCTGGTACCGCTGGAGGTGGAGTCTGGAAATCTACCAATGGAGGTGCCTCATTTGAACCAATTTTTGACGACTATATCCAATCTATTGGGAAAGTGTGTGTGGATCCTCATGACCCTGATAATACGCTATATGTAGGTACAGGGGAAACGTGGACAAGGAACAGTACCAGTATCGGGGACGGACTTTACAAGTCAAGCGACGGTGGTCAAAACTGGAATAAACTTCCCTTAGAGGGTTCTGAAAGAATTAGTAATATCATAGTTCACCCAAAAGACAAGAATACTATTTATGTAGGGGAACTTGGAGCACTTTGGGGAGATAGTGAAACCAGAGGTGTTTTTAAGTCAAGCGATGGAGGTCAAACTTGGGACAAAGTATTCTACATAGACCAAACCACAGGGTGTGGAGATTTAATCATGGATCCAAACGACCCTAATATATTGTATGCATCCATGTGGGAATTTAGAAGAACTCCTTGGTCTTTTAATTCTGGTGGAACCAAAAGTGGTTTGTTTAAGTCTACAGATGGCGGTAAGACTTGGAATGAATTGCGCAACGGTTTTCCAAAAGGAAAACTAGGAAGAATAGCAGTCGCAGTGGCTCCCTCTAACTCTAAAATTATTTACGCAGTGATCGAATCTGAAATTAGTGATCAAAATGGTTTGTACCGATCTGATGACAGCGGTGCATCTTGGAAAAAACTAAACAGTGATTTTGGACTAGTTGTGCGTCCTTTCTACTTTTCGCGAATAGTCATTGACCCTCAAAATCCAGACGTTCTCGTGAAGGCAGGCCTGTTTGGATCTATCAGTAGAGATGGTGGTAAAACATTTAAAGGGGCAGGGGCTATGCACGCAGACATTCACGATATCCTATTTGATAATAAGGATTCAGATAGAATGTACTTTGGTACAGATGGTGGCGTCTACAGAACTTGGGATGGCGGCACTACGCTAGATATCGTTGCCAATATTCCTGTGTCTCAATTTTATCACATCTCCTTAGATAATGCCGAGCCCTATAATATATATGGAGGACTGCAAGACAATGGATCATGGTATGGGCCTTCTAGCTCCCCAGGTGGAATAGAAGCTAGAGATTGGAACAGAGTAGGTTATGGAGATGGCTTTAGAGTGCTAAAACATGCAACCAAGCCAATCCTTTATTCTGAAATGCAGGGTGCCGAAAACGTTTGGAGATATGATATCGAAAGAAATCAACAAAAAACTATTCAACCACTAGCCGTAAAGGGAAGTGCAAAATTGAGATTCAATTGGAATGCTCCCATAACTTTGAGTCCCAACAAACCAGATAGAATATACATCGGAAGCCAGTTTGTACACATGTCAGATGATATGGGAAACACTTGGAAAATACTATCCAAAGATTTAACCACCAACGATCCTGTAAAGCAAGACCAAGAAAATTCTGGAGGCTTATCCAAGGATAACTCTGGTGCTGAAAATCACTGTACCATTTTCACTATTGCAGAATCTCCATTGGACGAAAATATCATCTGGGCAGGTACGGATGATGGTCAGGTTCAAGTCACCAAAAATGGGGGTAAATCATGGGAAGAAGTTGGCAAAAATATAACTGGACTTCCCGCTAATACTTGGTGCTACCATATAGAGTCAAGTGTGCATGATAAAGGTATTGCCTATGCTGTCTTTGATGGTCATACTATGAACGATAAAAATCCATACACTTACAAAACTAACGATTATGGAAAGACTTGGAATTCTATCATCTCTGAAGAAGTAAAAGGATTTACAAGATCATTTCAAGAAGATTTAGTGAATCCAGACTTGTTGTTTCTAGGAACGGAAACGGGTTTGTACATTAGTATCAACGGAGGAAAAGTATGGAGTAAATTCTCCAATAATATGCCTTCGACTGCGATACATCATATGGAAATGCACGCAAAAACAAACGACTTGGTAATGGCAACCCATGGACGAGGAGTAATCATTCTTGACGATATATCTCCTCTACGAGAGTTGACACCTGAGATATTAAGTAAGAGTGTACATTTCTTTGACTCCAAGCCGTTTACTATGGTTGAAGAAAGTGGCTTTGGAGGTGCTAGTACGGAGCTGCAATTTGTAGGGCCTAACAGAAACCCCAATGCCAGTATTATATACTATTTACAAAAGCGACACATCTTTGGTAAAATGAAAATTGAGCTATTCGATGAACAAGGAAATATGGTCAAAGAGCTAGCAGCGGGCAAGGCCAAAGGAATCAATACCGTTACCTGGGACTACCTTCTAGGTACGCCTAAAATGGCAAAAGGAAAGACCTTTACTTTTGGAGGATTTACCGCGCGCAGAGCGACTGCCGGAAAGTATAGAGTAGTATTGACCAAAGGTAAGGAACAATTTGAATCAGGATTGACAGTGGTATATGATAAAAGTTCATTGCTTACAGCAGCGGATCGTAAATTACACAAAGAGGTTACTGATAAGTTATTCAATATGTCTGAAGATCTCGCATATCAAGTACACCAGATGGATGAAATGATTTCTTTTGGGAATAAACTCTCTTCTGAAAATCCAGATGCTAAGAAATTGGTGGACAAGATGGTTCCTAGATTAACTACACTGAAAGAGTCAAGCGTAATCACCACTGGGGACAATTATGTGGGTGCTGCTGAACCACAATTGAGAGAAAAATTAGCTAAGCTATATGCTAAAGTCGCAGCGGGCTACTCCCCTCCTTCTAAGTCAGAAATGGATAACATGAGTCTGATAGAGGAACAGTTTAATACTACGCAGAGTACGCTGGATAAAATCAAGTCTGAAGAGTGGAGTAAACTTTTAAAAATTGCTGAAAAAAATGGGATAGAAACACCTAAGGATTTTGATAAAAATGAATTTATGGAAATGTAAAAAGGTAGTTTAGTTGTAGATAAATAAGAGAGCGGCTTGATTCTATATGAATCAAGCCGCTTTTTAATATAAAAAAGATATTTATTAATCATAGGAGACATTACCCTGAGTTGAACTAGTAATAGTACCCGAACCATCTTCTCCGCTTCCACCACCTTTAGTTTTAGGGTTTATAATAATTCTTAGTTGACCTTCAAGATCTATAACCATATTTAGTACAACCTCGTGAAGAAGTTGGTGGTGCAGTAACTCTGCCCTGAAAAGAAATATACCATGGGACGAATGTACCTCAGGACTACGATATCACCAGTCTAATGAGAGGTAACTATCTATAATTCACAAAATTATTCGTAATTTTGAATGAATCAATTTAGCTAAAAAATATGTTGCAAGAAAAAATTAATTCTAGCTTTGACACCCACCCCAAATGGAATAATAAAGAATTTTGTGCTTTCCTACTTTTATACTCTGCCTTAGCTGACAAAATAATCACTGCTGAAGAAAAAGCAATGGTGCTTGCGAACGTAGATGAAAAAATCTATGATGATATCTTGAAGGAGATAAAATCAAATACAGACGACGTAAATAGAAAAATACTATTGTCCTATCAGGGCTTATATTTTCCTACTCTAGCACAGAAGAAGGAATTGCTACATATGGTCAAGAAAGAATTTTACGCCGATATGGATTTCAGTGAAGTAGAAATGGAATTGTACGAAACGTTGAAAACAATAATGTAGTCTTTATTTTCTGAAAGGCACCTCGACATCATGGGTAGAGTAACCAGCGAAAACACCATATCCATTTTCGATGTTATTGGATATATTATTGGATCCTGAAAAGAATGAATTATTACCCGATTGAGAAGATCTGTAACCCTCAATAAAGTAATTATGATAATCCTGAGAAACCGATCTTAATTCAAATTTTATGTCTGTAGGATAGTCTTGCTCGTGGAGACTAAAAGCAATGTCAAAATTGAACTGCTGCTTTTGACTATAGAAATTATTGTCATTAAAGTGTGCTCCAAAAAATACAGGATTATTTTCTGCATTAATAATGGTAGCCTCTGTACCCAATTGTTCTTGCAATAGATCATCTTCGATATAAACAGATTGCCATCCAAATGGATACTTTAACCATACCAATAAATGAAAATGGTTTTGACTGGTCAATTTATTATCGATTTCAAATGTCGCATTAGAGAAGTATCTTGTGAAGTCTGGTAGCTGATTATCTCTTGTCTTTTTAAACTCACTTAGCTCTAAATTTTCAATTTTTGTGATAGCGGGTACATGGCTCCAGGCAGTGACTGTGGGAAATCCTTCGTTCTCCACTGTTAACATATAGCGGAAACCATCTTGTGGCGAAGTATTGTCCGTGCGATATACTATCCGATCACTACCGTTTACCTTCGTAAGAAATATGGGGTCTGAAATGGCTTGATCTGGTTGATCGATTTGCTCTGCACTGATCGATACATTTGCATTCTCTAAATAATTGAAATCAGAATTATCTAAGATAGACTGGGTAGAAGAAACTTCTACATTGAAGTTATGATTATTTGTAAACACATCATTAGGAGAAAATAAACTAAAGATAGCCAAACTCTGCTCCTCTTCCTCAAAATCCAAGACCACCTCCTTTTCGCAAGAAAAGAAGATACTTGAAACTAAAAACGTAAAGAGTAGCTTATTGAACATATTTATCTAAAAAGGTTTTTGTCGCCAATTATCAAAGATATTGAAAAGTAGGACAAATAGCCACTTTTATAAGCTAATTTTCATAGAATCCCCCTATTTCTTCGCAAAAACGAGCTAAAAGCCATCTCTAAAATATAATGGAGTAGTTAATCGAGGGCGTTATAGGCAATAAGCTTACAGATACAAACTGAATTCTGGTTCTATCTAGTGGATTCCTCCTCAATCTGTAATAGATGGGATTGGTATTGTTATAGACATTATATATGCCTAATTGCAAGCTGTGCTTCAAACCCCACTTTTCAAATTTGTAATTCATACCTATATCTAAGCGATGATTAGGCGGTAATTTTTGAGCATTTTTATCTGAGAAAATAAGTGTTGGTGTAGGAGGAATTCCTGGAAAAATAGATGGCACGCCATATTTACTAGTTGCTATCGTCAAGTTTATTCCAGAACTATAAATGAAGTTGGCATTGACACTCCATTTTGTATTAAAGGTATATACTCCAGTTACACTAAATGTATGTCGAAGATCGAATCTATAAGGATAAGTTTGCCCATCATTTATCTCCTCAAACTGTCGGTCTGTTTTGGAAAGTGTATAATTTAGTTTTCCAGAAAAATGATCACTAGACTTCACTGCGCTGACTTCAATTCCTTTACTTGACCCCCTACCCTGCGTTACTTTAGATTCATAGTTCAAAGCATTCAAAAGATTGGTAGAATCTCCTTCTAAAAATTCAACTAGATTGTTCAACTCTTTATAGTATGCATTCACATTAATTTCTAAGCCTTTCTTTAGTCCTAAATTTGCCCCCACTTGAAAATGAGTAGCTGTTTGAGGAACTACTTTACCAGATGCAGGCACCCAGATATCTCCTGGCAATCCTATGTCAGATTTTGTCAATAAATGCATATACTGAACCATCTCTAGATAAGAAGCAGACAAAGAAATATTTTCAGTCATCTGATAGTCTAAACCAATCCGTGGTAATATCGATAAGTCGTTGAATTCCTCATATTCCCAGTATCTCCCATGAAGCCCCAGCGTTAAATAAAGCTGACGATTAAGTGAAATTCCTGTTTCATAATATGCAAAACCTTCCAAAGCCTCAATCGGAATCAGCTCTAATGAATCACTCACAGAGAGATTTAGTGAATCAAATTCAACATCTGGTAAATCTACTAACTCTACTCCATTCTGCGAAGATCCCGGGCTAATTTTATGCCCAATAAGTCCTCCCCCAAATTTAAAGTTCAATCTATCAGAATACAAAAATTCAACATCCGTTTTTAATCCGACATCTGCCACTTCAGAAGTAAATTCTTGCTCTACATATATCAGATCGCGGCGTCCAATATCATAGATTCCTACTGATCTAAAAATATCAGAAGAATAAAAGCTAAATCTTGAAAGGTAAGCAGTAGTATTTGCAAAAATCTTATCTCCAAATAAATGATTCCACCGCAGAGAAGCCATTTTATTGCCCCAATTTAATTCCTCTGTATTATCTTCCATAAAACTACCCGCTAAAAGTACTCCACCCGCAGCAGGAAAAGAATCTCGATAAGTAGGTTGCTGTTTCTTATTAAAAAAATCATCTTGGCCTTCATAATAGCTTAAGTAAATTCGATCCTTTTTACCAATTCTAAAATTAACTTTGGCATTCAAATCATAAAACGAGTAATTCGAAAAACCGTCTACGCTATCTCGTTCGGCTATAATCTTAGTGATTTTAGGAAGATACAAATCAGTCAATGATCTACGATAAGAGACAAAAAATGAAGCCCTATTTTTGATAATAGGGCCTTGGACGGAAGCCTTTGCTGTTAAAAGTCCTAACGATAATTTACCTCCGTATTCTTGATTATTTCCCTCGACAGTTTGGACATCCATAACAGATGACAACCGACCTCCATACTTTGCTGGAAAATTTCCTTTATATATTTTCGCACTTCTAAGTGCATCAGAATTAAAAACAGAAAGAATACCTATCGCATGTTCGGGTCGATAAATCGGCGCACCATCAAGGAGAATTAAATTTTGATCTAGATTGCCACCCCGTACATGCAAACCGCCTACTCCATCAGCACCCGTATTGACCCCAGTCAACTGGTAAGCAGACTGAAATAAATCTGCTTCCCCTCCGATCCCTGTAATGCTGCGCAGTACACTTAGGTCAAGTCTATCCACACCTGACGTAGGTCGCTTGATAAACTCATCGTCCGAATCCGAGGCGGTCACGACTATCGTTTCAAAAAATGTAGGAACTAATTTTATAATCAAATTTTGACCTACATCATCCTTCAATAATATTTTTTGTGTCTCATAACCAAGATAAGATATGTAAATGCTATCCACATTTGGAACACCCGTAAAACTAAAATAGCCATACTCATTTGTATCCGTACCATAGGCGTTATTCGGATTGTACATATTAGCACCGACTAATCGTTCGCCCGTAGATTGGTCTTCTATATATCCGTTGATATTGATTGTCTCCAACTCTTGAGTATTTTCTCTAAAGAGAATTGCTTGATTAGAAACCAGCTTGAAAGAGATATTAGTATCTACTAAAATGGCCCTTAAAATGATCTTGATCGGCTGACTTTTAATATTAAGATTGACGAGTTTGTTAGCAGGGAGAATCGAGGTGCTAAATGCAATATTAACTTCTGTTTCTATACTTAACTTTATTAGTGCATCTGAAATACTCAAGTTATCAGCAGAATAAGAAATCTTTTTGTTCATGGGTGATTGCCCAAAAACAGATTGCCCTATACCTATGAATAAAAGAAAGAGTAAAGTGTGACGCATAATTTGTATTGATCCTACTAAGTTACAACGTGAAAGCTAGTCGAATTAATCCAAAAACACAGAAGCTTTTGATAAAATTTTAGAAAGGAATTTTAGAGAAAAAAAAGAAAAACAATCATTAGTTGCACTTTCCTCCCATCAATTCATATGAAGACTTACCTTCTTTGACTATCTGTACGTCAAATACCACAGATAAGGTTTCTAGTACTTCCTCTGGATCAGGATCATTGAATAACGAAGTATACTTACAATCTGATAAAGCTCGATTCGATAGCTTTATATCAATATCAAAGTGAGATTCGATTTCCTCTATTGCTTGCTCTAGAGTTACGTTATTGAAACTTAGTTTATCAGTTATCCAGGAGGTTTGATTTTGATTTCCTAGTGTTTTTCTAGACAAAATACGGGTCTGGTTGTGTAGTATAGCAACTTGCCCAGCAGTTAAAACTACCTTTCCGTTTGAGACTCGGTTAGTCACCTTTACCTTGCCTTCAGCTACATACACATCTATTGATTCTCGATTTGATCTGCAATCCACATTAAATGCTGTTCCGATTACCTCTACTTGTAGTTCCCCAGCTTGTACTATAAAAGGCTGGTTATCAATATTCTTCACCCTGAAGAAAGCCTCTCCTTCTAAGCTCATTTCTCTTAGCTTTTCACCGAATCCTGCTTTTAAGGTAAGCGTACTTTGCTTATTTAAGGTGATTTCTGATCCGTCTTCTAAAGTAAATACTTCTGACTGGTCGGTAGTACTGTAAACAATGGAATCTGAACGCACTCCACCAAATGTGAAGAATAAGGTAGTAAGTCCTACTAATACCAAAGCCGCTGCGGCCAAACTCATCCAATTGTAGGAGGTTTTCTTAGCAGGTGTGGGGGCATTAAGCTGGCGAACAGAAGCAACATGATCTTTTTTGCTATTGACAGTTTGGAGCGCAGATTCTACATTAAAGATAGTGCTATCTTGCGCTACGTCCACGGAAAGGTTATCTAAGATGAGTCTATTTTCTTCCACAAACCTACTGTTTTCAGCAGATTCCGCTTTAAATTTAGTCAAAATCACTATCTCCCTCTTAGTAAGCTCGTCATGAGCTCCCTTCATCAAAATCTCTATTATCTTATTCTCGACCATATATTCTTTAATCGTATGCTTTAAAGACAACGGAATTGGGGTTTACCCCTACTCCGATTCGCTTTTATATTTACTAATTACGCTGCGCATGATTCTCAATGCTTTCGAAACTTGATTTTCTACGGTTTTTACCGATATCTCCAGCTTTTCAGCGGTCTTTTTGTATGACATTCCTTCGTATTTGACCATTGTAAACACGATTCTACACCTCTCAGGTAATGACTTATATGCCTTATCAATGACATTTTGCAGTTCGGCACCTTGCATCAGCTGCAACGGAGAGGCTTTTTCCGAAGGAATTGACTTTAGTTTCTCTTCTTCTTCATACTTTACTTTACTTGCTCTTATTCTATTCAGCGTTTTATTTACGGATGCTCGATGCAAGTAAGACTTAACAGCATTCTTTATTTCTATCGTTTCGCGCTTTCGCCAAATTTCTAAAAACACTTCTTGAACTGCATCTTCTGCTTGGTGCTTGTCTTGTGTCATACGATAGACCACTCCACACAGATACACATAGTATTTTCTAAACAGCGTATCATAAGCAAGATTGTCGCTTCTGCTGATCCGCTGCATCAGTTGATGATCCAAATGTATGTCTTCTTCCTCCATGTCCACAAGTAAAGCTAGTGCGAAATATGTAGCACAATATCCATAAAAGGAATTTAATGCACAAACTGGGGATGATTTGGCAGCTGGGTGACATAAAAAAGGGGATTCTTTCTGAGAAAGCTATAATCGCAGATTCCATTTCTGTGTTCAAAGGCAAACACATAGCAGGCATTAGGACAAGCATAGTTCACATAGCAATATACGATATCACAGCTATGCCTTTATATGTCTTTCCTACGTTTTCATGTGGTTCCCTTATAATAATTGCACTGCTTTTTTTAATCTATCCCTTGCCAAACAAAGGAAAAGTCCGACTGTAAGCCTGACCATTTATGCTGATTCGATACACAAACGGCACAATTGAAAATGGTCGTTCCAACTGCACAGGCAATAAATAAGACCCAGAAGATTGACTTCCATTTTGTAAAGTGATGACTTGCTGCCCCGAAATCGTAAAAATTTCCACTTGCACATATTGTGTACGCTCAAGCTCGTAATATACATGCGCCAAACCAGCTGAATTATAGCGAATCTCATGCTTGACTTTATCGGGTGCCGCCCAAGAAGAAGTGGATACACTCTGGCACTCCAAGCCTAAAGAAAGGCGATTAAAATTTCTAAATAATAAAGCGTCTACCTCTTCAGGATCTATACAAAGCCACTGCTCCAAAACAGTCGCATATATCTGTCGAAAATCTGTACCGAATTTTAGATTGCCGTTTGGATCCAGATCGTTGAGATTGGGACCATCACCGATAAAACCATTGCCATTCAATGCGGGGCCGAAGAGCATCGTCGGGCTCGCCGTACCATGATCCGTTCCTGCGGATGCATTCTCTTGAACTCGTCTACCAAACTCTGAAAAAGTCATCGCAAGTACATCTTTGTCTCTTTCCGCAGTGGCAAGGTCTGTATAGAAATCGCTCACTGCTTCGCTCAAAGTATTCATCAGATTATCATGATTATTTTCCTGATTGGCATGGGTATCAAATCCATCCAGCGTCACCACATAAAACTGCGTCTTGAGTCCCCCTTTAATGAGTCGCGCAACCAATGCTAATTGTTGTCCAAAAGCGGAAGAATAGCTTACACTATTTTGTGCCTTGTCATATTTATCTTTGATTACTTCAGCGTATCTGAAAGTACTATTGGCGACCGATCGCAAAAATCCAAGCTGCTCTCCATAAGTACAGTCAGGTAAATTATCCAACTCATACAGGCGTCCCGTTTTAGCAATTTCAAACAACTGTTCAGGACTAGAAACGGACAGTGCATAATCCTCCACACTACCTACTCCACCGCTAAATAAAATACTACCTGCTCCTGCGATCTGCACCGCTGGAGGATGCTCAGGAGGCTTAGTCAAAAAGTCTGGAAAGCACTCGTTGAGATGTCTACCCAACCAACCCGAAGTCTCTACCTCATTCGCATCAGAGGCGGTCGTCAAAATATCCGTAGATCTAAAATGCGAAAGGTTATGATCCTCATAGCCTACCCCATTTACGATCTTCATTTTGCCCTCCTCCCATAAGGAAGCGAGCCCATTCATATTACTATTTAAGCCATGCTCGTTGCTCAACTTTATGGTATCCGATTCTGCTTTTGCCAGCTGCGGTCGGTTGGCTTTGTAGGTGTCGTAGTCATATAAAGGGATCAAGGTATTGAGCCCATCGTTTCCGCCTTTAAGCCTTATCATCACTAGGATTCGATCTGAGTCCCCCCCTTCTATCAATGCACTTAGCGGGGATGACGACAAGGCATGTACGGGCAACTGCCCAAGTACCAGTCCCATCCCTCCAGTGATGCCGAGGCCCCGCATAAAAGAACGTCGGCTCCAGTCGCGGTGTGCTTTTTCATGTTCTTTTCCATCCTTTATTTCGCTGCCTTTATTTACTTCTAGATTTGATTTTATATCGTGCTCACACATATTTTTTTCTTTTAAGATTCTACAAATAATTGGGATACAGATTATGACATTTGAAACTCAGGTAACCTAGATATATAGCGTAATAAAAGCGCAATCTGAGCACCAACGATTTCTTGTTCCCAATCTAGATTCCATGAACCATCTTGAAAATAATTTTCAGGTACTTCATACTTAAATGCAATTACACCATTATCATAATCCGTTTGAGACTGAAGCACGGTCGGTATAAAATAATCGATCAATCTTTGCGTGATCAATGTTGCATCATTGGGATTGCCAACGTAGGCTTTAACCCAATTTATCAGTATGTCGCGATGATTTTGAAACAGATCAAAAATTATAAAATCAGCGATATTCCAACGACTACTCAGCGATGTACTGTTGATCCAAGTTCGATCCCCTGGCCAGCCCGCCACATCGACTGGGTTGAATAGCGCCTGCCCCAATTCCGCATTGGCAAAATAGAAATTGATAAAGCCCTGATTGATGCTGGCACCAGGTTCTTGCAACGACTCAATCGGATATTCAACCTCTTTGATGAAATTATATAGAGCTTCAATCGGACTTTTGATGCGTCCACCCAGATGCGCTTCGTCAAAAAAGTGTTCACTTTTGAAAAGCGTTCTCAAGACGGGTTCGAGTTCGAAGTTGTTGGCAATGAATATTTGTGCTAGTTCATTTACAATGTCTTCATTGACCTCCCGATTTACATAATAGTTGTACAGCTTGGTACATATATGGGTAGCTGTCTCCACCGTCCGTTGCGTAAAAATTAATTCGATAAGATCATCATAATTCCAATTACCCGTCTGACCGAAAATAGTCTTCGCATCTGGATCATGAAATTGATCTACATAGGTCAGCGGCCCACAAGCTTCAGTAAAACCATTCCAGCCAGTGAGTGCACGCGCCGCATCTACGATGTCGTTTTGAGTATAATTGTTATCCTGTCCAAGTGTGAATAACTCTAGCAATTCTCTCGCATAATTTTCATTCGGTTCGAAGCGCGTGTTTTGAATCCCATTTAGATACATTAGCATGGCTGGCGCAGTACCGATAGCGTGCGTAAAATCTCTAAAATTCCCCAGCGCATTCTCCTCCAATATTCTAAAGTAGTCATAGTTATACGAAGGACACTGATAGTCCTCAGACCGAGTGACAAAATGATTACTCCAAAACAAAATAAGCTTGGAGCGCAGAGCATTCGCACTAAGAAATTCTGAAGACCAGTAGTCGATGATTTCGTAAGATTGCTCTACTGCTACCTCCCCTATCGTATCTTGGTCATAGTCAGATAATGCCCAATCTCCCCATGCTGGCTTCGGCCAAGTAGCTTGAGCCATGGCACCATTGATTAGTTGATCGACTAATGCAGCTGGTGTTTGAGCAAGGGCATCCTCAATCATCTGTGTATTGGCTCCAAATCCGATTCTTCGATAGAGGTGTTTTATACGTTCAGCATTCCATGGCACCGCTGTACTAGGGATATAAGTATCGAGTGTTCCGACAGCACAATTAAGGTAAGTTGTCATTGACATTGGTTTTTTAAGGTATACAATCTTAGACTCCTAGTTGCTTGGCGAGATTACTTGCTTGGGTGAGCAATATACTTAATATAATGACGGTGGATTCTGATTTATTGTTACAAGTTCGTTTGCAATAAAATTTGTGCTTAACATAAGGATTCTTATCAGGCTAGTCTCCGCACTTGATTTAAAAATTGTACCTAGACTAATATTCTGCTAATGCGCTGCTCTTTCTTCATTCAAAATTGAGAAATTGATAATTGTACATTGCTTGAACGAACATTGATTAATTGATACTTGCACATTGAAAAATTGCACATTGATTTGGGGTCTCCCCGATCTCTCGGTTCCGCTGTGCTGCACTCGGGACGGGTCGGGTCGTTCGTTGCGATGCCCATTTTGCCTGCGCTTCCTGGGAGTAGACGCTTGCAAAGCGTGTCTACATATTCCTATCCCGCAATGGACATCTTCTCTTCCACCCCTAGCCTCTAGCGCGCATCCGCTTGCCGTGCTTGGTCGCCAAGGCGAGTCGCAAAAATATTAGTCTCGTAAAAACTAGTAAAATCATAACTACGCTACGCAATGAAAGACAATGGTCACAAGCTGATCTTGCTGCTAAAACTGGAATCTCTCAAGTATTGTTGGAAAATATGAACGCTGAGATGCGATACCCTCTCTTGAAGTAGCCAAGAAAATTGCCGATGCTTTTGAAGTCAGTCTAGACTACCTTACTGGCGAAGGTGTCATCGCTAATATTGATAAACGAAACCTGAAAAGATTAGAAGAGCTACAACTACTAGATCCTGGTAAGCAAAAAACGCTTTACGATCTTATCGACACTTACATCAGAGATGCTAAAGCTAGATTAGCTTACCAATAAAAAAGCCTCTGCTAGGAGCAAAGGCTTTTTTATTGGATTTAATTAATAAACATATTTGTACTATCTGGCTTAGGACTAAATTGCTTGAAGCGATAAGTATAATTTACGTTCTCAATTTCTCCCTGTAGGTTTTCAACTTGGTTCAAAATAAAAGTGGAATCATTTAGAATTTCACCAGATCGCTCAAGAGCCAAAATATCTCGGGATGCTTCCCAATGCTCAATTGATATTGACTTATCTTCAATATTAAACACTCCAATATTTGTCGGAGTTGTGCGAAGATTATCTATAAATGATTCATTCAATAAAATATCTTGTTCAATAAAATCCTCGATTGGCTGTGTATCACTTGAACCAAATAAATGATAACAAATACCATCTCTATAGAAAACAGCCAATCCAAAATCTGTGATTCCCAAATCATTAGAATAATAATAGCCATCAGTTCGCAATTCTGTCTCTGGGTAAGGCGTCTTATTCACCATTAGTTCATCAAGCCGTTGACTACAACTTGTTACAATCAAAACTGCAATTAATAAAAGTAGTCTTATCGCCATAATGTATATGGGTTTGATGAATAAATGCCATTATAATTAATCTATAGGCTATTTATACCTAGGAAATACATATTTCAATGAATCTCTATAAACTTCAATTTGATTTCTCTTTGGATAGTAATGAAATCTATCACCTACTTTTAAAAAATCTATAAAACACATTGTATCCCTTCCTGAACAAAACGGTCTGCTAGAACTATAGTATGTATTGATGAAGTAAGTTCGATGTGAAAAAGAAATCGACTCTACCTTTATTGGATATTTTGTTTGACTTAATGCTGTGATCTCTGTCTTATTTTCCCAAAATTTATCAGAATCCTTAGATAACCAGCTTGTAATCAAAGAAAATAAAACTAAAGCCATTAGCACCAAAATGAAAACTACATATTTTTCTCTCATTTATCCTATGGTCTTGGTAGTTGTACTATTGGGCCAACTTTCATTTGTCTTACCTCAATCTGGTTATCTTTATACTCGATACCTCCCACGTAGTCAATTTTCTCGACTGGATCATTTCCAATTGCACTGTAAGAAGCTTTTCTAGTTAATAGATTTCTAGCCGCATCATATACAAAGTGCAAATATCATCCCTGCGGGCCAAAATTTTGAATAATCGTCGATAAGTTTAATTGATTGTAAGTGATAGAAAGCTTGCGATCTTTGTGAACCGTTATATTGCCATTTTGACCATATACATAATCTCCTCCTCAACCGTAGCAGCTGTAGTTCTGGTTCTAAAATTATTTGCAGATGTGGTTATATTTGGATGTATCACTGCCGGTGCATCCTCACTACCGTTGATCATTATTTCAGAGGTACTAAAATTTCTGTTATGTAAAAAGCCCCACCGAAGTGAGGCTTTATCTACCCTTAATAAGTTAAATAAGTATATCATTCTTCCCGTAAGTGAAATAGACACCTGTATATAACTAGTAGCTATTCCTCTTCATCTAATAAGCTATCATCTATTAACTCTTTTAACCATTCAATAAACGAATCGTTAACTATCTCATTTCTATCTGCATTTGAATAATTCCATTGCCAATAGACTACCGGACACAACCCGTTTTCATCTAATCCATCTTTAAGATTAAAACAATAGTAATCTCCGTTTCCCGCAGGAGAAAAAGGAATCATGTAATTCGGCATTAAATTACTTGTTTCATTTTGCTCTCTGCTTACAGTCTTTAATAAATCAAATTGAGTATTTCCAATACCTAGTATTTCTGTACCAAATATTGAAAATCCATTTGACCAATTTAGAAAATATTGAAAATCCAAAGGAAGTTTTATGTTTACTACCTCTGTTTTTAATCCTTTATGTAAACCAATAAATTCGTCTTCTAATGATTTTAAAAAATCAATCAATAAATTACAGTTATCTCTTACATGTTTATTCATTATTTCCACAATTTACGTATTGTTCTCCAGTAACTTTTCCTTTTAGAATTAAATGTTTTCCGTTGGGCTTTAGTCAAAGGTTGATGTTTTCCTTGAGGATGGTTCTTATTGAAGTTTCCTTTTCCTCTATGATCTTCCCAATGCATTTCTTTGTAAGGACCTTCAGAACCTTGGTGATGTATTTCTACTGGTGTTCCATCTGATTTAAAAGTAGGTGCATTTCCAGGGTTATTTAGCAAGGTAGTTTTATTTAAGATGAATAGGTATCGGCAGTTGCTTATGATAAAAAGGTTGAAACAGAAATTAAATTTCAACTT
>ENA-ORXT01003451-ORXT01003451.1-marine-metagenome-genome-assembly--contig:-NODE-3451-length-17421-cov-3.825934_pt1 | contig 17421 bp, 18 predicted proteins | sample MGYA00237868_ERZ511482 | MGnify/ENA metagenome assembly ERZ511482 | reverse complement strand
TGCGCGCATTGGATTTGCGTGCCGAGAAAAATTTGCGCCGTGTTGGACATATGGTCGAGCGGCATGCCGAAGTCGCGGAAGTAGTAGCCGACCGCGCCGTTGTTGCGGTCCCACAGACCGCCGTTGGCGACCAGTAGTTCGCGGACCATCTTGTCGTAAGGCTTGTTGTTGCGCAGCGCATTCTTCACCCAGTCGATATAGGATTGTCCGGAGGGCACATTGCGGAAGGCGAGGTTGGGGTGCTTGGTTTGAATGCGCAGGATGTCGGCCCAGAAATTGTAGTAATTGCTGACATAGCCGCGCGAGTCGAGCAGCTCGCTGATCAGTGCACTGCGTTTGTCGGGCACGGTGGACTTGGTAAAACGGACGAGCTCTTCAAGCGTTGGGATGCGTCCGGCGATGCTGATGTAGCTGCGTCGAACGAAGCGCGTGTCGCCAATGGTCGGGTTGGGCTTCTGGTTGTTGTTGCGCAGACCCTGCTCGACCAGCGCGTCGATTTTGGCGGCGGCGTTGCGGATTTGCGTCGGCGTTAGTTTTGCCGTTCCTTTTTTCGCCACGGGTCGTTTACCCGACTGCTTTTTTCCTGCTGGTTGGGCGGAGACGGCGGGTGCCGACAACAAGGCGGTGGTCACAACGGCGAGAGTGGTAAGGAGAAAACGTTTCATCTGGGGTAAGGTATTCTATACTTGCGTGTTATAAAGAATACGTACGCAGGGTGCAAATTCTTTGCGAATTCGTCCCTTCTCGGTCAGATAAGCAGGCTTCCCTTGATGAACCGCAAGCGGCTCGGAGGTCCCTCGCCTCCAGAGATTTCTGACGTCGGGGGTGTCCGACCTTCACACAACACTCAACATTTAACACTCATCATTCGTCACTTGAACCAACCGCCGTGGGCCATCGCACAAACGAGCAGGTCCGGCCATGGATGTTTTGGGCCATCCCCTGCCTGCAAGGCGATCAACGAATTTCGGCCTAAGTCAGTACCATTCGGCAAGGCCCATGGTGGCCGGTTTCCGGAGTTAATCCCATCCAGAAATAAAACATGAACAGGGCTACTAACGGATATGATGCCGAACCCGCAGCAGCGCGTACATCGCGGCGTCATGCGGGATCCCACGCACGCAGAGACGGTGCTGTTGAACGCCCTCGAACACCGCGTCCACCTTTTCGGCCACCCGGCGACTGCGCGTGTTCTCGACTGCGGCGACAATTTCGAGACGGTTGAGAATGGTGTGGTCCCAAGCGTGGGCCATGGCGAGTTCAACGGCGCGCGGCGCGACCCCCTTGCCGGTGGCCGAACTCCGTACCCAATAGCCCATGTTGGCGACTCGGTCGGCCCATTTGATCTGGTTGATGCCGACCACACCGAGAAACAAGCCGTCACCAACAATCGCGAACTCGTAATGGGAATCGCGTTGCCAGCCGTCGCGGGCGTAGTCGATGAAGACCTGACCCTCCGCTTCGCCGTAATTCTTGTGCGCCCAACTCATCCACGCGCCGACCTCGTCGATCGACTCTTGCAGGGCGTCGACCATCTGATCTAAATCGACCTCCTCGACCGGACGGATTCGAAGTCTCATTGGCGTAACTCGAGTAGACCTTTGGTCAGCCAGCCATCGCTAAGGATGCGCGCCCGCAGACCGCCGCGGCAGTTCGGCGTGAGAAACGCTTCCGCGCCGGGTCCGCAGACATCGTCCATCCAAAAGCAGGGCTTGCAGTGTTCTGACCCGCGCATGCGCACGCCGCCGAGTTCGAACTCAACCCCGACCAGCGCCGCCAGATCCATATCCCGAACCAGCACGTTGCGGCGCATCGACTCGAAGGTTCCATTGCCGATTGCGAGGCGCATCTTGGACATCAGGTCGATCGTCCATGCGATGTTGTGGATCGACAGCAGTCGCGATGCGGTCGGTTCGCGGACCTGGAGCAGATGCCTGATGTAGCCACGGCTGTGCCTGGCGCACACTTCACACGGGCATTCGGCATCGAGTGGCTCGTCGAGCTCGGCGTTTCGGGCTGCCTTGGCCTGGAAGCGCCCGGTGGATGTCAGTGCGGTGCCGTGCCGGCCCAGCCGCGTCTGCATCACGCAGTCGAACTGGTCGACACCGAGCGCGACAGCTTCGATCAGCGACGCCGGATCCCCGACCCCCATCAGGTACCGGGGTTGGTCCACTGGCAAGTGTTCGAGTGCAGCGGCGAGTGCCGGCAGCATCTCCTCGCGCGATTCACCGACCGATAGCCCACCGATGCCGTAGCCGTCGAAGCCGACCTCGACTGTGCGCTGCGCACTCTCGGCGCGTAGCGACGCCGTGACCCCACCCTGGACGATTCCGAACAGTGCTTGATCGGCGCGCGAGTGCACTGCTTTGGCCCGCGCTGCCCAGGCATGGGTGCGCTCAACGGCGAGCCGGACCACGTCGGGCGGGCTCGGCAGCGGCGGGCAGACATCGAGCACCATTTGGATGTCGGCACCCAGTTGCTGCTGCACTGCGACCGCGATCTCAGGCGTGAACCGATGCGTCGAGCCGTCGTACGTGCTCTTGAACGTCACCCCGTCGTCGTCGACCTTCGGATCGAGCGAGAAGACTTGGAAGCCGCCAGAGTCGGTGAGCGTCAGCCCGTCCCAGCCGGCGAACTTGCCGATCCCACCGAACCGCTCCACCAGGTCCGCTCCGGGTCGGAGCATCAGATGGTAGGTGTTGCCGAGCACGATCTCAGCCCCGACGCGGGCGTAGTCGTCCGCGCTGAGATACTTGATTGCTCCGCGTGTACCAACCGGCATGAACAACGGCGTCTGATAGGTCCCGGTGGCCGTCGTGGCCGTTCCGATTCGTGCCGCTCCGTCGGTAGCGGCGATGTCGAGGCTGACTCTGTGCACGCGCCGGATGTTACCGAGCCTGTCGTTCCAGCAACATGGCATCGCCGAACGACAGGAATCGATACTGCTCGCGCAACGCCTCTGCGTAGAGCTCCCGCCAGCCCGGTCCGGCAAAGGCGTCGATCATCATCAGCAGCGTCGTCTTGGGCAGATGGAAGTTCGTCATCAGCACATCGACGAGCTGCCACTCGAAGCCGTGATGAATGAACAGCTTGGTCCGACCAGACAGCGCACCGGACTTCGCAGCCGACTCGAGCGCGCGCACTGCCGTGGTCCCCACGGCGACGACCCGTCCGCCTGCAGCACGTGTGTCCAGGCACGCCTGCATCGTCGCTGGCGGTACTCGGTAGCGCTCGGTGTGCATCGGGTGGTCGAGCGGGTCATCGGTACTGATTGGCTGGAACGTGTCGAGACCCACGACGAGCTCGACTGCAGCCCGCTCGACACCGCAGGCCTCGAGGCGAGCAAACAGTTCGGGCGTGAAGTGCAGACCGGCGGTCGGCGCAGCAGCGCTGCCGGGCTCCTGGGCATAGACGGTCTGGTAGCGGTCGGGATCGTCGAGCCGTTCGGTGATGTACGGCGGCAGCGGCATCTCACCGTGCAGGTCGAGCGTTTCGAGGGACTCCGAGCCGTCCGTCGGGCCGAGCAGACTGATGTGAAACGTGTCGCCGGCCGAAGTGCGCTCACCGATTCGGACCAGCGCGACATCACCGGCGAGGAGTTCCTCGCCGACTCGCAGCTTCTTACCAGGCCGCACCAGCGCCTCCCACTCGGTCCGCGCTCCGTTCGTTGCTTCGAGCAGGAGCACTTCGGCTGCTCCCCCACTCGCCCTGCGCAGCCTGAGCCGTGCGGGAATCACTCTGGTTTCGTTGACGACGAGCAGATCCCCGGGCAGCAAGAGGTCTGGCAGATCGCTCACATGCAGGTGGCGTGCGGGTTCGCCGGCAACGAGCAGCCGGGCAGCGTCGCGCGGCTCGATCGGCGTCTGCGCGATTGCCTCGTCGGGCAGGTGATAGTTGAAGTCGGAGAGCTGCACGTTGGCAGGCTACGAAGACTCAGTCGAACAGCGAACCGTTCTGGACCTTGGCCGGCGCAGTGATGCCGATGTGGTCATACGCCGCGGCGAGCGCCACGCGCCCGCGCGGGGTGCGGGCGATCATGCCCTGCGTGATCAAGAACGGCTCGTAGACGTCCTCGACCGTTTCGGGTTGTTCGCCGATGCTGATCGCCAGCGTCGACAGGCCGACGGGGCCACCGTTGAACTGACCGCACAATGCAGTGAGCAGGGCACGATCGACCTTGTCGAGCCCGCGATTGTCGACACCGAACAACTTCAACCCCTCCTCGGCCACCGCGGACGTGATGTCACCGTCGGCGCGCACCTCGGCGAAGTCACGTACTCGACGCAGCAGCCGGTTCGCGATACGCGGTGTGCCACGCGAACGGCGGGCGATCTCGAATGCTCCCTGCGGGTCGATCGAGATATCGAAAATACCGGCGGCACGCACGACGATGGCCTGCAATTCATCGGCGTCGTAGTAGTCGAGCCGGGCGACCAGGCCGAAGCGATCGCGCAGCGGCCCGGTGATCATGCCGGTACGAGTCGTGGCGCCGACCAAGGTGAAAGGCGGCATCGTGAGCCTGATGCTCGACGCTGCGGGGCCCTTGCCCACGACGATGTCCAGCTGGAAGTCTTCCATCGCCGGGTACAGGATCTCCTCGACGGCACGGCTGAGGCGGTGGATCTCGTCGATGAAGAGCACGTCGTGGTCTTCGAGCTTGGTCAGGATCGCTGCGAGATCACCGGCGCGCTCGAGCGCCGGGCCCGACGTGATGTGCAACTGGGTTCCCATTTCAGTTGCGACGATGCCAGCCAACGTGGTCTTGCCGAGGCCGGGGGGACCAGCGAACAGCAGGTGGTCGACGGCCTGCTCGCGTCGGCGGGCGGCTTCCATCACGATGGTGAGGTGTTCTTTCAGTTCCCGCTGGCCGACGAACTCATCGAGTGCTCGAGGCCGAATACCTGCTTCGAGTTCGACCTCGTCGACATTTGCCTCATGGCCCACACCGGGGTCGAGAAATTCGTCACGCGCCACAGCAGCCCCGATCAGTTCTTCGACAACGTCGTGAGTGCGTCGCGCAGCAGCGAGGCCGAGTCGGCATCGCTCGGCAAGGCTCGCAGGACGCTGTGGATTTCGTCGTTTGCGTAGCCCAGCCCGATCAGTGCTTCGCGAACCGCTCCGACCGCTGAGCTGCCTTCCGCCGGAGCGCCGGACGGATCGATCGAGGGCAGCGAGAAGCTGCCGCGCAGATCGACGAGCAGGCGTTCGGCGGTCTTCTTGCCGATGCCGGGCACGAGCGACAGCGCGCCCGCGTCGTTGGCAGCGACGATGTCGACCAGCGAGCCTGGCGTGTGCGTGGCCAAGACCGCCATGGCGAGTGATGGACCGACCTTGTTGATCTTGATGAGTGATTGGAACGTGAGCCGCTCGTCGCGACGCAGGAACCCGTACAGCGACTCGACGGTTTCAGCCACGTGGTGATGGACGTGCAGAAACACGCTGGCCCCCGGCTCGAGTTCGGCAAGGGTGCGCTCGGTGACGTTGACGACGTAGCCCACGCCGCCGACCTCGACGAGCGCCGCGCCCGTGAGGTCGCGTTCGAGGACTTGTCCGCGCAGTGAGCCGATCACTGCTGGACCGCCGTGACGCCGTGAGCGGGCAGGTTCTTACGGCTCCGAACGCTGTCGCCGTTGAGCTCGCGCGCCGACCGACCGATCGGCGACATCGCCAGGTGGCAGAGGGCAATGGCTGCGGCGTCGGCAGCGTCGGCCGGCTTGGGCAACGCGACCAGCTTCAGGCGCTGCTGCACCATCTTCTGCACCTGCTCCTTGCCGGCTCCGCCCCAACCTGCAACGGCATCTTTCACCTGATTCGGCGTGTACTGCAAGACTTCACAACCTGCCAGCGCCGCCTCGGCGAGCGCCAGGCCACTGGCCTGGCCAACACTCATCGCAGTGCGGACATTGTTCTGGAAGAACACCTGCTCGACGGCCACCACGTCGGGTGCGAACTCCGAGATCAGTGCGGTGAACTCGGTGCGGAGTTCACCGAGGCGTTGCGGCAGCGAATCCGACGCCGACGTACGGATGACACCCATCGACACCGCTGTGGCCGAACCCGGGCCTCGGCCGTCGATCACCGCGAACCCGCAGCGCGTCAGACCGGGATCGATTCCGAGCACACGGGAACTCACGCCTCGGCGAGCATCGACACTGTTGGCGAACACAGGTTCGAACAGTAGTCGATGCATCGATCAGACTGGGGTATCAGCGCGGCTTCTACTGCGCGAGCCGCTCGAGCTCGTCCACGATCTCGCTGACGGGCCGATAGGTCAAGCCGGCGATGGCGCGGTGGACGTACCGAACCACGCCCTCGGTGTCGACGATGACGACACTGCGCCGCGGAAACCCGAGTGGGCCGAGCGTCCCGTACGCCCCGGCAACGACCTTGTCCACGTCGGCGAGCAACGGGAACTCGAAACCGTGCTTGCCGGTGAAGTCTTCGTGGCTGTTCACATCTTGAGCCGAGATCCCGAGGACCTGTGCGTCGAGTTCGGCGAACTGCTCGATGCCCTCGCTGTAGCTGTTGAGTTGCTTCGTGCACACCGGCGTGTCATCACCCGGATAGAAGACGAGCACGACTGATCGACCAGCGAATTCGGCAAGAGAATAACTCCGCCCGCCGGTTCCCGGAAGCTCGAAGTCAGGGGCAGCGTCGCCGACAGAAAGACTGCCCATCGCTACTCGTCCGACTCACTGAGTTCGGCAGCCATTTCGTCGCTCATGTCGAAGTTGGAAAACACGTCTTGCACGTCGTCGTTGTCTTCGAGTGCTTCGATGATCTTCAGGATCGACTTGGCGTCGGAGATGTCGGTGACCTCGATCAGATTCTCGGCGAGCATCGGGGAGTCGGCTGACTGCACTGTGAAGCCGGCCTCCTCGAGCGTCGCCTTGATGTCGAAGACCGGTGATGGCTCACTGGTGACCTGGAACCCGGCGCTGGTCGCCCTCATGTCTTCGGCGCCCGCTTCCAGTGCTGCCATCATCAGTTCGTCTTCATCAGTGCCTGCACCGTCGACGATGATCACGCCCTTGCGACTGAACTGCCAGCCGACGGCTCCGGGTTCGGCCATCGAACCGCCGAGCTTGCTGAAGACCTGACGGACGTCGGAACTGATGCGATTGCGATTGTCGGTGAGCACATCGATGAGCAGTGCGACACCGCCGGGCGCGTAGCCCTCGTACATGATGGTCTCGTACACGACGCCGTCGGAGCCCTCGCCCGAGCCACGCTTGATCGCCCGATCGATCGCATCGTTGGGCATCGACGCCGACTTCGCCTTCTGCACGGCCGTTCGCAGGGGCGCATTCATGTCCGGGTCGCCGCCGCCCTTGGCCGCGACTTCGACCTGTCGAGCCAGCTTGTTGAAGAGTTTGCCTCGCTTGGCGTCGGTGGCGCCCTTCTTGTGCTTGATCGTTGCCCATTTGGAATGGCCTGACATATCAGTACTCCGGGTTCGCTGCTCTGGGATGACGGATGAGGTGCGGGAGGCGATCGACGAACATCTTGTGCAGCCGATTGTCATTCGTGAGTTCCGGGTGGAACGCTGCCACCGTACAGCTTCGGCTCTGAACGAGAACAGGTGTACCGTCGTGCTCGGCCAAGATCTCGACGTCGTCGCCGGTTCGTTCGACGAACGGTGCTCTGATGAACACGGCATGGAACGGCTCATCGAGGCCTGCGACATCGAGGTCTGTTTCGAAGCTGTCGAGCTGGCGGCCGTACCCGTTGCGTCGCACCGTCATGTCGATCACACCGAACCCACTCTGATCGGGTCGGCCATCGAGTACCTCCGTCGCGCACAGGATCATGCCGGCGCAGGTCCCCAGGACCGGCATCCCGTCGTCGAGCAGATCGTCGATCGGTTCGCGGAGGCCACTCGAGTCGAGCAACATCGACATCGTCGTGCTCTCACCGCCCGGCAACACCAGGGCGTCCACATCGTCGAGCTGATCGGGCCGCCTGATGAGGCGCGCATCGACACCGAGAGATTGCAATCGTTCGAGATGGGTCGCGAAGGCACCTTGCAGCGCCAACACTCCGACGACCGGGCTGACCGAGAGCGTGCCGCTCAACTGCGGGTCACCAACCGCGATCGGCGAACTTGACGTTGATCTCGTCCATGCCGATACCGGTCATCGGCGTACCGAGGCCTCGGCTGACCTTGGCCAGGATGTCGGCGTCTCGGAAGTGCGTCGTGGCTTCGACGATCGCCTTGGCGCGCGGCGACGGGTCGTCGGACTTGAAGATTCCCGAGCCGACGAACACGGCGTCAGCACCGAGTTGCATGGCGAGAGCAGCATCGGCGGGCGTGGCAAGGCCGCCAGCACAGAAGAGCGGCACAGGGAGTTGACCGGTCTCGGCGATCTCTTGAACAAGCGACAGTGGCGCCTGCAAGTTCTTCGCCCAACCGAACAGTTCGGCTTCGTCGGCCTGAGTGATGCGTTTCATGTCGCCGATGATCGAACGCAGGTGACGCACTGCTTCGACGACGTTGCCGGTGCCGGCTTCGCCCTTGGAGCGGATCATCGCCGCCCCCTCTGAGATTCGCCGAAGGGCTTCGCCCAGGTTCGTGGCACCGCAGACGAAGGGGACCTCGAAGGCCATCTTGTCGATGTGGAAGGCTTCGTCGGCCGGTGTGAGCACTTCGGACTCGTCGATGAAGTCGACGCCGAGCGACTGGATGATCTGGGCCTCGACGAAGTGTCCGATGCGGACCTTGGCCATGACCGGGATGGAGCACACCGCCTGAATGCCGTCGATCATCTCTGGATCACTCATCCGGGCCACACCACCGTCGACACGGATGTCGGCAGGCACACGCTCGAGTGCCATCACGGCGACCGCTCCGGCGTCCTCGGCGATCTTGGCCTGCTCGGGATTGACGACGTCCATGATGACGCCGCCCTTCATCATCTCGGCCAGACCCCGCTTGACAGGGAACGTTCCAGTGCGATCGGTGCTCATGGCGACAGACTACTTTCGCCGGGCCCGATCCCGCCTGATCGTTTGGTCAGGAATCGAGTGTGAACTCCGGCGCATCGCCGGCTGCATCGACTTCGACGAGTTCGACCCACGTCTGGCCGGGCGTCAACTGGAGCGGCTCACCGCTGTCGAGCAACAGCACAAACGGCGAGGTTGCTTCCTCTTTGGACCAGGTGCCAGTGACGAACTCGCCGTTGCTGAACACGGTCACGATTCCCTCGCCGACAGTGATTGCTTCCGGTGAGTTGGCGTCGATCGAGCTCTGCCGGTAGTCGACCCCGAGCAGGACGACATTCTCGGCACCGATACGCCCGTACTTCTTGTCGACGTGCTCTTCGCCTTCCTGGGACCGCTCGAAACGATTCTCATCGTCGCTCCAGGTCCACTCGATGTCGACGTCGCCGATGGCGAACGACACGTCGCGACCTGGTTCACCAGCGAACACCGCAGCCTCGTCGAGGTAGGCGAACTGCACTGCCGGCGCGCCGGGGTGATCCTGCGGGGTCAACGCGTAGAGCGTCTCGCTGTCGCTGTAGAGGTTGTGCGGGCTCCGACCATCGCCGCGGTAGTAGCTGCCTGCGTTGCGCTGCCAGTTGAGATCGGTGAGGATCGAGTTGCGGACCAACGCCGTGACGCCGTCGTTGCCGCCGCTCCAGGCGAAGAGTGGTGCGTTCATCGAGCTCAGCAGTGGGACGTCCTGCTCGCGACCCGAACGAATCGGGCCGATCGGGTCAGCGTCCAGGCTGTGAAAGACCGCCGCGAAGCGCGTCAGTTCAGCTTCGACCTTCTCTTCGAAGACGATGTCGGCGAGCGCGAGGCCGCTGTGGTTGGGCCGAGCTCGTGGATGGTTGTCGATCTTCACGGCCAGCGCCGCACGATCGATGATGTCGGCTTCGCTGTCGACCGGCTCTCCGGTGAGCGGTTGACGAGCCACATCGGGAGCGACCGTGGTCGTGGTGGCGGCGTCCGTGGACGGTGGCTCGGTGACAGCGGTGGTCGTTTCAGGCGCCGCAGTGGTGGCCGTGGTCGCAACGGTCGTCGGTGCATCGGTGGTGACCGCGGCGTCGTCGGACCCGCCGGAGCAGGCAGCAACAACCAGCGCGGTCACTGCGAGGAGGCCGGAGCCGGTGAACAAGTTCTTGGACATTCAGAGTTCTCTCAGGAGTGCAATTCGCTCATCGAGCGGTGGATGGGTGTCGAACAATTTGTGGATGCCGCCGAGCTTGCCTCGGTCACCGACACCACTCAACGGTTGTTCGATCCACAAGTGTGCCGTAGCTGTCGAGGCACTGTGGGTCACCGTCGTGTCTTCCTTCAGTTTCTCCAACGCCGAGATCAGGCCTGGCGGATAGCGAGTCAGCTGGCAGGCAGTGACGTCGGCCAACGTCTCTCGACTGCGCGAGATCGTGGACTGCATTGCCTTGGCGATGAGCGGTGAGACGATGAGCAACGCGAAGCCGACCAGTGCCAATGGGTTGGAGCCGTTGGATTGGTCGCCCCGCCGGTCGATACGGCCACCGTTCCACCACATCAGGCGAATGGCGCCGTCGGCGAGCAGCGCCACGGCGCCGACCATCGTCACTGCAAGTGTGGAGACCAGGATGTCGTAGTTCTTGATGTGGCCGAGTTCGTGGGCCACCACGCCTTCGAGTTCGACCCGGTTCAACTTTTCGAGCAGACCGCTCGTCACGGCAATCGCTGCGTTCTCGGGGTTGCGGCCGGTGGCGAAGGCGTTCGGCGCTGGATCGTTGATGATGTAGACGCCAGGTTTCGGCAGACCGGCAGCGATGCACAGGCCTTCGACGAGGTTGTGGAGCCGCTGGTACTCGGCCGCCGACGCGGGTTCGGCGCGACTCATCCGCAGGGCAATCTTGTCGGCCTTCCAATAGGACACGAAGGCGACGACGCCACTGAAGAGCAGCGCAACGACGGTGAAGGCGATGCCGTTGCCGACCACGAGGCCGATCGCCATGCCCACGAGGGCGACGACGAACATGAAGGCGACGACGAGCACGATGCTGCGCCGCTTGTTCGATCTGATCAGTTCAAACATCGGAGCGGATCAGAATTCGATGCTCGGCGTGGTGCGGGCGGCCTCTTCGGCCTGGAAGTACTCGCGCCGATCGAACTTCATCGCCTTCGCGAAGAAGACGGTCGGGAACTGCTCGAGCTTGTTGTTGTAGTCGAGCACGCTGTCGTTGTAGAACTGGCGCGAGTAGGCGACACGACCCTCGGTGGCAGTCAGTTCCTCCTGCAACTGCAGGAAGTTCTGGTTGGCCTTCAGGTCGGGATAGGCCTCGCCGAGGGCGAAGAGTTTGCCGAGGGCACCTTCGAGCATGTTGTTGGCCCCGGCCTGCCCCTCAGGAGTGTCCGGCGCGTTGATCGCGGCGTTGCGGGCGTTGATGACCCCTTCGAGGGTTTCTCGCTCGTGTGCGGCGTACCCCTTGACGGTTTCGACCAGGTTCGGGATCAGATCGAGACGACGTTTGAGCTGGACGTCGATCTGTGACCAGGCATTCTCGATCTGGTTACGGCGGCGGATCAGGCCGTTGTATGCACCGATGATGACCGCGAGCACGGCGACCACGATGACGATGACGATGACGAGTGCGACCATTTCTTCAGTGTAGAAGGACCGCTCAGGCGTTACGTGCGATGACGTCCCGGTAGATGTCGACGTAGCGATCGGCGAGCGTGGACATCGCGAAGTCCTCGGCTCGAACGGATCCGGCGGCGCGGAGCCGCCGTGTGGCGACCGAGTCGTCGAGGCCCTCAATCAGTGCTGCGGCGAGGGCGTCGACGTCTCCGGGCTCGGCGAGCAGGGCATCGACGTCGTGCGTTGCCACGTTGCGGTAACCGTCCAACGCACTGGCCACCACCGTGGTGCCCGCTGCCATTGCTTCGATCAGGACGACGCCGAACGACTCCCCGCCGAGCGACGGTGCACAGAACACGTCAGCGCCGCGCAGCCGGGCGAACTTGTCGTGTTCCGAGATCCGGCCGAGCCAGTGGACCCGCTCGTCTCGTGCCGTTCGCTCGGTGAGCGCTGCGGTGTCGGGTCCATCGCTGGCAATCCACAGGTCGACGTCGTCAGGCATCTGGTCGAAGGCGTCGATGAGGACCCGGAGACCCTTGCGGTCTTCGTGGCGTCCACAGAACAACACGGTCTTGCGTTCGGTGGGCAACGGATCGACCGCTTGGATCTCGCCGATGTCCACGCCGTTGAACAACACCTCGTAGTCGCCCCCGAGGTGCGACTGGGCCAGTGCGAGCGCGTCCTTGGACACCACGACCTTGTGATCGATGCGCTGGATGAACCTGCTCAAGGTCCGGGTGAAGATGCGGTAGCTGGTCGACTGTCCGGCAGCGTGGAAGGTGCCAACGATCGGGGCGGGTCGCGTCAGGGTCGCAGTGAGCGTCGGGCCCGGAGCAAGTGGCTCATGGACATGCAACACGTCGAATGCTTCGTCGCGCAGCACTTGCATCGTGCGAAGCGCCGCCGGCGGGTCCGGCGCCAACGGAGCGATCGAACCGTTGGCAGCCAACGGAAGCGAGTTGCCGAGCGGCGTGACGAAGCTCTCCGGAGGCGGCCCGTCGCAGGGCCCGAGCACGCGGGCTTCATGGCCACGAGAACGTAGTTCGTGCGCAAGCGCGAGAACCTGCATCTGGACACCGCCGGGAATCGTGAGGCTGTACGGGCAGACCAGCCCGATGCGCAGTGGTCGGTCGGTCATGCGAGGTAGCCCGGATCGCTCGGCCAGTTCGGTTGGAAGAGGTGCCATTGCGACGGCGCACGACGGATCAGGATCTCGAGTTCCCGGGCAATCGACTGGGTGACGCGCTGCACATCGTCGCGGAGCCGTTTGGCTTGCCGCTCGACGGGAATCGGGGGCCGCACGTACCCGAGGTGGCCGTCGAATCGATCGGTGAAGTACACACCGGTCGGCAGGATCGGCGCTCCCGTGCGAAGCGCGATGGTCGCGGCTCCGCCGGGCAGCGTGGTGTTCTCGCCGAAGAACTCGACTTCGGGACCACCGCCCTGGATGTCGCGGTCCGAGAGGAGGCAGACCACGTGATTGGCCTGGAGCGCCTTGATCACCGCTGTTCCCGCCTGTGGTCCGAGCGGGACGACGGTCATGCCGAGCTTGGACCGCAGGTCGACGAACCAGTCGAACAGTTCGGGCGGGTCGAGGCGCTCGACGATGACGGTGATCGGGTGGCCCTGGTCGGCGATCCACCGCCCGGCCCATTCCCAGCCACCGAGATGAGGCAGGGCAATGATCGCACCGTTGCCGGCATCGAGTGCTTCGACGATGTGTCGGTAGCCGTCTTCGCGGAACGGGGCAGCGACAGCCCGCTTGGACATCGATGGGAGACGGAAGCTCTCGATCCAGTAGCGGGCGTAGGAATCGAACGCCTCCTGCACGGCCCGGCGCAACCGGAGACCGCGCAGGGTCGGGTCGACTCGCTTGAGGTGCCGTTCGATGATCGCCCGTCGTTCCGGGCTGGCGAAGCTGGCCCCTGCGCCGAACGGTGTCGCAAGGCCAGCAGCGAGCGGACCGGGTACGAGCCGCGCTGCCAGCGCTCCGAATTTGTAGGTGTTCGTGGCGAACTGTTGGGACAGCTCTGCAGACCACTCCTGCGGTGTCACGGCTTGCGACGCGGGACTCGAGTCCGGCGACGCTCGGTCCGTGCGACGCGGCGACTCTGACGCCGTGAGCGACGCATCTCGATCTTTGCCGCGGTGACCGGCGCGACATCTGCTGCGGACCACACCTTGGCGAATCGTTGTACCGCCGTGATGGTCGTCAAGACGAGCATGATCCACAGAATCGGAATGAGGAGCACGTTGAACGCCAAGCCAATGCAGATCGCGATGATCCGCTCGGCACGCTCCATCAGCCCGCCCTTGGCGTCGATGGCGAGCGATTCGGCTTTGGCGCGCTGGTAGCTGATCACCGAGGAGATCGATGCGACGGCAAACGGCAGGAGCACGAGGCGCGGGTCTTCGGTGAGCGCGAAGTGCCAGCCGATGCCGCCGAGCAAGAGGGAATCGGTGACTCGGTCGACCGTGGAGTCGAAGAACGCACCGCGCTGACTCGACGTGCCCGAAGCCTTGGCGAGCGCTCCGTCGAGCAGATCGGGCAGCCCGGCGAGGATCACGAGCGCGAGTCCGAGCCAGAGGCGGCCGAAGCCGATGGCCACTGCTGCAGCCACGCCGACCAGCAGACCCATCACGGTCAGATGATCGGGGGTCAGCCGCGTCTTGCGCAGCATCGCGCCGATTGGCTTGACGGCGGCGTCGACCGGCTTTCGGAACGTGCCGTCAAACATGGTGATCGAACCCTAACTCAGGTCCTCAGGTGAGGTCCGTCTCGTCGTTGACTTCGACGAGGTGTTCGAGGATTCGCCCATCGACGGCATCGACGAGGACCAAGCCGCGCTGGGCAGGCGGTTCTTCGGCGGAATAGCAGAGCACGCGCCATGTCGGGCGACTCCGCAGACCTCGCCAGACCTGTTGAGCCGATGCGTGTCCGACGCCGAATCCGACTGCGCCCTGGGCTGCGACCAATGCCTGCTTCTCGTCGACGGTCATGCGCCACCCAGAGGTGATCGAGAACAGCCCGACCACGGCCAGCACGATGGCCCCGACCAGCCAACCGGTGTTGACGACTGCAGCGTCGCCGGCGAGGAGGTAGACGGCAATGCACACCGCTGCGACTCCGAGGTACATCGCTCCTGGCCAACGGCGGCGACTGTTGTCGGGGAAGAGATAGGCGCCGACGAAGCCTGCCGGATTGAGGTCGTCGGGAAGCTCGTCGATCTGGTCGTCAATCGTCACTCCCCCACCCTACGGACCCACGACGAAGCCCGCGCCAGTCACATCGGGTCACATCTGTGACTGGAAGGCCGCGCGCAGACGATCGGCGCTGGCGTCGAGTGCTTCGGGGAGGGTCTGGGTGTTCGCGATCGCTGACATGAAGTTCGAGTCGCCGACCCAACGTGGCACGACGTGGACGTGGAGGTGCGTCGGGATCGAACCGCCAGCAGCGCGTCCCAGGTTGAGACCCACGTTGACACCGTCGGGCTGGTAGGTCGAGCGCACCACCGCCACAGCCTCGCTCACCGTCGTCCAGAGTTCGGTGACCTCGTCAGCAGTCAGATCAGCGAGATCGGCGACCTCTCGGTACGGCACGACGAGCAGATGCCCCGACGTGTACGGGTAGATGTTGACGATCGCGAAGACCAGTTCGCCGCGATGAACGATGTGCGTCTCGGCATCCGTGGCACCCGAATCGAGGAGCTGGGTGAATACGCTTGCGCTCGTGTCGGAGTCCGGCCGACGCGATGGTGCATCCGAGACGTATGCCGAACGCCAACCCGACCAGATTCGCTCGAGCATCAGGCCTGGAGCGCAGCAGTTTCGGCGTCGGCGACCTCTGCCCGGAACCGTGTGACGAATGCATCGAGCGGGACGTCGCGTTCCACATCGGGGGCGCCTTCGGCCTGCATGTCGGTGCGAATGTTGATGCCGACCGTGCGTGCTGCGACGTCGTCGTCGCCGACGACGAGAACGTACGGGATCTTGTCCATCTTGCCGTTCCGGATTCGCTTGCCGAGGCCATCGTCAGCCGCCGCCGTGTCCACTCGGGCGCCTGCAGCCTTCAGCGCTGCAACGACTTCTGCCGCGTACTCCTCGTGCGGCGTGGCGACGGGGAGGACACGGACCTGTACTGGTGCCAGCCACGTCGGGAAGTTGCCGGCGTAGTGTTCGATCAGCACACCGAAGAACCGTTCGATCGACCCCATGAGAGCGCGGTGCAGCATGATTGGCCGGTGTCGATTGTTGTCGGCCCCGACGTATTCGAGCCCAAAGCGTTCCGGAAGCTGGAAGTCGGCCTGGATGGTCGAGAGCTGCCACGACCGGCCGATCGCATCTCGCACGTCGATGTCGATCTTCGGGCCGTAGAACGCAGCGTCGCCCTCCTTGACGGCGTAGTCGAGGCCGTGGGAGTCGAGTGCTTCGCGCAGAGCTGTGGTCGCTGTCTCCCAGATCTCGTCGGTACCGACTGACTTCTCGAGGTCACGCGTCGACAGGTTGAACGTGAAGTCCTCGAATCCGAAGGCCCGCAGCACTGACAGCACGAAATCGAGCAGCCCGGCGACCTCACCGGCGAGCTGTTCCTCCGTGCAGTAGATGTGGCTGTCATCCTGCGTGAAACCGCGGATCCGCATGAGGCCGTGCAACGTTCCGGCGCGCTCGTAGCGGTACACGGTGCCCAGCTCGAAGAGGCGCAGCGGCAACTCGCGGTAGCTGCGCTGTCGGCTGTCGAAGATCAGACAATGCATCGGGCAGTTCATCGGCTTCGGGTAGTACGTGCCGTTGTCCATCTCCATCGGCGGGTACATCCCGTCGGCATACCATTGGAGGTGGCCCGAGGTTTCGAACAGGTTGGCGTTCGCGAGGTGCGGGGAGTAGACGAACTCGTACCCACCGTTCTCGTGACGCTGACGGCTGTAGTCCTCCATCAGCTTGCGAATGATGGCGCCTTTGGGGTGCCAGACAGCAAGGCCGCCGCCCAGCTTGGTCGGGAAGCTCAGCAGATCCTGTTCGACAGCGAGCTTGCGGTGATCGCGCTTCAGCGCTTCTTGCAGCATGTGGAGGTGCTCGGCAAGTGCTTGCTTCGATTCCCATGCCGTGCCGTAGACGCGCTGGAGCTGCGGACCTTTCTCGTTGCCGCGCCAGTATGAACCCGAGACTCGCTGCAACTTGAAGAACGGAAGCTTGCCGGTGCTCGGCACGTGCGGCCCGACGCACATGTCGACGAACTCGTCGGTGTTCCGGTATGCGCTGATGACGCCGTCGCCACTGATTTCGCCAGCATCTTCGGCGTCGCTCTCCGCGCTCTCGACGCGCTCGATGATCTCGACCTTGTAGGGCTGGTCGGCAAAGAGTTCCTTTGCTTCGGCCATCGAGTGTTCTGAGCGCGTGAACGGCTGGTTCTGCTTGATGATCTCTTTCATCTGCTTCTCGATGACCACGAGGTCGTCATCGTTGAACGTCTTGCCGTCCGGCAGATCGAAGTCGTAGTAGAAACCGTTCTCGATGGCCGGGCCGATCGTGAACTTGGCTCCCGGATACAGCTGTGTGACGGCTTGAGCGAGCACGTGCGCCGTCGAGTGACGCAGCACGTGCCGGCCCGCATCGGTGTCGTTCGTGATGATCGACACCACTTCGCCCCCGGCCAGGGCCACGGTGAGGTCTCGCTCGGCGCCATCGATCGTCGCTGCGACCGCTGCCTTGCGCAGCCCGGAGCCGATGGACGCCGCGAGATCGAGCGGAGTGGACCCCTCGGGCAGCTCTCGGCTCGTACCGTCGGGAAGCGAAATCGTGATGTTGGACATGCGTTGCCCAGGATAGAAGCGCTCGCGCCG
>ENA-ORXT01003450-ORXT01003450.1-marine-metagenome-genome-assembly--contig:-NODE-3450-length-17424-cov-9.632847_pt1 | contig 17424 bp, 22 predicted proteins | sample MGYA00237868_ERZ511482 | MGnify/ENA metagenome assembly ERZ511482 | reverse complement strand
CCCGTGCACGGGGTGGTGCCACTCATAGAGGCACGGGTCCACCTTGGACCGGACCGCCCCCATCTCTTTGAGCTCTTCGTCGAGCTTGATGCCCCACAGCCGCCCCGCCTGCTTTGTCCCGTAGAGAGCCAGGTTAAGCCGACACATCTCCTCCAGCCCATTCGGTTCGACATCGTCGGGGATTTTGATGTACATCTCCTTGTCCATCTTGGCGTTGAGGAAGGCTGTCTTGACGTCGACATGGTGAATCTCCCAGTCCATGGCTGCCGCCACAGCAAAGAGAGCACGTGTCGTGGCCGCGTTGGGTACTGGAGCCCACGTCGCGTCAAAGTCTCGTCCGGGCACCTGGTTGAACCCTTAGGCCACGATTCGAGCCTTGTAGCGCGTCAGCTTGTCCTCCGCGTCGTGCTTGATGTCGAACACGAATCGCGTCTTGATCAGGGATTGGTGGAGTCTGAGATTTCATCAGAACTCTGATACAATCAATGGAAATACATAATGATTGCATACCAGACTCATGACAATACCGAAAACTCAATTACGGAATGGATGAGAATTTCTGGAGGAGATCACGAGTCATATCGGATTGAGCTTTTTCAACGATCTAGGATAAAATCCGATTGCGACATTCGATAAGATCGCAATTGTCCTGGCATCGCGAGCAGAATGGCGAACAAAGAAAGATCGGCCGGAGACGCGACTGCCCTGGTTCTGTCGCCATCTGGTGCCCTCGGCTGGACTGTCAGAAACACGTGTGCTGGAGGCTGGACGCAGTTCTCGCTGGCCCCATTTCAGAGCGTCGCATCAGCAGTCGAGATACGTATTGCAATCTGATCAATTCTGGACCATGGGAGCAAGCGCATCCTGCAGTCCGCACAACTGCTGATTTGCCGAGAGCTCGTATCCGGCGCAATGGATGACTGCCGTACATCTGTTCAGCACAGTTCTTCTCGTCGGGATCGGCCCAATTTTAGGAGACTGGACTAACTGTGCTCGCACAAATGGGACAGGTGGCTTGTTTGACGATTCGATTGCACGCCTGCACATGAATATCTAGGCGCCACTGCCGCTGTCGTTTTCCCTGATATGCTTACCGGATAAAGCGGAGTGTCCCAAGTCCGATCTGAGTACTGTCTATTCTAGCACAAGGGCTCCGATACGGACGGCTCTACTCTTTTCCCTCCGAGTTGAGTACATTACGAGCTTCCAGCCTCAGCCCATATCCCGGATGGATACGAGTATCCTGTGCGGATATATCCTCTAAGGATTTATCCTCACCAACCCCTGGCAAAGAGTAGGTCCGCGCCAAGCGCTCCCGCCAGGACATGGCCACGCGGCACGCGGACAGCGCAAAACGAGCGACGCCGGCGTCCAGCATCTGCTCTCGCGCACCACGCACACACACTGCACCCCGTCCGAAAAACCATTCCCTTTGACAGCCTCATTCAAAACGCTCATCAGGTCGCGCGAAAACAGTCCGCACCGTGAGCGCGACGTCGGTAGACCGCATCCAAATGCCATCACAGGATGGAAGACACCGTGCAAAGGCCCACAGAGGGTTGGAGCGGTCACAAATGAGGGGTACCGGACAGTTACGCCAAGGTTGGCGCCACCGGGGAGCCGCCAAGTGCCGCCCAGCAGGCAGTGCGGCGTTGGCGGACGACGTTGCAGAGTGGTCGGGTCGCACAGCGCTGCGAGAGAGAGAGGTTGCCTCGGGTTTTGTGGATACATTCATCCACGAGGTGTTAACGTGGAAACGAGATTTAGAACGGTCACCAGCTATTGGACGAAGGATGTGCCTGCTGGTGCATGCCAGGATCAGCCACTTGACGGGTTTGACATGGTATTCGGGTATATATCTGTGCAAATATATGCCTGCAAAAGAGCTTTGGACCGGATTTGGGCTGGATCAATTCTCGCTTGAGAGAACAGCTGACAGAATCTTGGATGTGTCAGCCCGGTTGATCCGACACAGTGCCAGGTCGCCCTCATGGACCAGGTGAGAGCACCGGATCGGCTGTGACGTCGTGGCGAGCAACAAGCGGGCCGCGACCCCCCGTCAATCTCCCAACTCCCACAGCACCGTTGACGGCCGAAGAGGGCCTTTGCGTAGATGTCCAATGACGCAACGAGAGGACGCGGCTCTTCCTGATCTTTTGCAAGACTGATATGAGTTGGCCAACTCGCGCGAACTGATGGTGCTGAGCGCCTCCGGTGTGTGCGCGGCTGTACCCCTTAGACTCGAAGCGAGTCCAGAGGGGGCCGCCGTGTCGGAGCGTGGGGATGACAAAGCCAGTCTGTGGAATACGCGTGGTCACGCGAGCTTGGGGGTGTTTGGACTCATTGGCGGATGGCTAGGGGGCAAGCTTTGTGGGCCGTGTTTTTAACGGACTGCAGGTTCTTCTAGTGGACGATTGTCTTTCGGCGCCATGGGTGCACAGTTTCTCTCGGCTGACTGCAGGCTCCTCACCGTTTGGGTGCTTGAATGCCCGTCTGCATGCCGGCTTGCTCCGTGTGTGGCGCGTTTTCTTGTCTGCCTCTTTGGCGCCCTTCTTGTCGCTGCTCTCGAAGCCCTTTCCAGGGCTTGTACACACGCACACCTGGGTGCCGCTGCCTCAAGGCCCCGGCTCCCGTATAAAGCCGCTCACAAGCGGTCGCAACAGCACTGGCATATTGCCTCAACCCGCTTCTGCCCTCTCGCCGCCTTTCCCCTCTTCATACCATCTATATGTCCGACTCCTCTCCTCTCGCTCCTCGCCCCCCCGTCTTCGGCGGCCCGTCGCGTGCTGCACATTGGCCGTCAACCACCAGCATACGCACGACCCCGAGGACAACTTTGTCGGCGGTGGCGGCGATGGTGCCCCGTGGTCGCCGCCACCGCCGCCCACATTTTCAGCCCCGCCGTCAAGCTCTTGCGGTAGCTCTCGCGAGGGCATGCACGCCCTCGCTGCCGATGCTGCAGTGATGTAGGGCAATGAGCGCGCTTCCCCTGCCGCCGCTCTGTACCTGCTGCACACCCTGTCCTTTTCCCCAGCGGAAGACCTCTCCGATCTCACCTTGCGCTACGTGGCGGCGGCCGCCGTCGCGTCGTCTGCACCGTAAGATGCTGGTTCCCCGCCCGTGGCTGCCTATCGCCCGGGTGCGTCTTCTGGCGACGCGCGCACGGGCCGGGGCCTCACGCGCCGTGGTGCCGCGGGGATGCAGCTTACCGCTGGCGGGCATTCGTCGTTTGGCTCGCGACGCCTGGTGTCGCTAGCTCCGCCGACGTCGCCGGCGCACTGTCAGCGCTCCGCTGGGGGTGCGGGCACACTTCAGGCGCCGCCCTTCCCGCTTGTGGGGGCGTCTGATGGGGCAGCCGGGCAGTGGATGGCCCTTTCAGCTTCGTTGGCCCCGGCGGCTCCGCCCTCGACGCGCACCGGGCCTTCGCGCTCTGCTGCTTCGGCGGCTTCGAGCCCTCCGCTGCCTGAGTCGCGCTGCCTGGTTTGCGCTGTGCGCCTTGCCTCTCGTCGGTCGTCGGCCAGAGCCGCCGCGCGCTCGGCCGCGGCGGCCTGTGCGCGCAAGGCCGCGAACAAGCCGGTCAGCCGCAACAAGACCAAGCCGTCGCCTAACAAAGGCAAGGGGCCCGCGCGCAAGAGCAAACCCTCCAAGAGCCCGCCGTCCAAGACGCCACCGACGGCGCTGCAGCTTGCCGTGATGTAAGCCGTCAGGGCCGGCATCTTCCCGCTCAAGGAGAACCTGGACCGCATGGACAGGAAGGTCTCTGATCTCAACAACTCGGTCGACGACATGTACAGGGGGGGGACGAAAGTTTACGATCGGATTGGGCGCTCTGAAACGACACCAAGCCGGGTGATTGAATCCTGATTGAGAAAAGGTGACCTGGAGGCCTCGTTTATTGCGATTCACTTAGTATTTGGTCGAGTGACTTCGGGCGTTCACCAAGGCGGTCACCCGGTCAGGCACCGTCCGCCACAAAGCATAGAGATACGAGTCCGGCAGACGGGCCCACTCCTCACACAGGGCATCAAACAAACCGTCCAGGGTCGCTGGGGGCTGCGGGCGGTCCCGTAGACGCGCCTCGAGCATGGCCCACAGATTCTGAATGGCGTTCATGTCGGGACTCTGCGGCGTCCAGTTGAGGCGCTGCACGCCATGCAGCGCCATGTACTTGTCCACCGGAAGGACGCGGTGAGGCCCGCAGTTGTCCTCCAGCAGCAAAACTTTGCCGGTGCCGCAGTGCTTGTCCTCAATGAACGGCAACAGGTGCTCGTGAATTATGTCCATATACTGGAACTTCTTGAGGCGGCCGTTCACAAGCACGAGGGGCGTCCTCCCCCGCGCTGAGAACGCGGCCCAGACCGACAAGCTCAGCCGCCCCGACTTGAAGGATGAGCGCAAGCATGCGGGCAGGTAGCGCTGGTGGGAGCGTCGCCACACCCGCGCCTCCCCGCGCTCCGGCCGAACTGTGAAGGTGCTCTCATCGGAGAAGGCCACATACTCCCATCGGATGAGGGGCCAGGAGACCCTGTCCCGAGCCCATCTGAGGCGCTGGGACACGTGGCGGCTTGTCAGGTACGGCTTCGTGACCGCCGCGTAATTGAGCAGGAAGGCCCGGTGAAGGTAGCGACGTACCGTCCGACTGCAAATCTTGTGAGTCATAAACCGGTTCACCTCGGCCGTCAGCTGGTCCAGGGACCACGTACGGTGCCGGTACACCAAAAGTTGAAGGTGGCCGCCGTCCCGAGCCGACAAAAAGCGGGGGCGGCCGGCACGACGGCGGCGCGCCGCTGTCCTCTCCCGCCGCACGCGCGCAGCAATGGTCGCCACCGTGCTCAGGGGCAGCTCCATGCGGGAAGCAATGAAGCAGTCGGTCATACCTGCCTCCAAAAGCACCCGCATGGCCTCCCTGGACGCAGGGGGCACCTTCTTGGAGCCCTTGGAGCGCCACATTGTGGCGATGGGGACGAAGACGAGTGAATAACCCCCCCCCCCCCCCCCCTCGAATGGTCTGAAAAGGCCATTTTCTGCTCGGCGATCGATCGCATCTGGCCCAAATCGGGTGCGATCGTAAACTTTTGTCGCCCCTCTGTACAACCAGTGCGACAAGGAGGGCCAGGAAGAGGAGAAGGCCGTCAAGTCGATGGCGAAGCTGGAGACGGCGCTCAACAAGGGCATTGAAAAGGTCATCGAGTCGGTCGGCAACTCCCCGTCCAAGTCGACCGGCGCCGCAACCCGGGCCAAGGTCAACAAGTCCAACGCGATGCCCGACCTGCCGCTGGAGCAGAAGATCAAGATCGCCTGGGCCAACAAGGCGGAAACAGAGAAGGTGCGGTCGGTCTTTGAGACGTCCGTCAACGCAAGCGCGGGCAAGCGCGAAGCTGACACGCCAGACGTATGTCCACACCCTGGCGGCGTGGGAGCTCATTGTTTCGTCGGCGATGTCAGTGCTTGGCATCACCGAGACGGAGGCTGAGAAGAACTTTCTGGGCAAGCTGCTGTTCTCCGACGGCTCGGACGTCAAGATGCGCACCGTCACCTCCTGTTCACCTCCACCGTGCCGCACATGATGGACAGGTACCGCAAGGTCATCCTGAAGGCCTACTTTTCGGCGCTGGGGATCCAGTGGCGGACCCTCGACGAGACCGTCGCGAACTCGAGGCTCGTACGTAACGGCTACCGCACCACCCCGCACGGCAAGGCAGCCGTCAATATTGGCTTGGAGGCGTTTTTCAAGTTCACGGGCTTCCCCGAGCGCATCGTGCAGACCCGTGCCGTTGGTCAAGACGGGAACGTGGACTGCGTGCTTGGGCAGGTGAGCCTCACGAGCGCGGCGGTACGCTGGCATCTGGAGCTCCGCACCGGCGTGCGCGCCGCTGGGCACCAAGGCACGGCGCAGTCGTTTCACGCCATGTGGCGCGAGGAGACGAACAACATTGACCTCTCATTCCCACTGCCCAACCGCCCGCACCTGGGCATCGGGATCATTGACGGGGCCGACGTCCGACGCACCCACACATTTTTTGAGGAGGTTTTCGCTGCTTGTGTGCTGCCGCAGGCGGGGGGGGCACCCCATCAAGGAGGTGGCAACAATCACGAGGGCGGGGATGCGCTCGTCGACCGGGACGTGGCGGATGACGCGGCCAGCCACGAAGGCGAGGACGCAGGCAATGAGGTCGACGACGAGACGGCCGCCGCCTTTGCCGACGCCGCTGCAGCCAAGCGGGTGTTAGACGCCGCTATCGCGCAGGAGGAATCTGAAAATAAGATTCTCGCTCCCAGCCAGGACGACGAGCATGTAGAGCAGGAGGACGGGGACATTGTTCTGCAGTACCTGACGGACGAATAAGAGTAAGTGGTCAACCTGTGACAGAGGGGGGGAGTGGAGTGGTAGTGGCCATGTACGTCTTTGTGTGTGGTCTGCTGGTTTCTTGTTGTTGTGTGGGTGAGAGCAGCTCTGTCCGCGGACGGAGGTTTTCCCATCGCCGAATCCCCATCCAAAATCCCCATCAATGTCGGTCAGAGCCCCGCTGGGATGGGGCCATCTTCGCCCGTCCACATTGGGAGTTGGATGGAGAATTTGTCCGTGCCGACGATCATCGTCGCCTTGGATAAAAATCCCGATCCAACCCCCGATTTGGATGGGATCGAGTGCCCCCATTTCAGCGGAGGTTGGACCGACATTGATGGGGCTTTTGGATGAGGATTCGCCGATGGGAAAACCTCCATCGGCCGATGGGACTCCGGTCGCGAGAGAAACGTAGCGACGGCTCTCGAGTTCACAGAGCCCACTGCCTACCAGACCTGACAGACCGCGGAACGAGCATAATTCTTTGTAGTGCAGTTTGGTATTGAAATGAAATGAAAGTGCAGCGGCGACGCTAGCTGGGCTGGCTGCTGGCCATATGCTGGTACGGCCACTTCTCTCTCTTCCTTGTGGGAGACCAGGGACACAAAGCAGGAGCACAGATGACGCTGCCGCCGTGACCAACTCGTTGGTTCCGTGCTCATGAATACTCAAGAAAAATATCCACTAGGCAGCTCGGTAGAAAACAACAGGAAAGAAATCAGGGAGCATATACCACCATTGAGAAATGTGCGCCTGCGGCGCACGAAAAGCAAAGCAAACCACCCAGCAAAAGATACGATGCCGCAAGCCGCACATAGAACAACACGGCCACTCCCACTCCTCCCCCTCCTCGCCCCGAAGGGCGGCCCGCTCACTGCTCATTGCCGTCGTCCAAATACTGAAGCACAATGTGCCCGTCGTCCTCATCATGCTCCCTGTCCTCCCCGTCGGGGGCGAGAAGCTCCTCCTCGCCTTCCCGCTCTGGAACAGCGCGGAAGGCCAGATGCGCTGCCGCGGCACGCTGGCGGTGAACCAGGAGCTGACGGTCCGCATCTTGCCATCCGAGCCGTTGGGGAACAGCTGCGAGCTCAGCAGGTACAACTCGGCGTCCTTGTCCGACACGCCCAGCTCCAACGCAGCCGACGAGATCATGAGCTCCCACGCGGCCAAGGTTTCGACGTAGGTCTGCCGGGTCAGTTCGGCGCCCCCCGCGCTGGAGTTGACGGCCTGCTCATAAACGGAGCGTACCCTCTCCATGTCAGCCTTGTTGCCAGGGCAATCTCGACCCTGTTTTCCAGCGGCAGGTTGGGCATCGCGTTCGACTTGTTAAATGTCGCCCGAGTGGCGGCGGAGGCCGTCTCGGACGGGGCGCTCCCCACCTATTTGATGACCTTTTCAATCTCGTCGTTGAGCACCGTCTCGAGCTGCGCCATCGATGTGACGGCCTTCTCCTCCTCGCGTCTCTTGTCCTCAAACGTGCTGTGCATGTCGTTCACCGAGTTGCTGAGCTCGCAGACCCTCTTCTCCCTGCGCTCGAGCCCCTTTGTGCAAGTAGAGATGCCGGCCTGGACGTCCTTCGTCACAGCCTACTGCAGTGCCGTCGGGGGCTTCTTGTGGGGAGGGCTCTGGCACGCGGTCCACTTTTCCTTAGCCGTCGACGACTTAACCTTCTTGCGATTGAAGGGCTTTGTCTGGGTCGTGCGCTTGGCCGCCGCCGCAGCGGCTGAGCGCGCCGCGGCTCCCGTCAGCAGGAGGCGGGGCGGCGAGCTCACTGCACCAACAAGAGACTGCGACGCAGACGGCGTACGGGGTGTAGCAATAGAGGATTTCGGGCGGAGAGGCACAACACAAGAGGGTTTCCGACCCGCAAAGGCCAACGTAACCGCAAAGGCCGTCCTCGGAGGATGAGTGGCTGGAGCAGGCGCACAACCCAACGGGGGGGGGGACGACTGAATTGTAGCTGCCCCTTCAGCCGTACGAAAATCGTGCCACGTTAGTGCCGGCGGAAGCGGTGCCACCAGGTGGCGCGAGCAAATGGATGGTTTCTCACCGATATTGAGCGGTAGAGACGCCACAGGGTGACGTGTGGCCGCCCCGCCTGCCTGCGAGCCACCAAATGGCGAAGAGCGGCGGTACGGAGACATCACCGAGGGGGAACCAGCGTTGCAGGTCGCCGAAGGTGCGGGCGCGGCCCCGGGCCTGTAGCGGGGAGCGGTCACCGGAGGGTCGTCCAATTGAGGGGAGGGAAAGCTTTACAATAACTGCGGGGCGGCAGGAGGAGCCACGTCCTTGTTGCCCTGCACAACGGCTGCAGCAGCAGCGAGGGTGTGCATTCCCTCGTCATGGCTGGGGCTGAGTGAAGTCCGAAGGGTGCCTGCCGCCGGCCGCGGCGGCGGCGACCAGGGAGCGCCGTCGGCATGGTTGCCGCCGTCGACGTCCACGGCGTCAGCGCCACGCCGGTTGCTGTCGTTCATGGCAGACTACGCGGCGGAGGTGAGGGTGGCAGGTGAGTGGCGTTCAAGAGAAGCAGCACGCTGTCAGTGCTGCCGCCTCCCGTGCACGCCATTTATGCAAGCGCCGTGGTGGCAATCAGGTCACTGAGTCGTGTGGGCGACGGTGCTTGGGTGCAAAGAAAGGGTCGGGAATGGCGCCAAGACAGGCAGGGGAAAGAACGGGCCAAAGAGGGAGCAATCTGGCATCTAAACGGGCATTCAACAAGCCCGGCGGTGAAGAGCCTGCGTCGAATAGGGGAATTCACCACGCAAACGTCTTAAGGAAGACAATACGTCGTTGTCACGGAGTACAAACGTCCAAAACACATGCCACGTTCGAGCCAATGCCCCGCCTCTGCCAGCTGCTCCTCCTGTACGCGCCCCCGAGACCAGGAGATCCTCAAGAAAGCTCACGAGACTGCACGTACCCCAGAGGACCGCGGTTCCGTCCCCAAGCTCTGAACAGCCGCCGCCCTTTTCTCTGTATCCTGTCCTTGGGTTGCTGCCCGGAAGAAGCGCGAGGCCGTCGGCACTATGGAAAAAGGCATTCTGGCCACGTCATGGCAGCCCGGGCCACATCTGGAAGAGCCGCGTCCGCTCGTTGCGTCAGAAACCATCATCGCTACTGGCGACGGCCGATGGAATCGCCCAACAATGTCGCCCGTGCGGCAACAGGCCAACATGTGGCGATCTGTCGCCACCTGTGTCCAGCCATCAAACCCTGGACAATACGGCATCTCGTCCAGTGGATCTGTTTTCCGCTCTCGAGAAGGGTCCTTGCGCCTGCACGGCCCTGCCGCTGTCCACGGCTCCCAACGCTGAGACAAGCATCATAAGCGTGCTCAGTGTCTAGTATTACTGGTTAGTTTGGTACTAAACGCGACTTGCACGGGATTGCCTGACCAGGAACAGACGCCTTCAAACAAAAAGGTGGCGGAATTGGTCTGCGCTTGAAGATAAGGCGACAAGGAAACCGACACTAACAAAAGCTTAACTCGGACTCGGCTGCTGCGAGCAAAGCGGAGCTCCTGCCCTACACGGCGACGTTGACCATGGACACCTAAGACCCGACAAGAGCACGTATTGTTCCTGTGACGTTGCCGACGTACGTAATATTTGGGTGGGCGGGGGGCGGCCTTTGCAGCACTCAGGTGCCCATTGTCGAGCAACGCAGGCCCGCCAGCCGCACCCTGCACCCAGCACATGGGCGTGGTCCAAGTCAAGCAAGTCCTGCCACCACATCCAGCCCATTGCACCCTCCCCGCCTCACGCAACCACTCGCCGCAGCCTCCTCCCCCGCCTTTCACATCCCAATTGTTGCCCACTCCCGACCTGTCTTGGCATGCACCTAGCTGCTGGGGTTGAGCGCCCGAGAGGTGAAGGGGTAGAAGTGATTTGTAAAGAAGCGCTGTGCGCGACGCTCTTCCCAACTATCGGGGATGTTGGATGGAACCGCATGCAGCCCGTGCCTGTCTGCAAGGTCGAGGAAGTCGGGCACAACGTGCTCAAGACGAAGGACGCGCGCCAGAGGCACTTGGGCAAGCTCTGGCCACTCGGCCTCTGGGGTAGAAAACAGCCAGGCCATGCGTCGGCATCCTGACCTGGAGAGCGAGCAACGCGGAAGCGGTGGGAAGGGTCGCAGGCGCTGCACCACGACGAAGTCATCAATGGCGCCGGCAAGCATCCGGACGACGAGGCGCGCCAATCCCAGCTGCCGTTCACCGTCCTTGGTCGAGTACCAAATGTAGTCGTAGCGGGGCTTTCTCATGTAGTCATCGGTGGCGCAGGCAGTCTGCACCACGGACCGAGCACCCCACTCAAAGGTGCAAAAAAAGGTAAACGACGGGGACAGGACGATCATAGTGTCGGATGGCTGCTGCAGTAGTGCTCCCAAGGAACCCATCCCCGGTCGCTGCGCGGCCGTGCAGACGGTCACTCGTAACCCCCGGTGGGAGCGCGCCAATACCGGCACAGGGTCCATCGGCACATCACCCGCCTCAACGTCGACCTCGAGCAGAGTCTGGATGTCCTCGCCGCCATCCCTTGCTGCTTCATACAGCTCCCGCAACACCTCCTTCTGCGCCTCTGCTGCCCGCATCATCTGCAAGACGATGGTCGGCCCCCGCTTGTTGGTGCGCTGGTACATCCGCTTGCACGGCCCATGTAGACCCTCGTTCTCACTCGTATCACCCTCCCACAGGTTTCCGTTGTCCAGGAGAGCGGCAAGGAGGTGCGCGGCTAGCCGATGCGCTTTCGTAGTGTGCGCAGGACCAAAAAGCACGTCCACGTACTGCGTCACAAAGGAAGTCGCCTCGGAGGCCAACTCTCTCATCTGCTGCTCGGACATGCGGGCCGTGTCCTGCATGTTGTCCCCCATCAAGCGTCCTCCCAGCACCGCCATTCGACAGTATACGTCGAGCACCGCCTCGTGCAGAGGGATATCACCAAACAGCTGCTGGTACCTTGCGGAGGAGACCACGTCGGGCACCGTCGGGTCTGGGAGAGTCTCGTCAGCAGGCTCAAGGACTGCCCCGTCCTGACCGTGACCATCGTCCAGCTCTTCTTGTTCACCTCGCCTGGGGCGCCGGTTGAGAACCGACGCCGTCGCCGGAGCGGCGTCGAGGTGGCGCGCCGGTCTCTCCAGCGACGGCCCACCGATGCCCGCAATCATATGCGGCATCATCGGCAGGCCATGCCGCCAGAGCCGCCCGGTCATCTGCAGCTGCTTCTCCTCTGGTGGAACAAAAAATCTAGACGTTGAAGGAGACACAATACCAACAAAGCACCACGGGAAAGCGCGGTCAAGACGTAGCGTTTGTGTGAGTGTGTCTTCCCTGCCTTTCCCGCACTACCACCTATAGTAAGATGGAATGAAGGGTCATGAAACTCCAGTACGGTGTACTAACACAGAGTTGGGCAAGAAGAAACAGTCCCATACCGCAACGTACCCCGGTGGCGTTGGTGACGGAACACAAAGATGCCCCATCTCCCACGCACGCTTGTTCAGGGCGTCCAGGGATTGTTGCACTGGTCCCAGGCGCGCTGCCCCCCCACCACAGGCGACTCTTAGAAACGCCGGGAAGCGTTGCGCCACCATGCGAATGACACCCAGCTTCCATACGTGGAGTAAATCAAACGAGATGATACGGTACAGCAGCTGATTGTCCGTAGCCAACCCAGCCACAGCAGCAATGGCGGGAACGAATGCGAGAGCACTGTACTCTGTACGGAGCATGCCGCGGAGCGATGGCCGCGGGTCGCGGTCGCGCGTGACGGCACCCACCAGCTGAGCATCAAGCCCTGTAGTCACGTCTCGCCCGTCGGCGCCCATCCCTTCAGGTCCTCCAGCCACGTCACGACGCACCATACAGTGCGAACAGAAGAACTCGCACGAGTTGCCCATTAGGCAGACGACGGACCGCTCGCCGAGTTGGTCTGCTACAAGGCCGAGTAGCCGCGGCACCGCCAGTAGGTCTGGCGAGCCCGCAAACGAGACGGTAACACCGTCCTGGCTGGCACCGATGAAGCGGCGGAGAAGGATTGCCAGACAACGCTGCAACAAGCCGTTGCGTGCGTCGCTCGCGCGGCGTCGGGCCGCCGCACTCCTTTCCACAGGCTTGCCGACATGTGGCACATAGCCCACGGTGACCCATTGGACTGTACGGTCGCGGACGTTGAGCACGCGAACACGAATAGGGTAGACGTAATGAGCGCCAGACCACGACACAACCGCCTCGTCGACGAAAAGCTGCACGCCCAGTACAAACGCGAGCGAGCCGTGTCGCCCACGGACGATGCTCTCCTCGGCGAGGAAGAGGTCGCTGTCGAGCATGTCGGCGCGAAGGCGCGTCGCGTCGGGGGCCAAACCCAACTCCTCCCCCCAAAACTGGACGTGCTCAGCACACCGAAGGAGGTCCAAGACGACATGCAACAGGTCCCTGGAGTAAAAGACAAACCGCCCTCCCTCCACCTCCAGCGGAGTCTCATCCCAGCATAGCTTCGAGAGCACGCGTCGCTGCTCTTCGCGTACGGCGGAAACAAATGCAGAACGGCTCCCGAAGGACTGCGTAACCTCGCCTCCCACCTCCCCCGCCAGCTCGCCACCCTCCCCATCTGACGGGTCACCAGGATGAATGCCCCGAGGGGCGGTCGGAGCATGCTCCTGTGGAGCCGGCGGTGCGCGCCGTCGAGCACGCGCAATGTGGCGCCCCCCATCTTGCCGCATGAATGCACCCTCCTCCGCGAGAAACAAGACCGAGACGTACCACATCTGATCGGCTTGCGACAGCCCGGGTCCACCGGCGCTCAGCGCGAACTTGAGGACCTCCCGCAATAGTGGGGTGTTGAATCGTGTCAGTCGCAGACCCACCTCGGGGGGGACCAGGCGTCTGGTCTTGGAGGCCTCTGGCAGCGACTCGTAGTAGGCGCGAATCCGAGCAGCCGTGGAAGCGTAGAAGACATGTCGAGGGCGAGGCACAGCAAGAGACCCACGCGTGAACCCATCGGGAGGGATGCGCACGAAGCCCAAGCCGCCGAGCTCTGGTCGTGCGGCGTCATTGGCGGTATCGGCTTGGTGACCAGCAGGAGACAATAGGCGAACGCCACCGACGTCGTCACCCGTAAAGGCGTGGCCAACGTCCCCATGCGTTTCACGTAACACTGCACCATGCCCGCTCGCGGCGGGACGCAAGTGCTGTTCGACGAAGCCTTCCGGCGGCACGAGCCTGTTCCTCGTGCTGTGACGCACGCTCATGTGACGCACACGCGTCTGTGGGGAGCAAAACACACGCGGGCAGAACCAGCATACCCAACACGCGTTCATTGGTACACTCGCATCTGTGGCAGCAGACGGTTTTCATTGAGGTCACACCAGGCAGTTGGTCAAGAGCACAGAATGATCAGTAAACAAGATACAACATGGCACGAGGGCGTGAAAACTACCGTCTCTGACGGGGGTTCACCACTGGTAGAGGCACAAGGCTGGCAACCACCCCAGCTCACGCCGTGAAAAGACAGGAGAAGGCACCAATGACGAATAAACGTACAGCAAAAGGAAAGCGCAAGAAACAGGGGACCGCAGGGGACGAACCCTCCGCATCCAATCGCGCCAATCCGCAGTAGTGGTTTGCAGCGGCCACTTGGGCGGGTGGGAGATCGTCGGCACTTGTTACAGTTTGCTGCAGGCTTGCTTCGAGCTCGTGGTGGTTACAGAAAGCGAGGTGGTCAACGGGGCGCCCGCGGTAAAGCTATTGCCGCGGGGGGGGGGTTGGGGGGGGGTGGTCGAAACAGGAACGAGTGGGACAGGCACCCCGTCTGCCGCCGACGGCAGTGTCCCAGCCGGCGGTGACACAATGGTCACGCAAGTCAGCGGTGGCCGCTGGAAGTCAGCTCTCAGACAGGTGATCCGATGCGCAGTAGCCCGCAGGAAGTGCAACAGAGCAGGAAGTCGAGGCGGGAGCACAGCGCCGCCGCTACCAGCTGGTCCTGCAGGACTGACAATCGAATTGAAGGGCTGGGAAGAGTACCGGTCGCAGACGCCACCAGACGATGCGATGGAAAACAAACAAATGGGAGGACAGAGATTGACGCGAAAGCAGCAGACGGGTGCCAGCTTGCTGCCGGTGGCGTCGCCGGACCGCGGCGCGCGGGGTGACGATGAGATGGTGCCACGGACCAAGACCGTCACGGCACTTGCACGCCGATGCCATCCAGTGTGCCTAAATTGAACTGGCCCACTTGTCGGAAGTGTAAATCCATCATTTTCTTACAAGTTTTGATCGCCGGTTTTGTTGTACCGAGGTCCTATTGGTCGTCCGCCTCTAGATTCAATGTAGACACAGGATTGGAAGAGGACTCTTTCGCAATTAGGCGAGGTGCACTTGTTGCCGCCGGGTTGACGGTGCGGGAGATACTGTCCTTAGGTGTCGCCCACCCGACTCGCTTGCCTCCACGTGAGCGCGTTGCAACCCACGGCCGCCGACGTCGGTTCCGCTTCCCTCGTCCACCTCCCCGAGCTGTGGTCCGCACTAAGTTCGTACCCCCCCCCGCTGCCGCCTCCCCGCGCGACGGCGCCACCCTTGCAGACCGTGTCTCGTCCTGGCACCCTTTTCGACCACCACCTGTGGCCTGGCAACGCACCCCGGTGATCTCTGGTACTGCGTGTGTGGTGGGCCTCGTCTTAACCCCCGTCGTTGGTCCTCTTTCGGTGTTACGCACCAGTTGCTCGATGGACGTTGCCACCTCCCTCTCATTTCACGGTCATGTGCCACTGCGTCGCTGATGAGCGCCCCCTGTAGCCCGCCCCGTGACTTGCACGTCTTGCCGCTTCCCGGAGCCCCCCCCGGTCCCCCGATGACGGTCTTCTGCTCGGCCTGCGGGCCGGTGGCCGCCCTTCCGCACCGATGAGGAACACGTGGGTCTGGGCTGGCGGACACGGGGACCGCGACCGTGCTGATGAGGTGGAGACAGCCGGCCTCGGGCGTGGGTCACCGACCCACGCTGGAGATTCCGCGCGCCCAGTACCCGCGATGGTGTACCCTGGGGCTGGCGCGCTCGGCAGGAGTGCAGGGGCCAGAGCTTCCAGTAGGCAAGGGGCGGGGTGACCCATGCGTGGGGTCCTCGACTTGGTCGAGGTGCCCGCCGTGCCGTGGGTGCAAACCTCGTTGCTGCGCGGCGTCCGTGAACTGTCGGGGGGCATTGTCGATGTACCACGCTTGGACCCGCTTGCTTGGGACGATGGCGTGAGCGGAGATTGAGTGCGTGTCCTGTGCCTGACGACGGCCCGGGCGGCGCGTGTTGCAGCTGTCGCGGGGCGAAGCGGTGTGGACGCGCGGGCGCCGCAAGCGTGTACGCGCTGGGCAGTGTGCTCGTTGGCTGTTGAGGGTCAAGGCCGATGCGGGCTCCCATGTCGGTGGCAGGTCGGGTATTAATACCCGGCCACCTCTCAGAGAGCACTCCCCCCCCACTCCCTCATCGCGCCTGTCCGACCGTCACCCTCATGCGCACTACTCCGCTGTGTCGCCGCCACCGCTGGCAACTGATCTCCCCGCCCCTGTTGCTGTTTCCCCTTCATCACCCGACGCTTGGCCCCCCTCTCATCCCCACTTTGGCGGCCGCGCCCGAACTCTTCTGGGATGGCGCCGCCTCCGTCACCGGCGGTGCGCGCCACGCGCTCATCAACCAAGCGGCCGTTGTCACAGACTGAAGACGACATCATTGACGTGGACCAGCCGGTCGCCGTTCCCGTTATGTCCTCGGGCAAGGGCAAGGGCAAGGCTGTGGTGTCGTGCTCAATGGAGGAGCCGATTGATGTCGACGACCCTGCGTCGTGGGTCGGCCCGCCGAGTGGTGCTGGAGGCTCGTCAAGCTCGGCCCCGTTGGGCCCGCCACCGCCCCGCCTCAAGTTTTCCGGGGCGGTCGGCATGGCTCTGTACGAGCAAAAGATGGAGGTCCTCACGGAGGAGGCCAGCATGCTCGTCGATGGTGGCGGGCCCGCTATGTCTTCCAGTGCGGTGCCGTCGCTTCCGGGGCCGTCTGGGAGTACATTTTCGGTCGCTGCGGCACCGACGCCGTCGAGTCACCGTCGTCGTGCTTCCGCCTCGGCACGGCCTTATCTCGCCCCCACGGTGTCGCCCGCGCCGGACTCCCTGCTGTACCTCAACCGCGGCAACCGTGTGGAGCAGGAGGTGCTTCCTGTGGCTCCGGAGACGATGCCGCTGCCCCCCCCGTCCAAGTCGCGTCGACACGGGTCCCGCCATGCACGTTCTTCGCTCCCGCGCAAGCCTCGCAAGTTTGTCTCAAGGGCGCCGCGGATGACTGCACCGTCGTCTCCTTACGTGTTCCCGGACCCGCCGACACCTTCCGCGTCGCAGTCGTCGCTGTCGTCGAAGAGCCACGATGGACATGACACCGACGCGGACGACGTCGTAGGCAACAAGCTCGCCAACGACGGTCATGACCAGCGTGCTGCTGGTGTCCAGGCGGCTGGACAAGAAGATAGCCGGAAAAAGAATGCTGTCGTGTCTGAGGGCGGGCTGGCACTTGGCTGCAGTGCCGCGCCCTCCTGCAACCTCGGTGAAGGGTCTAAGTCGACGGATGGTGGCTTTTTAGTGGACGAGGACGATGTGGCGCACCTGCAGACACCGTTGCCTGGTACAGCGGCGCTGCCTGCGCGCCGTGGCGCAGCGGCTGGGGCCGCCTTCGAGGCTGCTACGGGTCGTGTTCGTGCGGCGACCGTTCTCAACGACGACAGTCGGTCGCGCCAAGGCGCCACGCGAACCGATCAAGCGATCGCTGCGGCGGCGGCTCTTGACGTCGAAGCACTGGCGGATCGGACGCGTAATCCGCGAATGTTTCCGGCCGCGTTCTGGATGCCTGGCGCCCAGGCTGTATTTTCGGAGTACTCGGGGCAGAACGTGCCTCGAACTCTTCCTCCACTTCCACGCAACATCATGCCAGCAACCGCTCGAGTTCAGGGCAATCCTGTTGGCGTGCTCGCGCCCCGGCCACTGTCGCTGCCGCCGCCGTCGCTGCCGCCGCCGTCGCTGCCGCCGCCGTCGCTGCCGCCGCCGTCGCTGCCGCCGCCGT
>ENA-ORXT01003449-ORXT01003449.1-marine-metagenome-genome-assembly--contig:-NODE-3449-length-17430-cov-18.670086_pt1 | contig 17430 bp, 14 predicted proteins | sample MGYA00237868_ERZ511482 | MGnify/ENA metagenome assembly ERZ511482 | reverse complement strand
AGGTCATCGAGGCGGCCAGCGAGGGCTTCTTCGATGGATGGGAAGAGGTGGCCGTATTGGTCGAGGGTCATGGTGATCGAGGAGTGGCCGAGCCACTCTTGAATTGCTTTGGGGTGGGCGCCGAGCTGGACGAGGAGCGCGACGCAGGTGTGTCGGAGGTCGTGTGGCGTGACGCCGGCGAGATCGGCGCGTTTGGCCGCGGGTGCGAAATGGCGGTTGCGGAAGTGACTCTGGCGGCGAGGGCCGCCGGTGCCATCGGGCCAGACCCACGCGTCACGGAGTCGGTCGCCACACAGGTTGCGAAGGTCCTCTGCCAGTGAGCTTGGTAGTGGCACGCGGCGCACCGATCCTGTCTTGGGGTGTTCGATGGTCACGGTGCCGGATGTCTCGGATGCGGTGCGTTGGACTTCGACTCTTCCGGCTTTGAAATCGAGGTCGCCGACTTTGAGGCCGAAGGCTTCGCCGATGCGCAAGCCGGTGAATGCGAGGAAGCGGATCAGTAGGCCGAGTTCGTCGCGGGGCTGGTCGTATGGCCGTGATGCTTTAGCTGGCGGGTTGGTGATCTCGGTGGCGAGGGCTTCGACTTCCTCAGGTGAGAGGAAACGTCTCTGGCGGGTGGGTGACTTGGCGATGCGGATGCCGTCGACGGGGTTGACCCGGATGGCACCGGAGCGGATTGCGGAACCGCAGATCTGCGAGAGCACGTTTCGATGCTTCGAGATCGAGGCAGCGGCCAGTCCTTGCGCTGACTGCTGAGCTATCCAGACAGCCACGGCGTGATGGTCGACCTTGGAGATAGCGATGTGGCCAAACGCGGGCAGAACGTGACGATCGAGAATCGCCCGATAGCGAGTACGGGTGGCTTGGCGATGTCCGCCGAGGGTGGCGAACCAGGCTTCGGCGAATTCGGCCACGGTCTGCTTCGATCGGCGGTCGTCGATCCAATCGCCTCGTGCGAGGTCAGCTTCAACCGTGGCCCGGAACTTGACCGCGTCTGCCTTCTTCTTAAAGGACTTCGCCGGTCGCTTCGCTCTCTAACCGAGTGTGCCCGCCGGGGCTCGCAACTCGCGATGGCTTCCGACGGTGGCGGCACCTGGAGACAGCGAGGACTGCGTATCGCCGTGTCGAGTTTCGAGCGCTAGCGAGACAACTCGGTTAGTGCGCGAGCGCTAGCGAGCAAACGGCGCCCACGGAGGGAATCGAACCCCCGGCCTAGGACTTAGGAGATCCAATTCGCGATTTTGAGGATTTGTTGCAATGGCGCCAAACTCGTTGGTATAGCAACGAGTTTTGAGGGTTTCCGTTTGCAGCGGTTTGCCCGAGGTTGTGGCGTTTTGTCGCCCTTTTGTGTGATATTTGTGTGATGCTTCTCCACTGGCGACTGGCCTGAGGCAGAGTTCGTGCACAGGCGACCGGCGTTCCAGCGCCGCGATGCTCGCTACTTCAACAGGGCCATCGGGCTTCCAACATCGACCACGCCAATAGGTCCGTGTGGCTTGTACCCGAGGAGCTCCTGCACTCGCACAGGCATGGTCCTGGCCGCTTCGAGCGGCACGGTCAAGAACATGTTCTCCTCGGTGCGCAGCCAGCCAACGACAAAGCCGAGAAACATGCCTCGGCGTCGCTGATCCTTGGTTGTGTTCGCCCCTCCGCCGTGGAGCGTTGAACCGAGATACATCAGCGCCGAGCCAGCTGGCATCTCGGCGTACGTGATTTCCTCGGCTGTGGGTTGACGGTCTGGGTCCCACACATGACTACCGGGTACAACTTGAGTAGCACCGTTGGCATGGGTGAAGTCGGTAAGCGCAAACATGGCTTCGACTTCAAGCTGCGGCTTTTCTGGCGGCATATGGGGCCAGGCGTCCTCGTCGCGATGAATGAGTTGCGCGGTTTCGCCAGGGCGGATCTCGATGAGTTGTGCGGTGTTGAGCAGATAGTCCTCGCATTGTGGCTTGAGCAAGATCCCAGCTACACCTTGCAGCAGTGGTAGCTGCACGACTTCGACGAATCCACTCGACTTCGCGGGCAAGCCGTCGAAACGGACAGTAGACGAGCCATAGAACTCGACCATGAAGTCATTCACCGGGTTGCGCAGGCCAACTCCGAGGCTGTCGACGAAACGGTCGAGATCGCCGTTTAGTGCTGCCAGCACGTTCGGTTCAACCGCTCCTTCCACGATGACAGCACCGTCGCGGCGCAGGATTTCGCTCACCTCCGCCGGGCTGGTATCCGGGGTGCTCACTCGTTGCAGGCTTGGCATCGTGGTTCCTTCCTTCGTGGCTGAGCGTAGCTTCATCGCGGTCTGACGAAGACGCCGCCGGTCGCGAACCTCTTGCAATGAACATGTGAAGCAGTTACTGTCCCAACAAGATAGTACGGATACGAACTATCTACGAATGGCCCACTGGGCTCGGAGGGGATCCAATGAAGAATCGATCTACAAGACCGTTGTGGCGCATCCTTGCGCTCTTGCTTTCGCTAACGATGTTGGCCGCAGCATGTGGCGGCAGCGATAGCGACGACGCAGCCGACACCGACGACGCTTCTGCGTCCGACGACGCCACATCACCCGGCGAAGGCGACGAGACCGCAACGAATACGGACTTGGGTGAGATCGACTACCTCGGCTGGGAGGGGTACGACACCTTCTTCGGGGCCAATGATGCATCGATCACCAAACTCGGCGTCGACTTCAATGCCACCTACATGGGCGCTCCGTCAGACATTGCATCAGCATTCGCTAGCGGCGGCGGCGACGGCATCGACCTTCTTGCATGGACATCGGCCAATCACGAGCAGTATCGCGGCATAGAGGGAACGCTCTCACCAATTACCGTCGAAGAAGTTCCAAACCTCGCCGGCCTGATCGAACGTTTCGGCGACGACCAGTGGGGTCAATTCCAAGATGACAATGGCGATTGGCTTGCCATTCCTTTCAGCTTCGCTCCAATTGGGATCACCTACGACAGCTCGCGGGTCTCACCAACGTCCTATGCCGACCTGCTTGACCCATCTTTTACCGGACGCATCGGAGTCCCCGACGTTCCGGGTCTGCACGTGCAGGCAGCAGCAGCAGCCCTTGGCTACGACGCCAACGTGCTCACACCCGAAGAACTCGACGACGTCATCGAATTCATGAGGCCAATGTGGGCCCAAGCTCGATCGATCTCGCCCTCGTTCGGTGACATCATCGGCTTGCTCGCCTCAGGCGAAATCGACGCGGCCTATGGCGGCTACCCCGGGCTGGGCGCATTCACCGAGAACCCCGACATCGTGACGGTGTTCCCTACCGAGGGCACATTCTCTTTCGTCGAGGTGTATTCGATTCCCGCAACCGCAGACAATCGTGAGGCCGCACTGGCCTTCATCAACGAGATGCTCGATCCAGAAGTGAACGCGGCCATCAACGAGGCCTTCGCCCAAGCAACAACGGTCGAAGCAGCGATTCCTCTAATGAGCGACGCGAACACGGCGCTGTATCCGTACAACGACCTCGACTCACTGCTCGAAGGCACCTCCGTCATGACCCTCCCAGGTGGCGCCAACGGCGTTGGCATGGGTGACTTCATCGAGGCGTACGGCTCCCTCGCTGCCGGCGGCTGACGAAACCGCATTCTGCCCCGCTCGGCTCGGTTGGTCGACAACCCGATGACGTTGTCGACCAGCTCAGAGCCATGCCCCGACGTGTCCGCGGAGCGACGAGTGACTATCTGCCTGTTGCAACACCGGCACCCAATGCGCTACTGCCAACTGTGGACCGATTGGAGCTGACCGTAGATGAAGAAGGATCTCCAGAAACGAGCGAGTCGGGTCTCGCTACTAGTAGCGACGCCGCCCGCAGTGTTGATGCTCATCTTCTTCTTTGCTCCGATCGTTGTCATCGCCATTTTCAGCTTTCAGACCGGCGAGAACTTCGTCATCGGCGAACCGTGGACGACTGGAAACTACGACAGCGCTCTCACACTCGGTGTCAACCGGACAATGGCGTGGAATTCAATTGTCACCGGCTTTCTCACCGCCGGCGTGACGGTTGGTCTGGGGCTACCCATTGCTCACTGGCTTCGCTTTAGCGCCGGTCGATGGGCGACGCCGGTTCTCTCACTCGTTGTCGCATCGATGTTCGCTGGCTATCTGGTGCGGATCTATGCGTGGCGGACCATCCTCGGTCGTAACGGCGTGCTCAACTCGGCCCTCGAGTCCGCAAACGTGATCGACGAGCCGCTCGAGTTCCTGATCTTCAACCGGACCTCGGTGATCATCGCCGAACTCCATCTCGCACTCCCGTTCGCGATCGTCATCCTGTACGCGGCGATGCGCCCAATTCGACCGGATCTACTCGAGGCAGCAGACGACCTGGGCGCCGGTCCAATCGTGCAGTGGACCAAGGTCGTGCTCCCACTTATGGCCGCTCCCATGGCGAGCGCGTGGATGTTTGTATTCATCATCAGCTCATCAGACTTCGTCACGCCGCAGTTTCTAGGTGGGCCGCGCGGGCAGCTGCTCGGCACCCAGATCAACCGCTACTTCAGAGAGGCCGGCGCCTACGGCAAGGGGGGCGCACTTGCGATCGTCATGATCCTCTTCTACGCACTTCTGTACGTCGGTATCCAACTGATCCTGCGAAAACTGAAGCTCAACCGAGTGGAGTGGGGCTGACATGGAACAACAACGCCCGAACCGTCTCACCGGATTCATCACGCTCTGCGCCCTGGTATTCCTGTTCGCTCCGCTTGTCGTGGTTGTCCTCTTCTCATTCCATTCAACGAACGCGCTTACGCCCCCATTCGAAGGCTTCTCGCTGCGCTGGTACGACGAGGTGCTCTCTGACCGCACCATTCGCGAAGCGCTGCTCACATCGCTCAAAATCGCGTCACTCACCTCGCTGGCGACGCTGTTATGCGGCACCGCCGCTGCCTATGGCATTACTCGCACCCAAGCCCGGGTCCGCGGTCTGTACGCATCGCTGTTCGTGATACCGATCGCCATGCCGGCCCTGATTCTCGGGGTCGCACTGCGTTCCTTCTACGTCGACCGCGGCATCAGCCTGTCGACTACCACCGTCGTGATTGCACACACGGTGTTTGTCATCCCGCTGTTCTATGTAGTGGCGCAGACAGCGCTCGGGCGTATCGAAGTCGCCCAGCTCGAAGCGGCGGCCGATCTGGGTGCACCGCCGTGGTACCGATTCCGCCGAGTGATCCTGCCCGAGGTGTTGCCCGTGTTGCTGGCCGGCGCGGCGATGGCGTTCGTCATCAGCTTCGACGAGTTCATCGTCACGTTCTTTGTGATCGGTAACGATTCGACGCTGCCGATGGTCATCTTCTCCCGACTGCGCCGAGTCATCGATCCCTCGATCAACGCGATCTCTTCGCTGCTGCTATTCCTCAACCTGACCATTTGGCTCATTGCGTTGCTTTACTCGCTGCGGGTGCAACGCCGTCGGCGCCTCGACCAACTTGCACAGAAAGAAGACGTCCTATGAGCACGATGCTCTCGGTGACCAACCTGACCCACCGCTTTGGTCAGACCGAAGTGCTGACCGACGTCAATCTCGATGTCGAGGAAGGCGAATTCCTGACCTTCCTTGGCCCATCGGGCTGCGGGAAGACCACCACGCTGCGCGCCATTGCTGGCTTCCTCACCCCCAGCGAGGGACGAGTTATGCTCGACGGAGAAGACGTAACAGCCCTGCCGCCGTATCGACGTCCGGTCAATATGGTGTTCCAACAGTCCACGCTGTTCCCACATCTCGACGTCGGCGAGAATATCGCCTTTGGGCTACGGGTGGCCAAGGTGCCAAGGGCCGAGCGTCACACACGCATGCTCGAGGCGCTCGAACTGGTTCGCCTCGGAGGATTCGAGCGGCGCCGCACGACGGAATTGTCCGGTGGTCAACGGCAACGAGTGAACCTGGCTCGCGCCATTATCAACCGCCCAAAGGTTCTGCTGCTCGATGAACCACTCTCGGCGCTCGATCTAAAGATCCGACTTGAAATGGAGGTCGAGCTCCGTCGCCTGCACCGCGAACTCGGTTCAACCTTTGTCTACGTCACCCATGACCAGCGCGAAGCGTTGGCGCTGAGCGACAGAATTGCGGTCTTCAACCACGGTGAGGTTGTGCAGTGCGACACCGCCGAAGCGATCTACCGTGAACCCGAGTCTCAGTTCGCCGCGAGTTTCGTCGGCGACGCCAACGTGTTCGAGATCACCGTGAATTCTGCCGACGACCACGCGGTTACCACCGACGACGGCTTGCGACTCCCTGTGACCGGTCACGCCGGAGCGTCCGGACCTCACTGGCTCGTCGTGCGGCCCGAAGATGTGCGTTTCGAACCTGCTGGTGGAACGTTGGAAGCCGTCATCATCGATGCGGCATTCCGCGGGTCATCGCTCACCTACCGGGCAGAATGTGCCTCGCTACGAACCACCGTGAAAGCTGAAATTCCCGATGACCTTGAAGCATCCCCTGTCGACTCCATAGTCACCATGACCTGGTCGGCCGACCGTGCGCGTTTGCTGGTTCGGGACTGAGGAAGGGCCAAGCGTGACTCGCCTAGATGTCGTCGGCCTCGATAAGATTCGCCAGTTGGTCCGACATCTCGCGAAGCATCGAAGCCAACAACAATCGATGCTCGGTCGTCATGGACGCGGTGACCTCAGACTCCGCCTTGTTCAACTTCGGCCAGATCTCTTCGAGAACGTTTCGCCCTTTTTTGGTCAGATCGAACAGCACCGCCCGCCCATCATCCGGATGCGATTCGCGAAAGATCAGGCCGCGATCTTCGAGCCGTCGTGCAAGCCCAGAAAAGCTCGAACGGGCGATACCGACTTCGGCCGCCACCGTCTTGCCCTCCATCGCTCCGTGCACCCGCAACGACCACAATGCAACGAAACCCGACAGCGACAATTCGGCCTCGGCCAAGGGTCCGCGTTCAACATGAGTCTTGAACAGCGTGAATGCCCAGTGCAGGTTCGAGCACGCTGCGTAGGCGCTCATGTCGAGTCCCAGCTCCTCGCCGAGAGCGCTACCCCGCTCTTCCATACGCGACCGACGATTGATCGGATCGGTCTCTGTACTCGTCGCACCGTTTCGCTCGCTCATTCGCTCAAAGCGTACGCGAACCCTTCACCCACCCCGCACTCTATGAATGGACTACTCCTCGCATGACTACACAATTTGATTCAGTTCGTGAGAACAACGGCGAGTATCTATGGCAACCCATGACTCACCCGGCCGAGTCGCGCCGTAACCCGCCCAAGGTGATCGTTGGCGGTGAGGGGGTTGAGATCATCGACATCGATGGCCGCCGTATTCTTGATGCGCTCGCGGGCGGCCTGTGGAACGTCAACCTGGGATACTCCTGCGAACCAATCAAACGGGCGATCGCCAACCAGCTTGATGAACTTCCCTACCACTCGGCCTTTCGGGGCACCGTCAGTGCCTCGACCGTCGAACTGAGCCATGAGATCATCGAATGGACCAAACCAGAGGGCATGGCTCGCGCCTTCTTCACCTCGGGCGGATCCGACAGCGTCGAGACTGCGCTGCGGCTCGCGCGGCAATACCACAAGGTCCGTGGTGATTCGTCGCGTACCAAATTCATCAGCCTCAAGGGCAGCTACCACGGCACTCACTTTGGTGGAGCTTCAGTCACTGGCAATGCCCGGTTCCGCACGCCATATGAACCGCTGCTTGCTGGCTGTTTCCATGTGGCTGGCCCAAACACCTATCGCAATGAGTTTGACGAATCCGATCCGGCTGTCTTGGCTGATCGTTGCATCAGTGCGCTCGAAGCCGAGATCGCTATGCAAGGGGCGGGCACGGTGGCCGCATTCATCATGGAGCCCATCCAGGGCGCAGGTGGGGTCTACGTGCCCCACGAGTCATACATGGGACGGGTGCGCGAGGTTTGTGACCGCAATGGTGTGCTGCTCATCGCCGATGAGGTCATCACTGGCTTCGGTCGGTCTGGATCATGGTTTGGTTCGCGCCTCTGGGGCGTGAAGCCAGACATGATGTGTCTCGCCAAGGCGATCACCAACGGGTACTTCCCGTTCGGTGCGTGCCTTGTCTCTGAAGGGATGGCCGAGGTGTTTGAGGCCAGCGAGGGCTCAACGGCTTACATCGCTCATGGCTATACGTATTCGGGTCATCCGGTTGGGGCTGCGGCGGCGCTGGCCACGTTGGCAGAAACCAAGCGGCTTGGCGTCAACGACAACGCCTCCGCTCGTGGGTCGCAGCTGCATGACGGCTTGCTGGGGCTGCAGGCAAAGTTCGACATCGTTGGCGATGTCCGCGGCGGCCAGGGTCTGGCCCACGCCATCGAGCTGGTGAGTGACCGAGCGGCCAAGACCGCGTTGGCGGGCGACGTTGTTGCCCGGATCCATGACGCCATATATGAAGCTGGCGTTTCCGTGCGGGTCTCGGGCAACAAGATCATCTTGTCGCCAGCGTTGATCCTTGAACCAGCCCACATAGAGCAGATCGTTGATGCACTGGCGGCCGGTTTGTCGACCGCATCGTGAGCGCCAGTCTCCAGGCCGACATCGACGCGCTGCGAACCGCTCCGATCGATGACCAGTCGCTCGTCATCGACGGGACGAAGATGGACTCCGGTGATGGCCAACGGCGAGACGTTATCTCGCCCCTTGATGGCAAGGTCATCGCAACATTGGCCGAGGCAACAGCTGATGACGTCGATCGAGCTGTAGCTGCGGCGCGGCGCTCCTTCGACGCAGGCGTGTGGTCACGCGAGAGCCCTCATGCTCGAATGCAGGTTATGCATCGGTTCGCCGATCTGATCGATCAACATGCGCTCGACTTGGCAGTTCTTGGTGTTCGCGACAACGGCACCGAAATCAGCATGGCGATGCGGGCCGAGCCAGGTTCCGCGGCCAAGACCATCCGCTACTACGCCGAGTCCATCGACAAGGTCTACGGCCAGATCGCACCGACGGCGCCCGGGATTCTTGGTCTGATCACCCACGAGCCCATTGGCGTTGTTGGCGTGATCGTGCCATGGAACTTCCCATTGATGATCGGCTCGTGGAAACTGGGCGCCGCACTTGCTTCGGGCAACTCGGTTGTGATCAAGCCGCCCGAGACGGCATCGCTCACGCTGCTCCGGCTCGTCGACCTCGCTCTCGAAGCAGGTGTGCCGCCGGGTGTGCTCAATTGCGTGACCGGGTCAGGGGCAGTTGTTGGTGATGCATTGGCTCGACATATGGATGTCGATGTCATCGCCTTTACGGGTTCAGGAGCAACAGGCCGGCGGCTGCTCGAAGCGTCTGCACAGTCGAACCTGAAGCGTGTGTATCTCGAGCTCGGCGGCAAGTCGCCGAACATCGTTTTCTCGGACACACCCGATTTGGCGGAGGCGGCATCGAAAGCAGTGTCGGGGATCTTTAGAAACTCGGGTCAAGTTTGCGTTTCGGGATCGCGCCTCGTAGTTCAGTCAACGATCTACGAAGAGTTCGTTTCCCAGGTCTGTCAGATCGCTGCCGAGTTGAGGGTCGGCGATCCGCTTTCGCTCGAAACCCAGGTCGGCGCAGTTCACTCGGCCGACCAACTCGCCAAGAACCTAGACATGGTCTCGGCAGAGGTCGCTGCCGGGGGCACGATCCGTCTGGGCGGTGAACGAATCCACGACACCAGCGGCGGCTATTTCATGCAGCCGACGGTCTTTGACCGGGTGGGCTCCGGGTCGACCATTGCACAACAAGAGGTTTTTGGTCCGGTGCTCGCTGCGATCCCCTTTGACGACATCGATGATGCGATTCGCATTGCCAACGACACGGTCTACGGGTTGGCCGCCGGCGTTTGGACGTCGAATTTGTCGACCGCACATCGCATGAGCCGAGAATTGAAGGCGGGCAATGTGTACGTCAATACTTATGGGGGTGCCGACATTACGACACCTTTGGCAGGGATGAAGCAGTCAGGAAACGGGGCCGACCGTTCGCTTCACGCCCTCGAAAAGTTCACTAACGTCAAGACGGTTTGGATGCACCACACATGATGGCTTCGTCACCCACCGGGTGGTCATATCCCGAGAACGTCACCGTGTTACTCGTCGGCACATGTGACACCAAGTCCGATGAGATAGCGTATCTGCGCGAGTGTGTCGCTGCTCACGGCGCAACATCGTTGGTCATGGACGTCGGCGTGCTCGGCGATTCTCCTATACCGGTCGACTTCTCCCGTCATGATGTCGCCGCCGCGGCCGCGACGACGAACGATGAGATCATCGCGTTGGGCGACGAGAACGCGGCGATGACGAAGACCGCTGAAGGGGCGGCGGCACTTGCAGCAAAGCTCGACGGCGAGCGCCGGATAGACGCCGTCCTAATTTTGGGCGGAACGATGGGTACCGATCTGGCACTCGACCTCGTGGCCGCCCTGCCTTTTGGGCTGCCCAAAGTCATTCTCTCGACAGTGGCCTTCTCGCCGCTCGTGCCAGCGGATCGCATTGCACCCGATCTCATCATGGTGCTGTGGGCGGGAGGCTTGTACGGGCTAAACACGATGTCGCGAACATCGTTACGCAACGCCGTCGGAGCCGCCGTTGGTGGCGCACGGGTGCAGGACGCCGACAGTCCGCAGCGGCCAGTCGTGGCAATATCGTCGCTGGGCACCTCAGCACTTCGATATGTGATCGACATTGTCCCAGCGCTCGAAGCGCGGGGCTTCGAATCTGCCGTGTTCCACTCGACGGGCATGGGTGGGCGTGCACTGGCAAGCCTGGCACAGCAAGGACGCTTCGTCGCCATATTCGACTTCTGCTTGCAAGAGGTAACGAACCAGTGCTTTGGTTCTCAGGTCTACTCGGGCGATGACCGTCTGCTTGCGCCGGGCATCCCAAGGCTCGTAGCGCCTGGCGGCGTCGACATGATTGACGCAGTCGCCTTCCAGCCCGTTCCCCAGGCAATTGCTCACCAAGAGTTTCATCAGCACAATCGCCTGATCACGAGCGCGATGGCGACGCTCGAACAGCGACAGTACGTTGCCGAGCATGTCGCTTCGGAGCTGGCCAGATCCGATGCGCCAACGACGTTTTTACTACCTCGCCACGGACTCAGCGAATGGGACCGGCCGGGCGGGCCACTGCACGACCAGGTGGCAATTGATGGAATGGCAGATGCCTTCGCCGCTGCGATACAGCCGCCAGTAGAACTGGTCGATCTCGATGCGCATTTGAACGATCCGCTATTCAGCGCAACGGCACTCGAGATATTCGATCAATGGATTGCCGACGGCGTCATTGCGACGCCAAAGGCATGCTCATGACTCGCGCTCTCGTACTCGACTTTGGCGGGGTTGTCACCAAGACATTGTTTGAGACCCACGCGCAGAGCGAGGTCGCGTTGGGGCTCGCTGCTGGCACGCTCGACTGGCTCGGACCCTTTGATCCAACGACTGATGCCGACTGGGTCGCGATGCAGGCTGGCGAGATGACTGAGCGCGAGTATTGGGGTCTACGGACCCGCCAAGTTGGACGCCTCGTCAATCAGGACTGGACTGAGATGACGCAGCTGCTGCGAGCGACGCGACTCGCCGAGCCCATGAAAGTGATTCGCGAAGAAGCCCTCGACGCGATCGCTATCGCCGAAGCACACGGTTGCAAGCTGGGCATCTTGTCCAACGAACTCGACATGTTCTACGGACCCGAATTCAGACAAGCGCTTCCGTTCCTGTCAAGGTTTGAGGCGATCGTCGACGCGACCTATACCGGCATCCTTAAGCCGGACCCCGCCGCCTTTCTTCAGGTGGCCGACGAGCTAGGTGTTGCACCCCACGATTGTGTATTCGTCGACGACCAGGCCCGCAATCTGCCGGGCGCTGAAGAGGTCGGTATGGTGCCGGTGTTCTTCGACGTGCGCGACCCATCCAGTGGATATGCGAGCGCGCTGCGACATCTCGGTGTTCCCTACAAGCTCGTCGAGGGCTTTCTTGCCATGGGGAGCCAGTAGTGCAGGCTTCGACTAACCCACCGCAGCTGGTCTTGATGATCGTCACCGACCAGACGCGAGCCGATCATCTGGGGTTCGGCGGCCTGGCACTTGGCCACACTCCGCACCTTGACTCGATCGCGGAGCGAGGGACACAGTTCGATCGGGCCTACGCAACGAACCCGGTGTGTATGCCATCACGTGCGACCCTCGCCACCGGACGATGGCCGTCGGCTCACGGAACGCGGACAAATGGCATCCCGCTGGATCAGTCGGCCGAGACTGTCATGACTGCACTGCGCCGTGAAGGCTGGATGACCCACGCCGTTGGAAAGTTGCACTTTCAAACGATGGGATGGCCGTTCACGCCCGAACAACAAGCCCAGATCGAGGCGACGTCGCCCGATGACATTGACGACCGCTTGCGCGAAGCTGTCCGCCACACCGGAACCGACACCGATTGGGAGTTACTCGTACGACATCGCTCCGAGCGGATCGATTTGCCTGCTGACTACTACGGGCTCGAAACCGTTGACTTGATCGTCGGGCACGGCGATCGCTGTAGTGGCAACTATCACCACTGGGCCGCCGACCATGGCATCGACTTAGCCGCACTAGGCGGCCACGCAAACTCACGCCGAGCATCGCCACGTTGGACCGAGGTCTGGGAAAGCAGCGTGCCTGCACCGTTTTCAACCTCGGCCTTTGTGGCCGAGCGAGCCGGCGAAGCAATCATGCGGGCCGGGGCGAGCCAGCAGCCAACCTTCCTGTTCGTTTCGTTTCCCGATCCCCATCATCCCTTCTGCCCGCCGGCTGAGTACTCGACCCGATTCTCGCCGAGCGATATGGCTGCCCCAGCGAGCTTCGGCGCTCAGCATCACAATCTTCCGCCACACATTCAGCAGATTCTTGATCGGCCGGGCCAGCCGCACGTGGATCCGACGTTTCTGTTCGCGCCGAGCATTGAGCAGTATCGCGAAGCAATGGCTGCCCAACTTGGTCTGATCGCGATGGTTGACGACGCGGTAGGACGCATCATCGGTGCTGTGGACGCGGCAGGCCTCGCCGATGACACAGTCACGATCGTCACTTCTGATCATGGTGACCTGATGGGTGATCACGGTTTGATGCTGAAGCACTACTCGCACTACGACGCAGTGACCAGGGTGCCGCTCGTGTTCAGCGGTGATGGCATAAGCAGCCAACAGACCAGTGCGCTCGTTTCAAACGCCGATGTTGCGCCAACCATTCTTGATCTCACTGGTGTGAATCGTCACATCGGCGTCCAAGGTCGCTCGTTGCGAGGCATTCTCGAACAGACTGCAAACGAAGCTCGCGCTGCAGTGTTGATCGAAGAAGACCAGCCAATCAGCGTCGACGGATTGCCCGCTCCATTGCAGATCCGCACGGTAATCACCGAACAAGGCCGACTTACCCGATACACCAGCAAGATCGCCGAGGTCTATGACCACCTAGACGATCCATTGGAACTCACCAACCTGGTCGACGAACCAGAAGGTGCCGCGTTGAAAGCAGCCCTGACCGACCAGTTGGTTGACGAGATGGCGGCCGCCGCGCACACCGGCAGACGGATTGTTCACAGCGCCTGACTCGGTCCGCCAAATGACAAGGACTTGCGCCCACTATCGAGAGACGGTCCCCTGTGTCAGCTGTGCTCGTGGGCAAGCGCTTCGAGGGCATCGGCGAACAGGTCAGCAATGGCCGGGAGGTCGGCGTGAAGATTTCCCCGCTCCTATCGGGGACGGCTAACCCTGTTCAGAGTCATCGAAGTGACATTTCAGCGTGCGGCCCATGATGTAATCAGCAGCTTCTGCGGAAGCTGCAAGTGTGTAGAGCTGGCTGCACCTGCTCTCCGGCCCTCCTGCGGCCCCCACCCAAGGCGCCCCGGCGCCGCCCCAATAGCCCCTGCACCTACACCGAGGGCGCAGCCCTCGAACAGCCGACCCAGCGGCCCAACGAGCTTGCTGGGAAGCGGCCACACCGCTGGCATACCAATCGCAACGCAAGTCACGCAAGAGGCCTGCCCGACATCGCTGCCAGCAGAAGCGCGGCGAATAGTTCGCATGCGACGAGCCACGTCGGCCGGCCACTGCGAGCACGGCTGACCAGGCAGGAAGGACCAGCGTCCTAAACAAGCGACCCGTCACCCAGACGGCCAAACTCAGCAAAACCGCGTGCGGCGCCTAGCAAACAAGCCGGTTTCACACGTGCGACCCCAGTAAACAAGCCGATTTTCGCCCGTACGGCCCTACGTACGGCCCCCAGAAAAACCCGACACGCCAAGGCGAGAATCTCCGAATCGCCGCACAAAGCACCGCAGAAACGCCGCACGCGTCTTCATGATCGAGACATGACGCATGCCAATCAGCCGGCCCTTCGACCCAGTCGGAAAAGTGTTCGCCGTCGCTTCGAGTCAAAGACGCGAATCAGGCCTCCGCCAAATGACGAGGACTCGCGCCCACCGTCCAGAGAAGGACCCGCCGATAAAAGCGAGCCATGTTGGGCTGCGGTCGACTTGGCTGCGCCAGCTACCGACGCCGAGATTCTGACTAAGACGGCTCGGTGACCGTCCAGAAGCGTTATTGCCGAGCGCGCCGCCGACCGGAGTGGACGACTAAGTTCGTTGACGAGAGGGAGTTTCTTGGCTTCCCTGGCACATGAGCCCGACTGCAAGCCTTCGGTCAGGGTCGGCGAAGGGCCCCCGGATCCGTAGGCGCCGTAGAAGCCTTCTCGGACGAGTTTGAAAAGGCACCGTGCGGTCTCGAGCTAGGGAATGGATACCACTGCCAAGCGAAAGGTGGCGGCACAACATGGGTTGCGGCTGGCGAGCCCGTGCCATTTTTGTGTTACGACCAGGACCTTCGCGACGCTCTGCAACCTCTCGCAGCGTCCCTCGACGAGCTGGCTCTGGCAGCACGCGATGTCTTTGGTCACATTCTCCCGCTTGACCCGAGTCCTTGCATGCTTGATCTGGCCAACGAAGAAGGCTTCCGCACTACCCAGAGCGCAATACCGATCACGAACACGCTCGGGTACTCGTCGATGCTCGGCGTCGCAGCGGTCGATGGTCTGCGCGGCTTTGCCCATCACCTGACACACCCTGATTTACTCATTTGGGCACATCTGGTGAATGCGCGAGCCTGCCTTGACGCTGCCGCGTATGCGTTCTGGCTTGGAGAGCCTGGTATTGGTACAGCGGCACGTGTGGAACGAGGTATTGCCATGCGACTACACAACGCCGCAGCAATGAAGCGAGCACCCGTCCAAGCAACTGTTGCTCGCGAGAATGCAACGAGAGTCAGAGATTCGGCCAAAGCGGCCGCAGCAGAACTCAACCTGTCTGTCTCTGGACAAAAGGCTCCGATCTCTGTTGGAACCTCGACCTTTCCAACTCCGCGCAACGCAATCGCAGCAGTGCTTTCCTACAGAACCGACGAGGATCTCGCATCGTTGGCTGATCTTCTGTGGTGGATGTACTCCGGCTTCACCCATGGTGCCCCGTATGCGTTGATGATGGCTGTTGGAACTGATGAAAGCGAAGCCACCGCGGTCGACGGCGTTCGAACAGCGCCTCTTTCCAGCGACGGCAACCTCATCAGCACTGCAGCTTTCGCGGTCGCGACCGCAACGGCAAATGCCGCTATCGCGCACGCGAGCTACCAGGGTCGCTCTGCTGACGAAGTTGCGTCTGCGCTCTTGCGTACACGACACGTCAATGCTGGCATCCGAAAAGCGATAAGGGCTACCGCCAGCTGACAGACGAGTCTCACAGCTGTTCCACGGTTCGAGATGTAGGACGAACTCAACTAGGCCGGGACACTGCAGGCGGGAGACTGTCTCACATGGCTGAGCCAAATATTGCCAATGACTATGTCGATCAAGCGTTTCTGATTGGTGCCGCTCTGCTTGATGTGATCGACGAGCAAATGCCGCTACTCACTTCTGCAGACGATTTAATACGCGCCGGGATCAAGAGGCATGACCAAGTGTGACTGGGTTGATATCCATGAACGCGATCGCTCGTCGCTCTGAGCGATCTTGGTCGCTGGGTGCTCGCCATCGACGATGTCGCAGAAGATGCAGTCGGATTCGGTATCCACCGCCGAAACTTACAAGACCCCAAGTCGTCAATTGACTCGATATTGCACGCCCAGAATCAAGAATCGTCAGCCGGTTGTGCCCCTAGCGTCGCCAGCAAACATCAGGTCATCGAGGCGGCCAGCGAGGGCTTCTTCGATGGATGGGAAGAGGTGGCCGTATTGGTCGAGGGTCATGGTGATTGATGAGTGGCCGAGCCATTCTTGGATTGCCTTGGGGTGGGCACCGAGCTGGACGAGAAGAGCGACGCAGGTGTGTCGCAGGTCGTGTGGGGTCACGCCAGCAAGATCGGCACGCACTGCGGCGGGCGCGAAGTGCCGGGTGCGGAAGTGACTTTGGCGCCGGGGCCCGCCGGTGCTGTCTGCCCAGACGTACGCATCACGCGCTCGCGGTCCGCAGAGCAGGCGAAGCTCTCTCGCGAGCGAGCCGGGTAGCGGAACCCGGCGCACGTTGCCGGCTTTGGGATGTTCAATGGCCACAACGCCCGATGTCTCGGACGCGGTTCGCTGGACCTGGACTCGACCGGCTTTGAAATCGAGGTCGCCGACCTGGAGACCGAACGCTTCGCCGATGCGTAAGCCGGTGAATGCGAGAAAGCGGATGAGCAGACCGAGCTCGTCGCGTGGCGTGTCATATGGCCGCGACACATGTGGTGGCGGGTTTGTGATCGCTGTGGCGAGGGCTTCGACTTCCTCGGGAGTGAGGAACCGCCGGGTGCGGGTGGGCGATTTGGCGATGCGGATGCCGTCGACCGGATTCGATCGCATCGCGCCAGAACGAATCGCCGAGCCGCAGATCTGCGAGAGAACATTGCGGTGCTTTGAAATGGAGGCAGCCGAAAGGCCCTGCTCAGATTGTTCGGCCACCCACACTGCGACGGCGTGATGGTCGACTCGCGAGATCGGGACGTCACCGAACTCAGGCAGCACGTGGCGATCGAGGATGGCCCGGTAACGAGATCGAGTCGACGCCCGGTGTCCGCCGAGCGTGGCGAACCATCGCTCCGCGAACTCGGCGACGGTCTGCTTCGCCTGGCGTACGTCTATCCAATCACCACGAGCAAGGTCGGCTTCGACCGTTGCCCGGAACTTGACCGCGTCGACCTTCCGCTTGAACGACTTCTCGCGCTGGCGGCCGTTGACGCGATATCGCACGTCGTAACGCACGCCGGTCTTGACCTGGCGCTTGTTGATGCTCGCCATCACACAACCTTAGTCAGACCGCCGAAAAGTGTGTGATATTTGTGTGATGCTCCGACTTGCTTCGACACTGAGCTGGTCAAAAGCGTTGCAATTGCAGCGCCCACGGCCGGAATCGAACCGACGGCCTAGGACTTAGGAGGTCCCCGCTCTATCCGACTGA
>ENA-ORXT01003448-ORXT01003448.1-marine-metagenome-genome-assembly--contig:-NODE-3448-length-17432-cov-3.326937_pt1 | contig 17432 bp, 13 predicted proteins | sample MGYA00237868_ERZ511482 | MGnify/ENA metagenome assembly ERZ511482 | reverse complement strand
AGCCAAATCTCTAATTGGCTTAGGCAATATTGAAGGTCATTGCACTAACTTTAACCAAGCAGACATATATCATCAGCAAGCTATAGAATCTTTGGAAAAGATTGGTGCAAAGTGCGACTTGGCTGAAGCCTATTTTCAGAGGGGAATAACCCTACAGCAGAATAATCAAATAGCCAAAAGCAACGAGTCTTTTCAACGTTCGATTGAACTTTATACACAAATGAATGCACCCAAGCAAATAGAAAAAGTGCAAAGTATTTATATTTGACTTTGATCTTTAAGCAGGAGGAATTTAAGCAGGAGGAACTCGGCTACCTCCCCCATTAACTGAGCTAGGACCATTGTTAGCAATTACATGTAAACTTCCCATTAGGGAATAATACTCTTTAAACCATGAACTATTGCGATCTCTAGTCTTCAATTTATAACCGTAGGCTTGCTCAAATTCTGACTTTACCCCTTTCTGTATATTGATAGCAGTAACGTCCCAAGCACTATCATCAACTACATAAGCTCCGTAATTTTGCAAAGCATAAAACAGTTTAAGTGCGGGAACACTTTTGATTCCAAGACTCTCTGGTGTAACATTACGAGGGATTGCTAAGAATGATCCCATTTTGAAATTAACGTTAGTGCCACCGTATGTTTTTGCTGCATAAGAATCTGTTGTTTTTGCAGGCCAACGATACCCTGGTGTTTTGTCTTTTTCATCGTAGTGTAAGTACTTTTCTCCCCATACATTAATTTTTAATGTATGGCTAATAGGTTCACTGTTGGTCAACTCTCCTAAGCGAATTGAACCACCAATACCAGACAGATGAGAACCTCCATGTCCACCAAACAAACCCATACCGTACAGATTTTCTTCTCCTGAATACCAGCCATAAACAGGGCCACCTGGCTTGCATCTAGCTAAAGGTGCAATTCCCACTATAGTTTCTCTATCTGGCTGCAAAATTGAGGCGACATTATTAGGAGTATACGGTGGGTTCACATCAGGGATCACTAAGTCACTGGGAAAGCGAATGTAAATTTCATCCTGAGGATTTCCCGTAGGACTTTTAGTTCCGCTACAGCGATGATGCCAATCTCCTGGTGCATACAATCTAGTTAGAGGATCTTTTTGGGAAACTTGATAAAACAGCTCAACATCAGCAGACGTTTCAAAACCTGGCTCCAAATTTATCGGTTCATAAACTGCTTTACTACCAACAGGTAGATTCCAAATAGATTCTTTGGCGAACGGTTTTTTCCAAGATGGTTTACGTTTAGACTTTAGTAGTTAAATGATCATTTATATTAGACAAAAGGCAGCTATTATCTTAATAAGAAAGTGCCAGTAGCTTCTTCTTTACCACACTCGAATAACCAATTTTATGCTGTTATAGCTTCATTTTTAATACAGAGCTAATTATTTTTACTTAAGCTAATGTTTTAAAAACATTTTTAGTTGCCCAATAACTAAAAAATAAGGTTGAAGTTTGGCAAATTAATACCGTCACAGCAACCCAAATAGCTCCATGTTTAGCAACCAATAACAACGATAAAGCGAAAAACACCGTATATAACATGTTCCACTTTAAAGTCAAATTTATCTTGCCTACAGAGTTCAATAATTGATAAGTAGCTAAGGAAAAAGATAAAGGAATCGCTGATAAACAAATGATTATCAAAATAGGGATGCCATCACTCCATTTAGAACCGAATACAATTGGCACATAAAAAGGAGCTAAGCTAGATTGGAGTAGCACTAAAGATATAATTATTATTGCGCTAGTTTTGAGGCTACTAAAATATCTATCCCGCAACTGTTCAAAGTCTTCTCGTACGGCACATAAATAGGGAAACAATGCTGCGACGATCGCTTTTATTACGCTTTGGCTGATACCTAATCCAGCGTTAAAAGCGAAGAAATATATTCCTAGAGCTTCTACGCCTAAAAAACGTCCAAGAATCAAGTAGTCTAAATTTAGTCGAATCTTATCGAGTAGCTCAATGCCCAGCATGCTGCTGCCAAAACCAGTAATATCTTGCCATTTATGCAGAGTAAATTTTTTGGCAGGTCGCCAAGAATGATTTAAATAATTAACAATAACCCAAGCTGGGGTAGATAAAACCATCGCCAAAATAATAGACCATATTCCAAAACCAAACCAGGCTAGGCAAATAGTAACAAGATTAGCGATAAGTGTTTGAATAAGATTACTCAAAGCTACTATTTTCAACCTATTTTCTCTTTGTATCAGAGCCGACTGTATCATGGCCATAGGAAGCATCAAGTAGATTACACTAACCGCACAAAGAGGAAAAATCAGCTCTTTCTCTCCATAAAACGTAGCAATTGGATATGAAAGAGCGCATTGAGTCACAACCAACATCATGCAAAACAACCAGTTGAGACAAAACGATGTTTGGCACACTGTTGCCAGCTCATTTTCATCGGCATAAATAATTTTGGCATTAATTCCAGCTCTGAGAGTAAAAACTTCGGCGAAGCCATTAATGGTATAAATAATTGCCATTAACCCGTATTCGTGGGGATTGAATAATCGGGCGAGAGAGACTGTTGTGCCGAGACGAAAAATACGATTCCCCACTGTAGCCATACCAAGCCAGCCTATGTTACGCGAAAACTGATTTCCAAGTCGCTGTTTGATTTTATCAATTATCATTAAAATTATGAAATCATATTTTTATAAAATGCCATCAGCAAATAAATCAATTTCTCAATCATCGATTTGTTACTCGATTATAATACCATCAACTTTATTTATAATAATGTATATTTTCACTTTTATTCAATAGCAATTTGCATATTTTAGCGATAAAAAGGTGTGTTTTGTTTGCGCCTTTTTGACCGAATTATCAGAATAATTTACTAATTGCTTTAATATTGTTTGGGCTGTCAACAAACATTTCATCTGTGTTTCTAGCATGGTCATGACTTACTGGAAATAAAAATCTATAGCAATCTATAGCGGTGAATAATTTCCTGCTTGCCAGTAACCAAAAGTTTTTTTGCTTTCTTATCATTAATTTAGACAAAAAATAATTATTTAATTTGAATCAAAATTGGTTTTAAATGAGATAGTTTTAAATTGTGCTTTTAACAATTTAAATGTATATTGTATTAAAGCAACTGCAAATATCAGCAACATTCATTTTTTTAAAATTGGATATACTAATTAATTATTTTGATTGAATACATTAGCTGGAGTTATTTTTAATCTCCCCATAGGAGCAATATTATTAGCCAATAAGAAAACAATACAGAATATGTTTAAAATTAGACAGTAGAATTCTTATACGAATCACTAGTAATTTTTTCCAAGACGGAAAAGGGTAAAGTACCTCGAGCATTACGTGGGATAACGGTCATCGCATACTTTTGCCTCCAAGGATGCCACTCTGCACATATCCTTTAGGAAGAGTTTCTGCAGGTTGTGGGAAACTCACACAACTCAAACAACAGATTGACATAGCAGCAAGCCCTTTGCCGTAATACCTCGCTGCTGCTTAAAACTGTTGCTCCAAATCAAGGCTTTCCTTCGGTCACGCAGAAAGTAAGGTCTCGAAATTTAAAGAAAAAAACATTAGTCTGTTATTTACGCAAGAGATCCAATAAATATAAATCAATTATCACCCAAGCAAGTTTAATGCTGTAAAGCGATTGATAAGCAACAAACCGATAGCTATTTATTTTTCTATAGTTTGCTTCATTTCCTCGGAACTTTGACGAGATTCTGTCTGACCCATATCGAGCAACAAAGAAAGGTTTTTGTCTTCATCTTCGCTATCATCTATTGATTTATATTTTTGCTCATCTCCATGATTGACTACAAAGCCAAATATTGGAGCTCTGTTTATTCTCAACTCTTCTACAGTTTTCTCTAAAATGTCTGTATTGGTATGAAGAGGTCTGGTTACTATAATCAATCCATTGCTATATTTACTCAAAGTCTGAGCATCGCAACTACTATCTAATGGCGGAGCATCAATAATTACCAAATCGTACTTGACCTCAGCTTCTTGCACTAAGGCTTTCATAGCAGGAGATTCTAAAATTGCACAAGAATTAGAGGTTAAAATTCCAGCAGGTAAAACAAAGAGATGTTCAATTTTAGTAGCTACTACTGCCCTATCAAGACTCAAATTTTCTCTTATTACTTCGGTCAAACCACTTCGAGGCTTAATATCGAACAAAGAGGATTGTGTAGGTCGATTAGTATGAGCGTCAATAATTAAAGTACGTTTAGATAGCACTGCTGACATTGCGCCTAAACTAGAAGCGACAGTGGACTTTCCTTCTCCTTCAACTGCGCTAGAGATCACAATTGTCTTCAGTTTTCTGGGACTAGATGCTTCTAACCTTTTTAAAAGAGAACGATAAGGCTCGTACAAATCTTGATTGTTGAGAAAGGACTTGATTTGACCAAAATTGCCAGTGTTGTACTTTAGATGGGGTAGGGAAGATAACAGAGGAATCTGGAGTTGTCGCTCTACTTGTTGAGCATCGTATAAAGTGCGATCTACTTTTTCTAATAGCAAAACAATGCTAGCCGCTAAAATTGTTCCTACAATTGAAGCAGTCACCAATACCAAAGGAATTTTGGGTGAATTAGGAGAAGAATCGGTATCGGCTCTTTCAGAAACTTCTATGTTACTTACTAACTGTGCCTCAGCAATTCTTGCTTCTTCGAGCTTACGTTGTAAAAATTGTAGGTTTTCATCAGCTTGTTCTCGCTGACGAACTAATTCGGTAAGAGATTGGGCAACAGCAGGTAGTGAAGCTATGCGATCTTTTATTTTGCTCTTCTCTACCTTTATCGCCTGAAGTTTGTTTTTATTTGCCTCAAGCTGATTTTGAACAAGAATCAATTCACTTAACACTTCTTGCCCCAGTCCACGTTCTGCTTGATTTGGTTGATTATTTAAGGCTGGCGATGATGTAGGTAAATTAGATCCTCCGCCCAAAACATTACCAACTTGCTGTTTGTACAAGTTGGATAGTTTCTCTCTTTTCTCTAACAAACTAATAATCACTGGATTACTTTCGGTAAAATTAGAGCGAGCAGCAGCCAATTCTGAATTTACGTCTGTTAACTGAGCTCTTATTTTTTCTAACTGCTTATCTTGACTGACTGTTCCTGTCGCATAGGCTGACTGTGCATTGTCTACCTTTGCTATCTGCTTAAAATTATCAAACTTAGTTTCTTGCTCTTCAATCTGTGCTGATAAGTCTTGTTCTTGAGCTTCTAAATTACTTAAATTATCAACTAACCTGGTGGTTTGAGCATCTAGTGCAACAATCCCCTTCTCTTTTCGATAGAGGTTTTCTGAGGTTTCTATTCGACTTAATTCTTTTTTCTGTTGACTGACTTTGTTTTCTAGAAATTGTCTGACTGATTTAGCTTCAGAACGGATGCTATTACTATTTCTTGCTATAACTACATTAATAATTTCACTTAATAATTGGCTGGCAAGCTCTGGAGACTTATTAACATAGCTTACTTCTAAAATATTAGTATTAGGTACAACTTCAATACTTAAATCATTTTGAACTGAGTCGGGCGAAATAGATTCGGATAGACTGCCTTGTTTTTCTATAACACTTTTAATCGCGCTATTTAGAACTGATTTTGATTCAATTATCTTTGCTTGAGTTGATAATGAACTATATTCATTGCTAGTAGCAATATTGCTCAAGTCTTTTCCTAATTCAGAAATGCTTCCTTGGTGATTTTGCAATATCATCGAGGCAGTCGCTTTATAAGTTTTTGGAGTAAAAATTAAATATAAAATCGCCCCAATTAACACCCCTGTAAAAGCCATCAAAGCATAAGGATAGCGGCGTTTTAAGACCGATTTCAAAGCTATAAGGTTTAATTTATTACTTGGCTCTGACGAGAAGAAATCTGGCTGTAATTGGTGAAGTTCTGACTGAGATAAGATCGGAAAATCATCTCTTGTGGCGGGTAAAGGTTCGTTTGAATATAATTTACTACTTCTTACTGTAGTAGAAGTCATCATGTGCGGCTGATGATGGCTTCTGTATTCGTCACTGATGATATTGTCTGAAGTGTTTGGCTTTTGCTTGACTATCTGATTTCCCTGATAAATCAAACTAATCGTGTTTGTGATTTTTTCAGGCTCTGCTCCTTTGATGATATAACCAGTAGCACCAGCATCCAAAATTTTGGCTAGCAAACTATCTAAATTGTGTGAGCTTAATATTATGATGGTTGCATGAGGATTCTGTTGAGAGATTATCAAACTTGCAGCCAAGCCGTTAAAACGAGGCATTTCTATGTCCATCAAAATAATATCAGGCTCTAAATTCTTGGCTAGCCTAATTGCTTCATGACCATCACAAGCAAGTCCAACTACTTCAAAGTTTGGTTCTTCTTCAAGTATTGATTTAATATATTCTCTGGCATTTTTCTGATCGTCTACAATTAAAATGCGAATCATACTCAATATTTATTTTACTGAAATTTATAATTGTTTATAGTTATTTATTCTTTGTAGTTATTTTAAATTATTTAAGACCACTACTAACATTTATTTCTTGATTTTCATCAATTAAACGCTTAGATAGCTTGTTATACAACATTAAATTTTGGTAGGTAACTTTTTTCCAATTATAGTTAGCTTCAACATATTTCTGTGCAGCCTTAGCTGTGACATTTAAATTTAAAGAATTAGATAACAGCTTTTGTAAATTAGATACCAAAGATGGCAAATCTCCCGCTTTGAACAACCAACCTCTGTCTTCTCCAATTAATTGACGATGAGGAGCAATGTCGCTTGCTAATACTGGGATTCCCTCTCGCATAGCCTCTAGCATTACTAAAGGTAATCCTTCTAGGTCAGAAGGTAGGACAAACAAACCAGCATTGCGAACAACGTCAGCCAGAGGAACTCCAGTCAAAGTATTAGTAAAAATAACATCTTCGTTTTTATCTGCCAGCAACTGCATTTTATATTTGGCAGTGTTACTAGTATCACCAACAAATACTAATTTCCATCCAGGCAAATCAATCATTTTAAAAGCTTTAAGCAATAAGTCTGGACGTTTTTCTGGTACTAGTCTGCCCACAAATAGAATATAATGCCCTTTCTTTAGATTGAGAGAATCATTATAGGAAGAAACTGTTTTTGACTCTGCATATTTGGCTGGTGCAGTGGGAATATATGTAGGTTTAATGCCGTATTCTTTTTGAAAGTAGGTTTGAAGATTCTGAGAAACCACAATAATTTCGTTGGCGCAACTGACACCTACTCGTTCTCCAGAGCGAATGATAGAGCTACCAAGCTGACTCCACTTTGCTCTTTGCCAGTCTAGTCCATGACAGGTAACTACAATTTTGGAGGAACAAAATAAACGGGGTATCCAAGAAAATATTGATGGTCCTAAAGCGTGAAAATGAATAATGTCGTATTTAACAAAAGTCGCAATTACCGCTGCTAAAAAAGAATTGACCAGAGCATCAAGACTTTTGAAAGGTATGGAGGGCAAAGAAATAACCTTGACTCCGTAACAATCATAGGTAGAAAAACTTTTTGCTTTGGTATAGCTAGAACGAGCATATAGTTCTACGTTATGTTCTTGAGAAGCTATGTTTTGATAAAGTTCTTGACAATAGTGTTCGATGCCACCCTGGTTCGCAGGGATACCCTTCACGCCAATTACTGCTATTTTCATATTTTGTAGATTTCCTTCAGTTAATCTGGTTTAAATTATATTTAAAACTTGTTTCTGGATTTATTCGCTGCAATTTAGGCAATGGAAAGAGAATTAAGCTGTTTTTTCTCCCATTCTTGCCACATTTGCTCATAAATATCCTTAATAACTGTTTTTGCAGCATAGGGTTGAGCAACGCGAACGCAAGCATCTAACGGGTAATTTTGAGGATTATGTAGCACGTTTTGCAAAGCATCTACAATAGCTTCAGGGGTTCTGTTTCTAGTGACAATTCCGCTGTCAGGAGTTAAAAAGTTAGGAGTCTCACCTGCCTTGGTGGTCACAACAGGAGTTCCACAAGCAAGTGCTTCTAAGACAACTATGGGCAAGCCTTCATAAACACTTGTTAAAATGAACGCATTGGAAATACGATAAAGTTCTGACAGTTTTTCTCGTTCTACTGCCCCCAACATGGTCACCTGCTGAGATAGTCCTAAAGAGTTAATTTGAGATGTAATTTCGTTAGTCAAATCCCCTTCTCCAGCTATCAGTAGATGAGCGCGGGAATTTGTGGAACTTAAAGCAGCAAAAGAACGGATTAGTAAGGAGGGGTCTTTTTGCGGATGTAAGCGACCAGCAAAGAGAATGAACTGCGTATCTTCTGCTAGATCGTGTTGATTGGCAAAGTGCTTCCGCTGGATCTGTTTTTCTTCGGGAGATAGAGGATAAAACATCTTGTCATCAACCGCATTTTTTAGATATGTAACACGATCGGCTATCTCAGCATATTTGTGTTGATAAAATTTTAAAGCTTCACTGTTACAGACAAAAATATTATTAAATTGACTAATAACCTTATTTTCTAAGGCGAAGTATGCCCAAGGAAAATACTTCCAAAGGATAGCATTTTTATTGCTGGGGGCATCAATTTGCTGCTTAATATCGTTATGTGTAAATAAAGCTTTCTTTCCCTGCCATTTTGAAGTGAAAAGAGTTGGCTCTATACGATGGAAATGTAAAAAGTCAGAAGAGAAGTCTTTACCCAAAAGTGCTTTAGTATATTTGAGGCTGGTAGGAATAAAACTTCTGACGTCATCATCTTTAAGAGCAATCAGAGGCATGAACTGAATTGATGTTCCACTATACTCAGCTTCTTCCCATACTCCAATCTGAGAGTCACTGCTACCAGTTCCAACTAATCTTATTTGGAAACTATCAGGAGCATATTTAATGAAAGAACAAATAACTGATTGGATTCCACCGATGCTGCTTTGCCAAGGATTGAACTGATAAAAGATTGTCAGAACTGGTTTGTGAATCATTAGATTTATTTAAAAATAGAAAGCGTGGGAATTGAATGATTTCACAGAGTATTTAGATGTATGACTCGAACCGTTGTTTATTATGTAATGCTTTATATAGTTAGTAATGTTTTTCAAAATAACTACAAAAATCGCACAATCGTACATTGTTGAATGTGATGGTTACCGTTTTAAAGTTACCGTTTTAAATATATATACAACACTATCTGTAGTTTTGCAACAATCTATTTCGAAATAAATTAAGTTAAATAACAAAATAAAGCGTTAGTACGAGAAGTTGGCATCATAATGATGATTTGCTGTTTAAAACTTTTTATTTAAAACATAACTTAGTAAAAAAATGTAAAAAAAACGATCGCATTTCTGACAAGAGCGATCGCCTTAACTATGAATTAAACTGAGCTTATCTTCTTCTTCTGCCGCCACCGAAGCTACGACTCGGTCTTCTCATACCAGAACTACTGCCAAAACCACCACGGCTTTTGAATTGTTTTGATTTACCAGAAGAACGCAGAGTACTAGAACCTACACCCGAACCTGTGGCACGAGCATTATTCTTTAGAGGTTGACGAAACTTACCGCTAGAGGCACTGCGTAAACTACCAGTAGTTCTCAAGGTGCGACTATTTTTAACGGCTGCAGGAGGCGTATTATAACGTTCTTGATAACGATTGACTGCTTGAGAGTAACTACTCCCATAACCTCCATGTCCAGTTAACATTCTGCCTGGTTGATAGACAGGGGGAACATAGTACTGAGGACGAAATAACATACTACCAATAGCCTGTCCTGCGATCGCACCTGCGAAAGGAGTCCAAAAATTAGATTCTCTTCTAACCACTACAGTTTGTGGTTGACCAGTTTGAGGGTTATTTTGAGTCTCAGTAACATTATGAACGTATTCAATTTTAAAATCTTCAGTCAAATACATCACAGGTTGACCATCATTAACTTGGAGATATGTTTTTTCTCCGTTGGCTGCCCCATCCTCATCAAGACGAGCCATTTGTATCTGTGCAGTTTGCAACACGGGAGGGCTTCCAGGAGGAGTATTAAGTAACATCAGACTATATTCCCCACTGGCATCATCATAAGTAGCCTGTTGTACAGGATATTTACCATCACTGATAGAAGAGGGTGCAGTCCGAACGCTAGCATTATTATTAAAAGAGGGTTGAGATTGCATTGACGTAGACGAACCAGAACATCCCACCGTGGTCCAGCATAACGACAATGACATAAATATAATTACAATTTTTCGCAACATAATAGAAATTATTTTTGTTTGCTTTTGATTGTAAAACTTTCTTGGATTCACCAGACTTACGGATAACACTCCAATATCATCATGCTTTAAAAAAATAGAAAATTTAAGGCATAACAGTTTCTTTAGTTAAGACAAAAACATTCCCTTCGTTTCCCCTACCAATTCTCATATCCTCATCTAAATAAGTAATTTCTAACCAGCCTTTTTGTTCTCCGCGGTCGATTTTGAAGTCCAGAGGAAGAAACTTTTTCCCCGACTCAATCTGTTGAATAAATTTTGCTGGGGTATCATAGCTGACGAACCGCTGTAAACCAACAATAGAGCGATCAAAGGCTACATTAATTCGGCTATCTGATACGGGTTCAAAGGTAGCAGCAACACTTACTAAACCTTCTAACATGGGTAAACCAACTATTTCAGCAATGTTGTAAACCTTTGCTGGAGATAAACGGATAGACTGATAAATCTGTCCCAGCTTAAACAAGGGAAAACGATCCAACCCCAAAATTCCTTTGCTGGTGGTATATAACAAACGCCAGTCTCCCTGGAGTAAATTTGTTGCTGCTAAAGGTTGGCGATTAGGATTAATATCTTCTAACTGTTGTATTGCCGAAAGAACTTTAACATTATCAATTTCGTTAGCCAGCAAACCGCGATTCTTACCCGCAATCGCTTCTAACAATTCTGCTTTTTTACTCATGGGTTTTTAAACTTATAAGTCAACAATCCTAAACCTAACTAATATTTTATCGATATATTTATCTTTTATTCGAGTTGACCCAATAAAAAGCGATCGCCGATCTATGAAATCTGGCGATCGCTTTCGTTAAGCTTCTTTTAATAATCAGCGATTACTGAAAATCTTCTAAGTTTAAGGAAACATTTGAGATCAGAGCTTGATTATCAGAACTGGGAACGGGCAAGGCACCAGTTTTATTTTTAGAGTCTTCTAAAGTTTCGCCAATTGCTTTGGCAACTTCTACTCCTGACTGTTCTAAAATTACTACAGGAGTAGGAAAATGATTGCGATCGATACTTTTGATCAAAATTTGACCGTTAGATAAATATTGACCAACTTCAACATAACGACTACTGTTTTCTTCTGGTGCTTGAACAATTAATTTGGTTGAACCACCAGACTCATATAAACCAGAAATAATCACCTGCTGAGCTAGTTCGGCTCTGAACTGATCTATAAGACTAGGCGATTGATTGTTATTGTTTGTACTAGTATCTAGATTAGTATCTGGTCTTTGATTTGGACGATTCTGGTCTCTATTGGTACGGTTGTTAAGATTATTATTTGGTTGAGGTAGTTCTTCTTGTTTTTCAATTTCAATTTTAGGAACAAGAGACACGACAGAAAAGGGATCTTGTCTTCCTCGAATAATATTTCTTACTCTAGTCTCGGCATCAGTTGTGGGAATCAAACCTGCAATTGTTTGGGTAGGTGTTTCGTCTTCCTCTAAATCAGCAAATTCCTCTTCTGTTTCTGGAATAGGAGCTTGTGTAGCAGTAGGCGTGGATTTTATTTTGGGAATAGGCTTGCTTGTACTTTCATCAAAATCTTTCTTGGCATTACCCAAAAAAGAGCAGCCCCCAGTCATCGAAGCAATAAATACTGTTAATACCAATAATACTGTTTTATTCATAATAATAATTTAAGGATTGATTGAGTAACCCTCATTAACATGTAACCTAACAATTCAATAAATCGTTTCCATTTACCGAACAAATTCGGTGTAACTCGACTTCAAACTCCAACATAACAATTGATTTTCAAATCAGCCATAGTTTTAATGATTACGAATTTTCTGCCATTGATTTTTTAAGTAAATTCAATCCCTTCTTTAATTGGCGAGAGACAGTTACAACGCTAATTCCTAAGACTTTTGCCGTTTCTTTCTGAGTCAAATCGTGTAAGAAGACAAATTCCAAAACATTTCTAGTGCGGTCTTCCAATTCTCCTAAAGCCTGCTGTAATCGTACTTTATCTTCATAAACTAAATGAAAGCTACGATGTTTAGGATCTGCGACTAAATCTCCCAGACTCATCTGGCTTTCTACGTCATTATTAACTGCAATATCAAGGCTTAAAGGCTTTCTATTTTGATAAGCCAATTTAATATCTTGCCACTCTTTAACAGATACTTTTAGATGGTCTGCAATTTCTGGATTACTGGGCTGACGATGATTACTTTCTCGGAAATTATGTACGAAGGAAACCGATTGTCGTCTTAACTCTAACCAACGTCTAGGAATTCTTAAAGTACAGCTTTTGTCTCTTAAATAATGTTGAATTTCTCCTCTGATGTAGGGAATGGCAAAAGAACTAAAAGCATTTCCTTTTTCTACATTGAAACGCTCAATCGCTCTAATTAAACCTATTGAACCAACCTGTAGTAAATCTTCATAGCTTTCATTGCACTGATTTACCCAGTGATAAGCTTCTTTCTTTACTAAACCAAAATTCAACTCCATAATTTTATTTCTAATACCAGTGGTTTTGTTTTTCTGATATTGATGAAACAAATGAAGACTGTCTAATTTAATATTTTTATTAACGCAAGTTGTCATTGAGTTTATCCTGGTATAAAGAGCAGTATAAAATTTAAAAGCTAATAATTTATTTGATATCAATAAATTTGTTTTCGAGACTTTTTTAGCTTATTATTTACTCTCTATATCTCACAACAGCATTTATACTATTCTTATTTCTTAAAGTTTGAATCAAGCAGAGGATTACACTTAATATTTTAGGTATATACCGACTTATCGAGTGTTTTTACTAACAAAAATGACCAAAAAAAAAGAGAGAAATTGCTCTCTTTTTCCTTACCAATTTAAATTAAACTAGTAAATTAAATAGTTAATTTTATGCTAACTAAATAATTAGACATTTGATTCAACTCTGCCATAGAAAATTCCGCGAATTTTCACTTCTTCTGGTTCTTCTGCGCCCAAATCTGTTGCCGAAGGTTGTTCACTTTCAAACACACCTGCGATTTCTCCAGTCTCACCGTCTATTTTGGTAATGTTTAGAGACATCTTGCCCTTGCGAGAAACAAATTCTTTGACGTTGGCATTGGAGAATCTGGAATCATCTGCTAATCCAGGTAAAGCTACGGCATTATCATAGCCACTAGCCAAACTACGTCCCTTAGGATCTAAAAATACTTGTCCGCGATAAGAGGGAACGTTGAATTCACCTTCAAAATCAGTAGAAGTATTAATGCTATCGGCACTGGCGATAGTAGTACCTTGGAACTTTTTCATAGTGAATAAGAAAGGAACTTCTTTACCTCCAGGTAGTAATACGGTAGCAGGCTGAAAATCAATCCCATCAATTTCGGTAAAGGTTAAAGTACCATCGGGATTAGAATCAACAGTTCCCTGAATTTGGTCTAGGCTGGAAGTGTATCTGGTTAATAATTTACCTTGAATAAATTCAGCTTTTTGACGTTTGCTAACTGGTTCTTCTTTAACAAAGTATTCTCTAGGTTCTAAACACAAGTCTCGAATAGCATAGGATTCACCTGTGGCAATAGGAATAGTTCCACGACTGCTATCAGGTAGTTCTAGACAAGTGTTAGCTAAACCAGTGTTTAAAATATCGTCGTAGGTTAATTCATTTCTACTTAGCTCTGAGGAATTGCTACAGGCTGTAAGTACACTAAGGCATAATGCTAAAAAGCTAGCAATAACTGTACGGTATCTCATAGTCAACTTCATTTTGTCAATTTTAGATTTAACTGCGGAATGTCGTCATCGCTAGCTCTGCTTTTTATGGCAGAGTAAAGTTACGATGACATCGAGCGCGAAAGATGTCGAAAATAGGCTTTTCTTAAGAATTTAGCCATTTTTATAGATGCTATCTACTCTACCAAAGAAGGACTACTAATAATCCTCTTAACATCGAATTTATCTTTTCAAGGGAATGTTTATCTTATAGAGATTGAGAGTTCCAGAAAGATTATGACAGTTTGTTGATTGATAACAAATGTATCGGTCAAATACAAATTAGTTAAAGTTGATTGGATGAAAACATTATATTTAACTACCAAAAGCGCAAACTTTGTATACAGTAGACAAAGTTCATTTTTACTTTCAGTTGGCAAATGACTCAAGATCGAGATATGGATAACATTGATTCAGACAAAATATTGGCAGACACTGCTAACAATATTTATGCTTTAGCCGAAAAACATCGCACTGATAGCCTATTTTTATTATCTTTGCTGCGAGATTTGGAAAAAATTCATCGCCACATCCGAGTTGAGTTTTTTGAAGGAGCTTTACCCCAAACCCGCAATGATTTGTATCAATTTGTGAGAGATATCGAAGAAAAGGGAGGTTGGCCTTATATTGAAAGAATGAGACTCAAAGATTTATTGCGGAATATGGACTTAGAGCAAGAATCTGAGTCAGAAAAACCCTAACCACCATACTCATTTGGTAACTATTATCTAGTTTTCAAACTACCTAGAAACAGTTAACCTGGAAAGTATCATTAATTAAATTATTAAGTTATTAGTTTTATGGCTTTTACTGTTAATCCAATTAAGTTTGGTACAGACGGCTGGCGTGGAGTAATTGCTGCTGACTTTACTTTTGAGCGTGTGGCGATGTTAGCCCCGATCGCTGCTCAGGTTTTAGCTGATAGCTATGGTGATGTAGCCACTAATCGTACTGTGATTGTGGGTTACGATCGCCGCTTTATGGCAGAAGATTTTGCCCTGTTGACCGCAGAGTCTTTAGCTGAAGCGGGATTTGATGTTTTGTTATCTGAATGTTTTGCTCCTACTCCTGCTTTTAGCTGGGCGGCTACGGCGCATCATGCTTTAGGTGCAATTGTGATGACTGCATCTCATAACCCTGCTGCTTATTTGGGATTAAAAGTAAAAAGTGCTTTTGGTGGCTCTGTTCCTCTAGAAATTACCGAAAAAATCGAAGCAAAGCTAGGTCAACCTTTGCCTAAAGCCGAAAAGCCAGGTAAATTAGCGAAATTTGACCCTTGGGCAAGCTATTGTGAGGGATTACAACAAAAAGTAGATATTGCAGGTATTAAAAATGCGATCGCTTCAAATAAGCTGAAAGTATATGTGGATGTAATGCACGGTGCAGCAGCTACAGGCTTGGAACGTTTGTTAGGCTGTGCCGTAGAAGAGATAAATAGCGATCGCGATCCTCTTTTTGGTGGTGGCGCACCCGAACCGCTTCCCAAATATCTCCCTGATTTTTTCCGTGCGATCAAAGAAGGTGCCAAGAAATATCCAGATAGTCTGCGAGTTGGTTTAGTATTTGATGGAGACAGCGATCGCATTGCTGGAGCGGACGCAGAAGGCAATTTTTTAAGTTCTCAGGTATTAATCCCGATTTTGATCGAACACCTAGCAGAACGCAAAGGCTTTACGGGAGAAATTGTTAAAACCGTTAGCGGCTCGGATCTTATTCCTCGTTTAGCCAAAATATATGAGAGATCGGTATATGAAACGCCAATTGGCTATAAATATATTGGCGATCGCATGTTACAGGCAGAGGTAATGATTGGCGGAGAAGAATCTGGAGGGATTGGCTATGGTACTCACATACCCGAACGAGATGCCCTTCTATCCGCTTTATATGTCTTAGAAGCTGTTGTACAATCTGAGGAAGATTTGGGTACTATTTACGCCCGACTACAGCAAAAAACCGACTTTACAGCCTATTACGATCGCATTGACTTGCCCTTAGCAAATATGGAGGTGAGAGCAAAATTACTGCAACGTTTGGCAGAAGAAACTCCTACAGAAGTAGCTCAAATGACTGTAATAGACTGTTTAGACGTGGATGGGTATAAGTTTAGAATGAATGATAATACTTGGTTGCTAATTCGCTTTAGTGGCACAGAGCCAGTATTACGCCTTTATTGCCAAGCTAGCACGATGCCTGAAGTTCGCAAGGTTTTAGAATGGGCTAGAGACTGGGCTAATTCTTAATTCCTTTGCCTAAAATATTCAGTTGTGATCATAGAAATCTTGAGTTACAACGGTAGAGAATCAAGTTGAGTGCGGTAGGTGGCAATAATGAGATTAGTCATACTAGGGGGAACAGGTTCGGGAAAAGGTACTCAAACAGCTAGGATATGCGATCGCTTAAATATTCCTAGCATCTCTACAGGAGATATTTTGAGAAGTGGTATTGCAGCCGCAACAGATTTGGGTCAGCAAGCCAAAACCTATGTCGAACAAGGAGAATTGGTTCCCGATAGCCTGATGGTTCAGTTAATACAGCAGAGGTTAATTCAACCTGATGTTAATCATGGTTGGATGCTTGAAGGTTATCCCCGCACTGCTTTTCAAGCAGAGGAGCTAGACTTTTTGCTTAAGAAAATTAAACAGAAGTTGGACTGGGCAATTTATCTTAAAGTCAGTGAAGACTTGATGACTAAAAGAGCTTTGGACAGAGGTTTTGCAGATGACACAACAGAAGTAATTCAACGTCGTATTCAAAACTTTGAAAAATCGACAATGCCAATTCTAGAATATTACGGCTATTGCCAAAGATTACTAACTATTGATGGCGAACAATCTCCTGATGTCGTAGAACAGCAAATTATGTCCTCGTTAACTTAATTTAATTTTGCCTTATTGTTAGCTAATCACTGCCTCTGATTGAGATAATATCCTAAGATAAAAAAATTTTTAGGAGTTTATTTTAATGCGTTTAACCGTACCGATGAACATGATGGATTTTTTTCGCAAAAGCGAAGGAAAATGGTATACCGAACGCAGTGTCCATCACTTTGATGCAACCAGTGATGAATCGGGAGAGTCCAACCTAATTGTCAAAGTGGTTGAATTAAACGACCCCAGAGTTAAAGAAGTTTGTCAGGTACAGAAAATAGATCCTGCTCTAGCAAAAGGCGGTGGCAGTTTTAGCTGGCAGGATAATTTGGAAGAAAAAGAACCAAATCCTAATTATGCAGCGATTTTAATTGATGTGCCTGATGACGAAACAGGACGTAGTGGTAAGTTGATTCGCAATAAGGGCTACGTTGATGGTTTGCCCGTAATTAGCCGTTACTGGTTTGGCGAAGACGGCATTCTCACCATCAATACCGATTACGATAATAACCAGGGACAAGAACGCTGTTGGTTTCTTACTGATGACTTTAGAG
>ENA-ORXT01003446-ORXT01003446.1-marine-metagenome-genome-assembly--contig:-NODE-3446-length-17439-cov-22.806532_pt1 | contig 17439 bp, 17 predicted proteins | sample MGYA00237868_ERZ511482 | MGnify/ENA metagenome assembly ERZ511482 | reverse complement strand
GGGGTCGAGCAGCAATACGGTTCGGCCTTGTTGCAGATACCTTGGAACCTGACACGAGATTTCATCAACGCGCTGTGGGCTCCTCCTCAAAATTGACGACAACGACGCTCGGGTTTGTGGGCTGGCCCGAACCACCGGCCGGCATTGGGGGCAGCAAACGGGTGGACCGTGGGGCTGACATATAGGTGGGGCCGTAGGCTTGGTTTTTGGTGCGTGCTTCCTCACAGGGTCTGACTCTCTGACCCAGAGTATTTAATTATTTTTATTTGGTTGCAATGAAGACTAAATCAAATTCCCTGCTTCACTAAGTCTAGATTTATTGACCGTCCTGTGGCAGCGACAGCCAATCAACTGCACCTTCCGTGACCTGACTCGGGCTCACCCCAGGCTTCCGTCAGTGTGGGACGCGCCACCAACGTCACGGGTCTCGCACGTCGCTCGTGACCCCTGACAGCCCCCGCATCCACGGATCCGTCGACGAGGCACAGGTCAAGGGGGCTTCAGGATGGAGAAACCCACATCCGGGTGGCTTGTGGTCGGCACGTCTCGGTGTGGCACGGCGTCATTGGTGCGATTGTGGCACGGACTCTTGTCATGCAACAGCCGCGGTAGTCTTGCTCTTGGGTGGAGGTGCTTTGGTGCAGGGGCTACAGAGGTGCACGTTGCGCACCGTTTGGCTATGCCCGTAGGGCCGCGGCCTAGGGTTTTCCTGAAGAGCGTACCACGTGGCTCCATGGCATGTGACACCATTGGGCGAGCACCAACCCGGCCCAGCTGGGGCACCAGCAGGGCTACCGGAGACAGCATGCAGAGAGCCACGTTTAAGGCGGAGCCCCGCATGTTCCGAGGTGCCTTGACGACTCCTGTCATAGACTACCTCAACCAATCTGCACACCCCCGCGCTTTTGTTTCTCACCAAGCCTCTGTCCGCCCGCAAGCCTTCTTTCCCTGCTAGCAGCACGCGCCCACTCCCCCCTCCCCCCACGAGCTCATCATCGTCCTTTTCCGTCGGCCCTTCCACGATGCGGTGGACAATGGATAACCTCCAAAACACCCGGCAAGACGGGAAGAGCGTCATCATCACCGGGAGCAACCCTACAAGAAATGTACCCGCGATATCGGGGGTTGTTTGAGGTCCAAAATCGCGGGTCTTCGGTGCGAGAAATCGCGGGTTTTTCCGCGATTTCGGACTCGCGATCGGTGGCACTTTGATTCGCTCACATGCCACCACGTGTTCTACGTGATTGGTTGAGAGTGCCTCTCATCGTACACCCTCCGCCACTGCTTCCTGTCAGGTTCGTTCTTCGTTTGAAATGGAGCTCGGCTACTGTTTTGTCTACAGTCGCCTACCTATTATCTGATGCTGGCAAAATAGTCCGTCGCGGTCGCGGCGTTGGCTTCCGACCGGGCCGCGGTCGTGCCAGCGCCGCCGCGACGCGCCGCGCCCACAACCGCGTCGCCCCCCGCGACGGTGTCGGCACCAGCCATCCCCCCCCCTCCCCCCCTCGAGCGCGCGCGCGCATCTGCGCCCACCGAAACACCCGCACCAACAGCACCTCGAACCACACCCGCAGGCGACGACCCAATGCCGGGCTCACCGGCGCTCGCGCCGGCAACAGCCGAGCGCGAGGACGTCGCCGAGTCGGGTGCCGCGTCGCAGCAGCAGCGTGCGTACGAGGCCTTGTTGTTGATAGCCCGCGAGAGGAGGGCGCACGCCCCCCACGACCGCACGCACGCCCTCAAGCGGGGCTCGTGGAGCTCAACGTATGATACCGCCTGCTCAATGTCTTGCCGTGCCTGATAGCCCCACGTGTGGCAACTCGTGAAGTATTCCTTGATGGCAGCCCGCACGACCGAGCGGACAAAGCGCTCGCTGTCTGGGGGGATACCCACGGCGCTGCTGCCGTAAACAGGCATCTTGTTGATTGGTGGCGGGGGAGCGGCCAGCGTCCGCCCAGCCACGTGCGGATCCTCCGGGAGGTCAACACCGCACCGGCCGTTCGTGTGCGCCCGCCCCAAACGCGATCGCTGGCAGCGGCAGTGGGATGTGGTCGCCCCCACCCCCTGGCCGCCGGACACATGCGGTGGCGACGGCCTCGGCAGATGCGCGCGCCGCCGCCCATCGGGTGCAGGTGGGTGCGGCGCAGCCGGAGGCGCCGGCCGTCCGCCGCTCGCGCCATCACGAGTCCCGCCCGAAACAGACGAAGCGCGCGTAGCCGCCGCTGGATCCAACGAACTCTGCGACAATCCACCCGAAGAATTGGTGTTCCGCCCACGACCGTCCGCGGCCCCCGCTCGACAGGAATCTGACCCCACCGCTAAAGTGTGAGGGACCGTATTCAATTCATCACCACGCGGGCGAACGCCAGGACGGGGCGTCCCCCTTGGGGGTGGCGCTGGCGCCCTCCGCGGCGGCGGCCGAGGAGCTCGCCGACGCGAAGGGGCCTGTCGCGCGACTGCCACAGAAGAAGACGGCGACGGCGGGGATGGATGGGGCGGCGGTCTGGGGGAGGGGGGTCCAGGGGAGGGGGGTGCACGGCGCTGCGCCGCGGATCTTGGCGGCGCGCGCCGACGTGATGGAGTAGATGATAAAGCAGCAGCCGCTGTCGCCGAAGCGAGCTCAGCCCCAAGCTCTTCCAGCATCAAACAAAAAATCCAAGACACAGGTAATGAATAAATGAGCAGAAGCAAGCTACTTGTTAGCCGAAAGATACACATGGAACGGGAGAAGCACGACGTGACGTTGTCACGGCCACACCAAATCTTACAAGCAGAATAAGAAGTGCTGCAACAGCAAGACAACAGGAAGCACACGCAATCGTACCTGAATCACATGTGGCGCGAGTACGCTTGCGCGTAGACGGCATCGTGATTGGCACTGGATCGAAAGAACACAAAAGGAAGAAGATCAGGAGCACTAGTCGCCGACAGAAACGGTGTTGCAGGGTGCTACAAGGGGGCTGACGACGAGAGAGTGAGACGATGATAATTGGGGTGGAATAGGAGAGGGGGGGGGCAAGGACGATGAGGGCGGACGTCGTGCATGAAGACAAAACCGGCGACGTGACGGTAAGAGTGCAGGGGAGGGTGTCGTGTCGCTTCGTGCGACGAAGTTTGTCTGGGGGCACGCCGGTGTGTGGCTTTCTTGCGGCACAGCCGACGGCGGTTGTTCAGAAACGTTTGCTACGCCCTGGACGGAGTCACCAATTCGGGTTGGCGCGGACCAATTCTTGTAAGCCAGCTAAGTACAACGATTATACAATCCACTGGTGTAGCACGCCCCAGGCGTGCTGCACAACCCTAACCAGTACTAAGCGAGCGTCGGCCTCAGCCTGAGATTTCGGTGGGGTCGCTCCGCGAATGCAACATGTTCGGCACCCAGCATCCCTCCTCTCGACCACAAGCACTGGCACCGTTTCTGAAAAAAGCACGGTTATCTGAGTGTCCTTAGCCATTGCCGCAATGCCTTTTCAGACCGCTCGTGGGATGCGTGGCCAAGCATGCAGCATGATCACAAAACCATTTCACAGTAGTGGCCACCGTACGGCACGCTCATGTAAAGAGAGCACGAATCTACACCCTCCTCGCTACAACCAACAGCGGCAATCATCGCTCATCCGAGAAAGGCTCCCGATCGAACAACACAAAGTGCACTCCCTCTCGTTCCAAAGTCCCCACCACCGCGTCCATGGCGCCCGCAGGCGCATAGTAGCGGACTCCATCAGCACTCAAAAAACAGTCAATGCCAAAACGTTGGGCTGGGTAGCCGCTCCGGCCGGCCCGGTCCTGCGCGGACTTGACCGGTGCGACATACGCAAACGCCAGCGGACGACCGTCAATGTGCACCAACGCATAATGTAGCACCGCGCCGTACGTTGAGACAGGTACTTCCACCACTCGGCCGTCTCGCCGCCGTCTCTTCTCCTTCGAATTAATTCGCAGGAGGTAATTCCGGCGGCGGTGCTGGGCCGAGTCCGAGCCGAGGGGCTTCGACCCAGCAATTGTCCCATTGGTCAATTTGAGACGGAAGTACTTCATCGCCAAAATAGTAGACGGCAAGTCCGTGACCCCTTCCGATGCAAGGGCCGCCCGCATCGCCGTCAATTCTGGTCCCACAAGCGGCGCCGCCAACACACGCGGCGGCAGTAGAGTCACCGTCCAGCGCCACTCTTGCCCAGACACTCCAGCAGGGAGCTCCACGCTGCCTCGGGGGGCGCCCTCGCGCCGGCGCTCCTTCCCGGTTGCTGCTGCCCATTCAGCCGGTGCATAGGTTTCTCCAAATGAGGTGATCAACTCCGCCTGGATGCGCCGCGTCACTGCTCCGGCGAGGTTGGCGCTTGGGTTCGAGTGGGAGTGGATGAGGGTCCCCAACTCCCCGACTTTGCGCTCGGCGGGAAACTGCCATGACGCCCACACCGGCCCGCTCGCCCGCATGCTGGGAACGAGGTCGAGCACAGCCGCAATGATTGACCTGCACAGCGGCAGGCGCTCATACGTCCCACGGTACACGTTGGTGTAGTACAGGTGTACAAAGCGCTTCAGGCGCGCCTCCACCGCCGTCAGCTCCGGCGCGGACAGGCCTCGAGGGCGGAAGAGGACGCGGCAGGCCTTGCACAGGGCCATTAGCATTTGGAAGTACACGTCCGGAATTCGCCCCACTAATTGGACTTGTGCGGTGGACACCAACCAGTACATCCAGTCCACGGCCTTAAACGATCGGAATTGGAGGTCGATGTTTCGCAACGACCGCGCCTGCGCCATGGGCACCGTTCGCCTTGCCGCAACCATCTCGCGGCCAATCACCGCTACAGTTGCGGGAGACAGGACGTAATCTTCATTGGCCACGCCCTCCACTGGCACTTTGCCAGCAAATAGCTTCCATAGCAGCGGGGCCACGTTTTGCATCAAGAGATGCATAGCGTCATAGGGAGCGGCTGCAGGTCCGATACGCCACAGGTGCGACAAATGGGGATAGGCCTGCCGCATAGCGTTAGAAGGTGCAAAGAGCAGTGAATGACCTTTGACTCCCGACTTCTTCGATAGGGCTTTTTGGAAGGCCAAGGATCGTCCGATTGACCTGGCCTCCTCAACCTCATCCGCGTCCCGTTGCATCCTCTCGGCGGACCGTCGCGGCACGGTACAGCCCTCGATGGAGAAAAGGATCTCGCCACTAGTCGGGTCCCTTGGAGGGAAGTAGTGGTGATTGCTGGCCGCGTGATACACCCCGTGAAATTCACGACTCCGGCTCGGGGAATACCCATTATACCCCGTGATATTCAACAGAATATCGAACGCCGACATGTCAGCCGTGAATTGAACCACATGTGCTCGCACAGTGCGGAGTTGGGAGGATCCAGCAATGCGAATGTCCGGAATTCCGCGCGCAAGCTGGTTCAGCTCCGCCACGAGAGGGTGCAGGAACGAGTCCAAGTCGACAGGCTGTCGCGGGCCCGGAGTAATCGCAACGACAATCTGGCAGATATTGCGTGTCCGTACACCCGGCGATAGGTTAAGTACGGTCACGATTATCGGCCAGCCCTGAAATCCTCTTTGGCGCCATGCCTCAAAGCCGTCCGTAGACACGCTCAGGGCAATGTCGGTATCTTCATCGAAGAGTCCCGCGCGCAGCGCCTCAAGAAAAGTCAGGCCATCATGCCAGTCGTGCAGCCCCTCCCTTTGCTTCCCATCAGAGTTCCTGCTGGCTGCGCTGCGCGCTTCCTTCATGCCGGCCATCATGTCAGGACCCAAAATTGGGTCGCTCAGCATATTGATGAGCCAGGCAGTCAGGGGCCAGTAGGTCATCTGCCGGGCCGGCTTGCCCGATGCCGTGTATCGCGCGGTGCCGCAGGCGTCGCACGAAGTCAGGCGTGACCGTTTGTGCGTGAAGGCGACGCAGCCGTTCAGGCAGCAGTCCACCTGGCGCTTCTCGACGTTTACGCTCGCCTCGATGAACTTTCGCATGAGGTACGGAGTTCGGTACTTAGCGTCGCATGAGCTCAGCTTAAGCAGATCCGCGAACGCCTCCTCAGACAGCCCATGGTTGACGGCGTAAGTAAAGAGTGCCAAATCTTTGGCACACTCTCCAAATTGATCCACCGGCAGCTGCACCTCGTTAAAGCTTACAGCATCCTGCATGACAGGTTCCGGTGGCCCAATCGGAAGGGCGGAGTCAGCAGCGGGGTCCTCCACAACGAAAGCGGCGGGAGGCACGTCGGTGGAGTCCTCAGAATCCACGTCTGTGCTCGCCACGCTGCTCTCGTCGCCTTCACCAGCCCGACCCACATGTTGCTTGGCACGGAGGGGGCTATCCTCGCTGCAAGCAGCGGCCCCCCCTTCAGCCGTGTGGTCAGGTCCTGGTGGAAAGTCCTCGCCCGCGGCCCCCCCCCCCCCCCCCCCCCCCCCCCCCCCCCCCCCCCCCCCCCCCCCCCCCCCCCCCCCCCCCTCAGAGCCCCCGGCCAGTCCGACCGGAGGCTCGTCCCCATCTGACGCTGTGCTGCTACCAGCGGGGCCCATAAGACCTCCGCTGGCGACACGTCCTTCTGACAGCCGTTGTCGCTTAATCCGCTGGTGGCGGAACCACGTGCGCTTTGATACCAGACGAGGAGGTTCTTCACCATCCGCCGTGCAGGCGTCGCACTCGCAAAGGCGCCAGTCGTCAGGAGGCATTGTGCGTCAGCACAGGGACAGGACGGGGACCTGAGAGAGAAGGGGAAGGGGGGGGGGGGGGGGGGGGGAGGAGGGGGGGGGGGGGGGGGGGGGAAAGGGGGGGGGGGGAGCAACAGGAGACAGGGAGGGCGTGCGGAGGGGAGGATTGGTGGGCAGCAGCGCCCGGTGGCGTCCGCTCGGGGCGACGGCGTGGCCGCACCAGTGGGATGGCGATCAAAAAAAAACTGGCTGCGCAAGAACAGGGGCACCGACTTTATAGACAATCGCCGAACGCTCTGGTCCAATAGCAAGAGGCCAGGGCGTCATCCCCTGGAATGCAATCAGCTTGCGAGTTTTGTAGATGCTTTACAGCGCGTGTGCGTCTGCGAAGCACACGTCGTGGGAAAGGGACGGCCCAAACAGTGCACCTGTGAGCGAACCAGAGCGACGTGGCCTCGCCGACCCGCGATTTTCAGACACCCAGTCGGGCGATATGCCTTCACTAGCCTTTACAGCCCCCTTCAGCAGGGGTACCCTGAGGGGGGTGGTGCCCACCCGCGATTTTCGTCAGGAAATCCGCGATATCGCGGGTATATTTCTTGTAGGGCAACAGTGGCATCGGCTACGAGGCCGCCGCGGCCATGGCCGCCGTCGGCGCGGCCGTTACCCTGGCAGTTCGCAACAAGGAACGTGGCGAGACGGCGGCAGAAAGCATCCGCAAGGCCGCCCCCGGTTCCACCGTCGACGTGCTCGTGGTGGATCTGTTCAACCTCAAGTCGGTCAAGGCGGCGGCGGCCACGTTTGCCGCCGCCCACCCCCATCTCCACATGCTCATCAACAACGGCGGCATCTGCGACGTGCCGCGCAAGCTCAGCGCCGAAGGCCAAGAGGTGCACATGGCGACCAACCATATGGGCCACTTTGCACTGACGGGCCTCTTGCTGCCCCTCCTCGAGGCCGCCCCGGGTGGTGGCGGCCGCATCGTTAACGTGTCGAGCATCGGTCACCGCTCCTGCACGGACATGCAGTGGGACGATGCGGCGGCGGGTGAGGGTATCCCCGCCTATTGCCGCTCCAAGGCTGCCAACGTGCTCTTTACCAATGAGCTCGCCCGCCGCCTGACGGCCGCTGGCTCGTCGGTGGTCGCCGTGACGGCGCACCCGGGGGGCACCGGCTCCTCCCTCATCGCCAACAGCCGCCCGTCGTTTACCCGTTCGGTGGCGCTCGTCCTCGAGCCGCTGCTGTTGCAGACGACGCGGCAGGGCGCGCAGCCGCTGGTGTACGCGGCGACGCAGGCCGACGTGCGGCCGGCTGAGTACTGGGGGCCGTGGTGGGTCGTGTGGGGGACGCCCGCCAAGGGCACCTCGACGGCCTTGACGCGTAACGAGGGGAACGCGACCAAGCTGTGGGCCAAGAGCGAGGAGGTGACGGGCGTGCGCTTCCTGCCCTGGAAGGCGTAGGTGAGGTGCTGGGGTGCCGAGGTGCACGGGTGAGTATCCGGTGCAACTACCGAGGGTGTTCTCAAACGTGGACAGTGTTCTCAAATGTGATTAGTGCTTACAGCCCTTCTCCCGAAAATCCCGCACTCCAACTGTTGCAAAAGAGTTCCAAATCGTCCTCTGCGGAGTCGTAGAGGCCGATTTGGAACTATTTTGCAACTGTTGGAGTGCGGGATTTTTGGGAGAACGGCTGTACGCCTGCGGCCGGCATCTCAAAACGCTGGGACACGGGCGGCACGACGGATTTCTGGGTGCCGAACAGGCGCCTCTGTTTCGCTCCGATGTCGACCGCTCCCAATACGTAGTGTCTCGACCAACGGTGAGGGCGTCTGTCCTCGCTCCTCTATGAAGGATGACCGGATGTTGGATGCCCTCCTCGTGTGCCGGCTCTGGCGGTCATCTGCGCCTGAACAGTATGAACGCAGCTCGCTCATGCAACGTTCAGGTCTTCCCGTTGGCGCGGCGCGGCGCGCGCTAAACGTTGAACCTGTTGTCGTCGTCTCGGCTATACCACGGGGTATGAGAGCCGGCGCATGCTTTTGAGCCCGTCTTTCTGAGCGAACGCCGGGGGAACTTCAGGCGACCAGAGCAAGGCCGTGACTCGAAGGAGAGGGCAAGAGTCTGATTACCCGGCGTGCTCACCGTCGTCGCGCCTTCCTCCTCCTCCCCCCACCCCGTGCATGCTCCCCCCCATTCCCCCGTTAACGCAATGGGCGCTCTTTGCGAGACTCACCTGTGTGGCGTGGCGGTCGCCACTGCGGCCGCCGTCACCCTTATTGTCACCGCTGCTGCGGCGCGCGCGCAGCCGCCCGACATTCCGGTCAACGCAACGGCCGTGGCGCTCCCCCGCGCGCCCTTCGAGGCGTGCCCCGGCATCTTCCCCCTCGGCGCCGCGCTGACCTCCCTCGCGCCGGTGCGGTTTGGAGCATGGATGGCACCAATACAATGCATGCATTTAATTTTTGAACTAATTCACGAATTAATTCATGAACAAATCACACTCGGTTTTAATATGCATTTTATGATTTTATTCAAAGGCCTCCGCTTCCGACGGCAGGGCAAGCGCGACCCGACGAGCTCTCTTGCGCACCACCCTCACTCCTTCAATCACGCCGCGTGCAACCACTCCCGCCCTCTCCCCCCCTTCCCCCCTCCATCGCCGCTCTTCTGGTGGTGTCCTTCTCCTGCTGTCGTCTCCGCCACCGTGTCGGCTGTGGGGGGCGTACAGAACTCGGCGTGAGGTAGGCAGCATGGGGCCGCGCCACCGGCCAGCGTCTCTGCTGCGAGCTGCCGTGAGCCTCCACCCACTCATGTCTTCCCCACCGCAACGCCGAGCGGCCGGGGGCTTTGGGCTGTTACCCGGTCGGCGACGGCGGCCATGGCCGGCGGCAACGTGCCGGGGATGGTGCCGCCGCATTAGCTACAAGAAAAAATGCGCGTCAAATAATGCACTTCAGACGTTGATTAATTAAAAAAAGCAATATTTTATTGATTAATTCATAGATTAATCACATGGCGATGTAAAAAATACGTATTTTTTCCATCCATGGTTTGGAGAGGGCCCCTTCGGCCTCCCCGCCACGACGTTGACGCTCGCGGAAGTGCGGGCGGACCCGCCCGTCATCCGCGCCTACGACCGGGCGACCGACACGATCGCCACGTGGTGAACCCCCCCCCTCGGCCCTATGGGAACAGAACCGGGATAAAACCGGAATCCCCGGACCAGATCCGGGATAAAACCGGGATCCCCGTCCACCCCCCTCCCAGGTCACCCGGTTCCTGACATTTCCGCACTATTCCAGACCCCGTGATCCCGAGTGCGGATCCGAACGGCGCTCTGATTGGCCGCCCGGATCATTCTGGATTAGGCTTCTGGAAGCATCTAGAAACACCTAGCAGTATCCAATCAGATGGCGTGAGGCTCCATAACAACGGTCCTGTCCCGCTCAGCGCTCTATTTAATGGCACCATGCGTTGGACTCCGAACAGCTTCTCCCTCCTCCGCATCACGACCACGCCTACCTCCTCAGTCTCCCCCACCCCGCCGCGGGGTGAGGACATACTTTGCCGCGGGAGACCTCGCGCCCACTCCTAGTTGACCTCGGCGAGGACGACCATATCCCTCTTGTCGTTCCCCTCCCCCCCCCGAGCAGCTCTTGGCCAGGGGCGCCCCTTTTCTCCGTGTCACCCTGCCCCCTGGCACGACGCCCCCGTCACCCTCCCCCCCACCTCCCCATTGTCATTTGCGCTTTCCCCTCCGCTCCGCCCCTCCTTCACGGGTGCTCCACCTTCCCGTCCGGCCGGCATGGCTGACTTGAGGGAATGCCTGTGCCCTCTATGCCGCGGGGGGGTACCGGGGGGCTCCTCGTTGGTGCCCCGCGACACGTGGTTCGGACATCAGAGACTGTGGCGCGGCCTCCGCCCTCGAGGAGGCAAGGCTAGGCCTACCGCTCAGGCTCTCAACCAAGCGCAAGGAGGTCCAGCTGGTGCCGGCAGCCCAGCGGAAACGGGGGCGGAGGAAAACGGGTCGCCATCACCCGCTCCCCAACCCAGCACCCTGCGGCCCAATGGCATTTGCATCCCTCCTCAGGTGTTTCAAGACTGTATAGACGACTTCGTTGCTTACAACTTCATTGTGCAGCACTGTCTGTCACGAGAAACAGCCGAGGACTACCTGCGACAGCGACGGTCGTTTGGAAAGTGTCGGACAGCTCACCTTCTCAACTCGATGGTCGAGTCCAGTGTCGACTTACACACAAAGGAGGTCGACTGCTGCCGGAACGGCTGCGTAGCGTTCACCGCCCACCGCGAAACGCTCACAGAGTGCGACGTATGCAAGACTCCGCGGTACCGCGCGGACGGGCGGCCCGCCAAGAAAGCCACCTACTGGCCGCTATTGCCCTGGTTGAGAATGATGCTCGCTGACCCAGACATTGGGGTGGGTATGGTCTCGGCCATGAAAGAGGCATGCCAAGCAGCCGCAGATGGCCCGCCCAAAGACCTCCGGGATTGGTTCGACGGCGCCACATTCCGCAAGCTGTACGCCCAGGGCTACTTCTCGACGAACACGTGCATCGCGTTGAGCATCTCGACGGACGGTTTTCAAGCCTGGAGGCAGCGCGGTTTCGAAGGTTGGCCGATTATCGCAACCATACTTAACGTCGAGCCGAGCTCAAGAGTCCAAATTGTTTCGCAACTGATACTTGGAATTACTCCTGGACCGGGTCAACCTGCGGACTTGGAGTCCTTCCTGCACCCAATCGCCGAGGAGCTAAACTCGCTAGCGGCAGGGGTGTCTGGAGTAACTGTAGCGGGGTTCCCTGAGCCCCAAGTTGTGCACGCCTTCGTCGTGCAGTTTACCACCGACATGCCTGGGGGTGACAAGCTGCTCAATGCTGTTGGCTACAACGGTGAGTACGCAGGACGGTTCCGAACGTTCGCAGGCGTCAAACTCAAGCGCCGGTACTGTTACGCCCCATACGCCCCCGACGACCCTCCCCCATCCAAACGGCCACGCTTTGATGTGCAAGGGGACACAACGCCGCGTCGGACAGCGGAAAGCATCACCGCAGGCGTTGCCAAGGTCGAAAGCGCCCGTGCAGCGGGGCAGAGCAAGGCCGCAGTACGCAGCTTGGCCCAGAAGGAGGGCTTTAAGGTGTACTCTCTATTCTTCTGGCCCAGCCCGGCCGATAAGGCTCGTTACCCTAGCCTAAGTTACCTATGGGGACTTGGGCCCGACCTCGTGCCGTATGATACTATGCACTTATTCCTGTGCAACGTCGTGCCAAGGCTGTGGCAGCTGTTCGCCGGGGAGAACGAGAAGCTTGGTGAAGACCAGCCGTGCCTGATCCCGAAGGCGGTTTGTGAAGCCATTGGCCGTGAGATCAGGGCAGGTCGCCCCACCGTGCCGCTCAGCCAAGCGCGCTCATTGAGGAATATTTACAAGCATTCGGGCTCCTACAAGGCTGTCGACTGGATGTACTTTCTCCTGAGCGTCGGAGAAGTCGTCCTTGCGGACAGAATTCCTGAAGAATTTTTCAAGATGTTCATGTTCCTTTGTCGGGCTGGGCGCCTGCTTTTCAAACCAAGTTCGCTGATGGAGGATGAGCTCAAGGCGGTGGACAAGCTCCTGAAGCGTTTTTGCCACGCCTTCTACGAGTACGTATACGCCGGGAAGGTGGAGCGCTTAAGGCTGTGTCGACCGACTATTGTGGCTTTGCTGGACGTGCCTGCCAACCTACGCTCATGCGGCCCTGCCTGGTCGTTTTGGCAGTTTCCGGCGGAGCGTCTCATTGGCACGCTAACGCGCCTCATTCGGTCTCGGCGCTTCCCCTACGCCGCTCTGACGACGGCTGTGTCCGCCAAGTACTCAGCAGAGCTTGTGACCAGTTTTGCCGAGGCAAACGCATCAGACGCCTGGGTGGAGGCGACGGGGAAGCCTCCTCGACGCGAAAGTCAAGATCCGGTTGGCACATTTTCGTTGTCCAACGTGAATCTTCTCCCTCCTCGGCAAGCAGCGGCTGCTCTGATTGGCCAAGAGCTGGCTGGCATGAAAGCCGTTCTAGCCTTGGAAGGCGTCGCCGAAGTGCCTCCTAGGATTTCTGCCAAGAAGTACTTCCGTGTACGACTTGCAAATGGCCAAATTGCTGGGACCGTTTCCTCGTCGGAGGAAACAGCGGACCGAAGGCGGGACTACCTGGTGCGCGTCAGCTCGCACGTGTTGCAGACCGCAGGGCGGGGGCGGGGGCAGCAGCGTGTCCCTGTGAACGTGTACGGAACCGTACACCACTACGCGGTCATCTTCGTCGACGGCGTGCTCAAGGCCTTTGCCTATATCGAGTGTGTGCGGTCCACAGCGGACCGCCCCGGGGCTTACGGGCTGCCAGAGAAGCGCCGAGACACAGAGTGCTTTTCGAGTCTGGGAGGTACCATGCGCTATGTAGATGTAACCTCCGTTGACGCCGTTGTGGGTACTCTGTATGTGAGGGAGAGGCATGTTGTCCTGTACACGAGGGAGGCGTTCAGTTCTGAGTAAACGTCGGGTTTTTTTTCTAGGCTTGCTTCTGTATAGATGCTCCCCTCCCCACTATAGAAAAATATCGTCCTTGGGAAGGAGGAGGGTAGACTGGGCTGCAGCGCATGCTGGAGGGGTCGCGAGGAGGTGGTGGTGTCGTGTCGTTGTTGAGTCCGGTACAATCAAGTCGTATTTTTTGAGTATTTAATTGTCGGAGTTATACTTGGCATCCAAGTTTTGGGCGGCCAGGCTGCCAGCTGTTGCTCTGGCGACGGCCGTCGTCGGCGATCGTCTTTGTCGCACACCGTGTCACCATCCGTTGCTTGTCTGCGTGCGGCGCGGTTCTACTGGTCCTGCCTGCGAGACTGCATACGCCCCCCTCTCCCCGTCACAATGGTTTCCCGGAAGCGGACGCGGTTGGCCGCCACCCGATCGGACGAGGAGTCGAACAACCCTCTTGGTATGTGCTTGCCGATGAGTCGCTCTCCCGATTGTGAACAGACACTTGCTGCACCCGCTTTGGTCATGCGCTTTGCATGTTTGTTTCTTCCCATCCGAATAGATATCTGACTGTGGATCCTCCTCGCGGTGGGTTTTTCTTTGTTATGGTCGTAGTGATTTGTATATTTTTTCTTTGGCCTTTGCTTTTCCTTTTGCGCTGAGAAGCGGCTGCTGCAATTGTGGCCTCCACCTTACGGCACACTCTCGGAGACATCCCGTCGGGCGGGGGTGCGGCACCCTCGCGGGAGCAGCCTCCTTGTTCAGGGATTGCCAGACGTCGGTCGTCGCGTCGGCTCATCGCCGATGGGCCGACAGTCGTGTCTCCCCGACGCCCTCTCGCCGTTCAGGCGACAACAACCCCTCGCGCCAGCCAGCCAGTCCTCCGCGGCGAGGCAGGGGTTGTTGGGGCCTCCTCGGCGGGTGCCTCGGCGCTGAGTCCAGCACTGGCCGGCTTGCCACCGGCTCCCGCACCACCCGCCCAGCATTCTTCTACTCCTTCCGTGGCTGCTTCGGCGTCGGGTCTGACGCTGGCCGGCTTGCCACCGGCTCCCTTGCGCCCCCCCCCGCACGCCACTCCCAGCTCGGCGGGTGCCTCGGCGTTTCGCCCGCCGCCGGTCGGTTTACCACCGCCCCACCCCCCTCCCCCTCCCCACGCTTCTCCCCCTTCTTCCTCGGCTTCCTCTCCTGCTCCACTCCCACCTCTACTTGGCGCCACTTCCCCCCCTCCTCCCCCTCCTGTCAGCCCACGGGTCGGTGGACCTAGCGCGCGCCGCCACACGAACGGGCGGGACAGGATCTACCTGGGCGGCGACCGTCCCGAGCCGCCGCCCGACTCGACGATTGCCAACATAAGCGTCTTCAAGAAGGGCTTGCTCGGGCTCACGCAGCAAGACCACAAGCGCATGAGAAAGTGCCTGGCGTTTGCAATTGACATGATCCTGGGCAGCATCGCCCCTCTTTGCCAACAAGACAATGACAGGCTGCGCAGCGCGGTGGTCTACCTGGAGGAGCGCGAGCCCCGCCTCGCCGTTTGCGAGTTTAGCTGGGGGGCATGCGCTATCCTGTCGCGGGCGCTGCAGAACCGCCGGCCGCGTCGGCGGCGGGGGCGCGTCGCTACCGGTGCCGACGCCGGGGCCCCAGGTGCCGCGGCGGGTGACGGCAGCGGCGCCGAGAGGGCGGACGGCGAGGCGCCCCCCGCGCAGGCAACGGCGGAGCAGCAGGTGGCGCAGAAGCAGCTCGATGTTTTGAACCAGCTAGAGTGAGTAGCATGTAGGCAGATAAACAAATAGGAAAGAAAAACACGGAACAACAGCAATAGCACGCGCCTGAAACCCGCACGTATGCTTAGATTAGCTGTAAGGATGGGGATCCTGCCCATGCATCATGATTCTGTCGGCTGCCTGTGAGGACGATTGTGAGCCAATCAAAGTCCAACCGATCCCGGTTTTATCCCGGTTCTGTACCTTCAACGGGGGCCTGTGCCTGCGACGGCGATCCCGGTTATATCCAGGTTCTGTTCCCATAGGGCGGGCACCGCCAATGGCGTCGCGCTCCTCCCGGATGGGCAGCTGGCCGTGTGCTTGCGGGACCGCAAGGCGATTGTCGCGGTCCACCCGGCCGACCCGGCCGCTCCACCCGTGACGCTCCTGGACAACTACCGCGGGCGCCGCTTCAACGCGCCCAACGATTTGGTTGCCGACGCGGGCGGGGGCCTCTACTTTACCTACCCGCCGTTTGGCCTCGAGTCGACGCGGGAGTTGGCGTGGAACGGCACCTACTGCCTGCCGCCGGGCGGCGACGGGCGCTCCGTGGAGCTCCTCGACGACACACTGCCGCTGCCCAACGGGGTCGGCCTCCTCCCCGACGGCGGGGCGGTGGTTGGCAACTCCTTCCCCGCATCGTGGACGGTCTTTCGGCGGACGAGCGGGACGCGGCGGCCGGGCCACGTCCCGGCATCGCCCGGGTGGGAAAAGCAGCGCGTCGCGTCGCCGCCGCTCGGCGCGCTGCTGCCGCACGTGGCGCCAGTGTTGCCGCCAGAGACGCGGGGGGGGGTCGACGGCCTGACCGTCGACGGCGGGCGCGTCTACGCATCGGGCTACGAGGGCCTCCACGTGATGGTTCCCGACGTGGGGGGGGGGGCCGACTGGGACTTGCGGTGCATCCTGCCACTGCCGCCCAACGTGCCGATCTACACCAACGTGGCGGTCGCGCCGTGTGGCATTTGCGGCCGCACGCGGTGCTGGTGGTTGACGGCGCCTAAGGTGCTGTATTGTTTGGAGTTGGCTGATTGAGGGGTGGAGCGACGGAGTGTGCTGCTCGGTGGGGGGCGGCGTGTGGGGTGGGGAAAAGATCAGGGCAGGTCGTACCCGGTCAAACGGTGTAGCATGGAAGCCGGCGAATCCAGCTAAAATGTCCATCCTGAATCTCTGGCGGTCGTCATTGACGTCTTGTCCAGTGCTTGTCGTGTATCTCTTTTCGATGCGTGGGCGTCAGGGGCTTGTTAGCGACGGAAACGGGGGTGGCCGTAGCCTACTACAGTAGGATACTGTCCGAGTATTGTACGACGGGGCACGGGCGACTCGTCCCCTGCGCTTCTGAAAACACAAAATCCAATCCCTGCGCAAATGAAGTTGTGCGATTCGGACTTCTGGATGTCTACTTCTGGTCTGGTGTCGAGGTTGGGCGAAGAGCTTCTCTTTGATTCACCACGGGTGCTACTCCTGGTGGCCCGCTCGTGCGCGCAGATCGCCCGTCCTCTCTCGCGCGGCACTCTGCCGGCACGACACGCCGCGGCCGTCGTCGTGCCCGCCCCGACCAGCCGCCGCCGACCCCGCGCGTGGCGACCATCTCGACTGCCACCGTGGTGCACGTCGCGTCTGCGCCTACCCCCCAACACCATCCAGCCCCTCCCTCTCTCCCTCCTTGTCTACCTATCTTTTTGTCCACAACCTGCGGGCAATGCCGTCAAGCCCACCCGCCCCCGCCATGACCCCCGCCTTTGTGCCGGCGGGTATCGCCCTGCGGGCGCCCCTGCCAGCCACCGCCGCACCCGCCGCACGGGTATGTGTCGCGTCGCCCACTGGCCGATGGCGTGGGGGCGGCCGTGCCGCGAGCGCCCACCCCCGCCGTCGGCCAGCCGTGTCGCGTCGGCGGGTGGGGGCGTCGGCGTCGGCGGGTGGCGCCGCCGACGATGCCACTAGCCGTGGGAGTGCGGGCGGCGATGCCCCCTCTTCCAAGGCCGCCGCTGATACGGCCGCTGACGACGATGCTGCTGCGGTGACGGCCGGGGAGGTCAAGGCGCCCCCCCCCCCCGCCGGGGAGGTCCTCGAAGGCGCCTTTGACGCGTCCCTGCTGTCGGGCCTGGAAGGCGCCCTCGACCGCGACTGGGACCGCCTCGAAGCCTCCTTCTTCTCCGCCGTGGAGGGGGCGGAGAAGGCCAAGGAGCAGGAAGCCGCGCAGGAGCCCCAGGTGGAGATCCCCCGCGCCCCCGTGCCGATACCCGTCCGCTCGTTTGGTGGGGGGGGCCAGGCGGCGGGCGCCGACGCGGCGTGCCGCCTCGCCGCGTCGGACCGCCTGACGACGTGCGGCGTGTGGGCGGCGCAGGTGCGCGACGCGTGTAACTTTTTTTGCACGCAAGAGTGCCGCGCGCCGCCGCTGTGTGATTCGACGGGCCGCGCGCATTGCAACCCGTGCATCCTGGCGGGGGCGCTGTGCCAGGACGGGTTTGTGGCGACGGGGCCCGTGGAGGGGGCCACCTGCTCGTTTGGGCAGGGGGGGGAG
>ENA-ORXT01003444-ORXT01003444.1-marine-metagenome-genome-assembly--contig:-NODE-3444-length-17441-cov-9.785188_pt1 | contig 17441 bp, 17 predicted proteins | sample MGYA00237868_ERZ511482 | MGnify/ENA metagenome assembly ERZ511482 | reverse complement strand
AGTAGCAAGTAGCAAGTAGCAAGTAGCAAGTAGCAAGTAGCAAGTAGCAAGTAGCAAGTAGCAAGTAGCAAGTAGCAATCAGTATGCGACTTTTTCAGTAACAAAGATCAAATCAGAGATAGTTTTAATGAAACTCATAGCCTTCGCTGCTAGCTCAAGTAAGCATTCAATTAATAAGCAGCTTGCCACGCACGCAGCACAAGTATTGAAAGCCGATATCCCTCAATTTTTAGAAATTGAAATACTGGACCTTAACGATTACGAAATGCCTATTTACAGCATCGATCGAGAAAACGACAGCGGCATTCCAGCACTAGCGCAATATTTTTTCGAAAAAATAGGCAGCGCAGATGCAATCATTGTGTCTTTTGCATCCCACAATGGCTCCTATGCAGCGGCTTATAAGAATATTTTTGATTGGGCTTCTCGTATCGACGCTAAAGTGTTTCAAGGTAAGCCAATGGTCATGCTTTCCACATCGCCAGGCGCAGGTGGCGCTAAGAGTGTTTTGGAAAGTGCTTGCGAATCAGCACCGCATTTTAATGCGGACCTGCGTGGCAGCTTATCGGTGCCCAGCTTTCACGATAACTTCGATAAAGACTCCCAGTCGCTTAAGCAGGGAGAGTTAAGTGACCAATTACGCAGTGAACTGCAAAAACTCAAAGCCTAATTTCCTAAACCAACTGAACTGGCTAACGTCAACCAGTCAGTTATGGCAATTTTATTAATCCAATTTAGCATCGGAAGCCAATGCCGTAACAGCTAGAAGCACTTGAGCGGCCAGACATCTTTGTACCCATTTCCCGTCCTCGCTCAAACGGTTTACATTGAGCAGACGAACCGGTAAGTACTATTGCCATCATCAATCCAAACAAATATTATAGTCTCGTCTAATCTTTTTCTCTGCATCACCATCAAGATAAGCAGGCTCATGGTTAGCTAGAATTTCACGAACGCGTACATTCGCTCGTTCGAACATATCACTAGAACCACCCTCTTCCCAAGCCGATGGCTGCTGGCGATCACTTAATGTACTTGGCCAAAAATAGTCACGTTGCATGGCAGCCATGGTGTGCTGTGAACCTAGAAAGTGGCCCTCTCCATACACAGCCTCCTCGATAGCTGCAAAACCCAAGGTCTCTTCATTCACTTCAATGCCGCGTAACACGCGATAAACTTGAGATAACATTTCATCGTCAATCAGCATGGCTTCGAAAGAGGCTCCAAGTAGACTTGCCGTCATGCCTGAAGACTCGTATACCATATTGCAACCAGCCAAGCCTACTCCAAGTGACGACATCGCTTTTTCTAATCCCATTTGAACATCGACAGCCTTTGCATCGCTCATGCTGCAAGCGGCACCCGATGGCAACCCTAGCCAATTCGATAATTGTGCTGAAGCTGCATTCAATAGCGTTATCTCTCCACCACCGCCACAAAACGACCCCGTTCTCAGGTCTATCACGAGCGGCCAGTTCGAGAAAATCATTGGATAGCCTTGCGCAAATACATTCACCATGAGTAGCGCTGCAAGTGTTTCGGCTAGCGTTGAGCTCAGCATGCCTGCGATAGTGGCCGGAGACGTTGCGCCAGACTGCGCTGCAACAATGTTATTTAAAGGCACGCCTCGTTTAATGCAGGCAAGCGCTACATCAAAAGCATCTTCTCCATAGCGCAGCGGTGATATAACCGGGCTTATGTGTGCTTTGCAAAAAGGTCGTTCACGAAATTTGTCCTTTCCTCCTTGCGCGATATCGAACATATCAACGATAGGGTCAACCGTACTCGCTAGTGTAAAGCTGGTACCAACGGGCTTGGTTGTGCCTTTGAGCAGCGCGAATGCCGTATTGACATCAAGGTCAACAATATCGTGCAAGTCAGTGGCAACACAGCAGCGAGTAAACCAACTCACATTCGCTAAAGAGTCTGCCAGTCTAGTGAAATCGTATAGATCACGAAGCGTGGCCGAGCGATAAGCATGCGTATCCAAATCCAGTGTTTGCACAGCCGCACCGCCAGTTCCGAAATAGACCTTATCTCCTCCGAGTTCGAAATCGTGTTTAGCGTCACGCCCATGCATCCAAAAATGTCGGCATGCGCCTGCTATGGTCTCTTCAATCATAGAGACCGGATAGCAGAGTCGACCCGCTTTGTTTTGAAACGCACCTTTTTCAAGCGCTTGTTGCATCAATGCAGGTGGTGTTTCACCCATGCCTATTTCAGATAATATGCGCAATGCATTCGCATAAATCTGCTGCACGTCATTATCGGATAAAGGCTTATACTGTCCACCAGCAGGGCCAGGTGGGCACGGGTTAATCTCGGGTGCCTTCGCACGCTTAGCATGCATCGCTTCGCGAGCAGAGAGCTTGCCTCTGCGTCTTGGCTTATCGGACATTCGTCATCTGCGGGTCGTACAAACTTTCAGCGCACACCGTTGCGTTATATTTTTCGCCCAAGATACCAATACTCAATTTAGTACCCTCGATAGTATATTCAGGATCAATTAGCGCATAAGCTATATTCTTCTCTACACGATGTCCGTAACCACCGGATGTGACGGTTCCGATCAACTCACTATCACTATAAATTGAATCGCCAATATGCGCCGCGGCAATATCGCATTCGACCTCTAAACATACATGTAACTTTAGCGGGCCTCGCTCGATCTCTGCAAGTAACGCATCCTTACCGACAAAGTCGGGTTTGATTAAATTTACAAATCGATCAAGTCCAAGCTCTATCGGGTTACGCTCATACGTTAAATCTGCTTTCCAGTGTCGATAGCCCTTCTCCATCCGCATCGACTCAGTTGCGTACAAACCAAACTTGGATAAGTTAAATGCAGCTCCCGCATCATTTATCAATTTCCATACTAAATACAACTGCTCGTTAGGGATATGTAATTCGTAGCTAAGCTCGCCTGAAAAACTGACACTCATCGCAGTAACCGATGCATGCGCAAGTGTCATCTCTTGAACACTCATCCATGGAAAAGCAGCCTTTGACCAATCGCATCGTGGCGAAAGTGATTGCAGCAGATCTCGAGATTTTGGACCTGCCACCACTAAAATAGTATGCGTTGAGGCCATCTCTGCCAGCGTGACCGAATCAGGTTTAAATTGATTTAGCCAATCGCGGTCGTGCCACTCAGCAGCGGCAGCTGAGCCATACCAATAATGTTCATCGCCCAGTTTGGCTATGGTTGCCTCGGCCAATACATGACCATGGTCGTTTAACAAGTAGCAAAGGCCCACTTTACCGATCTTGGTCGGTAGCTTGCCGCAAATCAATTTATCGAGAAATTCTCCTGCGCCAGGTCCACTTATGCTGTAGCGGTTGAAACCAGACACTTCCATAACGCCGACGTTTTTGCTCATCGCGTGCACTTCCTTTGCAACCAGCTCTTTCGTTGCATTAAAGCGAAACCCGTGTAGATCAATAAAGTCTGGTTGATCTTCTGGCTTAAAGCACAGAACGCGTTCCCACCCATTAACCACACCCCAAAGTGCACCCAATTGTTCAAACACGGGATACAACGGCGTTGTTCTAGCTAGTCGGGCTGCCGGCCGATGTTCGTGTGGCAAGTGGTAGTGAAATTCGTTTTGATAATCCTCAATGGCTTTAACGCAGGTATGTTCGGTGTTTGCGTATTGTGTGAATCGCCGTGGGTCGAAGCACCACGCATCCCACTCGCACTCTCCGTGCACCATAATTTCTGCAAGGATCTTACCGTGGCCGCCGCCTTCTCCAATACCGGCCCTTAAACCTATGATGCAATACGCATTCTCAACTCCGGGAATCTGACCAACCAAAGGCGCTCCATCGATGGTGTAAGTGATCGGACCATTCACTGTCGTGTGGATACCCGCGTTTTGGAGTGCAGGCATTCGCTCGAAAATGCGTTCCATGTTATCCAGGCACCGGTCAAGGTCGGATGGACATAAGTCTTGAGTAAAAGCCGGATCAATACCATCCATGCCAAATGTTTTGCAGCCTTGCTCGTACACACCCACGAGCAAACCCTGCTTTTCTTGCCGGCTGTAAAAATCATCCCTTGGGTCACGAATAACGGGAACCTGAAAGTCCAAAGCTTCCAGCTCGGGCATTGAGTCGGTTAGAAAGTACATGTGCTCCATCGAGGTAACCGGATGCGTTACTCCGAGCATATTGCCCACCTCGTTAACTCGATAACCACTCGCGTTAACCACCTTCTCGCAAGTGATGTCACCGTCTTTGGTATGGACGATAAATTCACCGTTAGCTTTACGCGTAATATTTTCAACCGGATTGAACCGATACACTTCCGCACCGGCTTTACGCGCGTGCCGCGCAAGCGCTAACGTGATACCAGATGGGTCAATGTAGCCGTCTAATGGGTCCCACCAAGCGCCGAGCATCCCATCTGTGCTCAACAATGGATGTCGTTTAGCCACGTCGTCTGGGCTAATGATTTCCATTTCAACCCCCATGCCTTGTGCCATACCGACGTGAAAGTGATAGGTGTCGAGCTGATCTTGGGTGTAAGCGGTGCGCATACCGCCAGTGATGTGGTAGGAAAACGGGTGGTCGGTATCGGCGGCCAACTTTTGGTACAGTTCGATGCTGTGCCGCTTAAGCCCTATCGCGGTTTGGTTGGCGCCAAACTGCGTCACTTGAGCTGCTGCGTGCCAAGTTGACCCGGAAGTAAGCTCATCGCGTTCGACAAGCACGACATCGGTCCAACCTTCTTGGGTCAGATGGTACAGCGTTGAGCAGCCTGCTATTCCACCACCAATAACCACAACTCTTGCATGGGATTTCATAAATCGCCCTAATTAAGCTCAGAATTAACACGCCATTGTCGTTAAAAATACTGTGCGTGACAAATTAAACTTGCTCCCTTATAGTTCAACATTATTGAACCATAGATCGATACCATGAAGCACCGATTGCCACCGCTAGATAGCTTAAAGGCTTTTGAATCAGCAGCTCGCCACTTAAGCTTTAGCGTGGCAGCTGATGAACTATGCATAAGCAAAGGAGCGATGAGCTATCAGATCAGAAAATTAGAGGAGCAAGTTCAATGCGCCTTATTTAAACGCTCAGTAAGACAAGTGTATTTGACTGATGCTGGGCAAGCCTTACTCCAAACCACCAAAACCATGTTTCAAGAACTGGATGAAACATTGCATCGCTTGCACGGAGAAAGTCATCAAGCAGGTGCATCCATTGCCTCTACCACTTATGTGGCGGCGCGATGGCTATCGCCTCGAATCAGCGCGTTTAATGAACGCTACCCAAACATTCCTATTAAGTTACTGCATTCAATAAACATCGAAGATTATAAATTGGCAGATGTGGATATCGCCATTCAATGGGGACCATGCCATCGTAAAACTGATCGCAGCCAATTGCATGAAATACCCATGCCCTTATTTCCAGCTCTGGCACCTGCGATCATGAGTAAACATGCAATAGAGACGACCAGTCAAATCGATATAAGCGCCATACTCAATGGGCCCTTAAGCAACGTGCAATTGCTGTGCGAAGAGCGACACCAAGATTTGTGGAACGAATGGATAGATGCAGCTTATCCAGATTCGCATGCAAAACTGTCCAACCCCAGACGAACCATTAGCGATGCTAACGTTCGCGTACAAGCCGCCATTGATGGACAAGGGATTATTCTTGCCGATGGATTAATGGATAATGAAATCAACAATGGCTTGCTAATCCAGCCGTTCAAAGAGTGCTTAAACGGTTATGGCTATGCAATAAAATCTTCACCTTCTCGAATGCTCAGTACCAATGCAAAAGTACTAAAGACCTGGTTTTCAGATGAGCTTTAAATAAAATGCTTTCCTACCAAGCCACGCAACTCTTGCGTACCTGTCGCAGTTGCACCATTTTCATGATCAAAATCTACCCCAGAATTTAAGCTCGGAAACTGAGCTGTACCGCTTCCAAAATCTGTGTTGAGTTTAGAAGCCGTTCCTGCGTCGGAATGTATGTTAACCATCAAGTCGGGCGTTGGTATCATTGCAGATGCAGTTCCCACGACAATTGCACTTATTGCGATTACCGTTACGCCAGCTCTAATTAATGGTTTCATCATGCTCTCCAGTTTTGATGCCTCAGCGATTTCATGCGCCGAGCAGTATGTGCTCAAGACGCATTGTACATCTCGATGAACACAGTATCGGGAGTTAGGCTTTCCGGCAATTTGCCTGAAATATACAGATTGGTTGAGGTGCTCTATTACGGCTGGTTGGCTGAGGTTTTTCCCGATTGAGCGGATAAAAATCAGGTGAAATAACTCGCTTGAACGCCGTAAAGCCCAACACGAGTTGTTCAATATTTTTATGGCTAAAGTGAGGCTAAAGAAATCATTTTAAAAAATAAAATATTAATCCTGAAACTATCATGGCCGTAATAGCGATGATCTCAGGAGCCATTAACAATGCCAAAAACCATTTTTCTATTTTCGTTTTTTCTCTCATAATTTCGCCTGTTATTTACACTTACAATTCAACTGCGTTGAATCTTTCAGCGGCAAAGTCTATGTCACCAGCGTGTTAGCTTATCCATAAGTTAACTCAGATCTTTATGCTAGATGGTGGCCTTACGAATAGTTAGACTGTATTTTTGCACAATCCCCACACTGGTCATAGAGAAAATTAAACTTGCTTGAATCGGTGGACGCGACAGCCGCCGTTTTTCTGAGGTTGGTAGAGACTAAAACAATCGACTGCAGATTCAATAGGTAATTTTAACGAATCAAACAATGTCTTGCATTCCTTAGCATCATCATCATGCCACCGTAATGTGCAATGTGGGTTATATGGCCAATCACTTTCATTAAACTCGACAGTTGAGTGGACAACAGCTTTATGTAAGCAGTCGAATTTCTCTCTCGCCGGCATCAAGTAATATATACCAGTGTTTGGAAATCGACTTACGCTTACAAATTCAATATCAGTAAAACCAAACTCACGCACAATAGGTGTTAACTGCTCAACAACTTCATTTAGATGTTGTCCATCTTTGAGCGTGCCTACGCCTGAACTCCCAGCAATAGTAATATCTGCAGGCCAATGTGTGTTCTTAGGGTTAAAGCGCTTACGCATATCCAAGACCAGCGGCACAACATCGCCAGATAGCTCAGCTATTAAATATGTTGGAGTAGATACCTTCATCCGCAAGTAAACACTCTGTCGAACCATCAGCTATTGGTAACGGTCTATCTGCACACGTTAATTATCAGCGTGCAGATAAACCGTTCATAATTATTTGACCATCTCTGATGATTCCGCGATTTAGGTTACGAAGAACCATCAAAGACCCCCAGACCTAACTAGCGATCACTTGAACTCGGTGAGTTCGCCATAAACTGATTGAACTCATCTTGGTCTTTGCGACGCTGCGCGTCCATTTTAAATTCCTTGAAACGCTCCGCACGGGTCTTAATCTCATGTTTAATCTCACTAATGCGATCGTACTGTGTTTGTTGAAAATCATTAAACACAGTGTTGCCACTTTTTTCGCCAAAGCTATGCGAGCCTCCAGTGAAATCATGCCACTTCGCTTTTATAGCCGCCGGTAGCTCTTTTACGTTCCGTCCAGCGAGAATCCAAAACAGAACCACCAACCCTACGGGCCAGAAGAACACAAACGAAATAACCATTGCGGCGATATTGAAACTCGACCAGTTACCTTTTCGAGCTTGTCGGTTGCGGCATGGACCCCGCGAACCAGAATTCGATTGATTTACCGTTGTTCCACTCGATGACGACATAGTTTTACCCTCTTGCAAAATTGTCTAGGAAGCGACGATCCTTATATCAGTGACCATTTTCTTGGGATTTCGCTTCGAAATGGCTTATGTGATCACTGTTCACATTTAATGTACAGACTTTTACCGCAAATACAAGCAATTTTGGCAAAATAAGTGAATAATGTTCACATAGGTATTATTGTGCAAATCGTATGAAAAAAGACAAATCCAGTTATCACCACGGAAACCTTGCAGAATCCTTGCTCGATGCAGTGGATGAGATCGCGAGTAAGTTTGGATTGGAGGCAGTCACACTGCGAGCCTGCGCCAAGCTCGTAGGGGTTTCACCATCCTCGGCGTTTCGTCATTATTCAGACAAACGAACGCTAATGACCGCCTTTGCAGCGCGAGCGTTGACCAAACTGACGAATGTGATGGCTGCAGCCCAAGCCAACGCTGTAGAAGACAAAGAAGACGCGTTCAAAGCGGTTGGGCTTGCTTATATTGAGTTTGCTCTCGATCACCCGGCTTTTTTCAGAGCGATGTGGAATGATGAGACGGTTTATGCCACTGCTGAAAACTATGTTGAAGCGGCTAACGGTCTCAGCGCTCATTTAAAAGGTGGCTTTGCAGATACTATTGAAGATTCAGATCCGAACAGCTTTAGTGCAGAAGAGCTACTGGCATGGTCTTCAGTTCATGGATTGGCTAATTTATTTGTTGATGGACCTATTGGCAACGGCCTTTCTAAAGCAAATAAAATAAAAATGTCTGTAGACATGATTGATACTTTACTTCCTGTTTTCAAGACAGACTCTACGCAACCTTGAGTTCTTACGCTGAGTTTTAAGCTTCAATCCATCACCAACTATACCGACAACGAACACAAGCGCGTAACTGATTGCACTAACGCGCTCCATCCAGTTTATTCATAAAATTCACCACCTCTACTCGATTGCACAGCCGATACTTCTCTTTATCGCTGGGCACTGAATCAAATAATTCAGTCATTTTTCGCCTAGCACTATGCCGGGTAGCCCATATAAAGCGTGCGAATTCCCAACTAAGCTGCTCAGGACAATTATCAGGTAAGTCTGGTCGTGTTTCACCGTGATACCCTAACCGTTAACGGAAAATCCAACCATATAACTGTGTCTGCTCGTCCCAACCTCTCAGGCCATGTAGCAGACCGGCCGCCCTCAAATATCCAACTGTGTTTAGCGTGTGCTTCAGAGCAAAGTCGATCTTTTTCAGAACCTGTTCGTTCAACCCAACCGGGCTGCCAATGAATAAGGTCTACATGGACAACAGGAAGATTCAGTCGATCACCTATCGCCCGCGCCAGGGTAGACTTTCCAGAGCCAGGTTGACCAACAATCATGATTCGTTTTCTTTTTTTGGCCTTTTTCATATTTACGTAGAACAATCCTAGGCAACTAGATTCAACACGATGGCCTAGTACATCGACCCTGGGCAAGTGTACTAAATTACAGGCGGGTACAAAACAGTCACCACCGATTAGCAATACTCAAACATCTCTCACATTTTGGACACCGCAACACTCCTGCAAGCCAGGTTACATGCCGTTGTAGCTTCAGCATCACATTGGCTAAGCTGTAGATACTCATCCCAGTGTAGTTCTGTTAGAAAAGCGACGGAAATACCGCGAAGTATTGCTATAGTTAAAGCTATACCGCTAGCGAAAACAGGTCAAAAGATGAGCATAGAAACACCAGAAGGGCATCTGTATCTAGGCACTAGTCCTGACAACGATGCACCCGTGTTTTACGATTCCGCCAATTTAACCACCCACGGCGTCATTGTAGGCATGACAGGCTCAGGCAAAACGGGCCTTGGTGTGGTTATGCTCGAAGAGGCTCTGCTCTCTGGCATCCCTACCCTCATAATCGACCCGAAAGGCGATATGGGAAATTTGCTTTTATCCTTCCCTAAACTGCTACCCACCGACTTTATGCCTTGGATAAGTGATTCGGAAGCCAATGGCGATGCGGCTAATGCCGCAGTTGAAAAAGCGCAAATGTGGAAAGAAGGGCTTGCACGCTCTGGTATTGAGCCTGAGCGAATTCAGAAACTCCGCGACACCGTCGATTTCTCCATTTATACACCGGGCTCCAAGTCTGGTATACCACTTAACATCATTGGTTCGCTGAACGCACCTGCAGATGATAGCGATCAGGAATCAATGCTCGATGAAATTGAAGGCTACGCATCATCCTTACTCGCCCTGATTGGTATCGATGCCGATCCGCTAAGCAGTCGCGAACATATATTATTGTCCAACATAATTAATTACTATTGGTCTCAAGGTAAAGACCTTGACCTAGGCATGTTGATTGGTTTAGTTCAACAGCCGCCAATGCGTAAACTCGGCGTCATCGATCTCGACTCTTTCTACCCTCCTGGGGATCGTGTGAAGCTTGCAATGAAACTCAACGGATTGGCAGCATCCCCGTCTTTTGCCAGCTGGACGACAGGTCCTGATTTAGACATTCAACGTATGCTTTACGGTGGTAACGGCAAACCACAATCTGCTGTTGTGTGTCTTTCACACCTAAGCGATGAAGAACGCCAGTTCGTGGTAACGCTTCTGTTGTCCAAAATGGTTACTTGGATGCGAAGGCAATCAGGCACATCTGATTTACGTGCACTTGTGTATATGGATGAAGTGTTTGGCTACGTTCCACCAATTGGTAACCCACCATCCAAGAAACCCATCCTCACCATTCTGAAGCAGGCGCGTGCGTTTGGTGTTGGGTTGGTATTATCGACTCAGAACCCAGTTGATATCGACTACAAAGCTATATCAAATGCGGGCACTTGGATGATCGGACGATTGCAAACCGATCAGGATAAAAAACGACTGCTAGATGGCATGAGCTCATCGGACGGCTCTGTTGATATAAAAGCATTAGGTGAGTCCATCTCACATTTAGATAAACGACAATTCGTATTGCACTCAACTAAAGCAGTTACGCCGCAACTGTTTAGCACGCGTTGGGCAATGTCTTACTTGCCTGGCCCATTAACGCGCAGTCAAATTAGTCAGCTAACACCAGATGAAAAACGAGAGGCTGCTACTGCTTCTAATTCTGGAGGTTCTAGCTCATCTGAAACGCCAGTGGCCTTGACCGACAATGAAAGTGCCGTGTGCCCCCAAATTGCTGACAACGTTCAAGTACGTTATCTCGACCCAGGTGTCGACTACTCAGACGATATCGGCGCATCGGCAACGGGGAAACGATTGCAAGCAGGCTTGGCCGTCCGAGTAGAAATGTTATTTGATGACACCAAAGCAAAGCTTCGCCACGAAGTGGAATGGGAGGCGATCATAACACCGCTCGATGGCCCACTGGATCCAGACGATGCCATAATCGTTGACTACGATGATCGTGACTTAACAAAGAAAGAGCCTAAAGACGCGGTCTATGTTCTACCGGACGCGAAGATAAAAAACAAAACTTATTTCACTTCTGCACAAAAAGCCATAAAGGACCATCTGTATAGCAATGAAGAGCTTGAATTGTTTTACAACTCAGAGCTTAAAGTGTATTCACGTATTGGTGAGACACGTGATGATTTTGAAACACGATGCGAACAGGTCGCTGACAATGGTGCAGACAAAGACGCAGAAAAGCTACGAAAAGTACTGATCAAAAAAATTGAGCGCATCAATGCTTCAATAAAGAAAGCCGAAGATAAACTTCGTGAAATTCAGTTTGACGCCATCAGCCGAAAACAAGATCAACGGACTAGCCAAGTTATCGATATTGCCGGTGGCGTATTAGGCAGCTTACTTGGCGGACGGCGCAGTGCACGCTCTATGATCACCAGTGGTGTTAGACGTAATCAGAGCAAAGGCCGTATGGCTCAAAAGGCTGAAGAACGACTAAAAACAGCGGAAAATCGATATGCAGCCCTGGTAGATGATAGAACTGAGCTAGAGCTCGAAATTGGTGATGATCTAAATGATATTCAAGATGATTGGTCAGCAAAAGTTCACGAGATTAAATCGGTTATTGTTGGTTTAGAAAAAACCGATATATCAATAGATGATGTTGCAATGATTTGGATACCAGTTGACTAAAACTGACAGGATTAACTATCGCAGTTAACAGAGGCGATAGTACGATGAGGAAATAAAGACGCTCTTCTTGTATTCAGCAAGAAGCGTGTTTTAAAAAGCTATGCTGTAACAGGCACCATAATTTCAGTTTTGCTGCAGACCTACAACTGCCTGTACGGTTAAACCCATAACGACATCTAATACGTACGGCGCTATTATGAAAACCACCCCGACTAAAAAATTAACAGCTAAGTGCATTTTATAAGGCAACATAATTAGCGCGCCGTTTTTTGATCAGTCATCAGTGTTAGTAAACATATAATGCCCCCAATGAAACACAAATTTCCACTAACCACGAGCCATGCAGGAGCTTATCGAGTCACATGCAAAGATGGTAAGCCGGTAGCAATACACGGATTTGAGGATGACCCTGAGCCCTCACCAATCGGTCAGTCAATGATTGACTCAATCGATAGCCGCTGTAGGATTGAGAAGCCTGCCATCCGAAAAAGTTGGTTAGAAAATAGCGGTAATCGTGGACGGACACTTCGTGGCCAAGATAGCTTTGTTGAAGTTGAATGGGATGTTGCACTTGATTTGGTTGCAGAAGAACTGAACCGAGTTCGTGACAACCATAGTAACGAATCTATTTTTGCAGGCTCTTATGGCTGGGCCAGTGCTGGCCGTTTTCATCATGCACAAAGTCAGCTTCGCCGATTTATGAATCTATTTGGCGGAAGCACAACCTCAAAGGACTCGTATAGTTATTCAGCGGGAGAAGTTATCCTGCCACACGTTGTCGGCTCAATGGCGAGGATGTTGATCGACCATACATCATGGAAATCTATAGCTCAAGGTGCCAATTTAGTGGTTGGATTTGGTGGCATGGCTCGACGCAATGCACAGATAAACTCTGGAGGCACAGGCAAACATCAACAGCATCAAGACATGCTAGCTGCGCAAGATGCCGGTGTAGAATTCATCAACGTAAGCCCTATTGAGTTCGATATAGCGCCAGAGCTCAGTGCAGAATGGGTACCCATTCGACCCAATACAGATGTTGCGCTAATGCTAGGCATCGCACACACCTTAGTCACCAATAAGTTACACAATATCGACTTTTTAGATCGCTATTGCCAAGGCTATGGCATTTTTCAGAACTACCTCCTAGGCACTGACGATGGTCAACCTAAGAACTGCGATTGGGCCGCTGAAATTACTGGCATACCCTCAAACGACATAGAGCAACTGGCGTATCGAATGTCGTCGGCTAAGACAATGTTAAATGTTAGCTGGTCTTTAACAAGACAACAAAACGGTGAACACGCTTATTGGATGATAGTCGTTCTCGCAGCAATGCTGGGCGATATCGGTAAAACAGGCATAGGATTCGGTATTGGGCTTGGTGCAGTAAACGGAGTTGGTAAGCATCGCTTCCGTCTGCCCTGGGCAGCCCTACCCACTGGTAAAAATCCCATTGGTACGTTTATTCCAGTCGCCCGCATCACCGACATGTTGAGCAATCCTGGAACGCACTATCGGTATAACGGTAACGTCTATAGCTACCCTGACATCAAACTGGTTTACTGGACCGGTGGCAATCCGTTTCATCATCATCAAGATTTAAACCGTTTTCGCAAAGCTTGGGAGAACATAGAAACGGTTATTGTGCATGAGACTGTATGGAACCCATTAGCCAAACATGCAGACATCGTTCTACCTGCCACGATTAGCCTCGAACGCAGCGATATAGCAGCATCCCCACGCGATAACTATTTATTTGCTATGGAGCAAGTGTCGCAACCTTTTGGCCAGGCTCGCACTGACCATGATATTTTCAAACAGCTGGCCACCAGACTCACAGCTTGCGGTCAAGACACGACTGGCTTTGAGGAACGATTCACTGAGAATAAAAATAGCGAACAGTGGATACGTTTTTTGTATGACGAATCAAAGCGACGCGGTGAAGACGAAAGCATTGAACTTCCAGACTACAACGAATTTTTGAGTACCGGTGTGTTTGCTATAGATGAGCCAAATCAAACGGTCACATTACTAGAAGCATTTAGAAACAATCCAACAGAGAACCCATTAGACACGCCTTCAGGGTTAATTGAAATATTCAGCGAAACCATAGCGAGTTTCAATCTCAGCGACAACCCCGGTCATCCGGTGTGGAATAGACCTTCTGAATGGCTAGGCTCAAGCAAAGCGATAAAACATCCTTTTCACTTAATTTCGCATCAACCCGAACGACGTTTACACAGCCAGCTGGACGACAGCGCTTACAGTCGAGCAGGAAAAATTCACGATAGAGAGCCTTGCCGCATGAACCCAAACGATGCTGCAATAAAGAATATTGTTGATGGTGACTTTGTTCGTATCAGTAATGAGCGCGGGTCTTTGATTAGCGCAGTTTGCATTGACCCCGCAATAAGAAACGGCGTTATAGCGATAGCAACCGGTGCGTGGTATGACCCCGACTGGGAAAATGATAGCGCCTGTTGTAAGCATGGAAACCCGAATGTATTAACGACCGATATGCCAACATCAGAACTGGCGCAAGGACCTTGTGCGCAAACTTGTTTGGTAGACATCGTTAAATATAAAGGGCAGCCACCAGCAGTCACCGCCTTTGATCCACCAATTATAGAAAAGTAAATCACGCAATTGTGACATCCTGTGACCATTTGATTGAAATAGCGCATTAAGACGTTATGCTAGTTATTCATTCCAAAACATCTGGATATAAAATGATAGACAGCAGCAAACGTAAAACCCTATTGTCACTAAGCGGCATGATGGCGTTACCTTTCGTGCCAGTGGTGGCATCTGCTAACAACGACGCAGTAGATCAATTTAATTCAGCGTTAACGCTCGATTCGACAGAACAGTTGGTCTCGGTCACTAATGGAGAGCTCGACATTGAACTTATGTTCAATGATACGCCCATGATGAAGGTGAGCAACACCACAGACACACTGACCATACTGCGTCAAATTCATCCGGGCATAGTGCATGTTGGGAAGAAATCATATGACTTAAATAAATCGTTACTGAGCAGCGCCTACGCAATCGGTGCAGGTCAATCTCGGCTCATCCCATTAATTGAAGCAGGTGACACTACTGCTGAATCTGTTCTAGCTGCTCGCTACGGGCGCAAACCTGTGCGCGCCGCATCAATTATAGGTAACGATAACCTACAATCGACTTCATCAAGGGTTCTATTTTCTTGAATTTAATCTAGCTTTGATAACTGAGGCTATAATTGTTCTACGTTAACTTTTTTAGCCACATTTTTTTAAAATGAAATAACAAGTAGATCGACCCAACCTACGTTCAACTTGGACTTAGGTTGGGTTCACTTGATTTCAATTTTTTTGCGCTGCCAAACCTATTAACTCCTGCCCAGCGCCAACCTCTAAGTCCAAACTATGTAATTACCGAACCATTTTGTTCGTGTCTAATCTATGCTACTACTGATTGCATAAACTAACGCCAAACGAACATATGAAACCCACCATCTATTTAATAGAGCATATCGGAACCGGCTCATTGTCTATTATGGCAAAGCCGGATTCCGAAGAAATAATTGACGATGCATTCGAAAATATCTCGTTACAGGGAATAAACACAATCGTATCTTTGCTTGAAATACACGAATCAGCCAAAGTCGGATTACACAATGAGGAAACACTGACTATTAACCACGGCATGGCATTTAAATCATTTCCAATTAAAGATCTTGGCATTCCTGCATCAAAAGAACAATTTAAAGCACTTAGCAAGTCGCTATACAAAGCAGCCCAATGTGGAGAAAACATAGTTATCCATTGTCATGCAGGCATCGGTCGGTCCGGACTAGTAGCTGCCGGTGCTCTCCTACTCTGCGGCTATGACGCACTAGATGCTTTTAAACATATTACCGAGAAGCGTGGAGAAATCTCTCCAGAAACTGAAGAGCAAAAAAATTGGCTAATAGAAAACCAAATGTACATACTAAGCAAATAATCAATCACTATCCAGAGGCGAACTTTACCAACCTGGAGGCTTTGGCAAATAAGCCCACCTTGGCGCCAGATACCAATTATAATAGTTAATTGAGTCATCATTGATGAGTTGCCCTGAGCATTGCTCATCCAAACTATATAGACCACTGGCTAAATCATTCGATACCATTAGCCTACAAAAATCCTAGACTTTAGTTGAGTCAGATGACCTTGTGACTCATTTAGTTTTGTTAAAACTGAAACATAGATCCACATTTTCTAAAAATCCTAATAGTATAAGTGCACCTGTGTTTGTAGAAGGGATTGAAGATGGCAAAGAAAAATGCTGCACAAAGCATACTATGGCCCAATGGCGGATTCGATTGGACGCCTAAAAATATTCAGCGCTTACCAACCGTTCGACATATCCGGACTAGAGCTCTGAGAACATACTGCAAAACTCCGATTACATTTAATGATGACAAATACGGTTTCATCGCAAAAGAGCTGGCTCAGATAAATGCGGAACTAGGCACGAACTGGCAACTATGGGATTCCACAACGCCCAAGTCGCTTACGAGCAACGCAGCCTTAAGCTCAAGCAATGAGGCGCAATGGACTGAGCTATTCGCAAAAGTTATCTTGCACCGCATTAATTTGGGCGACGAAGAAATTGCCTACTCTAACGCAGAATGGGCAGTGCAAGCCTGTATATCAACTAAAGGTCTCGTATTTGCGATTAAACCAATAATTGATCTTTACGCAGCTGGCTACGCCAAGATTGATCCAAAAGACTACGCGTACCAATTCCCCCGAGCTACTCAATACACAGTTTGGCTGCGCGAAGCGATCGCCTGTTGCGACGATGTTGTTCATGAGCAGATCATGAATGTGCTGGAACTACATTCTGGCTCAAGCATTCCGTTACGACGATTCAGGGCTTTGATCGCCCCTCACAGATCCGATTGGGTGGCGCAAAGCTATGAAGAAAAAAAGAGTTATCAGGTGATCGCGGATTTCTTAGCAGCATCATCCCAGTCGACACAATGCTTACCATTGCCAAGCGCTTTACCGGAAAAAAAGAAAGCGCTATTTGGCACGAGACATTGTTGCTGCAAATAAGGCTACACGGTGATGATGCTTTCGACTTGTTGGACCATGAGATGCAGCAGCCTTACACCAAACACCAATCCGAGGGCATAGCTGACATGATCGTTTGTATGCGATCACCAAGATCAATTGAGATACTCGCTAAGTGCATCGACAAAAGTGAGGCAAAAGAAGCATTGGAATCACAAGCTGAACATTATCCTGCTGCAGTGCTTAAATGCATGATAGAGATATTACAGCAATCCAACTCTCCTATTGCACACGCTTGGACTCTGCGTTTTGCCAATGACCATCCCGATGAATTTGAGCTGGCCATACAGGCTGTAAACGAAGATGCGGCCAACTATATGCACAAGTTGAGAAACGAACTCGACATTCCAGTAACGGCTGTGAATAGCGTACCAAAAGGCCTTCAAGCACTTAACACTAAAAAATCCCTACGCGGAGCGCAGGGGCTTGAGTTGGCCCCAGAGGGGCCCGCAATGCCTAGCGGTCTGAGACC
>ENA-ORXT01003443-ORXT01003443.1-marine-metagenome-genome-assembly--contig:-NODE-3443-length-17447-cov-4.166321_pt1 | contig 17447 bp, 12 predicted proteins | sample MGYA00237868_ERZ511482 | MGnify/ENA metagenome assembly ERZ511482 | reverse complement strand
CCGGACATCGATGCCTACATTGGCATCGCTGAGCCACTTAACCTTAATGCAGAGGTAGCTTCCTGTAAGATCATGAAAGCTTACTCACTACTGATTATGGTGGATCTTTTTGATGATATCCCCCTGAGCCAGGCGGGTATGGGTGGTGCTGACACTCCCAATACCACGCCGACTGCTGACACCGGAGAAGAGGTGTACGCTGCTGCTAACACCTTGCTTGACGAAGCCATTGCGCTTCTGGCTGATGGTGAAGGTTTTGCCAGTGATGCATTTGATAACTTCTACGGTGGTAACGCTGGTGACTGGAGCCGTCTTGCTTCTACCCTGAAGCTTCGTTCTGCGGTGGCTACTAAAATGGCTGGCGGATCCGCTGCTGAAGTTAATGCATTAGCTGCTGATGTAATCGTTTCTAACGGACAGAACTTCGAGTGGACGTACGGTAACAACCGTGTTAACCCAAACAACCGCCACCCCTTCTACAACAACTCTTACGAGGCCAACGACGGTACCTACATGTCCAACTGGTACATGTGGCTGTTGGCGGAGTCTAAAGGTTTTGTTGACCCACGTACGCGCTACTACTTCTTCCGTCAGAACACAGATCTTGCCGCTATCTACAGTGATCTGGATGGAGCGAACTCTTTTGACTGTATCCTTACTCAAGTACCTGATCCGGAGTTCACCCCTCCACACTATGAGGCAATTGATCCTGACATGCCTTACTGTCTGGGTAGCTACGATTTGAGCTACTTTGGTCGTGACCACCTGAACGGTTCTGGTGTTCCACCAGATGGTGATATTCGTACCGTTTACGGTCTGTACCCCGGTGGTGGTAAGTTTGACAACACTCTGGACAACGGAGCAATTCAGAACGCCGGTACCGATGGTGCGCTTGGTGAAGGTATTGCTCCGATCTGGCAGGCTTCCTGGACGCACTTCCAACTTGCGGAAGCAGTACTGACTATGGGAGCCAGCGGCGATGCCCGCCAGTTGCTGGAAGACGGTATCAAGCTTTCTCAGGATCGTGTAAGAGACTTCGAAGCAAAAGTTGATGGTAACCGCATTCTGGCCACTGTTCCAAGGATTGTAACGGTTTCTGACACTTACGTTGCTGACAGCCTTTGGACGGAGTACGTAGAATTCGTAATGGAGGAATATGATGATGCTGATAATGACGATGACCGTATGGCCATCGTTGCCCGCGAATACCTGATTGCCCTTTGGGGTAACGGTATTGAGGGATACAACCTGTATCGTCGTACTTGCTTGCCTGCGAACCTGCAGCCATCCATTGACCCGGCTGCTGGTAACCCCTTCATTCGTTCTGCGCTTTACCCCGCAAATCACGTGAACCTGAACCAGAATATTACGCAAAAGGATAACATCACGACTCCCGTATTCTGGGATACAAATGATGCCAGTTGTAACTACTAACCAGCGAATTTTGTCAACTTTGGACCCAGGGCTGGAGAAGTGAATCGATCGATCTTCTTTTCCAGCCCTGGCCAAAACTTCTAACTTAATCTTCGTTGTAGTTCCCCAACTACAACTAAATCATACAATATGCTTAAGAAATTATCCTTTCTGCTGGCCGCTTGTCTCATTGTGATGACCGGCTGTAAGGACGACGAGCTAGCTCCGGTTATCATTTTCGAAGAACTTGAAATTGGTGCTTTCCCTTTCCTTAACGAACTGAAAACAGCCGAGTTTGACCTGGCTGATCTCGCAGGTTCTGCTTACGAGATGGACGTTTACTTCGTCGATGGCGAAGCGGGTGCAAAAGTTGCTCAGTACAACGTCTTCGTTGCTTTTGACGACAAAAACCCCGGTAACGGTGACCTTTCTACGGAAACGGCCTTGTTTAAATCCTTTACGCCCGCTGATTTTGCTACGATTGGTGATAAGGGTAACCTCGGTACTACCGTTCGCATTCCCTTTAGTGAAGTAGCTGCCTTTGTTGGTGCCGGTGCCGAGGGTGACGTCATCTCCGGTGACCGTTTCCAGTTCCGTACTGAAATCGTTACCACCACTGGTACGACCTTCAATTCTGTGAATTCCACCCCTGCCGTAACGAACGCATTTGGTGGTATCTGGAACTTCAACGTTAACGCTACCTGCCCGCTTAGCAACGACGCCTTCGTTGGTGACTACGCGATTGAGTACGGATACGTATACGATGTCTTTCCGCTATTCGGCGCACCTGTACAGCCATTCGGCCCGACCATTGGTCGTACCGTAACGCTTTCTACTGTTGCTGGTTCTTCTACACGTCGTTCCTTCAACTACGGTACTTACCTGGTGCCGGGCTATAATTTTGGTACTTCTGACATTACGCTCGAGTTTGCTTGTGACGTACTTACCTCAGACAACATCAATTCCGGTGCTGGCTGTGGTAGTGGTTCGCTGCAGGCCGCTCAGGAAGGTGAGGTGTCATTCGACCTGGACGATGATTCGACCTGGACGATTGAGTACCTGGACTTCAATCCCGATGGTGGTTGTGGTGTATCTACGATGCCTTTCTCAGTGGTCTTCACCAAATTGTAAGATCCTTCGCGTTCCGTGAAGACGGAAGCATAGCCTGAAAGGGGCACCAGCGTAAAGCTGGTGCCCCTTTCTTTATTTGCCCAATGGCAGGAGAAAATTGGCTACGTAAAATGTACGGTTTAGGATGCAGGGTGTTTTACTTCTCAGTAACGAACCTGCGAGTGCGCTGCTCCGTTGCTCCTGTTAAACCAAACCGTATGCCATTCCTGGGAAGCCTGATCAAAACGGCGCTTGATATTAATGCCAAATTTGCTTCCTTACCGGATCAACCCCGGGAGACTCAGGAAGAGCAGCTACGGTACCTTATTTCTACGGCAAAGGATACTGCTTTTGGGCAATACTATGGTTTTGCTTCCTTGCTGGAAGAGGAAGACCTCATTTCCAGCTACCAGCGGCGGCTTCCGGTTTTCGATTATAAAACCCTACAGCGACGCTGGTGGAAACAACAACAGGACTTTCCGAACATCACCTGGCCCGGCCAGCCGGGCTTCTTTGCCCTCAGCTCAGGAACAACGGGAAAGAAGAGTAAGCGCATTCCGGTGACGGAGGAGATGCTGGGGGTGTTTCGCAGTGTGAGCCAGTCGCAGATTGCCGCCCTGGCTAATTTTGACCTGCCGCCTGATTTGTACGAGAAAGACATATTAATGCTGGGTTCTTCGGCGGATCTGACGCCCCACAAACATCACCTGGAGGGAGAGATAAGCGGCATTAACAGCAGTAATATTCCTGGGTGGTTCGATGGCTTTTACAAGCCGGGGAAGGAGATTGCAAGCATTGATAAATGGGACGAAAGGGTAACTGCCATCGCTGAAGCCGCTCCGGATTGGGACGTGGCGGCGATCGCCGGAATTCCCTCATGGGTGCGGATGATGCTGATCAGGATCATCGAGATGCATCAGCTTGATACTATTCATGATCTTTGGCCTAACCTGAAGCTATACGCCACCGGCGGGGTGGCATTTGAGCCACATCGTAAGAGTTTTGAGGCACTCGTAAGTGAGCCGCTGACGGTGATGGATACCTATCTTGCTTCCGAAGGCTTCTTTTCCTTCACGGCAAGGCCTGACACCATGAATATGCAGTTGGCGGTAGAGCACGGAATCTTCTACGAATTTATCACGTTTGACGAGCGTGGCTTTGACGAAACGGGAGGCTTGCTTAAAAACCCGGAGGTGCATGACCTGGGCGAGGTGGAGGAAAATCAGGAATACGCCCTTGTAGTGAGTACACCGGCGGGTGCCTGGCGCTACCTGATCGGGGATACGATCAAATTTAAGGACCTTGAAAAGTTTGAGATCGTGATCAGCGGGCGGACAAAATATTTCCTCAACGTTGTGGGAAGTCAGTTGAGTGAAGAGAAGCTTAACGCTGCCGTCAAGGAAATCTCGAGGGAATTGGGAGAGGAGATTAATGAATACGCGGTAGCTGCCGTTAAGGATGACAGCGGAGAATACATTCACCAATGGGTACTAGGTTCTCCAACGGGTAAACTCAATGCAGACCGGGCAAGAGAGCTGTTGGATGCTTCCCTGCAAAAAAGAAATAAGAATTACCGGGTTGCGCGGGAGAAAGCGCTGAAGGGTGTAGCCGTTCGGTCCGTTAAAACGGAGCGTATCTACAACTGGCTGGAAACGGGGAAGAAAAAAGGCGGACAAATTAAGGTGCCCAAAGTGATGAAAGAAAAGATGATGCGCTCATTGCTTGAGCACTTTGGGAGCTGAGTACCATCTACCATTTTATAAGGTAGGAGTAGCTCCCTGAGTTATTTTCCGCTGTGTCCTTCTTTGTTACTTTCCCCTTAATTGTACCCGTATTTGTGTAGATGATTTGCATTGAATTAGCTGGAGGTGGCTTGACCGGTGTTGCGGTAGCGGTTGGCTTTTTCATCTTGGGTAACTTAAAGTGGATGTTGATGTCCTGATGAATCCGGACTTTCTTTTTTCTGTCCTGCGGTACTGTCCAGCGCATCAATTTTACCACGCGCATGGCCTCTTCGTCGCAGCCGTGGCCTAATCCTTTTTTGACCTTTGTGTCCACTACCTTCCCCCGGTAATCGAGAGCGTACCTGATGGAGACGGTGCCTTCAATCTTTTCATTTAGCGCATTTTTGGGGTACTTGAGGTGTTGCGCCACGAATTTTTTCATGGCAGTCAGTCCGCCGGGGTAGACGGGTTTTGCGATGTGGGAGGGACGATTTTTTGCCATTTTTTTAGACGCGCTTTGCGCTTTTAGACGGTAAAAACGCGCTGCGCTTGTTTTTTCTTAGACGCGCTTTGCGCTTTTAGACGGTAAAAAGTCGCTGCGCTCTTTTTTCTTTTAGACGGCCTTTGGCCTTTTAGGTACTACACAAGCTTAACGTTATTTTCATGGCTAAGGTTACCTTTCACTGGACCTGCGTTTTGCGCCCTAATCTGGATAAGTTCTAATGTTCTGTGATTGCCGGTACGCTTGTATTATATTACGGGTCTAAATTACAGATCGTGCAAATTAAAAAGAGTAGTAAGGAATACGACGCGGTAATCGTCGGTTCTGGTGCTGGTGGAGGTATGACCGCTAATATTTTAGCGAAAGCCGGACTAAACATTGCCATCATTGAAGCCGGGCCATATTTTGATCCGGCGGATCCTAAACAAAAGACCCAGCTGCGCTGGCCGTGGGAGAGCCCGCGGCGTGGAGCTGGAACGCTACGATCTTTTGGTGATTTTCACGCTGGATACGGCGGATGGGAAGTTGAAGGAGAGCCTTATTCTACCGTTGACGATACCAAGTTTAGTTGGTGGCGAACGCGCGTACTGGGTGGGCGGACCAATCACTGGGGCCGGATCAGCCTACGGTTCGGGCCAGATGATTTCCACCGGAGAGACCTGGACGGACTGGGAGAGAACTGGCCCATCACCTACGATGAGATCAAACCCTACTATGATCGACTAGACAAGATGGTGGGCGTTTTCGGTACCAATGAAGGCCTGGCAAATGACCCGGACGGGTTCTTTTTGCCACCACCCAAGCCCCGCCTGCATGAGTTGATGGCGGTGAAGGGAGCCACCAGGGCAGGCATCCCGATGATTCCAGGCCGCTTGAGTATGGTGACCAAACGGATCAATAAGGACCGAGGCGTATGCTTCTACTGCGGGCAGTGCTCCCGTGCTTGTTCTGTGTACGCAGATTTCAGTGCCGGTACGGTTTTGATCTTCCCAGCGATGAAAAATGGAAAAGAAGGTAAGGGCGGACAGGTGGACCTTTACGTCAATTCAATGGCACGTGAGGTCATCACTGATGGTAATGGTAAAGCAACCGCAGTAAGCTACATCAGCAAGGATGATCGTCGGGAATACCAGATAAAAGGTAAGGTGATCGTACTGGCGGCATCCGCCTGTGAAACTTCCCGCCTTTTGATGAACTCTAAAGCCCCTGGCCACACCGAAGGCCTTGGTAACAGTTCGGGTACACTGGGGCGTTACCTGCACGATAGTACCGGAGCGGGAACCAATGCTTTCATCCCCAGCCTGATGGACCGGGATCGTTATAATGAAGATGGTGTTGGCGGAATGCATGTCTACGCACCCTGGTGGGGCAAAGGCAGGAAACTTGACTTCCCGCGTGGTTACCACCTGGAAGTTTACGGTGGTATGAGCATGCCGAGTTACGGCTTCGGCGGTGGCCATAAGGCCATACAGAAAATGATGGGCTATAAACCTGGAGGCTACGGCAACCCACTGATGAAGGATGTTAAAGCACATTATGGGGCCGTCGTTGGCTTTGCTGGCCGTGGCGAAGCTGTGGCATTATACGATAATTACTGTGAAATTGACCCTGGCAAAGTAGACCAGTGGGGCATTCCTACCCTCCGGTTTCATTATAAATGGAGCGACCACGAACGGTTGCAGGCGAAACACATGCATGAATCCATCCGGGAAATACTCACCAATATGGGGGGCAAACTCTTTGACGACGAGATTCCTTCTTATGAGAAAGACCACGGACTACTTCCTCCCGGAGCAATCATTCACGAAGTAGGGACGGCCCGCATGCATAATGACCCTAAGAAGGGCGTAACCAATAAGCACAGTGCACTGCATGAGGTACCTAATGTTTACCTCACCGACGCATCAGTCTTTACTTCACAGGCGGACAAAAACCCAACCTGGACCATTATGGCCCTGGCCATGCGGGCCGCTGACCATATTATTTCCGAACGCAAAAAAATGAATATCTGATGAATCGCAGAAAAACGCTTAAGAACCTCCTGGCGGGAGCAGCGGGCGCTGCGCTGTTGAGCAATGCCACTAGTTGTGAATCCCCCGTAGAAGCGGGTGCCGTTAAAGCGGAAGCTGCAGGCTACGGCCTACGTTTTCCGCATGAGATCAAGCATGATGCCCGGATAGCCGCAGATAACTTTTTTACCGATGCTGAGAAGGTCGATTTGGGCATCCTGGCAGACATCATCGCCCCGGGTACGGAAACGGAGCCTAAAGCAACGGATACCGGTGTGGTCGATTTCTTCGAATTTATGGCACTTGACCTGCCGGATTACTATCAGGGCATCCTACGGGGCGGACTCGGGTGGCTGAACATTGAAGCAAGCCGTCGCTTTGAACGCTACTTTGTAGAACTCACCGCCGCAGAACGCATTGAGATCATTGACGACATTGCTTACCCGGAAGATGCCGAAGACACTGAATTTGAGGCTGGCGCTGCCTTCTTTGACCGCGTTCGCTACCTCACCCTAACCGGCTACTTCACTAGTAAAAAAGGTATTAGAACGCTCGACTATCAGGGGAATTCGCCCAACGTTTGGGACGGTGTACCCCAGGAGGTGTTGGATAAGCACGGCCTAAGCTACGACCCTAAGTACCTGCTGCTCTACGTAGATCAATCCAAGCGGGACATCCAGGCGGAGTGGGATGATGACATGAATCTGATCACCTAAAGGATAGGTTCGATAACTTTAAAGGGCTTCTCGATAGATTATAAATTGATCCGTGAAGGAAAAAAAGTTCATTAGGCTATCAATGTATCAATCTAAAATGTACCTTTGCGCCGGGCAGCACACGGTTAGCTCCTCCTGAACTCCCCCAGGGCGGAAACGCAGCAAGGGTAGGGAGTTGTAGCAACCGGTGTGTCTGCCTTTTTTTGTGCCCTTAAGGGAAGGATTTTAGCTCATAATGAGTTGATAGTGTGCTTTAGATAGAATATAACTGATCTTTCTTGGGGTACGGCGTGAATGCATCGTATAATTTGAAGTCGAAGTGGTCAAAAACATCCTGAATTTCCTGTTTTTCCTCGTCAGAAAGTGCAGTAATCCCCTTACTAAGCTGCTCATTTGGATCTTTGTTGAATTGATTCTTGAAATTGGAAGAACTGGGACTCCGGTATTCAATTGAGGTGAGAAAGGCGTCCTGATCTATATCAATTTTCAGTTCGTTGATTATTCTTTTCATCTCAGCCTCCGGATCGATCAATAAATCTTCGTAAAAGACAATGACTACCTTGTCTTTGAACTCCTTTCTGGGGAGGATATGTGCATTATTTACGCACCACCTGGCAACGCGGTAGGCCAGGTCGGAATGCCCGGAGGTCAGGTAGTCGTAATACTGGTGATTTCGCTGTGTGTGCAGGTTAAGCGGTGGGATTTTCCAGGTTTGGGGATGGCCGTAGTTGCCAAAAGCCTTTAAAAAAGAAATGCATGAAGAGATGGGGTGGCGAATTAACAGGATTGGCCGATGAGCAAGCTTCATATTGGCGACAACATAGGGAAGCGCCTGATTGCCCCGTACCATTTTAGTCAGTACGAATCGGGGAGAAATAAAATGCCTGAACTTAAGGGTACTATTGGTATACCAATTGTGTTGCCTGAAAGTGAATATTTCCTCCAGAAGTTGATGGTCCTCCGGGTTTTTGTGGTCTTTCAGAAGCAATGGCCTCCAGTGCCATTCTTGTGCTTGTGGGACGACTCCCCTTGTTCCGTGGAGGGGTTCAAAATTAGTCACCATTCCCGGGATCTTTGCCAGTAATTCCATCAGCCAGGTCGTCCCTCCTCTAACCTCACCGAAGAGCAGGATGGATTGGCTCAGGGAAAATTGTTTTCTGTTTAGCAGGAAGGTGATGGCTGGCCGTTTCAGCCTTTGTAAGGCTGCCTTTACACGTAGATAGATTTTTTGCGGTATGCTCCGATGAATAATCACTTCTTTCACCAGGTCAGCTTTGAGACGATGGTCTTAACCAACAGGTGTAAGGTATATATCCACTCTTTGAGGGTCAGCAGGGAGAAATGTTTAGGACGGTTTACGATGGCCCAGATGGCCTGCCTCCATTTACCAAGGCGGATTGAATTTCGGGTAAAGTGAAAATACTGATGAGATATCCAGTTTCTCTTGAGTGAAGGGCTCAGGATGGAGGCTACTTCGCCATATTCGTAAGCGGCTTCCATGGCGTTGAGCCGATCCCATAAGTACTGTTTGCCGTAGGAGTCATTGTTTCGGTTCGCGTCATGAATGACGTATGCAGCTGAATAGTTATCCAGCTGAAAAAGATCGAAATGAGAGAAGACCCGGGTAAGCCAGGTAAAGTCTTCAATGGTGGTTCGAACGGTGTCAATGGGAACTTTTTCAATTACGGCTCTACCAATAAGCAAGGCGGTAAGATTGCTGGGAGATTTCCAGTATTGGGGTAAGGTTGGGAGGCCATTTTCGTATCCCGGGGTTTGGGTAACCTCACCTTCAGCTGAAACGCCCAGTAATCCACTGCGGTAAATTTGATGACTCCAACTTTCAGCGGCTCTGACGAGTGGGTAAAAATGATCAGGTAAGTAATAGTCATCATCATCCAGAAAGCAAAAGAAATCGCCTGAGGCCAGTTTAATGCCATTTTTCCTTGCGACTCCGGGGCCTGATTGAGGCTGCCGGTTCCAGATGAATTGATCAGAACTAAATTTAATCTGTAAATCATCGTATACACCAACGGGGGAGCCATCATCGATGATGATTACTTCCCAATTCGTATAAGTTTGCTCCACAACGGAAGTAAGTGCCCGGACCAGGAAATCCGGGCGGTTGTGCGTTGGAATGATGACGCTGATCAGCGGCTGGAACATTAGAAGTTCTGTTTTCTGGCAGTAATTTACGACCTTGGCCAGTATCGGGTACTGATCTGATGAAGAGATTCGCTATCCTACTGATAATCTTCATTTTCGAGCCGAAAAATCATTACACTTTACCAAACAGGATGTGAGGCAAAAGATGCACGTGATTGAAGCGTTTGGCCATACGGAACTTCTGTTTCGGTGGTCAGCGGTATGGGCTATGATCAATGACCTTAGCGTGATTTGCCACGTAGGAGAGTCTCATGCCCAAATGCTATCGGAGTGGTTTGAGCCCCATAAAAATATAAGTGTGGCTGGCCCGCGAAACGGTGATTCCTGGAAAAAGTACTTAAAGAAACTTCCGATTGAAAAAGAAGATGTTTTGATACTGAATACGACTGCCCGGTTTAAGCATTGGCCATCGGAATTGTTAGCCCATCCCCGGTTATACATGGTGGTTCACAATGTAAAGTATCAGTTTAGTAGTCAGGAGAAATTCAGGTGGAAGTTGCTACCCGAATACTTGAAAAAAATAGTTGATCAGCCTGCAAAAGAACGGTTTCATAAAGCAGTGAAAGGAATCATTGTTCCACTGCCTGGAATGGCGGAATTTATCAGAAGTGAGAACGCTGATGCAGGAGAAATTCACGTCATTCCGTTTGCCTACCAAGGGGATGAAGTACCATCGTCTGCCAGGAGAAAATTCAGAATGGTTGTACCCGGGACGGTAATCGAAAAAACAAGACTGTATCCTGTTCTCATAGAGGCGCTTAATTATGCAACAGCCCATGGACTTAAAGGAGAGTTGGTGCTTGCCGGGGAGGCCAAAGACGAAAAGATAGTAGATGATTTTAAAGAAAGGTTTGCCATCCAGGAAGAGAATGAAATATATTCGGGAGTTGACACTGGGGGGATAAAGGTGATTATTTATCGTCGCTTAATACCCCAAATAGAATATGAAGAACTGCTTTCAACGGCAAGTGTGATTATTGCTCCCGTGAAAAAGGATGTAGTTTTTCAAACGCAAACTGAGGAGATTGGCCGTACTAAGCTTAGCGGTGCTTTCTTTGATGCATTGTTCCACCGTAAACGCTTGCTTTTACCAGCTGGTATTGGCATTGATCTTCCAGGGACGAGTAAGTTTACTGATGCTATCAATCTCGGCGACCAATTACTATCGTTGGCAAAAAGTATGGTGCCCGTTGAGCCTGATGAAAAGTATGCTATAAGCCGTTTAGCTTCTCTATGGGAGTCATTGATTTTCAATAGTCATATTTAAAAATTGAAACTGGGTGAAGTTATCCGTTGTCATTCCGACCTTTAATGCAGCAAATACCCTGAGGGGGGCAGTTGGTTCTTGTTATTTACAGGGGCTTGATGATTTTGAAATCATTATTGTTGACAATAATTCCACGGATGATACTTTAGCGGTTGCCAGGGCATTGCAAGGTGAACACAAAGGAATAATTGTAAGTAGTGAAAGCAAGCAGGGGGCCGCTGCTGCCAGGAATCATGGTGCCCGCATTGCCAGTGGGGAGTGGTTGCAGTTTTTGGATGCTGACGACATACTCCTGCCGGGGAAATGGTTCCGGCAACTGGCTTTGGTTCAAAAGGAGCAGGATTGGTTGATCGGCGCGTTCATTTACCGTGATGTTGATGGCGCAGAAACTACGGTTGATGTAGACGAGGACCCCTGGCGGGGGATAATGTACTCCGGGGGGATTGGTTGTATGCACGCTAACCTTTTCAGAAGAACCAGGTATCTGGAAATTGGGGGGATGGATGAAAATTTGGTTACTATGGAGGATTATAATCTCTATTTTCGCTTTCTTAAAGCAGGATGTCTTTATGCAATTGATCCCACCCCTGGCTGTGTATATATTCGGTATCCAACCCCTACGTTATCTACTGAGGACGATAAGGGGCGAACAGCTACGCGAGTGCGATTAAGTATTGAGGTACTGGCCTGGATTCAAGTCCATTGCCCGGGTTATTGGGGACGAAACGAGAAAGTGTTAAAGAGTTGGCAATTCAGACACGTTCGGAGACAGGCTACTTTTGATCTTTCGGCAGCGGCCGTAAATTTTAAATATGCTTTTCCTGAAGGAATTCCTTCAGGAATGCTAAATTATTCTATTAAAAAGTTTGAACACATCCTGATTTATGCTTTTGGGTTTTACCCCGTTGAATGGTTTAGGAACACATCAAGGAAAGCACTGAAGTTGCTTTCAAGAAGATAAATGAAGCAACATGGAATTTACTATTCTTCATAATTCCGGAGGTAATCACGGTCATCAACTTAAAGACCATTTTGGGGGGATAACCATTGGAAAGCTTTTAGGGCTTGAATACAGGCATTCTGCATACTCGTATCTTGACTACTTTCTGCCAGGATTGAAGGAGGTCGAACTCTCCCGAATTGAGCGGGTATTGAGGCGGAAGCACAGAATTATTGGTCCTGTTTGGGGTGGAATTCCTGATTTTGAGGGTTTTATGGATTATTTTAAGCAGCATTTTGAGCGGTCTCATCAAGGCTCATTAATTGTTTTGGAAAAGGCGATGAGAATACTACCCCACCAAACTATAAAATGGTTTGAGGCGAAACAAATTGATCGTGATATATTTTCTGAAGTAGTACGTGAAAACTCCCGGCGATTTAGAGCAAACAATGAGAATTCATTTAGCTTACAGAGGAGTGAGGTCGTGAACGTTGCGATGCATATTGGGCGTGGTGCCGATTTTGATGAATGCTTGTATCCTGAACATTTCAGGAGTTCGAAAGAACCCCGGTTTATGTTTAATATTGATTATTTTATGAATATTTATGAACAACTTAATTCATTGTTTGGGAGGAAAGGGATGCAGGTAGATGTATATTCCGAGCAAATTAATTCTGAAGATATTATAGCGGCTTTCGGGGATATAGAAAACGTAAATATAAGGATTGGGGAGAATCGGGATCGGATAACATCCGCAGATGTTCACGATATTTTTACGAGTTTTGTTACAAGTGATGTTCTGGTTACATGTAATAGTTCTTTCTCGGTAATGGCTGTTTATTACCGAGAGGGCAGGCCCACGATCTACCATCCTCATTATCATTTGATGGATCTGCCAGAATCTCCTTATCTTGCTACGGATGAATATGGTCATTTTCAAGTTGATATTCTAGGAAGAATTGTTCTTAATGTTATTTAGTACCTTGAAGTCTGTCCGGGAAGTTATGGAAGATGAAAACTGATGTTGGTCCGATGTGTGAAGGAGGAAAAGTATCGGTAGTAATACCAACATTTAATGCAGAAAAATACGTGCATCGGGCGATCTCCTCCGTAGTGGAGCAAGAAGGGGCTCGTTTTGAAATTTTGCTAGTAGATAATAACTCTACGGATGCCACCTTTACCGTCTTGACGGATTGGGCCCGTAAGCATCCTCAATTAATCCGTGTGTTTAAGCAGCCGATCCAAGGAGTCTCTGCAGCAAGGAACTTGGGCCTAAAGAATGCTACGGGAGAATTTACGCAGTTTCTTGACGCTGATGATGTACTCTTGCCTGGGAAACTTGAGAGGCAGGTCCGGATTCTTGCAGAAGATAAGGCATTGGGCTTTATTATGGGAGCTAGTTATGAGCGGTTTGAAGGAGACGAAATGAAACGGAAAACTCCCGATCAGGATCCTTGGTTGGGCCTGGTCACTGGCTTTTTCGGGCATACCAACGCAAATCTGTACCGATCCGATATCTTAAGGTCAATTAATGGGCAAGATGAGAAGATGAGGACAGGAGAAGACGTTGATATGTTATATCGCCTGCTAAAAAGAGGGTTTTCCTGCCAGGTTGACGAAACTCCGGGATCAATGTATATTCATCATAGCGGTGCTCGATTGTCTGACGAAAATATTGATGTCGGGCTGGAAAAACAGATAATGCGCGATATCAAAGTAAATAATTTTTTGCGTTCCGCAAGGACCGATTATTACGAGCAAAATAAGCGCACTTATATTTCGTATATGATTCATAAGTTACGAATGCTGAGTACTAAAAATTTAAACGCAGCATTCGCTCTGCACGATATTTTTTTTGGGGAGAAAGAAAAATACTTATTGGACTATGATATTTTGCCATGGTTTACCGCCCTGTATCAAGTAGCAGGGTTTAAGAGAATAGAATCACTAAGGGTAAAGATGGAACCAATGCTTCCTATGATCCTTAAAAAATGGGTCAAAAATGTCTAAGTTGAGCCTGTTGACTCGTATTCCTTCTATCTTTGGTCATTTGCGGACTATTCTACTCAGTTATTTGGGTAAGCGTTTGTTTGACCCTATCGAAATTTTCTACCTTGTTGAGGAAAAAGAAATATTTCCCATTAACTCTAAAAGTGGAAACTCTACACTTAAGCTCCTTTTAATTAGAAGGTTTTCCCCTGATTACCAATCATTTTTTCCAGATATTCATCGGGTAGACCCTGCTGGCTTGAGCAATGGTAAATTGCTCAGGCTATATTTTTATTCTCACCGTGAATTCGCCCGCTTTTGTAGAGGGAAGAAGCTCGTTCTGGTTATTCGTGATCCTAAGGACCGCATGCTTTCTGCTTATCGCGATTTAAAGGCAAAGCGAAATTATTGGTACCGGTATCCTGCACGACTTAATAATGTGTTTTTCATTAGGCATACGATCAGTGAAAAAGCTTTTCTTAGATTCGTTCAAAGAATTCCGGACAATATCGCTGATAAGCATTTTCGGTCTCAATCTTTCTTTATTCCGCTAAAGGTTGTTACTGAATGCAAATCAGTATTGGTGTACGAAATGGAGCGATATTTATCAGAGTTGAATGATCAGTTAGTTGAGGGAGGTGAAATCCTTCATCTAAACAGAAGTAAAAAAGGTGAAGTAGTTAAAGTGGTGGGTGCCACTGTCCGTCGTCAAGGAATACAGAAAAGATATAAAGAAGATTATGAACTGTATGACAGGCTTGCTGGTAAAGATGTTGTCATCGTAAAATGACAATTTTCCCCAGGTTATTAGTAAAATATTTATCCATTCCATCTTCCATTTTTTCGAAGGGGTCTTCTTCATCATCCTCCACTCGGGTAATTACCCGGTAGAGGTATACGCCATTGGCGAGTTGATCTCCATATTCATCAGTGCCGTCCCATGCGAAGGTAGTCTGATGGGTGCCAATATTTAATTGTTCCTCAGAAGCCAGGTCAATGTCCCGTACTACCCGTCCGGAAACGGTCATGATCTGAATACGAAATACATCAGGCGCAACATCCCCCGTAAGGGTGTAAACAAAATTGGTTCGATTAGAGAACGGGTTAGGATACGGAAGTACATTACCAACCTGACGTTGATTGAAAACCTGGAAGTTTGTCTTGAGGGTAAGGTCTCCGGCATTATTCTGGCTGCGGTCATTACCCGATATTTCCAGGTTGTAGGTGCCGTCCTGGTCAAGATTTGGTGTGAAATAAATTTCTAGTTTATTTTCCGTTCCGGAGGGGAAGTTGACACTAATGTCAGGGTCTGTAAATGAGAGTAACTCCCGGCTGCCATCGGGTTTCAGCAGTTGAATTCGTAGAGAGGAGGTGTCCGAAATTGGGAGAAAGGTATTCTCGTCGCGGATCGAAATAAATATCTCCGGTTTACTGCTAACGATCTCACCGTCACTAATTCTTTTACCATCGAAGAGGAGGTCCAGAATCGGCGCAATCCTGTCGTTTTCGATGTTTACATCTTTAGTCAAATAGTTATTAAAAATAACGGGTTCGACCTGGTCCTGATTAGGGTTAAGTACCACGGAAAAAGAGAAATCATCATCAACGGCTTCGGTAGGGAAGTCAAAGATGACCTCACCTTGCTCTCCTGAATTCAATGGAGCTTTTCGTTGATACTGGGTAACGACGGAATTGTCTTCTAACTGAATTGTAAATGCAATGAGCAGACTGTCCAGGCTTTGTTTGCTGATATTTTCATAGCCTACGCTAATTCTTTCTTCCTGCCCCTGAATAATGGAATCAGGAAGTGATAAGCCCAGTTGCGGATTAATGGCTACGTCAGCGTATTCTGTGTAATCGACATAAAAATTCTTTAATGTTCGGGGAGTTCTGAGAATGGGGTCTAGTATTTCTACCTCAGCCCACAAATAAGGGCTGGTGATGGGGTCAATGCTGCTAAGATCAATGTTTATGATTTGACTGAATATCGGGTCAAAACCCACATCGGTAAAGACAGTAGCGGTCTCTCTACTTGTCCCTGAATATATAATTACGCGTAGACTATCATCAGGCTCGTAATTTTCTGGTAACAGCTCGAGTGAAGCAGATTTCCATGACTTTGCTGGCCCAACTCTCTGAGACTCCCAGTTCCCTTCTGGCCAGTTCTCTTGCCAAACAACTGACATAGTTATGGTGTCCGTCAGCTCCTGCGCAATTGCTTCTCCTAAAGCCCCAAACCCTTTTTGGTAAGAAAACGCATAAGGAACTGAGCCTGTTTCGGATAATTGGCTAATGTGTATTGCTCCCTCTTCTTCAAGGGTTTTGACGATATTGGTGCCAAATTCAATGGAATCTCTTAACCAATTATCATTATAGTAATTTACATTGTTGCCTCTTTGAGCGGAATAAAAAAGAACGTATTTTCCAGGGTCGATGCCTTCTCTCAAGAACTGTAAAAGTCCTTTTCGCCCAGCATCAGTTTGAGTACTAAAGGTCCAGACCAGACTTGGGACTGTGTTGGCACCGTAGACTCCACCTCCCGGGTTTGGTAACCATCCGGGGGAACCCGTCCTGATACTGTCGCTCACTAGTACTTGAATACCAGTAGTTCTCCATTCGAAACCAGCCCTAATACCTTGGGCATTGTAATCGAAACGTGGCATTAACCGACTCGCATAAACGGCATTAATTATTCGGATATCATTTTCATTCTTTGAAAAATTCCAATCTTCAACGTAAGGATCAGCCTTAATATTAGTAAAGCTTCCATCAATGACTTGCCCGGGGCTCTGCATGGCCCAGCCGATGGACTCCTGCGAGCGGCCTTCCAGCCAGGTGAATGAACTTTCGCTCCAGATATACCCGGCGCCTTCAGTGAAAGTAGAATCCGGACTGATGCGCCAATAGTAAGTGGTACTGTCAGCAAAATTGATGGTTGGCTGGTAGCGAATTACACCACCAGGGCTACTAATGCGGTTGTTATCCAGAAGAAGGTTGAAATCCCGATCTTCCGCTACCTGAATAATATATTCTCTTTGATCTGCCAGGGCACTCGTAGTGGAAGAGATCAACTCGACCGGCCCACCGATTACAGCATACTCTGGTGGGTAGGCAGTTTTTGCAGTATTGGCAATGAAGGTTATTGGAACGCCTGATTGTCCGCCGGTTGAAACGGTGTTATTGGACTCGGCGGTGGGTTGTGGTAATTCGTCGACTTCATTGTCGGGGTCTAGGGTGATGTAGATCCGGTTTTGCCCAACGGATGCGAACCCAAGATTTGGGAGTGTGATCGATAACTGTTCCCCGTAGGTTGGGTTAAGGATACGTTGAGTATGCAAGTTGCGTACTTCGCCGGAGGGAAGCTCCTGCCGGAAGAAAATGTTCAGACTGTCTGATTCCCCCTTGCTGCCAAGATTCAGCACTTCCATATTGATGGTATACTGCTCATCCTGGGCGGGAATAACATTTGGCTCAAAGCTGACGCTGGCTACGTCTACTACCAGGTCCGGACCCGGCCTTGGGTGTAATCGATAGGCAGGGTCTCCGCTAAGTGCAAACTGCTCCAGTAGAATGGCCAGAGAGAAAGAGGATGAGTTTTGAAAATGCTCAATATT
>ENA-ORXT01003442-ORXT01003442.1-marine-metagenome-genome-assembly--contig:-NODE-3442-length-17450-cov-4.526276_pt1 | contig 17450 bp, 15 predicted proteins | sample MGYA00237868_ERZ511482 | MGnify/ENA metagenome assembly ERZ511482 | reverse complement strand
ATCGACGAATCCGTTGACGGTGAGGTAACGGTAGAAATCAACCCCGGCTTTGAAGATGTAGCCGTTATGCTTACCGTCACCTCGACGGTAGGAACCTGTATTGGACAAACCGCCGAAATCGACATCATCGAAGTGCCGGACCTGGATTTCGGTCCGTACGAGGTTACGCTCTGTAACGATAACTGCCAGATCGTCGACCTTGGCGTTCCGGTCGCGCTACAGGAAGACCTTATGATTTCCATCTCCTCCAATGAAGGCATCACCGACCCCACGAGTTTCGAGCCCGAGTTTTGTGCTCCGGTTCTGCCCGGAACGCGGACAGTGACCTTCTCCCTGCAAGACGGTCTGTGTATGTCCGAAACGACGCTGGAAGTGAGTGTTGATGCGGCTCCGGCCATTACTCTTATGGACATGTCGGCGCAGTGCCAGACGGGATTCGCACTTCAATCACTTGCTACCATCACCCCGGCCGATCTCGATGGGACCTGGACGACGTCGGGTGACGGTACCTTCGATAGTTCACCGATCTTTTCGGAGGCACTGGCTTACATTCCCGGACCCGGAGATATTGCTGCTCAGGAAGTTACGCTTACCCTGCGCACGGATAACCCCGACGGTCCGTGTGGTATCCAGCGCGCTACCGCGGAAATCACGATCCTCCTCGTCGACTGTGGATCGTTCTTCTGGGATGGCTCTAATGACTAAGCGACAGTCAGGCGTATAGCTACGTAAAACCTTTAATTGAAAATGCCATCACGCAGTTGTTGCGTGGTGGCATTTTTCTGTTTTACGAAAAGGTGAAACAAATAGGGACAGCAAAACCGTTTGCTTAGTTTTAAGTAAAGTATTCTTGTCTTTACTTATGCTCAGTTAGCTAAAAAAAGCTAACCCTTAAACCCTTCAAGCACCATCGAATATGGGATACGGAAAATGATCTTCAACCTGGAGCGGAAGCTGGCTTTCATGGCGACTTACTATCGGGACAAGCTCGGCGTAGCGTACGACATCGACGTATTCAATCAGATGCTCGGAGATTCCAGGGTGGCCGTCGATTACTGCCGTCCAACCCTCCACTGCACCAGCGGCCGCGCCCTGTTATCTAACGCCTCCAATAATTACGATGCTATGATCTTCGAGGGCAGTCAGGGCTTGCTCCTCGACCAGAAATTCGGCTACTTCCCCCACTTTACCCGCGCGCACGTCAGTAGCCGGAATGCCCTGGAGTTGGTCCGGAAATATCACCTCCCTTAATTCGACATTTTTTATGTCACCCGCGCCAACCAAACCCGCCACGGCAACGGCCCCTTGACGAACGAGCACCTGGAAACCTCCCTCGATATTGGTCTTTTTGGCTAATTTGCACGATGTTTCTCATAACAAGGCTTTTCAGAATTTTGCGGATTGGTGACTAGTGTTTTCTTAAAGTTCTGATTTTTAGTCTCTTATGGGTTTGGCTCATGAATACAAACGACCACACTCCATATGTACTCTCTTCCAATTCTTCGATCCGCCAAACCTGGCCGGGTGAAGCTGGCTATCAGGGCTTTTATACCGAAGTGGGAGAGGACGACATCACTACCATCGGCGGATCTTACCCCCTGATTGGTTTTCAGGGAGGTACCGACGACTCACTGGTTTTCCGTATCCCCCTGACCCGGGCCTGCGGTGCCGCGCCCGTAACCGGACTCTCCATGGATTTTGATGCGGCGAATAAGCATCTCCCCGATCTCGAACTTCTTGTTTTCTCCCGCACCAATGGTTACTGGGACGGAGATATTCTAGGCAACGAAGGACAGGTGGTTACGCCAACTGTAGATGCGAACCGATTGTTATACCTGCCCTTCGAGCGCCTGGTTGGTGATATAGGAAGCACTACCAGCCCCGTCAGCAGGGAACGGCAGATCAATAACGCTGAGGTTCCCGTCGTTCCCAATGATCTCCCGCTTGAACTAAGCGCCACAAGCGCTCTCGCCAGCGATTTCCTCACCGACGACGCCGGCACCGAAACCAACAACCTCATGCTCTGTCCGGTCGCGGGTGAAGCGCTAAGCCCCGGAGCCGTCTCCATCGAGGTCGCCAACAGTGTGGAATTGGTCAGAGTCAGTGGAGGCGCTGCCAGCTTTATCCAGTCAATAGTAACGGATTCCAGTATCTTCTACGCCGTGGAAATTCCTGCCGGGCTGGCTGTGGATGCTTGCTTCTCCCTGGACATCGAGACCCAGCTGATTTTTTGTGATGCCGGTTTCGTTTGTCTTAATGCAATATTTGGCTGCCCGGGCAGCACCGTACCCGTGGAGGACCAGGTGGCAGTAGCCGCGGAGTTCATGCTGGACTGTGCGGACCTGAGGAAATGCTACGAATACCGTGCGGGCTCCAGCGAGGTAGATATCAGTTTTGACTTGCCCGTCCAATCCGACCTCTGCTCCAGCCAGACCTACGGTGTCGTTTACGTTAACAATGGCAACGGTTCCCTTTCGGACCTGTTACCCGTTATTCAAATTCCCGCCGGACTGGATGTCGATCTCAATAGCTTTGACATCACCCTCGTGGGTGGTGGGACCATGGACCTGTCGCCCCCAGTCCAGAATCCGGACAGCAACACCATCTATGGAGACGGATACGTATTTGACCAGGCTGAGATCGAGGCTTTCCTGAATCCCAATGATTTTGAAGTCGGCGATATCATCATCATCTCCTTCATGGCGGCCACCAGCTGTGACTTCATCGACGGCACCTCCCTTGCGGCGAGACTGAATGTTGCGGATGCCTGCCAGCAGGAACAACAGATAATGAATACGGTCTCCGACCCGATCCGCGTTGTACAGCCCGATGCACCCATGCCGGTCTTCGAACTGGACCTGCCCGACCTGATCCAGATCAGCTGCAGCGATAGCGGCACCGAGCTGTTGATAACGACCCTTAACGTAGGGAAGGCCGCGACATCTCAGGTAGAGGTGATGTTTACCGTACCCGCCGGCTTCTCCATCACCGCCGATAACCTTGAAGTTATTGCCCCCTCCGGCTTCACCATCGACGAGGTGACCGAAACCGACCTGGGCGGTGGTATCACGATGTACAGCTTTACCGGCCCGGATAACATAGATGTAGGAGATGCACTTTGCGTAAAGGTGACGCTCAGCGCCAACGACCTCGACTGCGGAGTGTACCAGCTCAGTGCTGGCTTCAAGCAAATGACTGCTCCGCTTGACTGTCCTACCGATCCCGCCAACAGCCCTTGTACGCTGTCCTCTTTACTCTCGGAGAGTTCCATTTTTGACGTGGAAGTCGTACCATCGGTAACCGCCGGAGTCAACAGCACGGTCTCTGCAGACTGTGGTGCCGCTGCGGGAACATTTGACGTCACCTATGACCTTGAAATCGTCGCACCGAGTGCCGACTTCAGCGGCGCGATTTCCGTAGAGCTCTACAAAGACGTAAACGGAAACGGAACCTATGAGGATGGGGTTGACCTACAACTCGGCACCACCATGGCGGCCAACGTAGCGGTGGACAGTGGCGGAGTAACTTCCCTCTCAGGAACCTTTGTCGGTATTGATGCGGTAGATGTATGCCCCGTCCTGATTCGTATTGTATCTCCGGGTTGCGCCTGTGGAGCGTCCATTTTCGCGATCGATAATATCCTTCCCACCTTCATCGAAGACCTTGGGGAATCGTTCGCTCTTTGCCCCGGTGAAGTAGGGATGCTTACGGGGATCTGTGCGCCCCTGGATTACTCCTTCGACCCCTCCACCGCCGGAACCGTCACCAATAATTTAGACGGAACGGTAAGCTTCAGCCTTAATCCCGGAATATCGGAAGGCGTACTCAGAGTAGGTGGTGCCTTTGGTCTCTGCCCGGTTGATGTGGAAATACCCGTAATTTCTCCAATGGAGTTTGAGTTCGGCCCCTACACCGCAACGGTTTGTGACGAAGGAAGCCAGGAAGTTGATCTTAACATCCCGCCGGCACTTCAGGAAGACCTGGAAATCTTGATCACCCCGTCCACGGGGCTTGACGATCCCACCAGCTTTGAGCCGGTCATCTCTAACCTGCAGTCAGACCAGGTGTACAACGTACAGTTCACCCTGAATGGAACCTGTATGGCGGAAACAACCCTGTCCGTCACGGTAGACCAGGCGCCGATGGTAGAATTGGTTGGTAACACCGCCTGTCTGACCCGTTTTAATTTACAGACCGCGCTAACGCTTACACCCGCTGATCTAACGGGCGAATTCCAAACCATGGGTGACGGAACCTTCACCACCGGCACCCGCGTACCGGGGGCGACCGAATACATCCCCGGCCCGCTCGATCGCGAGGCCGGTCAGGTCTCTTTCCGCTTCATCACCGATGACCCTGAAGGCCCCTGCGGGCCCGATGTGGCCAGGATGGATTTCACGATCCTCCTCGTCGACTGTGGATCGTTCTTCTGGGACGGCTCTAATGACTAAGCCTTATGCAAGCGGGTTTCCATCAGATCCGCCGCCGATTCGGCTGAGGAAATAATGAGCGTGACGGCGATGCCCAACCTCATTCCCGGCGTGCCGGTACTGCGGTGGATGTGCCGGTTCCTGATTTATGTTGCCCCCCCGTTGGCCATGCCGACGGGGGGGCGACAGGTTTGGGGCGGGGCCGCGGGTGCCGGGGAGTGGGCAACAAGGTCTTTAATCCTTCGCCGGCACCCGCGGCCCCGCCCTGACGGAAGTTCATTTCGGTAATTCACCAACCTTGAGCCCGTTTACGCGCTTTAAGCGGTAAACCCCCACGCATGCTCACCCGCCATTTATCATTATTGTTCGCTTTTATCGTCGCCGCGTCTATCTCCCTGACGCTCACCACCTGCGGGCCCGCCAACGCCCAGGACGCCGACGCCGGTGAAGACGCCGTTACCACCATTTTCTTCAGCCGCCACGCCGAAAAAGCGGGCGGCAAAGACCCCGAACTGTTACCCGCCGGCACCGCCCGCGCCGAACGCCTGGCCCGCAAACTTCCCGCCAAAAGGGTGGCGGCGGTCTACGCCACCAGCTACCGCCGGACCCAGGCTACGGCCGCCCCCACGGCTAAAACAGCGGGCGTGAACGTCAGGCCATACGCCGCGGATGGCAGCGCGAAAGCCCTGACCGACGGCTGGCTGAAAAAGCACCGGGGCGAGACCATCCTCGTCGTCGGCCACTCCAATACCGTACCCGACCTGCTCAACGCGCTGACCGGCACGCGGGCCTACGGCAATATTGACGAAGGGGATTACAGCCGGTTATACAAAGTTACCGTGTCCGGAAAAGGGAAGGCGAAAGTGCGGGAATTGACGTCGGACTGATGGCGGAAAGAGCATATTCGTGAAAATAATGGTCAGGAAACGCGGGGACGTCCTTCTTCCCTTATTTTTGTGGACCTTTCGTTTCCCGTATTCAATTCGCCCCATGAGTAGTTCTTCCCCACAAACCACGTTGATCACCGGTGCCGCCGGCTTCCTCGGCTCCCATCTTTCCGATCGCTTCCTTGCCGAAGGCCACCACGTCATCGGAATGGATAATCTGCTGACCGGATCGATGGACAACATCGCCCACCTGATGCCGAGGGAAGACTTCACCTTTTACCACCACGACGTCAGCAAGTTTGTCCACGTGCCCGGAAAGCTGGACTATATCCTGCACTTTGCCAGCCCCGCCAGCCCGATTGATTACCTGAAAATGCCCATTCAGACGCTGAAAGTAGGTAGTCTGGGAACCCACAACCTGCTGGGTTTGGCCAAGGCCAAGGGCGCGCGCATGATCATCGCCTCCACCAGCGAGGTGTACGGCGACCCGCTCGTGCACCCACAAACGGAAGACTACTGGGGCAACGTTAACCCCGTCGGCCCGCGCGGCGTGTACGACGAGGCGAAGCGTTTTCAAGAAGCCATGACCATGGCTTATCACACTTACCACGATCTGGAAACGCGCATCGTCCGCATCTTCAATACTTACGGCCCGCGGATGCGCATCGACGACGGGCGCGTGCTGCCCGCCTTCATCAGTCAGGCGATTCGCGGCGAGGGCCTGACCGTGTTCGGGGACGGCACCCAGACCCGCTCGTTCTGCTACGTCGATGACCTGGTGGAGGGCATCTACCGCCTCCTCATGAGTGACTACGCGCAGCCCGTCAACGTCGGCAACGGCGACGAGATCAACATGACGGAGTTTGCGAAGGAAATCATCGAACTGGTCGGCAACAAAGACGCCTGGCTAGACGAACGTCCGTTGCCGGTGGATGACCCGAAGAAGCGCCGGCCGGATACCTCGTTGGCGAAAAAGGTGCTCGGGTGGGAACCGAAGGTGAGCCGCGAAGAAGGCCTTAGACGGACCCTGCCCTATTTCCTGGAAGCGGTGAAAAAAGACCAGGAGAAAAAAAGAGCGTTCATGTAATAAAACCACCACCGCACCCGCGACCGCGCCCATACTTTGGGGGTGATTCCATAATACTAAATTAACCCCCAGACAAACTTTAGAGTATGAATGACAATACGTACGTGGCCATCATGGCCGGCGGCGTCGGCTCCCGTTTTTGGCCGGCAAGTCGTGAAGCACGGCCAAAGCAATTTCTCGACATCACCGGTGACGGCCGCAGTTTGCTACGCATCACCTTCGAGCGATTCCTTAAACTTACCACCGCGGATAAGATATTCATCGTTACGAATATGCAGTACCGGGACCAAGTCATGGCGCATTTGCCGGAGCTGGAGATAAATCAGATACTCTGCGAACCCAGCCGGAACAACACCGCGCCCTGCGTAGCCTATACGGCCTTCAAATTGCAGGACCTCGACGAAGACGCCAATTTCGTCATCGCGCCCAGCGACGCCCTGATCGTTAACGAAGACCTCTTCGTTAAGAACATTAACAAGGCTTTGGATTTTACCGCCCGGAACGACGCTTTTGTCACCCTTGGTATTGGGCCTAACAGCCCGCATACGGGTTACGGCTATATCCAGTTCGGCGAAGAAACCGATACGGATGATATTTACAAAGTGAGCCGCTTTACCGAAAAACCCGACCTGGAAACGGCCAAAACCTTTCTTTCCGGCGGTAATTACCTCTGGAACGCGGGCATTTTTGTCTGGCGCGCTAAAACCGTGCTAGCTGCTTTCGAGACTCACGCGCCGGGTATTCACGCGATCCTGGCCCAGGGCGCGGGCCGGTACAATACGCCGGAGGAGCAAGCCTTCATCGATGAGTTTTACCCGCAGACGCCGAGCATTTCCGTTGATTACGCGATCATGGAAAACGCGACCAATGTATATACCATTCCGGCTCAATTCGGTTGGTCGGATCTGGGCGCGTGGAGCGCGCTGCACGAGGAGCGACCCAAGGACGATTACGGCAATGTGGTGGAAGCGGAGAAGGTCGTACTGGAAGACGTACACAACTCCCTTATTCGCGCGCCGAAGGACAAACTGGTCGTCATCGGCGGTGTCGATGACCTGATGGTGATCGACGAAGGCGACGTATTGTTGATATATCCGCTCAGCCGGGAACAGGAAATAAAAAAAATCCGGGCTACTGTCCAGGACAAGTATGACGGCGATTATCTCTAGAGATTAAATTCTCGTCGATCAAAACGCATTTTGAAGTAGTTATTTTTCACCCCATTTCATCTTTATGAAATGGGGGTGGTATTGTTTTGGGCATGTCGAAAATAGATGTTATCATTTACAGCTTGTTTGACAGCAGGTTGAGTATTTGCAAAATCACCTCCTTGCTTTCCACCGGTAGTACCAGTTGCGTCTGGCCGTTTTCATCCGTCCGGGTAATGCCGTTTACTAATTCGAGGAGGGCATTTTTGTCGGAGGCGACCGCTTTGAATTGAGCAATTAGTTGGGTGACGCTCTCCGGGGGTTGGCCCGTTTCGGGGCTTGAGGTTTCGGGCGGGGCCGCGGGTGCAACGCTTGTTGAAGGAGCCTTGGTAGGCGCCGCGCCACTCATCATCTCTTCTTCCGCGCCTCCTTGCCGTCCGTCGATCGGCGCGGCCAGCACCCGCCGCAGAAAGGCCAGTTCACCGGTGCGCATCCGGCTGTCCAGCATGGGCCGAACTACGCTGTGTAGTCTGCTCTCCGCCGCCAATCCGGGCGTTTTTTCGAATACGGTGGTCAGCAGGTGTTCGAAACTCCCTTCACTGATCAGGTGCAATATCTGTACGCCCCGCTCCTGACCGATGCGGTGTACCCGCCCGGCCCTTTGTTGCAGGCCGGAGATGTGCAGCGTCGGGTCGAGGTTGATCAGCAGGCTCGCGCACTGCAGGTTCAAGCCCTCGCTGCCGTCGTCCGTTCCCAGGTAGACGCGGCAGCTATCGTCCGTCCGGAAGGTCTCCGCGAGTTTGGCGCGGCCGGCGGGGTAAGGCTTGCCGTAAGTACGAACGTAGCCGATGTTTTGCGCGTCGAGGCGGGCCGCCAGGCGGGCCGTCAGGCTTTCCCACTGACTGAAAACGACGACCTTCTGCGCCGGGTCCGCCAGCCGGTCGCGCAGCAAATACATCGCCTCGGCCAGTTTGGATTCGTCCGTCGCTTCCGCATCCAGCAGCCCGGCGCTACAGCAAACCTGCTGCAGTCGGTCGAGGGCTAGTTTCAGGTTATGTATCCGCTTTTGGGTCATGCTTTGCCCCTGGCGGTCGTAGTCGAGATAGCGACGGACCGTTGCCATGTGCTCGGCGTGGAGTTCCCGCTGGCGGTAGGTCATCGGCACCAGGTAATACTGCTCGACCACCTCCGGCAGCTGACCGGCCACGTCTTGCTTCGTGCGCCGCAGCATCAGCCCCGCCAGCCTTCGCCGCATCAGCACCACGCGCTGGTACTGGCCGAGGTCCTTTTCCGCCTGAAGTTGCCACAGCGGCCCCATGGCGTACTGATCGAGAAATTGTACGATGGAGTAGATTTCCTCCGGCCGGTCATCCGGTGGCAGCCCGGTCAGGGCCAGCCGGTGCGGCGCGTCGATGCGCTTGATCGCCCGCGCTACGGTGGAATCATAATCGCTGATCCGCTGCGCCTCGTCCAGGATGACGAGGTCGGGCCGCCAGGCGTTGCAGCGGTGCGTCGCCCGGGCCGCCGTGGCGTAGGAGACGATGCGGTAGAACGGGACGGGGCCGCCGGTCGAACTACTTTCGTCATCGGCCTCTTCCACGATCTCCACGCCCGCGTCGGTAAACCGCTCGATCTCGTTTTTCCATTGGTAGACGAGCGTGACCGGGCAGATGACGAGCGTAAGGCGGGCGTCGAGCTCCCGGCGCATCAGCTCGGCCGTGACGATGGCCTGGAGGGTTTTGCCCAGCCCCATCTCGTCGGCCAGCAAGGCCCGCCCGGCGCGGAAGGCGAACAGCGCGCCTTCCCGCTGGTAGGGGTATAACTCGGTGGTGGTCAGGTCGGACAGCGCATCCCTATCGGCGGACAGCCGGTCGGCGATGGCGGCTCTGCGGTGATCCGCCAGGCGCTGGTCGATGAACGCGCGCGCGTCCGGGTAGAGGCGAAAGCCGGGGTCGACTTCCCGCGCCCCTTTCAGGAAAGCGTTCATCTCCGGCAAGCCCGCGGGCGTCACCTCCCCACTTTCCTCATCAAAAACCGGGGCGGCCAGAGTGTCGAACCTTTGTTGATCAGCATCTCCGGCGATGGCGCGGCGAAGCCTGAGGGCGGGCGGGCCGCTGACGTAATCGATGAAGACGGAATTGTACGCCCGCTCAGGCGGTGGCGGCGTTTGTTCGTTGACCAGTTCCCGCAGCGCCCATTCCAGGTGCTTACAGGTGCCCAGCCGGTTGGTGCGAAAATCGAAGCAGGCGCAGAAGTTGTCGCCCGGTGTCCGGCCCCGGAGGGCCAGCCGGTAGGTCGCGCCGGAAGCGGGGTTGACGATCTCGAAATCCGACCAGACGGGCAGTTCGCCGAGGTTCAACAGCCGGTAGTCCCGCGCTTCGGCAATCTGCCGCCGCAGCGCGCGCTGCCAGGCGGGGAAGGAAAGCTCGGCGGGTTTTTGGTGGCGGGAGAGGGGAGGAGGAGTCATTTGGTAGGTTGGTCTGTTGGTCTGTTGGTCTATTGGTCTGTTGGTCTATTGGACTATTGGACTATTGGTCTGTTGGGCGGGAGGAAGATACTATGTGGATCGGCGGTTCTTCAAGCAGAAAATTCTCCCGGAGCGTACTCGTTACGGAAGACTAGGTGACTTTGCATTTTTCAACGGGCCCACTCATCGAAGCCTGCCCTGGAATCGTCGGAAAATTTTCGTCGCTAAAAAGCCCGACGCCATATTGAAGGGAAATTAAAGCATTATGGCAAATTACGAGTACCGCACCATCAAAGTACCGGGCAGTTTCAGAAATCAGCAGAGTATTGACCTGATGGATAAGTCCATCAACGAAACGTCGGCTAATGGCTGGGAACTGGTTAGTACCGCTGCCGTCGGCAACAGTAGCTGGACTTACGGGAAAACCAATTGCATGCTGCTCACCTTCCGTCGACCGGTCCGCAACGTGGTCTGACGGTTAAAGCTGAAAGGGAGGGGCGGACGAAGTCACCTTCGCCCGCCCCAAAACCTTCCGTTGCACCCGCGTCCGCGCCCTAAAGCAGATAATCGCTGACGTCCAACTTTTCCCGCTTCGCCCAGGCGAGTACCCGTTCCATTTGCACCTCTTCGGGCTCGGCGTTATGGCGGCCCCGGATCTGGACGATCCGGCACTGTTGCGGGACGACCTCCACCGTGACGCGGCTGACCCAGTTGTTGTCGATCAACTCCCGCAGCGACCAGATGGACGCGTGCCCCCCGCGGCACTTCACGAAATAGCTGCTAACGCAGTGGCGCATCACGGCGCTTTCATTCAGCAGGTGCGTCTGGTGGGTGAGTTCGCAGATCTTCCAACGGCGTACCCTTTGGTGATTCGGCTGTTCCACTTCCCAGGCCTTCACTTTAGCCATTGGCGTCCAGCTGAAGGCGTCGTTGTCGCTACCGCGCCGCTTGCTTTCCCGCTCCGCCCGGCGGGCTTCGGCGCGGGCGCGACGCGCGTCGATGCGTGCGTAAAAAGCGGCGGCTTCCCGCTCCAGGCTTTCGACGGAGCGCACGTTGGCCGCGAAGCCGAAACCGTCCCGCACGCAGTGCGCCAGGTAGCCGAGCAGCTCCTCGCCCTCGCCCATGCCCCAGTCGTAGGTCGCCGACCGCAGCTTTTGGGCGATGGGGTTCAGGCGATCCTTCCAACCCCGCAGCAGGGTCGGATCGGCCGGGCGACGGAAGAAGCGTTGCAGCGCGATGGCCAGGTCGTGGCTGACCTCCAGCGAGCGGAGGAAGCAGTAGACGTAGACGTCCGCCTTTTCGGTCGGCAGCTCCAGCTCCAGGTTCAAAAATTCCTTCGCCATCCGCTTGGAGTAGGGCGGGTGGCCGGGAATCTTACGAAGGCTGCCGCCGCACGCCAGCCATAGGAACTCCGGGCTGTAGCGGGCGAAAGCGACCTTGCCGTTGCGGTACGGCAGGCCGGTGTTCCAGAGCAGCACGGCGGGCAGGTACTTAACGATGGTCGCGAAACTCAGCGCGTAATACGCATGGTCTTGCGGGATGGTCGGCACCGTTTTGCGGCGGTGATCGAGCCACAGCCGGAACCAGCCGAAGTTACGTTCGCTGCCGCCCCAGTCTGAGTCCATGCGGATTTTAGCGGATACGGGCTCGAAAACTTCTTCCACGAAGGCGTTAATTTCAAGGCCCGTGCATTCCGTCACCGGGTCGCGGTGGCAGTGCAACAGCAGGTAATCCCAGGCGATGTTGAGGTGGGTCAGCTTATCCCGCGCGGCCTGGCGCTGAAAATCGACCCACTGGCGAACGGCGCCGAGGGGGGCGTCGCGCAACATCTTCATCTGCTCGGGATGGATGAAAATGGTGGGCACCAGGGAGAGTTGCCGCAGCAACTCCGGTTCCAGGCCGCGCCCGTCGAGGTACAGCAGCGTATCGAACAGCAGGTCATCGTGGCAGTTCCATACAGCCCATTGTTGCAACCAGGGGGCGAGCAGCGGCGTGCGGTCACTCCCTTTCTGGCGGGTACGCAGGAGCAGGGCAAACGGGCTCAGTTCGGCCTGGAGACGCCGGTGGATAACGAGCATCAGTTCGGGCTTGCCGTTGCCGAGGCCGGCGGCAGTCACGGCGGCGAACTCGTAGGTGAAGTCGGTGGCTTCGGCGGCATCGTTGAAGTGGTGGAGGGGGAGGGGCGCGAGCATGGGCCGTTGGTTGGAGAGTGCGGGAGGGGAATGTCGCGAGGGAATCGGAAAGTTTCCTTCGAAGCGGAACCACCCGGTCAGTTCAGGTAATTATTGCGGCGGGGAAAACCCCTGAGCCGCGACGATCTTTAAAAATCACCTGAAGTGACCGGGGGCATTATATCTTCGCGGCATGGACGTTTTCCCCAACCTCGACCTCATCGGCCAGCCGGATTACCACGAGGCGCTCCGCGGGCTCGCCCCCAACGCCGCGGCGGGCGTCGACCTGCTCGTGATCTACGACGGCGCGCTCGACTTCCTGACCCGCGTGCTCAACGCCGCCGGCTACGACGACCCGCCGCTGCAAGCCCGGTTACTGGAATGGACCCCCAAAAAAGGGGGCATTGACCTGGCCGGCCTCGTTCGCCACCTCGGCATCAAGCGGGTACTGCTGTTCGGGCAAGACGCGGCGGCCCTCGGTCTGCACTTCCAGGTGGTGGACTACTTCCCCGTGGAGGTGAGCGGCGTCACCTACCTGCGCGCGCCGTCCGCCGGCCAGATCGCCGAAGCGAAAGCGAACGGGGACAACGGACCGGCGGGGGCGTTGTGGCGTGGCGTGAAGGCGGGGTATGTGCGGGAAAGATTAGTGCTATAACTACAGATAAGCAACGGCAAAGTCCGTATCCGGTCGTACGCTGGGATGCTTGAGGCCAAGTACGATCTCAGAGTTTGGTATACCTAATTTATTGAGTTCTTCGCCAATCAGGCAGTCGGTGCCGTTGTACTGAATCCAGATTTTATCTTCGATGATGTCGAGGTGGAAAACGCATTGATGAACAAAACTTCGATCCATCCACCCGACACGCTTAAGTAAGTAATGACCATTTTCATCGTCAAAGATGAGTTCCTGACGAACGCCTTCCTCCTTTGGGTCAAGGTACTCAGCAAAATCGCGAAGCACCTGTTTGACAGCTATTCTGAGTTTTTCCATAGTACGACGGTTTCTTGTATTTCATCAAACACCAGAAAACGAACCGGGTTGCGTTTCATGGAAAGTTGGAACAGCGTATTCTTGCTAAGTTCTTCGTACGCGGTAGCGGGGAGTGCCAAAAAGAGGTTTCTGTCTGGTTCCTGTACTTCAAGACCGGCCAAATAGTTAATGTACTGACCGAGGGCGGTATGGAATTCGTTTATGGTACTTTCTCGAAGGAAGCTTTTTACTTCAACGGCAATTTTTTTACCATCTCTTTCGGCGGCCAGAATTTTCTCGGCTCCCAGGTCGACGGGGTAGTCTTTACCGTCGAATCTGAGATTGTAAGGATCGTGAGTAATGATCCAGCCGTCCTTTTCGATAGCATTCTTCGCCGCGTCATGATATTTGTCCGGTCTGGCCATAGTTGAAAACTTCTCCACAAAATAACGCTTCTTTGCGGTACAAAGATTTAACCCATGCAACTCGTCTTCGCCACCGCCAACCCCAACAAGATCGCCGAAATTCAGTCCCAGCTCGGCGGCGCGTACCAGTTTCTGAGCCTGACCGACATCGGCTGTACGGAAGAGGTTCCGGAAACCACCGGTACGCTGGAGGGTAACGCGCGGCAGAAAGCCCGTTACGTGAAGGACAACTACGGCCACGACTGTTTCAGCGAAGACACCGGCCTGGAGGTCGACGCGCTCGGCGGCGAACCGGGCGTCGATACCGCCCACTACGCCGGCCCCGAACGCAGCGCGGACGGAAATAACGACAAGCTCTTCGCCGAGCTGGACGGTAAAGCCGATCGCTCCGCCCGCTTCCGTACCTTCATCTGCCTGATCAAGGACGGCGAGGAACATTTATTTGAAGGCCGCTGCGAGGGCAAAATAAGCAAGGAACGGCGCGGTACCGACGGCTTCGGCTATGACCCCGTCTTCCTCCCGGCCGAAGGCGACGGGCGCACCTTCGCCCAGATGACCCGCGCCGAAAAGGCCCGCTTCAGCCACCGCGCCCGCGCCATGACCAAACTGATGGACTTTCTCCGCAAGCCTACCATTTGAGCCGCCTGACTTCCCCACTTCCCACTATTTCGCCTGAGCCGCCTGACTTCCCATTTCCCACTTCCCACTTCCCACTTAAAATGCGCACCCTCCTCCCTCTCCTCCTCATCGCCCTGCTCGGCTACGCCGGCTGGTTCTACTGGCGGGAGTACACCGCCGAGCGGCCGTTACGGGAAGCCTTGCTGCTCACCCCGGCCGAAGACGTGCGGGAGATCGAAGTGACGCGCGGCAAATATGGGTTTCGTCTGCTCCCGACCGGGGAAGGCAACGGCTGGATGGTCAAACGCGGCACCACGGAGCTCTACGATCAAAGCGACCGCATCCGCCGGCTGATCCGGCAACTGACCGCGCTGCGGACGGATTCGGTGATGCGCCGCTTTCCCGAATCGAACCTCGTCTCCGTCCGCCTGAACGACGGCGAACGGATCGATCTGCACTTCCCGACCGAGGGAACGACGCGCGCGCGGGTCACCGCTACGGGCGATGTATTTGCCCTGAACCCCGAGGGCGTCAGCGGCCTGCAAAACCTGCTGCGCTTCGATACTTACCGGGGCGACCGGCTGCTGCGGCTCGCCGCCGAAACCGTGGACAGCATTTGGGCAATGCACCACGATTCGCTGTTGTGGCGGGCGACGGCGGCGGCGGCAACGCGGCTTTCGCCCACCTTCATCGCACCCGCGACCGCGCCCTACGCCGACTATTTCGACGAGATCATCGATCGCGAAAAATACCACGCCACCGTCACCCTCTTCGCCGCCGGCCAGGGCCACCGCGTCGAGGTGTTCCGAGACTCGCTGTGGCCCAAACCCTACGTGCTGGTGGGCGAAGATTTCCCGCGCAGGTATTTTGCGATAGATAGTTTGGGAGCCACCCGGGAAAATTAAATTCGCATATCGCATATCGCATATCGCATATCGCATATCGCATATCGCATATCGCATATCGCATATTGAAACCCTTCCTTCCCCGGCCGCGTTACCCCGGTCATGATCTTACGCCTGCTTGCCCTCCTGGCCCTCCTTCTTTTTCTCGACGTTTATAGCTACCAGGCCGTTCGCAGCTGGGTTAGCCCGTATTCCGCCCGTGTGCGTAAGGGGATCAAAGCGGGCTTCTGGCTGATCTCCGCCGTCGCCTTTACCTTCCTGTTGCTCAACGTTTTCGAGGTGACCGACCAGTGGGGTAAGACGGCGAAAACGGCCGTTCGCGTCAGCCTGTTCCTGGTCTGGATATGCAAACTGCCGATCGTGCTGCTGCTCGGCATCGACGATCTGCGGCGGGGGGTGACCTGGTTACTTAACCGTTTCAGCCCGGTGAAGGAGCGCGACGTCAGTCGCTCCCGTTTCCTGGCGAAAGCCGCGCTGATCGCCGGTGGCGTTCCGCTGGCAACCCTGACCTACGGCGTGGTGCGTAACGCTTATCGCTACCGCCGTTTCGCCGCTGACGTGCCGGTCAAAGACCTGCCCGCCGGGCTCGAAGGCTTGAGGATCGTTCAGATCAGCGATATGCACTCCGGTAGCTGGACGCGCTCCGAGCCGCTCAAAGAAGCCGTCAGGATGATCAACGCCGAGAACGCCGACCTCGTCTGTTTCACCGGAGACCTGGTTAACAACGAAGCCACGGAGATGCTGCCGTACGTCGATATATTCAAGGAGGTGCGCGGTAAACACGGAGTTTTCAGCGTGCTCGGTAACCACGATTACGGCGACTACCACGACTGGCCCGACCAGGCGGCGAAGGAAGCCAACATGGAGCTGTTATACCAGACCCACGCCGACCTCGGCTGGCAGCTGCTGCGTGACGAAAACCGCATCCTCGACATCAACGGCCATAAACTCGGCGTGCTGGGCGTGGAGAACTGGGGCGCCGCCTTCCGTTTTCCCAAGAAAGGCGACCTGGTGAAGGCCACCGCCGGTACCGACGAATGCGACTGCAAGATATTACTTAGCCACGACCCCACGCACTGGGATGAGAAGGTGCGCCCCGGCTACCCCGACATCGACCTGACGCTGAGCGGGCACACCCACGGCTTCCAGTTCGGCATCGAGATTCCCGGCTTCCGCTGGAGCCCGGCCCAGTACATTTACAAGCAGTGGGCGGGGCTGTACCGTGAGGGCTCCCAGTCGCTCTACGTCAACCGCGGCCTCGGTTTCCTTGGTTACCCCGGGCGGGTGGGAATCTTGCCGGAGGTGACGGTGTTGACCCTTCGAGTGATGTAGTAATGTGGTTTTGTAGTAATGTGGTAATGTAGTGCCGTCGTTGGAGGCGTGAGTTTTAGTAATGTAGTTTTGTAGTAATGTGGTAATGTAGTGCCGTCATTATAGGTGTGACAGGTGTGATATTTTCGCCTATCCCGCCTATCCCGCCTATCCCGCCTATCCCGCCTATCCCGTGCGGTAGTACTACATTACTACAAAACTACATTACTACAAAATACTACCCAAATGCCCCACATGATGCCGCCCGTGCCATGCGTAATGCGCCGCCAGCGTATCGAGCCGGTACGTCCAGTCGCTGCCGGGGTGAAAAGCGGTGCGTTCCCACTGCGCGTCGGAGCAGGTGGCGAGCAGGGTAGCCCAGCGCAGGTGCAGGCCCTTCAGAATCTCCAGGCTGGCGTCGACGGGGGTGGCGGTGACGTCGGCCAGTTCGGCCCAGGCAACCTCGTCGTAAGGGCTGAGGGTGGGGTGGTCTTCGGTCAGCGTCCGCTTGTGACGGACAACGGCGTTGAGGTGGCTGTCGACGAGATGGTGGATGACCTGACGGGCCGTCCAGCCGCCTGCGCGGTAAGGCGTATCGAGCTTATTCGCGGCTTTGAGCTGACGGGTCACCTCGGCGACACGGGCGGGTAACTCGCCGATTTGTTTGACGTATAACGTACGGTTAGCCGCGGCGGTAGCGTGATCGGGCAGCGTGAACTGGCCGATGGGGTAACGGAGGTCGGTCATAGCGGGTGATTGGTGGTGAACGGCAAGGTACGCTGATTTCCCGCTTTTTACTTCCCGCTTCCTACTTGAATCCGGGCGGGGTCGCGGGTGCGGCGGAAGGATCGGGGGCGTAGTTGGCGAAACGCTTGCCGTGGGAACAAAAAGCGTTCGTTTTCAGCGCTAATTCAAAGCTCGTTCAAACAAGGGGGTGCGTGCGGACAAAACAGTGGGCCACTCGTTATTCCGGTACACGCCAAAACAAGCACGCCATGCGAACCGACGCCCTTCTCTCCTTGCTCGACGCC
>ENA-ORXT01003441-ORXT01003441.1-marine-metagenome-genome-assembly--contig:-NODE-3441-length-17450-cov-5.640477_pt1 | contig 17450 bp, 15 predicted proteins | sample MGYA00237868_ERZ511482 | MGnify/ENA metagenome assembly ERZ511482 | reverse complement strand
CGCGTAGGACCGGACGCTATCGCGTGGCGGCTGATAAGATTATCCTGCGTTTCGTCTAAAGGAAGTGCCATTGGGCTATCGCCCTGCGGCTGATGATTGCTTCGCAAAATCAGACTAAGACAATAGGCCCTCTGGGGCGTGAAAATCGAAGTCGCAGCTTGTTGTTGGCGGCGGCTCAAATTAAACTGGGTTGTTCAGAAAACACTTCAACAGGAACACATCGATGGCTGAACAATATATGCTTGGATACGCATTGGTCGGTGCTTTGGTGTTTTTGGGTTTCTTGGTTGTCTGTGTCCCACGTCCTCGTCGTCGCGCGTTTAAGGATGATGCGGCAGAGGAACAGTACTACAAGGAATTGAAAAAGAAGCGCAACCAGAGCAAGAAAAAGGGTAAGAAGAAACGTAAGAAGAAAAAGTCGTAGTAGTAAGGCCGAATCAAGCCGATAGGCCAACGGTAGTTACAGAGCCCCGGATGGGGCGGCAGCGATTAGCCCATGGCGTAAGCCATGGGAATAGTCAGTTAATTTACAAAGCCCCGGCAGGGGCGATAACGAAATAGAAGCGGGGAAAGCCCGCCATTACGCGCTTTCGCCCTTGCCGGGGCTTTTGGTTTTTCTCAAAGGTTCCCACGGCTCACGCCGTGGGCAAATCGCTGCCACCACTACCGTGGCTAAAAAATCTACTACGACCGGCGGCGACGGAGGAAGAGTCCGCTGAGCCCGCTAAGTGTGATTATCAATGCTGATGGTTCTGGAACTGCGGATGACAGAAGGACGTCGTCGATCGCAAAATAGGCCGGCGTGTTGAGCCCAAAAGTGCCCACGTCTGAACCGTCAAAAGAAAACGTCAGTTGGTTGGATTGAAGCGCCGTGACATCAATCGTGCGCCAATCATCCGATAAAAAGTCCGCGCCGTTTCGGTAGTCGGCCAAAGACACGACGATCTGATCGAGGGGGGCGGCGGAGTTGGAGCCGCTAATGATTAGGTCAAGGTATCCGTCTGAGTCAGCCAACGGCCCGCTGACGAATGGCGTCGGGTTTCCGTCATCGCCTTGCGTTGCAATTGCCGTGTATGTCGTATTGGCGATGTCAACCGATTCGATCAACAGAGATGCCGTTACGCTCGAACCCGCGCCGCTGTTGACCAAATAGTTGCTCGAACTTCTAGCACCGGATCCGGGAAAGGCTGCATACTGATTGGTAAATCCAGGGGTGGTGGTGTCGACGGTGTTGGAGATCGCAAACCCAGAGTAAAACCCGCCGAAGCTTGTGTCGAACGTGTTGGAAAAATCAACCGTCTGACCGTTTTGCTGAACGTTAATTCGTTGAAGATATTGGTCGCCAGAGCCACCGGGAGAAGGCCCGAACGAATCGACCGTGTACAGGCTCCGTTCGGGGCCTGTAGCCGCCGGATCCCCTTGGTAGAAACCTGCCGTTGGAACGACTAACGATTCAAAATCGAATAGTGTTTGAGCAGAGGAAACAGTTGTGATGCAAAGGAACAACAATGCCGAGAGTAGATTGAGCTTGATAATATGAGTCATAAGTTTTCATCGAAGAAAGGTTTAAGAACGTTAAATTGAAAGTGTTTAGTAGTTTATTAATTAGCCGTTTGGGCGCTAGCCCCGGTTCCGTCGAGCGAAAAAACCGTGGCTAGCGCCGAAACAGCTAATCCTAAAATTCGCCCAGTATTTCACCGCTGGCGCGTGAGCAGATTCCGCCCAGCGTGTACATCTCCATAGATTCGCTAAGGAACTGCACGTGGCCGTCGGCGAACACGCCGTTGGCACCGCCAGGATGGTTGCTGCGTATGTCGTTTTCGAATTCGGGCGCTGCGTTTATTTGAAAGGCCTGGTCAAAAACGTTGCGGCCGTTGATCCATTGTCCATCGCTGAATTGAGAGTCTTCGGAAACGATCAGTGTGTTGGATGTTCCGTCGCTGATTTCACTGATTGATATCGGATCGTCGAAGATCATGCATCCCTTGGCCGGATCGTTGGCGCTGTTGATACGCTCGCCATAGATTCCACCATAGTCAATGATTCCCAACGCATCTTCTTGTCGTGCAACGCGTGTGGCCGAGGGGCATTGGTAGATGCTGATGAGCTGCGAGCCTGCGGCTTGGTTGGCAGGATGGTCGTACGCGCGAGTTAAGTCCAACTGTTGATACAGATTTTTTTGTTCCAGTTGTGGCAGGATGAAGACTGACCACGCCAGATTTAGTTTCGATGTGTCGTTACTGCCAAACGGTCTCCAACCGGTCACTCCTGCAGGGAACTGCATGAAGGAACTGTGATAGTTTTGCAGCGCTAAACCCACCTGGCGAAGATTGTTCCGGCAGACGATGGATCTGGCTGATTCCCGAACACTTTGAATCGCCGGCAGCAGCATGCCGATTAGAATTCCGATGATCGCAATGACGACCAGCAATTCAACAAGCGTGAAGGCGCCTCGGTTGAGACTTCGCGCGCAGAGGGGGCGCACGATCCTCTTGGGATTTTCCACCATAATAAAAAAGTCGTTCCTCGAACCGCTCGTCCCGCGCAGAGCGTTATGTCGAAAACGAACAGGCAGGTATTCTGACTCCTTCTTAAGACGCGATTTGAATTGCGTCAGCAACATTCGGCCTTCTCGCAGGCGGCGTGAACCGTCCACAATGGCTTGTAGAGAAATGTTGCAATCGAAGATTACAGCGGCGGGGCCGTGTCGGAATCTAACCGAGCTTCCCTTTTAATCCGATCGCCAAGCGGCGGATGGATCACCTGTTCATTGGAAGACGGTAGCATAACGGCGAATTTTTCTGTGAATAGGCGGCCATCCCCGATATGCGTTAAAAATCAGCCAGAAATACCGCGTGCGCCAAGCTGGCCGCCTGGTCCAACCTGCAGAACGTTTCTTGTCATGTTATCAGCCAATTCGTCGGGTAATAGAAAAAGGCGGTTTGGTGGAATTCGATTGTCGATATTTAGCCGTCGGCCTGTATTAGAGGTGCCGATCGTCGGATCATTAATTGGCAAAAGATCGCCTTTATCAGCCGCTATCACTATGGAAAATTTTTCGCTCTTCTGCCATAATCTCGCACCTTAAAGAGACCACAAATCACGCTCATTGGCGCGCCATCACTATCCTGCGATCAGGAATAGAGTTCTAAGTCTGCTGGCGAGACCAAATGATACTAGGGAGATAGAATGCAATACAAAATTCTAAACAGCGGCGGCTTAGGCGTCGCCGGTCGGCAGAATGAGCTGATCGAATTGGCACTTACCCATAAGTTCGATGGTGTCGAGATCGACATGAATGACTTGGTAGGTCGTCACGACACGTTGGGCAAAGAGTTCGCGTGCCAGTTCCTACAGTCGGCCCGGATCGATCTGGGTACCTTTGACATGCCGATAGATTTTGGCGCCCTTGATGATGATTTCGCCAAGCAGAGCGAAAAGCTGGACACGATCATCGATCTGGCGAAAACGTTGGGCACGCATCAGTGTGTTATCCGTATCGCACCACAAGCCAAAGAATTCGCGTTCCAAGAAAATTTTGAAAAGCACTCTGCTCGAATTGCTGGGATTGCTGACAAACTGCAAGAAGCGGAAATCCGTATCGGTTTGTTTTTGCAAGCTTCCAAAGTTGGCAAAGTTGTAGGCGATTTCAAGTTCATCCAAACCGCCGAAGAGCTTTTGACTTTGGTGAAGTCTGTCGGGCACGCCAATGTTGGTGTTTGTCTTGATACGTTTGAGTGGCAGGCCGGAGACGGAGCATTGGATCAGCTGACTGATCTAGACGTGAATGCGACGCTTACGGAAGTCCGCTTTGCCGATCTGTCGCCTGAAGCAGACAAGAAAGAAATTAAGAAGGGCGATTGTCTCTTGCCAGGTGATGGTGAAAACTCAATCTCTGTTCGTTTGGCTGCGATGCTAGTTGAGAAAGACTATCAGGGGGCTATTTCAGTTGCCACTGACGGCAATACCTACTCCGACTTCAATCGCCACAAAGTGGTTGCCAAGTTGAGCTTCCGTTTGGCGCAGTTGGTTGCTGGTGAAGATCCATCGATTGATCCCAACGCTGCCCCAGCTGAAGATGAAGAGGGCGCCGAGGGTGCAGAAGGAGATGCGGCTGGTGAAGGTGAAGAGGGTGCAGCAAAGGAAGCAACTGTCGCCCAGAGCGAAGCCCAAGCTGACCCTGCCGACGAAAAAGAAAAAGCCGCAACCACCTAACGGTTGTCGCTTCGGAATCGCAGACCGGAAATTTAGTTTTTAATGGGGTAGGCTTTCAAGTTTCGCTTGGGCCTGCCCTATTTTTTTTAACGCAATCCAATCTTTCATTCAGACGATACGAGTCTACCATGTCTACCGAATTGAATAAGTATAGCAAACGTATTACTCAGCCACCTGTTCAAGGCGCTTCGCAAGCAATGCTTTACGGCACCGGCATGACCGAAGACGATATGAACAAAGCTCAGGTTGGCATCGGCAGCGTTTGGTACGAAGGCAATACTTGTAATATGCACCTCAACACATTGGCCGCCGAGGTGAAAAAAGGCGTTGTCGAAGCTGGTTTGGTGGGGATGCGATTCAATACCATTGGCGTTAGCGACGGTATTTCGATGGGCACCGATGGGATGAGTTTTTCGCTGCAGTCGCGCGATGTGATCGCGGATTCGATTGAAACGATTATGGGTGGTCAATGGTACGACGCATGTATCGCCCTGCCCGGCTGTGACAAAAATATGCCAGGTTGCTTGATCGCGATGGGCCGATTGAATCGTCCCAGTCTAATGGTTTATGGCGGTACGATTCGCGCTGGCAAGTTGAACGGTTGCAAACTGGATTTGGTGTCAGCGTTTCAGTCTTACGGCGAATACGTCGCGGGAAAAATCGACGATAAAGAGCGTCGTGAGATTGTCAAAAACTCCTGCCCGGGTGCGGGCGCCTGCGGCGGAATGTACACCGCCAATACGATGGCAAGTGCGATTGAAGCACTCGGCATGGCGCTACCGTTTAGTGCTTCAATTCCGGCCGAAGATCCGGCAAAGATCGACGAGTGCCATCGCGCCGGCGCGGTAATGTTGAACTTAATGGAGAAGGATATCAAGCCGCGCGACATCATGACACGCGACGCGTTTGAGAATGCGATGGTCGTCGTGATGGCATTGGGCGGATCAACCAACGCAGTTCTGCACTTGATTGCCATGGCACGTAGTGTCGATGTGAATTTGACGCTGGATGATTGGCAGTCAGTCAGCGACAGAATTCCACTGCTCGCCGATATGAAACCAAGTGGAAAATATGTACAGGAAGATTTGCACGCGATCGGTGGCACGCCGGGCGTGATGAAGCTGTTACTGGCCGAGGGATTACTCAACGGCGATTGTTTGACCGTGACAGGAAAGACGCTGGCAGAGAACTTAGCTGAATTGCCAGCGCTGGAGGCGGGCCAGGATATTATTCGGTCGCTGGATAATCCCATCAAGAAATCCGGCCACTTGCAGGTGCTGTACGGCAATCTTGCTCCCGAGGGTGCTGTGGCGAAGATCACCGGCAAAGAAGGGCTGGAGTTTGTTGGAACGGCGAACGTGTTCGATTCCGAAGAGGCGATGGTTCAGGCGCTCGCGGACAAGAAAATCAACAAAGGCGACGTAGTGGTGATTCGCTATGAGGGACCCAAAGGTGGTCCGGGTATGCCGGAAATGTTGACGCCGACGTCCGCGATCATGGGCGCTGGGCTGGGAAATGATGTGGCGCTGTTGACCGACGGGAGATTCTCCGGTGGTTCGCATGGTTTTATTGTCGGGCACATCACGCCAGAGGCTCAGGAAGGCGGGCCGTTGGCATTGGTGCAAAACGGTGACAAGATCACTGTCAATGCGGACACAAATCGTCTGGACGTTGAGTTGTCCGAAGACGAATTGAAATCGCGGCGTGAGAAATGGACCGCACCCGATTACAAAGTCAAACGCGGTACCCTGTATAAGTACATTAAGAACGTAAAGTCAGCTTCTGAGGGTTGCGTGACGGACGAATAGGGCTGTAGGCAAGGAAGAAGACAGCAAAGCCCTATTTTAGCGGTGAGGCGCCAGCCTCCAGATCCGTGAAAAACCGTCACGGCTCGCGCCGTGACGCTACCATCGATCATGATGTTGGTTCTGCGAAACGGCAGTGCTCACTAACGTGTCTTCAAAAAACAACGTTTGCGCTGTTTTCGCCGGCGTTTTTGCCATTCAGTGGCTTGGCACCTGTTTTGCAACGTTCTAAAGCACACGTTTTCTGCTACGCACAACTCTCAGGGGCCCATGATGACCGACGCCAAAAATCACTACGAAGTTTTGGAACTCTGCCCCAATGCAAGCATCGCGTCAATCGAACGCATGTTTCGCTTCCTTGCGACCAAGATGCATCCAGATGCCGGTGGCGACAAAGAAGAATTTAGCCGATTGGTGAAGGCATTCGAGGTCATCCGTGACCCTAGTACCCGCACCGCTTACGATGCCGAATTGGCCAATCAAAATCAGCAGAACGATCACCTCGTAGAACATGCCGCGCAGGCAGGAAATGATGTCGTCGACCGTCATCAAATACTATGCCTATTTTATGCTCGCCGCCGCCAAACGGGAAATCAGCCTGCCTTGGGAACGATGACCGTTGGAAAGATGATGGATGTCTCGGAAGAAGTCCTTGATTTTCACCTTTGGTATTTTCGCGAAAAGGGCTGGATCAAACGTGAGGAGGACGGTGGTTATGCGATCACGGCCGAAGGCGTTGATAAGGTAGAAGCCAGTGAAATTCAACTGGCCACTCAATTAAGAATTGAAGCACAGCCACAACCAAGTTTCGAAAATGCGGTAACGCACGCGATGCCTGCTACTGTGTAAGCAACTGACGAGAACAACTTACGTTAACAATAAAAGGCGTGGTGGGGCTTCGAGCACCGCCACGCTTTTTTCGTTTGCTTAGTTAGCAAGCTGAGTTCTCGGTCGATGAAAGCTGGCAGCTGCGACATTATGGTCGCGTTTCTCTGTTTCGCAGTGTGAAACTGTGCGGTTATTTCAACCCGACCCCGCTCAGGCAACTTCTTTTTGTTATCAAATCTTCCATCAAAATTGGCAGTGACAATATTGTTAAAAACGTGTCAAATCGGCTCGAAAGTTGTGATACCCAATGTAAAAATTGACGCGTTAAGCTAAATTAATTGTTGCAAACTAAAGTTTTACTGCGGCATCAGCCAGGCCCTGCAGACTTGCCGGTCCTCAAGCTCACAAAGGAAGCCTTTCAAACGTAAAGATGAACAGACTTGCCAAGTTCTACGCCAGCTCCATCGGGAAAAAATTCATTGCGGCGATTACCGGCCTGATCCTTTTTGGTTTCGTCGCCGGTCACGTTGCGGGAAATCTTAAAGTCTTCACCGGCGTTGATAGTATCACTGAGAACGGTGAAACCTATGCGGTGCCGCACGTCGATCAGTACGGTGCTTTCTTGAAAAAGGCCGGCGAGCCATTCTTGCCGTATATGGCGGGTCTTTGGATGGCGCGATTGGTGCTGCTGGGAAGCGTGATTTTACACATGGTTGTTGTGATTCAGTTGAGCCTCAAGAGCGCAGAAGCTCGGCCGGTCGACTATGTGAAAAGTAAAAAGAGAGCGGCCAGCTGGTCGGCCCGATACATGATGTTCTCTGGTTCGGTCGTGCTGGCGTTTATCATTTTCCACATCTTGCATTTCACCACCGGTACCATCCAGATTGGAAGATTTGAGCACGGTGATGTCTACGAAAACCTGCGGAGTTCGTTTGCGCACTGGTATGTTTCCCTTGGTTATGTCGTGGTGATGGGGATGTTGGCCTTTCACATGTACCACGGACTTTGGAGTTTGTTTCAAACGCTTGGGTTAGACAGCCCCGATCGAAACAAGGCGATTCGAATATTTGCGATGGTTGCTTCGATCGGAATCTCCATCGGATTCGCCATGGTTCCATTGGCGTTTCTGTTTGGCGTCTTGCCTGCAATTCCCGACTATCCACATCACTTGCTCGGAGGCCATTAATCGCTGCTGCGATTTATCGGTTGCAAGAGTGCGGTTAAGAGTATTGAAGCTGTGCGGGCAAATAAACACACGTTTCTTGCAACGACAAACTTAAAATTTGAAAATTCCTAAAGACTGTTAATCAAAAAGATAGCTCTTTCCCTCAAGACGGTTTCGATCTGCCATGTTCACACTCGATGCAAAACTACCCAGCGGTCCAATCCAAGACGCTTGGACAAACCACAAGAATAATCTTCGACTGGTCGGGCCTAATAATCGTCCAAACTATAAGGTCTTGGTCGTTGGCACCGGTTTAGCTGGCGCATCGGCGGCAGCTTCGATGGCGGCGATGGGTTATCAGGTAGAGAGTTTCTGTTTTCAAGATTCTCCGCGTCGCGCACACAGCATCGCGGCCCAGGGCGGAATCAATGCGTCTAAGAACTATCGCAACGACGGCGATTCCACTTGGCGGTTGTTCACCGATACCCAAAAGGGTGGTGACTTTCGTGCGCGTGAAAGCAACGTCTATCGCTTGGCCGAACTCAGCACCGCGATTATCGATCAGTGCGTTTCTCAGGGTGTGCCGTTTGCGCGTGAATACGGTGGTAAATTGGCCAACCGTTCATTTGGTGGTGTATTGGTCGAGCGCACATTTTATTGCCGAGGTGAAACGGGGCAACAATTGCTGCTGGGGGCTTACTCGGCCCTGCAGGAACAGGTCAGCCAAAAACGCATCAAGATGCACACGCGTACCGAGGTGATGGATTTCATTGTCGTCGACGGGAAGATGAGAGGTCTGATTACCCGGAACATGATCACCGGCGAACTACAACGTCATTCAGCGGATGCGGTTGTGCTGGCGACTGGCGGATATGGAAACGTATTTTATCTTTCGACCAACGCGAAAGGCTCCAACGTCAGTGCGTTGATGCGAGCCTACAAACGTGGTGCCGGTTTTGCGAATCCATGCTTCACTCAGATCCATCCAACGTCGATTCCGCAATCGGGAGACTATCAATCGAAACTGACGTTGATGAGCGAATCTCTGAGGAACGACGGTCGCATTTGGGTGCCGCGGAATAAAGACGAGACACGTGCTCCGGAGGATATTCCTGAGGCCGATCGCTATTACTACTTAGAAGAACGATATCCCCGTTTTGGCAATCTTGTCCCACGTGACGTGGCCGCGCGAAACGCCAAGGAAGTATGCGACGAAGGTTTGGGCGTTGGACCAACGGGATATGGCGTGTACTTGGATTTCGCGCGAGCGATTGAGCAAAAAGGTGCCGACGCTGTGAAGGCGAAGTACGCCAACTTGTTTGAGATGTACCACCGGATCACTGACGATGACCCTGTGAAAACGCCAATGCGAATTTATCCCGCGGTTCACTATACGATGGGCGGTCTTTGGGTCGACTATAACTTGATGACAACGATTCCCGGACTGTACGCCGCCGGAGAAGCTAACTTTGCTGATCACGGTGCCAACCGCTTGGGGGCAAGTTCGCTGATGCAGTGTCTGGCTGATGGTTACTTTGTTGTGCCAGTGACGATTGGCGATTACCTTTCTCGCAATGATCCAGGTGAAGTCACAACCACGCACGATGAATTCGAGAAGGTAGAAACCAAAGTTCGTGAAGATCTGAATCGTTTGGTTTCAATCAACGGTCAACGGTCCAGCCAGTCTTTCCATCAGGAGTTAGGAAAGATCATGTGGGAACATTGCGGCATCGCTCGTTCCAAGGAATCTTTGGAGGAGGGCCTTCGAAAAATTCCTAAACTGCGAGACGAGTTTTGGAAGAATCTGCGGGTTACCGGTGAAACAGATCATTTGAATCAGTCATTAGAACATGCGGGGCGCGTGGCCGACTTTATGGACTTTGGCGAACTGATGTGCAAAGACGCTCTGGTCCGGGACGAATCCTGTGGATGTCATCTGCGCGAAGAATATCAAACAGAAGAGAACGAAGCAAAACGCAACGATGAAGACTTCGCATTTGTGTCGGTGTTTGAGCACAAGGGTGAGGGCGTTTCGCCAGAACTGACCAAAGAGCCACTTGAATTTGAAGCCTTTCCGCTGGCGACGAGGAACTATAAATCATGAAAATTAAGATCCATATCTGGCGACAAGAATCGCCCAAAGCCAAAGGGGCCATGGAGTCCCATGAGCTGGACGGCGTCACTGAAGACATGTCTTTTTTAGAGATGTTGGACACATTAAACGAACAATTGATTGCTGAAGGGAAAGAACCTGTCGCCTTTGATCACGACTGCCGAGAAGGCGTCTGTGGTAGCTGTTCTATGGTCATCGATGGACAGGCTCATGGGCCCAAAGGCGAAACAACCACTTGCCAATTGTACATGCGAAGCTTCGAAGACGGTGCCGATATTTATGTGGAACCATTTCGCGCGGCGGCATTTCCCGTCATTCGTGATCTGGTCGTTGATCGGTCAGCGTTTGATCGCATTATCGAAGCAGGCGGTTACATCAGCAACCATTCCGGTCCCAAGCCCGAACCTAATTCGATTCCGATCGAACCTCAAGTTCAAGAAACGGCATTGGATGCGGCCAGCTGTATCGGCTGCGGAGCCTGCGTCGCGGCTTGTCCTAACAGCAGCGCCATGTTGTTTACCTCTGCGAAGGTCTCGCATCTGGGGCTGATGCCACAGGGGCAAACCGAGCGTTATGATCGTGTCGAAGCGATGGTCAATCAGATGGAAGAGGAAGGGTTCGGTTCGTGTCGCAACTACGCCGAATGTGAGGCTCAATGCCCTAAGGGGATCAGCATCGCGTTCATTGGTCGCATGAACAGTGACTACTTGAAAAGCCAATTGGTGAAAGCCGACGATCCACGCGGAAAGATGCACGCTCAGTGAATTTGGCTCTTTTTAACAGAGGGCCATTGTAAAAGATCCTTCACAGCAGGTTGAAAACCTTCCCCACGTGGGGCAGATTTTCAACCTGCCGTGCGAACGGATTTAATCCAACTTACAAAAAAAAGCCGCTTGCGAATTCGCAAGCGGCTTTAACTTTTGAGACTACAGTTTGCTCTGCGACCCAATGCAGAGCGTTACTAATCTAGTAAGTAAAGATCGTTGGAGGGATGTTCGCGATCTCACGAAACTCATCGGCCAACTCGCCGGCGTTGTTGGCGTGGTAGTGATTGCCACCACCCGCTTCAGCCACGTCGATCATAGGTTGTTGTTTAGCACCTTCGCCAAATGTGACCGTGTGAATGACGGATTCAGGATGCTTCTGTTTAAAATCTATAGTGACGGTCTTAGGGTCCAGTCCGCTTTTGCTATCACCATCGGTCATGACGACGATCATCTTTTCGGCAAACTTTCGCGAGTTAGCAGGTTCGCCACTGCCGTCGTAATCGACCACTTCTCGCAGACCGGCGTAAAGACCGTCGCCAATTGCAGTTCCTTTAAGCGGTACGATACCCGCAACGATTTGTCTTAGCAGATGGTAATCGTCCGTAAGAATAGATTCTGCATTCGCACTTGAGTTGAAGACGACCAAAGCCACTTGTTCCTGTTGGTCAGTTTTTTCAAGGACATCGAAGAATCCGTTCATTGCGTCAACCAATGCACCCCAACGGCTGTGGGCTGGAGCAACGTTGACCATGCCGTTTTTGTATCGGTTATACCACTGTCTTCCACGCCCCAGTTCGGTACCTCCAGCTGGCGTGTTAACATCCAGATCAAGTGGGTGCCTCGTACCTCTCAAATTTGATTGCAATGAAGTTGCGTACTCTACCGATTCACGAACGGCGTCGGCCAAAATGTGGTTATTGGCTTCAAGAATATCAGCCAGCTGATCCATTTCGTTGAGGACGTTGTTGGTGAAATACTGCTTGTAAACGCGAATGGGATCGTCTTTACCATCAGGCCTCACTTGTCTCGCCATGTCGTATTCTTCCTGTGAAATTTGATTGTTGGCGAGACGGTTATTTAGTACGGCATCCAAAATTGGATTGTTCGTGTACTCCAGCATAGAACCCGATCTATCCAAAATTATCGCGATGTCGCGATCTTTCTGGTGCGTAATCGAGCTACGTGTTGGGTTGAAGTTCCTGTTGGCATTCTGAAAACGGAAAGCCAGGGGAGTATCAACTTCGGCGAACACGCGAACGCTGTTGACGATGACCCCGTTGTCATCAGCGTCGGCCAAAGCCTTAGAATGCTGGACAAATTCATACTTGCCATTGGTTAAAATCGCCTGGCCAAATTGCATGTGGGCATCGTCTTGTGGGATGACAATCTGAGTCCCGGCGACGGGGTTTAATTTTGCGTATCGATCCATTTCAATGATCGCAAGGTCGGTGTCTTGATGGTAACTCAGTGCACGCCCACCCGCATGGGATGAGGCATCACTGGCAATCTTTAGCTGTGTTGTTGTTAGCTGCATGTAGGCCAGGTTGATGGCGAACGCAGAAAAAATTAACAGCATTGGCAAGATAAACGCAAACAGAGGGGCTATGACGCCTTCTCGTTTCTCGCGGTTTGAACGGTAAATCATTTGTGTCTCCAAAGGTAGGGTCTCAAGTCTCAAAGTAAATATTACAGGTGAAGGTGGGGAGCACTTTCTAGTTACGCGATGTCCAAAGGGTTATCTGAGAATCAAAAGTTATGTCACTAAAGTGGGATGGCAAGATTGGATTGTTGTCGTCATAGGGAATCGATACCGCAACGGTGACTCGCTGCGAACCATCAAAGTCAGTGACTGCCCCGTTGCGATCGGTGAAGGTGACTTCCGTTGTCGCACCATCGATTGCCAAGCGGCCGAGAACGCTGTCGACGATCTCTTTCGCACTTTCATCCGTCGCTCCGGTGACCATGGAAGCGCGGGCCGCTTCATAGCAGGCGTTACTGCCAAGGCTACGAATGAGGCTGATGCGAGAAAACTCCATACACCCCAATACCAGTAGAAGGAAAACGGGAAGGACAGCCGCAAGCTCCACTGTGGATGCTCCGCGACGGTTATTCTTTGTTCGTGATTGGTTTTTTTTGTAATTGAACATCTGCAACTCAGTGGTGGCGGGGTTAGAAAGTCTGGCTTTTGATTGCTTACTATCTTTGCGTTTCGGAGGCGAAAACAACTGATGCTGACAAAGTCCGATCTGCCATTTTGCCAAATACGAAAGTTGAATTTCCGTTGGTTGGGCAGGAAACGGTAACGCGAATGGGTTCGAGAACTTCAATCGTATCAAAGGTCCTGCCATCCAGGTCAATCTTGATTTCAGGTGCGGACGTCACGCCTCGGGCTTCTAATATTTCAGTGACATAGTCGGTAATATCGCTTTCGGCGAATGGCGGTTCCTCTTCACCCCGGACACGTCCATTCTCGCGTGCTGCGAATCGAGCGCCTTCGTACGCGGCAATCGTGACCGACTCTTGCACATAGTACCCAGAACAGATTTCGAGGGTAGCGAACATGATCGTAATGATGATAGGTATCACCAAAGCAGCTTCCACAACGACACTGCCATCGCGGTTATTGCGATTGAGAGAAAATGGTTTTTTCTTTTTTCGATTTGGATTCATGGAGATAACAATTGCGGTAAACGTGCGGATTTCTGGTGTGAGGCCATCCCGAAAGCGGTTGGTTATCTGAAACCTATGTCAATATTCCCGGCAATGTCGGCAGGAAAACGCTCTACCGGACAACTTGTTTCTACGCAGATATGAATATCCGCGTAATCACTTCAACCCAACTGAAAATCGGGGATATCCCCTCGCCTCAACTTAGAAATCAGTTGAAATGACCCTGGGTTTGGTTTCATTTTGTGTTCAAAAGGAAAAACAGCAGCAAAAGTCGATCGACTCTTGCTGCTGTTTTATTCGGATGTCCAGACGCCCTATACCGCTCACCTCTATTTCTACGAGTCGGCGTGGCTAGAACGCTAACCGGTGAACGCTAACCGGTGAACGCTAACCGGTGAACAATAGTGCAAAATTCGGCAGACCGCCTAAGAGAGGATCCGAAAAATGTAGATAGATCAGCAGCATCGCTTGAAATGCGACAATCGCTCTGGTGACCATCCAAGCATAAGAATATCTTTTACAATGAAAAAACAAAATCGACGAAATCACTACCACGGTGCCCGTTGCCTTACCCATAATAAAATACGAAAAGCCGTTGGGGTCCAGTTTAATGAGGAGTACGCAGATAGGGTTCTTTTCCATGAACAAGATGTTTTCTTCGATTGTCACCAGATAAGTGTCGTAGGCAGAAACGATCGCGATGAAAAAGCACCCCATCACCGTTATCAAGAACCCGTCTGTTCTGAAGTTTCGCGCGACGTGAATAGTCTGGTTTCGAGACAGTGTTTTCTTTCCTAAATCGAGTGCTACCGAATCCATGATTTAAACTCCGCAATGTTATTGAAAGTGCACTTTGAGAACGATCCACAAATTTTGGCCAACATTCCTCTAGAGCAGGGACTGTGCCAATTTACTTGAGAGTTTTAAGGGAGCTCAGATCATCCAACTGGTCCAATAGAGGAGTAACATTTAAGAAGAAAACTTTAATCTGTTGATAATACAGCGGAGTGAACACTTCGTACGCAGATTCCAGAAGGGGTGGCCTCACAGGGCTAAGGGCTTTCTGTTTACCGAAGTACTTTGTCACAGGAGAGAATTTGGCGATCCGTACAAACGAAGCCAAAAATGCTATCATTACTTGGTCGAGTTTCTGCCTGAATCGTTGGCATGTCACAAGAATTACCCCGTTTTTAGACTTTAGCAGTGGTTGATACACGCCAATGAATGAGCCCGCCACCGATTTACGTATCTCAGAATCGACCGAACTGCGCTGGCAATGTGATCCGGCAATGTTTGACTTTGAAACGACTTCAGACATTGATCCCTCCGCCGGAGTGCTGGGCCAACCAACAGCCCAAGACGCTTTAGAGTTCGGTATTCGATGCATGTCGCCGGGCCAGAACATCTTTGTCAGGGGGCCGCGTGGCACGGGTCGTATCAGAATGGTTAGGCATCTTTTAGAGACGCTAAGACCCCACACAGATAAGCTCAAAGATCGCTGCTATGTTCACAATTTTGATCGTCCTGACCGGCCAAGGCTGATTACTTTGATGGCTGGTCAGGCGCCAAAATTTCGCACCGCAATGCAAGCATTGGGTGAGTACGTTAATGAAGGTCTTTCAGAGGCGCTTGATGGGGAACCGTATCTTTCGCAGCGTCAGACGATTCAAGAACGCGTGCAAAATGAGATGCGGGCGCTGAGCAAACCATTGGAGAAAACTTTGGCTGAATCGGGTATGACGTTGGTAACACCCAATCAGGGTACGATGCTTCAAGCGGCGATCTTTCCAGTTTTCGAAGGCGAACCGGTACCGCATGAGCAATTTCGATTGTTATTGACACAAGAGAAAATCACTCAGGAAAAGTTCGATGCCTACGAAGATCAACTGCCGAAGTTTCAAAAGCAATTGCAAGAAGTGACTCGTAAAATCGGTGAGATATTTCGTGACGCAGGACGCGAAATGAAGACGCTAATTCAAAACGGCGCGCGAAAACTGTTGGCCAACCACATTGACGATATCAACAATGCCTTTGCCTACCCTGAAGTAAAGAATCACATCGAACAAATTGTCGAAGATTTGACCGAAAATCGACTCCAGTCAGACGATGAGAGGCCGCCTGATTTTAAGGAGTTGTATGGTGTCAACATCGTTTTGACCCATACCGACAAAGTCAATCGCCCCAAGATTGAGGAATCGACACCCAATCTGATCAATTTGTTGGGAACCGTTGAACCAGAATGGAAAGCCGATGGAAGGCCAACTTCAGATTTTCGCGGTGTCCGGGCTGGAGCGCTACTGCGGGCGGACGAAGGATATCTGATTTTGGATGCCAATGATCTCATTTCTCAACCCGGTGCCTACCGCGCGATGATGCGGACATTGCGAACGGGATTATTGGAGATCGTGCCGCCGGAAGTGGGTTGGATGCGGCAGCAGATCGTAACGCAACCCGAACCGATCAAAGTTAATGTGCGTATTATACTTATCGGAGACGCGAGTACATTTTATCAGCTGGACTATGCGGATCCAGATTTTCGCGAGCTGTTTAAGGTTCTCGCTGATTTTGATACAGAAATTACCCGCGACAAAAACGGAATCAATCAATATGCCAGTGTACTGGCCCAACTTTGCGTGGATGAGTCGTTGTGTAACTTCCACCGTTCGGCCGTTGGGGCTTTGGCCGAACACGGTGCTCGTATCGTCGCGCGTCCGAACAAATTGACTTCTAAATTTGGACGTATTGCCGATATCGCGCGGGAAGCTTTCTTCGTGGCTGACGGAAAAACGGTGATGGCTGAGGACGTCAAAACTGCTGTTAGAAGAACCAAGGCGCGGGCTAGCCTACCTTCGCGTAAGTTTCAAGAGATGTTGGAGAGTGGCACGATTATCGTTGCGACCAAAGGCGACGTCGTTGGACAAATAAACGGTCTGGCAGTGATGCGATCAGGGCCACTTACGTATGGATTCCCGGCTCGGATCACGACGACGATCAGTCCCGGAAGTGCGGGTTTGATCAACATCGAAGGTCAGGCCAGTATGTCGGGTTCTATCCATACCAAGGGCTTTCAGATTCTTGGTGGGTTGCTTCGCCATTTGCTCGCGCCTGAACATCCCTTAGCGTTCAGCGCGTCGATTGCATTTGAGCAAAGCTACGGAGGTATCGATGGCGATTCGGCATCCGGTGCCGAGATCGTTTGTTTACTGAGTGCATTGACGGGAATTCCGATCAAGCAAATGATGGCGATGACTGGAGCGATTGATCAACATGGGCATGTCGAAGCTATCGGTGGCGTTAATGAGAAGATTGAAGGCTATTTTGATGCCTGCGAGCACTTCGGTTTGACAGGCGACCAAGGCGTTGTCATCCCTCGCGCAAATAGCGGCGACCTGATGTTACGAGAGGATGTGGTGCAGGCCTGTATGGAAAACAAATTTCATGTCTATGCGGTTGATCGGATCGAACAGGCGATTGAGCTGATGACGGGCGTGGCAGCGGGCGTCGCTGATTCTCAAGGAAATTACCCAACGGGGTCTGTCTTGGGAATCGCTGTTGAAAAGGCGCGCGAGTTCTGGCGGATGTCGCTATCGAGTCCTGAAAAATTAGTCGGGTTGATGGAAGCCGCCGGTGAGGACCCAAGCCAAGCAAATCGGAAAGACGAAGATAAAATCGCGTAATTGGGCCATAGATGCTCAAGCCAAACTCATCTCCCCGAGAACAACCTTTTATTAGCCGTTTTGACGCTGGGGGCCTGGTGATTAAGTCGGCTTTCGATTTTTAATGTGAGCCGTTTGGGCGCTAGCCCTATGACACTTACTTTAGATTGATGCAACGCATCTGCGCATCAGCGGCCAACGGAAAAGCGTCCGGTTTTTAGCGCGTAGGAC
>ENA-ORXT01003439-ORXT01003439.1-marine-metagenome-genome-assembly--contig:-NODE-3439-length-17451-cov-4.059226_pt1 | contig 17451 bp, 14 predicted proteins | sample MGYA00237868_ERZ511482 | MGnify/ENA metagenome assembly ERZ511482 | reverse complement strand
AAAAGAAGTCATACAAGCACCGTCGGTTACAAAGACATTTTTACAATGGTGAAACTGATTCCATTTATTGAGTAAAGAGGTTTTGGGGTCTTTGCCCATACGAACGCCACCCATTTCGTGGATGTCCAGCCCAGGGCGACGATCGGTATTGTTTTGCTGAATATTGGTAAAACCCGCCTTTTCAAACATCTCTGTCATTTGCTCCAAAAAGTCCTGAGTCATTTTACGGTCGTTTTCATCATAACCAACATTGATCCTCAATTGTGGAATGCCCCATTCATCTTTTTCTGTTTTATCCAAAGCCACATAAGAATGCTCCTTGGGAATGGTTTCACCCATAATACCGCAACCTACTTGCCAAGGTTTGTATTCCTTTGTATTTAAGAGACTGTCTGTAAGTGCTTGCCCAATTCCTTCTGCCTCCACAATTTTGGGTCTGTAATTGTAAAACGAAACCGCATAGCCTCTCAAAAAATCGGTATCCTGCTTTTCGACATTCCTAAATCTCGGAATATAAGAACTGGTCGGCCGCTTGCCTTCATTCTTTACGTCCTTAAAACCATCATACTGTGCAGAAACATTGGCTTTATAATTGTGAAAACCCACGTATTTACCCAATAAACCATTGTCATTGCCCAAACCATTGGGGAAGCGTTTTGATTTGGAGTTTAATAAAATTAAGTTGGTATTGAGGGTTGCCGCATTGACAAAAACAACTTTGGCGTAAAACTCTTTGACCTCCTTTGTTTGCGCATCAATGACCTTAACACCAGTCGCCTTTTTCTGAGTTTCATCGTATATAATGGACTGCACAACGGAGTGTGGTCTTAGGGTTAAATTCCCCGTTTTATCTGCCCAAGGAAGCAAGGTAGAATTGGCATTAAAATAGCCCCCAAAAGGACAGCCTCTTTCACACAAATTCCGATTCTGACACAAACCCCTACCCTGTTCTCTAAAAATATCTTTCATCTCCGTTATGTGCGCACAACGGGCATAAATCAGATGACGGTCTTTGTAATGTTCTTTGATACTTTCCTGAAAATGCTGCTCTACACAATCCAAATCCCAAGCTTTTAAGAACTCACCATCTGGAAGTATGTCCAAGCCATCTTTATTGCCAGAAACGCCCACAAATTGCTCTACGTAGCTATACCATTCAGCCAAGTCGTCGTAGCCTATTGGCCAATCTACGGCAAAGCCATCTCGCTTGGGTCCCTCAAAATCGTATTTGCTCCAACGCTGTACCTGACGTGCCCACAAAATGGACTTTCCCCCTGTCTGATAAGCTCGTATCCAATCAAAGGGTTTTTCTTCTATATAGGGATGTTCGGTATCTTTTACAAAGAAGTGCTCCGTGCTTTCATTATAAGCATAACACCTATTGACAATCGGATTTTCTTCTTGGTCTTTAAAAGAAGTCGGTCCTCTGTGCTTAAAGTCCCAAGGCTGTAAATTGGTCGTCGGATAATTCTGATTGTGTTTTACTTCTCGCCCTCTTTCTAACAGCAAGGTTTTAAAGCCATTCTCACAGAACTCTTTTGCCGCCCAACCACCAGTCATGCCTGCACCGATTACGATTACGTCGTATGTATTATTACTCATTTTAATTTAGGGGTTTAGCTTTTTAAGGGTTTAGTGCTGGTGGTTCTTACTCGTTTTTTGAACCATTAAGATAATTAAGAAGTTGAGGTTTCATTAAGACTCTAACTTTTAACTGCTAACTCCTGGCAAACGATAAAGCGTGCAGGAACAAACTCATAGTCCATATAGTTTTCCATAAAAAACGCAGAAGTGGTAAAATGTTTTATAGCAAGTTCTCTTGTTGTTTCAAGAAAAAAATACAATGGTTCTGGTGCCTTTTGGTATAAGTCATCCATCCACAATTGCTTTTCTGTTTCTGGAGTTTTATTAAAATTTTCACCAAAGACTTTTACTACCTCATTATTCAAAGCCGTTATCCCTTCTTTAAAGCGTTCAATATCTTTGGTTTCTTTACAATCATTCACAAAGTTCAAGACAAACTCCGTAGTACTTTCAGGCGTTTCCACTTCTAAACCTTTTGTCGGTAAAATCAACTGCATGACTTCATCCAATAAACTCCAATCCTTGGGCATCAATGGAATATTGGACAAAACGGGGTATTCTTTGACTGGAGGAGATGCGAGAAAATCACAAGAAGGAATCAGTAAAGTACCTACTGCTGCAATCCCAACTCCTTTAATGGCGGCTCTTCTGTTCATTTTTGGATTGATTTGGTGATTCAAGTTAATTATTAGCTAATTTAGCAAATCTTTTACAATTGTGAGTGAATGGTGCACGATACTTGATGCTCAATGCTTGGTGCTCCGAGCAAAAAAGTACAAAATACAAGAAAACATGATAAAAATAGGAAAATACAACGACTTAACCATATTAAAAAAAATAGAAGATGATTTTATCTTGGTTGATGAAACAGGAGAAGAAATTTTATTGAAGAAAAAGCATATTCCAGAAGAACATGTCATTGGTGATCTAATACGTGTCTTTGTTTATTTGAATAATGAAGAAAAAAAAGTAGCGACTTCGGTTGAGCCAAAGGTAAAATTAGATGAGTTTGCTTTTTTGACTGTCGTAACGGTAAACCAATATGGTGCTTTTCTAGATTGGGGAATGGGCAAGGATTTGTTTGTGCCCTTTAAGGAGCAGCGAATGGAAATGGAGACTGGAAATTCTTATGTCGTTTATATGGATTTTGACGAAAAAAGCAACCGTCTTTTTGCCAGCAGCCGAATCGAAAATTATTTGCAAAACGAACAATTGTCTGTCAGTACTGGTCAGGAAGTAGCGGTCATGATTGTCCGTGCGACCGATATCGGATATACCGCTATTGTCAATAACGAACATCAAGGTTTGGTTTATAAGAATGAAACTTTTCGCTCGCTAAATATTGGAGATCGTGTTAAAGGATTCGTGAAAAAAATCCGAGAAGACAATAAGTTGGACATTTCATTGGAACCCATTGGTTATTCTAATTTTAACGATAAAAATGCAGAAGCTGTTTTACAGGCATTAAAAACAAACGATGGCTTCCTTCCATTCAATGATAAAAGTGCGCCCGAAGCCATTTACGATAAATTTGGGATTAGTAAAAAAGCATTTAAAAAAGCATTGGGTGCATTGTACAAAGCCAAACTGATTGTACTTGGTGATGATGGAACAAAGTTGGTTTGATGTTGTGCTTTCGGCATCAGGATTCGCAGGATTGTAGGATTGACTGGATTATTTTTTGACCAAGGTTTTACTGATAATTTCCCTGTGAATCTCCGTGAACCTCTAAGTAACTCTGTAAAACAATACTATTTTTTCATTTTCATTTTCATTTTCATTTTCATTTTCATTTTGATTTTCATTTTCATTTTCATTTTCATTTTGATTTTCATTTTGATTTTCATTTTGATTCTTATTTTTTTGATAAAAAGAACATGAACTACTCTATAACATCTTTACACACTTATCCCATTAAATCACTTAGTGGCGTTTCATTAAAACGCACCTTATTAAGTAATCAGGGTTTGAGATACGATCGCTATTGGATGTTGATTGACGAAGATGGCGTAGCTTATACACAAAGAGACAATCCTTTACTCGCCTTGTTTGAGATTGAATTATCGAGTAATGGTGTGGTGGTAAAATATAAAGAAGAAAGCATTTCCATCCCTTTTAAAAAGACGACACAAAACGAAAAAACAGCCGTCAAGCTGTGGAAAAATGATTTGATTGCGTTAAAAGAATTAGACGTTTTCAGCGAATGGTTCTCTGACTTATTAAGCAAGAAGCTTTTCTTAGTACGACCCGACACCGACAACATTCGCCTGACCAACAATCACCCCGATGCCATCGTCAATTTCCCCGACAGCAATCAGTTTTTAATCTTGGGCGAAAATGCGATGAAGCAATTGAACGAAAAAATGGACACACCATTGGACATCAATCGCTTCCGCTCCAACATCACGTTTTCTGGCGGCACTCCGCACATAGAAGATGAATGGACACAGTTCTCGATTGGTGATGCATTGTTTGAAATGACCAAGCCTTGTGCAAGGTGTAGTATGACCACCATCAACCAAACAACTGCTGACAAAGGATTAGAACCTATTAGGAGTCTGGTTAAATACCGAAGACTGAACAATGCAATTTGTTTTGGAAGTTATGCCAAATTATTAAAAGGTGAAGGCGTAACCATTTCGGTTGGAGACAAAATTTCAATCAAAAATACTGATTAATACCAAACACAAAACCATTCTGATTTGGGTTCCATAAATCAAAACCATAATCCAGTCGCAAGACCAAACTCAGGACTTTTTTATTGATGATGCGCCCCACCCCAACAAACTGACGAAATTGAGTTTTGTCTAGGCTTTTTGAATAGGCTCAATATTGTATTTCAATCACACCTACTTTTGCCTTATTCAAAAACCACAAATCATAATCCGTTGTTTGATTGATTCCATCTAAATTGAAATCTGCTGCCCCATAGCTATTAATGAGTGCATTGTTTTCAAACCAAATATCAAAATCTGTATTTAAAATTACGCCATCTTGATTGGCATCACCCGAGAATAAAGCGGTATATCCATCGCCCATTGATTTTAGCTGTTCTGGTCCAAAAGCAGCGTTGACATTTTCGGTAAAATCATAATATATTTCTTCGCTTCCGCTCACAGCAGTATTCGATAAAACAGCCAAATGATTGCGGTGACGAATACAAAAATAATATTCCTCTTCTTCATTTAACTGTATAAAACGAATTCCTGTCGTTCCATCTACATTGAGAATTTCACCAGTATTAAGTAAAATACCTGCCTGTGTTTCTACAACCATTGTCCCTTTGCTTCCTGCCAAATTAGGTGTGCCTGTACGAGCCTCCACTAAGACCCAATCTACCATATTGTTGGGTACATTATCAAGTGTTTCTATTCCTTCATAATTAAATGGAGGATTTGAAAAAGGCTGAGACAAAGGAATGATTGTTGCTAAGTCTGTAGACATCATACCATCTGTTTCATAAGCGCCTTCTAAAAGAATTTTACCAAAGAAAACCAACGGAATATTATCGGTAAAATTGTTAGAAACGGTATTGGTGACAATGGGTGGATTAAAATCAAAGAAGATGCCTGCGGTATTGGCTATTGGGGTAAAATTGACCAAATTGGTATTGGGTTTAATTTCAAATTTCACAAAACCATGAGAAGCGGGTTCATTGACAAAGCTATCGGGCAAATAAATATTGTCCAAAGTAAAAGTTACAATTCGGGACGAGATCTCTAATGAAGTAGAAACGGTATGACTGCTGCTGATGGGACGGAAAGATGCCAAGTCTAAATTCGCATCCAAGGTATCTCTAATCACAACAGTAAATGCGGTATCGTTTCCTGTATTTTGGAAGCGGATGGTATAAGCCAAGGTGTCTTCAAAAAGGGTATAATTTTCTGGTCCGACTCCAGTAGGCAATACCAACTTATCATTGGGATCATAGGCACAGATCAATTCAGCAGACAAAATGGCTTTATCGTCACCGAATCCTTCCCAAGTTTCAATATTGGCTTCAAACACAAGCGTATCTCCCAAATTATCGACTCCAGGCATTCCTAGCAGAAGATTGATTTGCTCAGAATGAGTTGGATATAAATTTTCATAAAACCAATAAAGCGTATCTCCTGCAACAGAATCTGCTGGAGGACTGGCAGAGACAAAGTTCGTTAATTCATCTGGTATTAACTGTATATAGCCGTCATTAATTATTGTTCCACTATTGGTGTAGGTAAGCCAAAAATTGGTTACTTGATTACAGCGGATGATAGAGGATGTAATGTCAATGTCTTGACTGATAATATCAATGGTAGGCGATAAAGGAAAAATAAAAAGTGAGTCCGAAAAAGAATCATCGATTACGGCTATTTCTATAGAATCCATAAATCCACTATTTAATTGCCAAAGCGGATTATCGTTAATAGATAAAGTATAATCGCCAAAAGCATCTAAGTAAAATAAAGACTCATAATTGTCATTGGTAAAACCATAGATTGCTAAAGGAGATAAACTATAGTTTGCCGATAAGTACTGTTCCGCTCCATCTTTGATATCGTTCTGATTTTCATCATAAAAAGCTTGAGCAATTATTTTTTGTTCATAACAATAATCAATGATTCCTTCTTCAGAATTACAACTGGGTGCATTGCCATTGTAAACAACTGCAAAAGCTACATCAAGATCTAGGATATTTAGTATCACACAACAGCTTTCAAGACTCATATTATCTTCTACAAAAAGAAAAGCCAGCTCTTCCAAACTAGAAAGTTCATCTATACTAATTAATGAATTATTTGAAGTTATTGAAAATGAAAGAGTAAGGTTGAAATTTTCTAAACCAGACAAAGTCAATAATGCATCGTTTTCAATGATATCTACGTCATTTGCAAAAGTCAAACTGTTAAGTCCCTGCAAGTTTTCCAAAGATGCATTACTCAAGATTTTGACAAAACGGTCTACATACGTTATTCCATTCAATCCAACCAAATTTATCAATGAATCATTATTCTGTATGATTAAATCGTCTCCAATAAAAGTCAAATCAGACAATCCTAATAAATTAGTAATATCACTAGATTGTAGTTCATCCTCTGGCCCAATGATCAAATCCCCTGTAATAGTAGTACAGCCAAAATTATCTGCTGCAAAATTATCTACCTCATCTTGGGTCAATAAAACAATATCGCCTAGGCATTGCCCATAAGAAGATTGCATTATAAAAAAGGAAACAAGGCTTAAAAGAAGGAAGGTAATTTTTCTCATGTGTCTGTAGAATTTTATCTTAAATATTTAAAGATAAAGAAAATTCTAACGAAGCACATACGTATAAATACCTGTTTTTGACTGCTCGCTATTTATTGGATTGGATTTGTGCTCCCACATTCATCACCTGTGCACCTTCTTCCCAATCAAGAATGCCTGTATCTACTCCTAATTTTTTAGAAACAATTCCTCCCCATTGATCGCCACAGCGATTGGCAATGGTGGCGTTGTCACCGAGCGTTAACTTACCTTTGGGTTCAATAATGATTCGAGCACCTTTGGGTAAAGATAGAATGCAATTGATGGTCAAACGGGCATTGTTGGCAATAACAAGATCGCCATTGAGGTCTTTGGCACTTTCCCAAATAACTTGTTCACCAGCATTAATGGTTAGGGTTTCTGCTGGATTGTAGGTACACCAATCGGGACGTAAAAGCTTCCGCTGAGAGCTGGTTACTTTTGATAAATTGTAGTGAACTTTTCCCAATTGACAAGGCGTATAGGCTTCCATAAAAACATTGTAATCCATCACATTATTAGATAGTTCTTTCCATTGATCACATTTACTGTTTTTATTATCTATATACCAACAATTAGTATGTTTGGGCGTATCATCGCAGCCGTCGTTGCTGCCCCAAGTATGTCCAAGACCCAGACTGTGTCCAATTTCGTGATTGAGCAATCTAGAATAATAATCTGCCAAACGCTCAACTACTGGTTTGTCACCACTCTTTTCTACCGCCTTAAACTTATCGTACTTAGGACGTACTCCTGTTATTTTTACCCAATTTTTATAACCAACACCTTTGACTTTTTGATATCGAGTACCCAATTTTGACCTATTGGCTAGACTATCGGGATGGTGTTCTAATAAAAATATATTCAATACTTCATCTTTCTGAATACCGTATTTGTCGTATTGTTTTTTTGAAAACATATTGTGGGTAGAATCAACGCTTTTTCTGTAAGAATTGAAATAAGCCATATCGTCGTCGAAGTGGTAGTAAATACCAGTATCGTTTGGTTTTAATGAATCTGGCGTTAAAACATAGCGGAAGCGGGTATTTAAAACTGGAGTTTTGTGGTCGGGCGGTTGTATCATAAAACGATTGTCATTCAAGCGAGCATTAGATGAATCAATCAGCATTCGAGCAAATTCTTCGGTAACAGATTCGGGAATCGCCAATGTTCCATCTGATGAATTAATGATGTGGACATTGACTCGGACGTTTCTCATAGGCGTATGTTCGGGAAAACTCAAAGAAGGAGCATAATTTTCTTTGACCATACAGCTGTTCGTCAATCGCACTTCTGTTTCGGCACTACTTATTTCAGTGAGATCAATCTGGGTAGATACTATTTTTTTATTACAAGACCACAATACAACAATGGTTGTCAGGATAATACAAACGAGAAAAGAGAGTGATTTTGTCATATTCGGTAGTGGTTATTAATGTGGCAAGGTTCAATGCTGCAATAGTTATTGAGCCATTGAGCTTACTGTACGTCTCTGAACAGACTATCGACGTAGCTTTTTTTATCGAATGGTTGTAAATGGTGCAGCATTTCTCCTACCCCAATAAACTTGATTGGAATTTTAAATTGATCTGAAATCCCGACCACTACTCCACCTTTGGCGGTTCCATCTAGTTTGGTAATCGTCAAACAACTTACATCGGTAGCCGCCGTGAAATGTTTGGCTTGCTCCAATGCATTCTGTCCCGTACTTCCATCTAAAACCAACATAACATCGTGGGGAGCATCGGGTAAAAACTTTTGCATCACCCGCTTGATTTTAGACAACTCATTCATCAAATTGATTTTGTTGTGTAGTCTACCAGCTGTATCAATAATGGCTACATCGAAGCCCTCATTGACTGCTTTTTCGACTGTTTGGTAAGCTACTGCGGCAGGATCGGCCCCCATGTGGGTTTTTACCAAAGGCACTTCTATTCTTGTCGCCCAATCGGTGAGTTGTTCTATTGCTGCTGCTCTAAAAGTATCAGCAGCACCCAATAACACCTTTTTACCATCTAGCTTATAGCGATTGGCGAGTTTCCCAATAGTTGTTGTTTTTCCTGCCCCATTTACACCGACCACCAACAATACATAAGGCGTTCCCCCTGTATCAGGAATTTCAAACTCCTGTTGATTTTCCTCACTGGCTTCAGACAATATATCGACAATGACTGCTTTGACCATAGCATAAATCTCGGCACCATCTAGGTATTTTTCTTTAGCTACTTTGGCTTCCAGTCGTTCAATAATTTTAATGGTCGTATCTAAGCTGACATCGCTAGAAATGAGAATTTCTTCGATGGTGTCGAGCAATTCTTCATCGACTTTAGACTTTCCGGCAATGGCTTTTGAGAATTTATCAAAAATACTTTTATTTGATTTTTCCAGTCCTTTGTCCAAGTCCTCCTTTATCACCTCCTTTTCTTTTTCATTGGAAAAAGAATTTTTAAGTCTGTCTAAAATACCCATTGGGGAAATTTGTTTTATTAAAAAAAGGGTAAAACTTTACATAAATAGTAGCAAAGCTTTGAAACCAGCTATTGGTTGCTTGTCCTTTAAACACCAAGAATCCCAATACGTTTAGTCCGCAATGGAAGTAATCCTAAAAAAATAGCCCCCATACCAAAGTAAAGGAGCTACTATTCTTTTTGAGACTGATTTTTTTATAAACCAAGCCTTATTTTATTCAATTAGAAAAACCCAAGGTTATTTCTTAAATTGAGCTAGGTACTCATCTTTTTTATCTTTGTGTACCATTTTTTCTAAGTAGGTGTAACCACCTGTTTCTTCATTTTTGACAGGAACGACTATTTTGATATAGTCCTTGCCACCACCACCACGATTAACACGTGCGTTTTTACTGATTTTCTTACCCATGATTCAATTATTTAATTTCTTTATGAACAGTATGCTTCCGCATAATGGGGTTGTATTTTTTCAACTCCATTCTGCTGGGCGTATTTTTTCTATTTTTTGTGGAAATATAACGAGAGGTACCTGGCATACCACTTGCTTTGTGCTCTTGACACTCAAGTATTACCTGAACACGATTACCTTTTGACTTCTTAGCCATTATTAGATTGTTTTATTAATTTCTAAATTATTTATAAGCAGGAACAGTCATTCCTTTGGCTTCGCACTCTTTTAAGAAAGAGTAAACACCTTTTTTATCTATTGTGCGCAAAGCAGAAGAAGAAATCTTTAACTTGACCCATTTTCCTGTTTCTGGTACAAAGAATCTTTTGGTGTGCAAATTTGGTCTAAACCATCTTTTCGTCTTGCGATTAGATTTAGAAACATTGTTTCCTGTGATGGGCTTTTTACCCGTAAGTTGGCAAATACGTGACATTGGTTTTGTCTATTATATAAAATTTTACAAAATTGAGTGCAAATATCGTTCTTTTTGGGGAAATAGCCAAGTTTTAGGGACTATTTTTATTAAGAAGCGTATTGATTGTGGATAAGTTTTGTTTTTAAAGTGCATAAATATTTATTTGGTGCTTTAACTATTTAATAATATTGCATTATTCAAATACAAACTTCAAGATTGTCATATCGATTCCATATGTTGGTAAAAGGATATATATTTGCTCATCAAAACTATGTAAAGTACTCATTAAAGGATATCTGTCCAATCTTATTTTTTCTAGCAACAATTTAGATTCAATTCTATTATTTTTAAAATCGAGTTTACATATTTGTATTGTATGTTCCTCAGAGTTGTTATATAAAAAATAAATATTGTCATTTGTACATTTAACTATTGACAAAAAATATTGATTGATTCTTGAATCTTGATTTTTAGCATAATAACTTAGCCATTTAATCTCACCAATTTCAGAAATATTGATAAAAACTAAATTACTTTTACTAAACTCCAGTCCAAATCTAGGTCGAGGTTTAGGATAACTGATTTTACTTAAAACAATCGTTATACCATTATTTGAATGCTTATACATTTCTAAAATAGTATAATTTAAAAGTGAAGAATAAAAATCCTCTTTTTTTTCATTGAACTCTTCGGTATCCCATCCCATAAATTTTTTCACGTTATTAGAATCAATTTCAGTTATATAACGATTGATTTCATTTAGATTAATAGGATCAAATATTTCTATATAGATACCACGAGCTCCTTCTATATTTTCGTTTTCATATAAAAAAACAATGCGTAAATTGTTTTCATTATCATAATGCATTTTTGCATTATCAATACTATTTTCTTTTTTATGTTTTATTTCTTTTATAACTAAGTCACTATTCGTTGGGTTGAATGAATATAAAAAGTAAGAACCATTTGCCACCCTATCCAACATATTGAAAGAACCATTATTGGATAAACAACTTATAATTCCATCATATCTTGCTAAACCCGAATCTTTTAATTCTATTCGAGTATTCAGCAAATCATAATATTTTTTACTTGTTTCAAATTTATATGTAGTAACTATCTCCTCTCTATTCCATTTGGAATTCAATTCGCTGTCAAAGACTTCAATATAAATATATGTTGGTTTGCCTTTTTTCCTTCGACCTACTGTTCCATTTTCATTATATGGGGCTATTGAATAAATAGCAAAGTGACTTTTATCCTCAGATTCAACTAAATTAAAAGTAAAACGACGATCCATTTGTATATCATGTAGTTTAACTTTCGAAAACAAAACAGGTTCTTCAAACTGAAATGTTTCCTCGTCTAATTTTATTCCATATAAATTAGTATGCCCTTCTTTATTCTCAGAGTAGAACAGAAACAAGTTCCCTTCTTTATTTTGTAGGCTAAACTCAAATATTTTTTTTGGACTAAAATTGGAAAATGGAAGAAATACATCTTGAATTTCAATTTCATCTATAAAGTTCAACTCTTTGTCATATTTTTCTAGCATCAATAAATACCTTCCATTACCAGCCATTCCAATTCCTCCTCCTCTTCCCTTTTTTTCAAGTAAATAGGTAGCATTATCTGAACTACCTACAATACCATAACTGTTCCCCAAAACTTCCCTATCACTCTTCTTTACAGTCATTCCATCAAATTGTCCAAAAACATTAATGCCCATCAAAAACACCAATACATAAATTACGTTTTTCATCTTTATAAAATTTGTGATTATTGATTGAATTCAAATTTAAGCAACTTATAAAGCTTAAAATATTCTGCAACTCCTATATAAGTATGCTCATCGACATAAGATAGACTATTGGGCATATAGTAATATCCATCTAATTCGTCATCTTCCTTAAAATCTATGATTGTTTTGGTTGTAATTTTGCCCGTTAAATGATCAAAAACAACATGGTCTAACTTTTGTCCTGCTTTTAGATTATTAAACAACAAATGCAGCTTATCGTCTATCATCATATCTGAAACCGACTTATGATAATTTTGATATTTAAAATAGTTTTTAATCCAAACGATTTTTCCTTTTTCTGACAAATTAATAAACTTGAGATTCCCATAAACACCTCCTCTATCTTCCAATAAAAGCGTCATGCTTTGATTGTCATGTACATAAATATCAATGATTTTATCATAAATATCTTTTAGCTTTTTATCCTTTTTTTTGTTTGGAGGATTTACAGCAGTTAAAAAATCTTCCATGTTTTTTGCATCAAATTCAATCAAATTAGTTTGTGTTTTTTCTAAACTTACCGCATCCATTTTTAAGTAAGCCAAGCCATCTATTTTATTTTTATCATAGTAAAAACATCCTATCACCCTCAAAAAACCATCATCGTCATAAGTAAACGAAAAAGTATCAATATTTTTTCCATCAAATTTAATTTCATTAATAACTGGTGCTGATTCTCCATCTTTAAACGAGTACACTAAATGTTTTCTCATACTCCTTGTCTCTCGACCAACTTGCTTCGTAATATTAAAAACGCCCTGATTAGATATTCCTATTAAGGTTTCACCTACCCCTCTATAATTGAAATCAACTAAGTATTCCGAAGCCTGTTTTGTATCGCCTTCGTTGTACCTAGGTAGAAGGGTATTTTGTACCCATTGCGACTCCATAAGACCGTTGAATACTTCTATATAGATGTTGTAGTCTGCATTTTTCTCTGAGCCCATTATTGAACTGATTGCAAGATGGTTTCTGTCCTTAGAAATTGATGTTATATAAGTCATTCTTCTATCTAAATCAGAATTCGGCATTATTTGCTTTGAAACCTCCTCTGCCCTTTCAAAAATCACTGTTTTTGGGTTAAGTTTCATTTTATACAAATAGTTATAGTCGCTTTTTATTTGTGAATAAAACAAATACAAATTGTCTCCTCCATCTCTAACAAAAAACTCAAAACATTTATCGTCCTTACCTAAAAGTTCTCTATAACTGACCAAATAAATATCCTCTATTGGAACCGTTTTCTTATGATTCAACCGACTATCATATTTTTCGATTGACAATTTCTTTTTTTGTGCTTCACCACGCTCACGGTCATTCGATCGTAATATGAAAAAGTAATCTCCACTTTTACCTAGCGTTCCTTCTACTTTATCGGCATTTAATTTTTTATTTCTCTCAATATGCCCTGTCTGTAAATTAATCTTTTGTATTTGACTAAAAACATTTAAGGAAATACCAATTAAAAAAAATAAAATCGCATTTTTCATCTTTATAAAATTTTTGGTTATTGATTAGAATATGATTTCGAGAACTCGGGATTCTGAGACTTTTACCTGTCTCTTTAAAGGTAAAATTCTTTTGATAATTATCTTTTAAATATACAAATTTTATCCACAAAAAAAAGCATCGAAATCCCAAAATCCTATATAATACCAATCCATAGTGAAAATCCATACATCGCATCAGGCTGGTGCGCCAGTCCGATAAAGGCTGATGCTACGTATATTAATCGTGCTGCTGGCACTTTTTTAAATCCGCATTTTTAATATGGATTAGTATAAAACAAAAAAAGCATCGCCTCTCCGTAGAGAAACGATGCTTTCTATTTTTTATAATTCTTAAATCAATCAAGGTAACACAAAGTCACCTATCAGTCATTACTGATCACTTATGATTTACCCTCCAAAATCATCAAAGGCAATGTTTTCTTCTGGGACACCCAAATCGTCCAACATTTTGAGGACTGCTTGGTTCATCAATGGAGGACCACAGAAATAGTATTCGATTTCTTCTGGTTCTGGGTGATTGCTTAGGTAATTGTCTAATAATGCTTGGTGAATGAATCCAGTAAAGCCATCACCCTCGGCATCATCTACCCCATTTTTCTCTTTCCACTTGTCCTCATCAGAGGCATCAGACAATGCGATATTGTATTGGAAATTCGGGAATTCCTCTTCTATTTTACGGAAGTGTTCGGTATAGAACAACTCTCTTTTTGAACGACCACCATACCAATAAGATACTTTACGATCAGTTTCTTTTTCGGTGTGGAATAAATGGAACAAATGCGAACGCAATGGCGCCATTCCTGCTCCACCACCAATGTAGACCATTTCTTTTTTGGTTGGCTTGATAAAGAACTCACCATACGGACCAGAAACCATTACTTTATCTCCTGGCTTACAACCAAAGACATAAGAAGAACAGACACCAGGATTGACATCCATCCACGTATTCTTTGCTCTATCCCAAGGTGGCGTAGCAATACGAATATTCAACATCACAATATTTCCTTCTGCTGGGTGATTTGCCATAGAATAGGCACGGAATTGCTCTTCATCGTTCTTCATTTTGAGTGGCCACAAATTAAATTTGTCCCATTCTGCTTGAAACTCATTGGGTGCTTTACCCAAATCTGGATGAGAAGTAATGTCTATCTCTTTAAAGTCAACTTCTATTTTGGGAACATCTATTTGAATGTAACCACCAGCCTCAAAATCCAGCTCTTCACCTTCGGGTAATCTTACTACAAACTCCTTAATAAAAGAAGCCACATTGTAGTTAGAAACCACCTCACATTCCCATTTCTTGATACCAAAAATCTCTTCATCAACGTGAATCTTCATATCCTCACGAACCTTCACTTGACACGCCAAACGTACTCCCTCTTGCGCCTCTTTACGAGTAAGGTGATTCATTTCGGTAGGCAATACATCGCCTCCACCTTCTAACACCTTACAACGACACATCGCACAAGTTCCCCCTCCACCACAAGCAGAAGGCAAAAAGATATTGTCTGCCGACAAGGCATTGAGCAAGGTAATCCCCGGAGATGCCAACATTGGCTTAGACTCGTCTCCATTCACAAAAATCTGTACATCCCCAGAAGGAATCAACTTTGCTTTTGCATAAAGGAGAATCCCTGTCAATCCTAGAATCAATGCGAGAAAAACAAGAATACTTCCAAATATAGTAATCATTGTTACTTAAAATTATTGAGTTAAAAGTGGTTTTATTGGATTTCGAGATTTCGAGATTTCGAGATTTCGAGATTTCGAGATTTCGAGATTTCGAGAGCAAAATAAAGCTGCTCCATCACTTATCCAATCATCACTTTGATTTATTTTCTAATATCTGTATTAATAAAACAAGAATATGCACATAAACGTTTGCTCTTGCTATAATTAAATTACTATTTAGGAATCAGTGAATACTAAGTTACCGATTTGGAGATAAATATTTTTGATTCATTATAGGCATTTTTTAAGGTAATAGTAGCACTATTGCCGAAAAAAATAACGACGAATGCATCAAAAAGATTATCGGTGAAATTGGAAAGTTATTATTTACTGATTCCTTAAGAGCCTAATTGAGTTTCGAAATCCCAAAATCTCAAAGTCCCGAAATTATACTTTTATTCCCATCAAACTCATAAACGCCATTCCCATCAAACCAGTAATGATGAAAGCGATGCCCAGCCCTCTTAATGCTGGTGGAATAGCTGAATATTTGATTTTTTCACGAATGGCGGCAATCGCTACAATCGCCAAGAAAAAGCCTACACCCGATCCAGCTCCAAACGAAGTAGATTCAGCCAAGGTATATTCTCTTTGTACCATAAAAAGAGATGTTCCTAAAATGGCACAGTTTACCGTAATCAATGGAAGGAAAATTCCTAGAGAATTGTACAGAGACGGAGAAAATTTCTCAATAATCATTTCCACCAATTGTACCATAGAAGCAATTACGGCAATAAAGGCAATAAATTTAAGGAAAGTCAAATCTACTGCTGCAAAGGTATCTCCCATAAAAGCAAGCGACCCTTCTTTGAGCAAATACTCATGGATCAACCAGTTTACAGGAGCGGTAATGAACAGTACAAAAATAACTGCCAATCCCAATCCAATAGCTGTTTTAACTGTTTTGGACACTGCCAAATAAGAACACATTCCTAAGAAGTATGCAAATACCATGTTATCAACGAAGATTGATTTGAAAAAAAGTTCAATGTGTTCTAACATCTTTTTATTTATTAAAATTTCCGAAGAAATTTTAGAAACAATAATTGCCTTCTGCAGAAACTTTCTCTGCAATCAACTTACGCATTGCGCCTATGTTCGGCATATTTTGATACTTTGTAAAACGCTTTATACCTAATAACATGGTCTTTAACAAATCTCCTTCCGCGAAAGAAACCAATGCATCCGTAGCATTCTTGTGAACTCTTGCGGTGGCGTCCGTCATAAAGACTTTTAGCATCGCTTCGTAAATTTCCATCGGGAATTTTGTCTCCGTCTTTTCAGAAATTTTCTCCACTCGTAATAATGTGGATTCAGCGACTAATAAATCAATCATCATATCTGCAACGTTCATCAAAATTTCCTGTTCTTCCTTTAGATTGATTTTACCGTCCATCTGCATCTTGGCAGCAGCACCGGCTACCATTAAAACCACTTTCTTAAAATCACCTACGGCTTTTTTCTCTTCGCCGTACGCACCTTCTGGCTTGGCCATCGAAGGCATAGATGTTAATTCTTTTTGTACCGCCCAGGCTGGCCCCACGATATTCAGCTTACCTTTCATAGCACGTTTCAACAGCATATCTACGGTCAACAAACGATTAATCTCATTGGTACCTTCGTAGATTCTGGCAATTCGCGAATCTCGGTACGCACGAGCGGCAGTACCTTCTTCACTAAAGCCCATACCTCCGTGAATCTGTAAGGTCTCATCCACAATATAATCCAGGGCTTCGGAACCCGCTACTTTCAGAATCGCACATTCGATCGCATATTCTTCGGCAGCTTGTAGTTTGGCTTGCGCAAAATCCATCCCGCTTTCCATTAGCTCTGTTTTCTTATCCTGCATCAAATCAGATACTCGATATAAAGCAGATTCAGTAGTAAAGATCTTGATGGCTTCTTCTGCCAACTTATACTTAATTGCTCCAAAATTAGCAATCGGCACCTTAAACTGGATTCGCTCTTTAGCGTAAGATACGGCGCTCCGTAAACTTTCCTTTGCACCACCTAATGACAACGCACATAATTTGAATCGACCATTGTTAAGTGAATTAAAAGCGATCAGGTGACCTTTACCAACTTCTCCTAAAATACTATCGGCAGGCACTTTCATATTTTCAAAAAATACCTGACGGGTAGAAGAACCATTGATTCCCAACTTCTTTTCTTCTGCTCCTAACACAAGTCCCTCCGTTCCTTTTTCTACCAAAAATCCGGTAAATTTA
>ENA-ORXT01003438-ORXT01003438.1-marine-metagenome-genome-assembly--contig:-NODE-3438-length-17451-cov-5.784045_pt1 | contig 17451 bp, 16 predicted proteins | sample MGYA00237868_ERZ511482 | MGnify/ENA metagenome assembly ERZ511482 | reverse complement strand
CGCGTAGCTCAGTTGGTTAGAGCATCACCTTGACATGGTGGGGGTCGTTGGTTCGAATCCAATCGCGCCTACCATCTCCCCCCTACCCCCTTTTTTCGAGTCCCGGCAACGCACGCGTTTCCGGTCGACGCATGGCAGGCCGATCGGTCCGTCATCCCCGCATCGCACACGTCCGGGCTCGCATTCCAGGCCCCGACCGATGCTCCCCGATTCGTCCTCCGATCCGCTCCCCCTCGATGCGCTGACCGCGGTCTCGCCGATCGATGGCCGCTACGCGTCCCGCACCGCACCGCTGCGCGCGCTGTTCAGCGAGTTCGCGCTGATCCGCGAGCGGGTCGATGTCGAGGTGCGCTGGCTGCTGGCGCTGGCCGACGAGCCCGGCATCCCCGAGCTGCCGGCGATGGACACGGCCACGCAGGATGCCCTGAAGGCGCTGGTCGACGACTTCTCGCTCGAGGATGCACAGGCGATCAAGACGATCGAGCGCGAGACCAACCACGACGTCAAGGCGGTCGAGTACTTCATCAAGCAGCGGCTCGCGGCCATTCCCGCGCTCGCCGATCGCGGCGAGTTCGTCCACTTCGCCTGCACCTCCGAGGACATCAACAACCTGGCCTGGAACCGTCTGCTGCTGCGCTGGCGCGACACGCACCTGCTGCCGGGCCTGCAGTCGCTCGAGGACGGGCTGGCAACGCTTGCGCACCACAACGCCGACGTCGCGCTGCTGTCGCGCACCCACGGCCAGACCGCCAGTCCCACCACGCTGGGCAAGGAGTTCGCCAACGTGGCGCACCGGCTGCACCGCCAGCGCGACACGCTCGCCGCGGTGCCGCTGCTGGGCAAGATCAACGGCGCGGTCGGCAACTTCAACGCGCACGTGGTGGCCTGTCCCGAGGTCGACTGGCCGGCGCTGGCCGCCCGCTTCGTCGACTCGCTGGGCCTGGAGCACAACACCCACACCACCCAGATCGAGCCGCACGACTGCATCGCCGAGCTGTTCGACGCCACCGCGCGCATCGATACCATCCTGCTCGACCTGTGCCGCGACATCTGGGGCTACATCTCGTACGGCTACCTGTCGCAACGACCGGTGAAGGGCGAGGTCGGCTCCTCCACCATGCCGCACAAGATCAACCCGATCGACTTCGAGAACGCCGAGGGCAACCTGGGGCTGGCCAGCGCGGTGTTCGGCCACCTGGGCGCCAAGCTGCCGGTATCGCGCTTCCAGCGTGACCTGAGCGACTCGACCGCGCTCAGGAACCTGGGCGTCGGGGCGGGCTACCTGGACATCGCGCTCGCCTCGCTGGACAAGGGGCTGGGCAAGCTGGTGACCAACCGGCCGGCGATCGCCACCGACCTGGACCGGGCGTGGGAGGTGCTGGCCGAACCGGTGCAGACGGTGATGCGTCGCCACGGCATACCGGGTGCCTACGAGAAGCTGAAGGAGCTGACCCGCGGGCACGGCATCGACGAGCCCGGGTTGCGCGAGTTCATCGCCTCGCTGGACCTGCCGGAAGCCGATCGGGCGCGGCTCGCCGACCTCACGCCCGCGACCTACACCGGCCTGGCCGCGCGTCTGGCGCGCGAGGTGTAGGCTCGTGAGCATGATCCACGTCGCACCCGATGACCTGCCCTGCTACACCGTGGCCGACCACGCCGCGTGGGAGGGCGACTGGGAGCTGATCGGCGGCATCCCCTACGCGATGACGCCTTCGCCCACGGTGCGGCACCAGGCGCTGTCCACACGATTCGCAGCCGCCTTGGTGACCGGCCCGGAGGACTGCGAGGCGTGCGTGGCCCTGGCCGGGTGCGACTGGCACGTGGACGAGACCACGGTGCTGCGTCCCGATGTCAGCGTGGTCTGCCACGTCGATCCGGACGGGTTCATCACCGATGCGCCCGAGATCCTGATCGAGATCCTGTCGCCCTCGACCGCCTCTCGCGACCTGGGACTCAAGCGCCAGCTCTACGAGCAGGCCGGGGTGGCTCACTACCTGGTGGTCGACCCGAAGGCACTCGACGTGCAGCACCATCGGCTGAACGGCACCGCGTTCGATTCACCGCTCACGCATCGCAACGGCACGCTGCCCTTCGACGGCATCACCTGCCCGTTCTCGATCGACCTGGACGAGATCCTGCAGACCGACCGTTGCGCATGAACACCCTGAACTGGCCGGACGGCCTGGACGAGACAGGCTTCCGGGCCCGCTACTGGCAGCGGCGGCCGCTGCTGATACGACAAGCCCTGCCCGGTTTCGAGTCCCCGCTCCCGCCTGACGAGCTGGCAGGCCTCGCGATCGAGCCCGACACCACGCCACGCCTGATCCGGCGCTCGGACGAGACCGGTTACACGCTGGAGCACGGCCCGTTCGATGCGGACATCTTCGACACGCTGGGCGAGGCGGACTGGTCGCTGCTGGTCACCGACGTCGACAAGCACCTGCTAGAACTGCAAGCCTGGCTAAATCCGTTCCGCATCGCGCCCGACTGGCGGCTGGACGACCTGATGATCAGCTACGCACCGGATGGCGCCTCGGTCGGGGCGCACGTGGACGCCTACGACGTGTTCCTGCTGCAGGCCAGCGGCACGCGGCGCTGGTCGATCGATGCGCGCGAAGGGGTGACGCACGAACAGGTGGCGGACGGTGACCTGCGGCTGGTCGAGGACTTCGCACCGACCGACACGTGGGACCTGGCACCCGGGGACGTGCTGTACCTGCCGCCCGGCGTCCCGCACCACGGCGTGGCGGTCGGTGACGGCTGCACCACCTGGTCGATCGGCTTTCGTGCCCCGAGACACGCGGACGTGGTGCAGTTCATCGCCGAGACGATCGCCGAGCGGCTGGGGGATGCGCGGCTGACCGATGCCGGTGCGGGGCGCGGGGCGCCCGGCGAGATCGGCACCGGCACCATCGATGCGATCGAGGCGGTCTGGCGGCGGGCGACCACGCTGGACCGGCAGACGCTGGCCGAGCTGGCAGGATCGCTGCTGACGCGCCACGCCATGGCCGACGAGGTCGTGCCGGAGAGCGATGCCGAAGGCGACATCGAACGCGCACCGTTCGCCCGTTTCGGCTGGACGCCTTCGCCGGAGGCGGCATCCGGTCGCGTCTCGCTGTTCGCGGACGGTGAACGCTACGCCTGCAGCGCGTCGCTGGCGCACGCGCTGTGCGACACCGCCGTGCCGCCCCTGCCCGCAACGCCGGGCGGCGATGACGCCGACGTGATCGAGGCGCTGCTCGATGCCGGCGCGCTGGTGCGCCGGACCGGTTGATGCGTCAGTCCTCCTGCGGGTTCCAGCCGTCGTAGCGGACGTAGGCACGCATCCACTCGTCCGACGGCAGTCCGGCATCCACCGCATCGAACCCCGGCGTCCCGTCGATGGACGGATCCGGCGGCGTCTCCACCTCCGGACGTTCCAAAGCGTAGCGCTCGACCCCCAGCTGGCACAGCGCCTCGGCCAGGGATGCGATGGTTCGCGACACCGGCCGCACCACCGCCGGGTCCAGGCCGGGACCGTCCGGGCCCTGCACCGCACGCAGTTCGGCCCTCAGCAGCGGTACCAGCCGGGCCATCGCGGGCGCCAGTGCCGGTGGGCGCTCGTGGGCGTGGAAGTAGTGCAGCACCGGGTAGGCACGGTGGCGTTCGGTGGTGAGCGAGATCGCCGGCATCAGCGTGACCAGATGGTGCTCGACCGGGCTCGACCGTCGTGACAGGCCTGCATCCCTCATGCCCTCGAGCGTCTCGGCGAGCGTGTGGACCGTGGTCGCGACCGAGCGCTTGTGCGCCACCGACGACAGCAACGGCAGGACGTAGGCGAGTCCGACCGAGACGATCACCACGCCGGTCAGTCCGGCGATGCCGTGGACGCTCTCCCAGCCGTTGCCCGCCACCTCGAGCGAGGGCGCATTGCCCGCCCGGCCGATGACGGTGCGCGTGGCGAACTGCAACCGGTCGAGGAAATCGACCCCGGCGGGTACGGCGAAGGCCTCGGGCACGAACACCAGCGCCCAGCCGAGCGTGAGCTCGAACACCCACAGCGCCAGCACGCACAGCACGATCAGCGGCCCGGTGGCACGCATGAGCGAATGCGACCGCTCGCTGGACGGATCGTGCAGGCGCAACGAAAGCCGCCACAGACCGTCGCCCAGGCGCCGGCTCTGCACCCCGGCCCCGCCGCCGATCACCAGCACCGTCTGCAGCACGTCCAGGTAGGTCCACAGGATGAGCAGCAGTCCGCACAGGACGGACACGGTCTCCAGCGGGGTCATCGGATCGATCGCGGGGCGGGCCCGGTGCTGGTCGGATGATGCATGGCCGCGACTGTACGGGCCGCGGGCCGTCCGTCATGCCGGCGTGTGCATTCTATCGACGGCCGGGAGTCCGGTCACGGTGCCGAGGGGAGGCTGCCGGTGCGCCGATCGACACCGAACGCCATGCCGACCGTTCAGTCCGCCTCGATCGCCTCGATCGCCTCGAGCACGTCGTACCCGCAGGCCGCACCCGCTACCGGATCGATCATCAGCAGCACGACGTTGCGTTGCACCGGGTAGCTGCGCGCCCCGTCGAGCACGCTGTAGGACCCGTCGCGCGCACCGGCCGTGCCCAGGCCGAGAAAGCCTTCGCTGTGCGCGGCACCGGTGTCGTTGCGAAACCCGCCACTGCCTCCCCCCACCGGTTCGTCCTGCAGCAGCAGCAACCGCCTGTGCCCCCAACGCGATCCCGCATCGGCGTAGAGAAAACCGTACAGCGAGCGCTCGACCGGCAGGCGGATGTCGCCGTCGCCGGTGACGGCGTGCACGGCGAGGTTCTCCGCCTGACCGAGAAAGTCGTGGCAATCCTCGCCGTCGCTTCCCTGCCCTGCGCCGATCGCCTCCGCCGCATCGATGCGTGCGAACGGGTCCGAGCCCGCGAACGGCGGCGGCCCGTCGCCCGGCGCCTCGTGGCCCCAGAAGTCGTTGGCGACCATGTAGTCCGCATAGTCCTGCGCCAGCGTGTCGAGGTGACGCTCGATGCCGGCCAGCGGCAGGCCCAGCGGCGCTCCACCGGGATAGGCGACGCCACCGCGCGCGACCCGCTCGGCGTTCACGATCAGCAGCGCCCTGGCGGAACCGTCCATCGCGGCCCAGGCACCCTCGTCCGGCAGCGACAACGTGCCCAGGCTGCCTTCGGTCAGTCCGAACTGGCGCTCCTCGCCTCGCCGGGCGGCATCGAACGCCGCCTCGACGTCATCGACGACGGAACCGCCGGTACCCGTCACCGCCCGCTCCCACGGAATGTCCTGCCGCAGATCGGGCGGCGAGAGCGCCCGTGCTGCCACGGCCGGCAGCAGGGTGAGGACGATCGTCAGGACGGGCCGGATCGGCATTCGGTCGCTCCAGGCAGGCGGGTGTGCGGGGCCGGTCGCGGTCGCGACCGTGCCGACCCGATGGTACGGGCCGTCGCCCGGTACGGTACCGGCCGACCGGCGGGCTGAAGATTCTCGTGGCCTTCCGCCCGTGCGATGCTGGCTCATCCGAATCGCTGCCGAGAGAGGAAGGGCATGAGCGACACCCTGCTGGTCACCGGTGCCAACCGCGGCATCGGACTGGAGATGACGCGCACGCTGCTCGATCGCGGCCACCGCGTCGTCGCGGCCTGCCGCAGGCCGGACGATGCCGACGGGCTGGCGGCACTCGCCGGCGAGCGGCTCGAGGTGGTGGCGCTCGACGTCGGCGACGACGCATCGATCGCGGCCCTCGCCGCCACGCTGGACGGGCGCACCGTCGATGCGCTGATCAACAACGCCGGGCGCATGAAGCGCGAGCCCGGCGTCGACGGCATCGACCGTGCCGACTGGCTGCGCACCTTCGCCGTCAACGCCATGGCCCCGCTGCGGGTGGCCACGGCCCTGAAGCCGAACCTGCTGCGCGCCGCGCGCCCCCGCGTGCTGACGGTATCGAGCCAGATGGGCTCGCTGGAACGCGCCGCCACCGGCGACATCGCCTACCGAAGCTCCAAGGCGGCGGTGAACATGGCGATGCGCTGCCTGGCCGACGAATGGTCCGCCGACGGCATCACCGTGTGCACGGTGCACCCGGGCTGGGTGCGCAGCGACATGGGCGGTGCCGGAGCCGACCTGTCGACCGCCGAGAGTGCGGCGGACCTGGTGGCGCTGGTGGAGCGGCTGGTGCCGGCGGACACCGGGCGCTTCCTGAACCACGACGGCGTGCCCATACCCTGGTGACACCGCGCCTGCCTACTCGGCTTCGTCGAATGTCGGCAGTCGTGCATCGATCGTGTACCAGGAAGCCTTCTGCGAGACCCAGATATGGCTCCGCTCCGTGCTGCGCGGATGATCGTCGAGCGAACCCATCCGCAGTATCAGGTGCTGCGTGCCGTCGCGCTTGGCGTAGAGCTGCGTCCCGCAGCGCGAGCAGAAGTGGCGATGCTTGCCGGCGGACGATTCGTAGCGTTCGAGCAGCTCGCCTCCGGACAGCGAGAAGTCCGCGTCGGCAACGGCGGCGACGCTCGAGAAGGCGGCACCGTGAGCCTTGCGGCACGTCGTGCAATGACAGTGGACGATCGGACCGATCGGGCCGGATACCGCGTAACGGATGCCTCCGCACAGGCAGGATCCGGTGATGGGCACGTTCATTCGAGCTGCCCGGTATTCAGGGCCTTGTCCCGGACGGCATGATCCACTCCTCCTACCGCCCCCGGATGCGCGGATCCAGCGCATCGCGCAGCCCGTCACCCATGTAGTTCACCGACAGGACCGTCAGCGAGATCGCCAGCCCCGGCCACAGCACCCGTTCGGGGTACTGCTTGAGGTAGTCCACCGCATCGAACAGCAGCCGGCCCCAGGTGGGAAAGTCGGGTGGGAAGCCCAGGCCGAGAAAGCTCAACGAGGACTCGGTGATGATCGCGGTCGCGATGCCGAGTGCCGCCGACACCATGATCGGCGACAGCACGTTCGGCAGGATGTGGCGCAGGATCAGCCGCCGGTCCGGCGTGCCGACCGAGCGTGAGGCCAGCACGAACTCGCGCTCGCGAATCGCGAGCACGTCCCCGCGCACGATGCGCGCGGTCTGCATCCAGGAAGTGATGCCGATACCGAACACGATCAGCAGGAAGATGCCGCCCTCGGGGCCGAATCGCGAAGCGAGCGGCTGACGGAACAGCATGATGGTCACCAGCAGCAACGGCAGCAGCGGCATCGCCAGAAACAGGTCCGTCAAGCGCATCAGCGGCCCGTCGAGCCTCCTGAAATGGCCCGCCACCAGACCGACGAAGGTGCCGAGCACCAGCGACAGCACCATCGCGGTCATCCCCACCGCGAGCGAGACGCGCCCGCCCGCCATCAGTCGGGCCAGGCTGTCGCGCCCGAGCTGATCGGTGCCCAGGGGATGGGCCAGGCTCGGACCCTGGTTTCTCGAGCGGATGTCGATCAGCTGCGGGTCCAAGCTCCACAGCCACGGGCCGAACAGCGTGCCCAGCACGATGGTCAGGAACACCACGGTGCCGACGAGCGCACCGGTGTGGGTGCGGTACTGGTCCCACACGTCCCACCACTGGTTGCGGGCCGGGGCGAGTTCAGTCATAACGGATCCTCGGGTCCAGCAACCCGTACAGCACGTCGGCGATCAGGTTGAACAGCACGATCAGGATGGCGAAGATGAAGGTCAGCGTCTGCACCGTGGGCACGTCCCCGCCCTGAATGGCGATGATCAGCAGCTGCCCCAGGCCGTTCACCTTGAACACCTGCTCGGTGATGATCGCGCCGCCGAAGATCGACGGGATGCCGAGGGCGATGACGGTCACCACCGGGATCATCGAGTTCCTGAGCACGTGCTTGAGCACCGTCACGCTCTCGCTCATGCCCTTGGCGCGCGCGGTGCGCACGTAGTCCTGGTTCAGGTTGTCGAGCATCGAGGCGCGCGTGAAGCGCGAGATCTGCGCGGTGATCTGCAGCGCCAGCACCATCACCGGCATGATCATCTGGCGCAGCTGCACCGTGAAGCTGTCCCAGTCGGTCACGCGATGGGTGGTGTCGTAGATCGACGGCAGCCAGAAGAAGCTGTCGGAGGGGATCAGCACCGAGAACAGCACGATCACCAGCACCCCCGAGAAGAACGGCGGCACCGAGAACCCGACCATCGACACGAACGTGCCGACCTGGTCGAACACCGAGTACTGGCGATAGGCGGAAATGATGCCGATGGGCAGCGCGATCAGGATGCCGACCAGATAGGCGACCCCGACCACGGTCAGCGTCTGCGGCATGCGCTCCATGACCAGGTCCATGACCGGCGAGCGGGTCTGGTAGCTGATGATGCGCTGCTCGGCGGCGAAGCCGAGGTCCCATCCGGTCCAACCCTGCAGCACCGCCATCGGCTCGTTCCAGAAGAACAGCTTCAGCCACTTCAGGTACTGCACGATCAGCGAGTCGTTCGCGCCGAGCGACTCGCGGATCTGCTCGCGCACCTCCGGCGGAATGGTCAGCGGCAGGTTGCCGGTGGGGTCCGACGGCGACATCTTCACGATCATGAAGATCACGAAGGAGATGAACAGCAGGGTCGGCACCGCCGTGGTCAGGCGGCGGATCGTGAACGTCAGCACGGGGCGAGGACTCGGTTGGCGGGCGGGGCGAGCGGCATCCGGCGCCGCCCGCCCCGCCCCGTCCGGTCAGGGTCGGCGGCCTACTCGGTGCGGTACCAGTCGGCCGCGTTCCACAGCTCGCTGTCCCAGTCGTTCATGCGTACCCCGCCGAGCGTGCTCGCGTGCGCCGACGGGTTGCCGCGGTGCACCAGCGGGATGATCGTGTAGCTCTTCATCAGCATGTCGTTCTGCTGCCTGGCGATCGCCTGTCGCTCGGACAGGTCGGCCGTGCTGGCCATCTTCCTCACCAGCGCATCGTATGCCGGATCGCAGTAGCGCTGGTTGTTGGTGCCCTGCCACTGGTTGTCCGGACTCGGTGCACCGTCGCAGAGCCAGCGTGCCATGTAGGCCTCGGGGTCGACACCGGAGAAGTTGTTGGTGTACATCTCCACATCGGCGAAGAACTTGCCGAAGGTGTCCGGCGAGGCCGGGTCGGAGCCGAAGAATACCGAGGCATCGATGTTGCGCAGCTCGGCACCGATGCCGATCTCCGACCACCACTGCTTGATCAGCGCCTGGGCGTCCTGACGCACCGCATTGGTGGAGGTCTGGTAGAGCACGCTCAGTTCACGCCCGTCCTTGTCGCGCGTGCCGTCGCCGTTGCTGTCGGTCCAGCCGGCCTCGTCGAGCATGGCCTTCGCACCGTCCATGTCCTGCACCAGGCAATCGTCGTTGGCGGTGGAGGCGTAGGCCGCCGGCGCGGGCAGCACGTTGCAGGTCGGCTTGCCGCCGGCGCCGTAGCCGATCTCCACCAGCAGCTCGCGGTCGATCGCCATCGACATCGCGTGACCGATGCGCGGATCGGTCAGGAACGGGTGCGGGTGAGCCTTGGTACCGCGCTCGTCGCCGAGCGCGGGGTCCGGGTCGGTCTGGTTCAGGTGCAGGCGTTCGACCGAGGTGGCGAACGCGGCCGCGACGCTACCCTTGCCGCCACCCTCCATGTCCGCCAGCAGGTTCGGATCGATCTGCAGGTTCCAGGCGTAGTCGAACTCGCCGGTCTCGAGCACCGAGCGTGCCGCACCCGCCGCGTCGCCGCCCCCCTTGAACAGGACCGTGGCGAAGGCCGGCTTGCCCTCGTCGCGGAAGTTCTCGTTGGCCGAGAAGCGGATGACGTCGTTGGCCTTGAACTCCTCGACCACGAACGGGCCGGTACCGATCGGTGCGAAGTTCTGCTCGGTGCAGGTCGGCATGGCCGCTCCGGTGCAATCGGCGAACTGCGCGGCCTGCACGATCGGGCTTTCCGCACCGACCAGCGCGGTGTAGGGGAACGGCTTGGGCTCGGTGAAGCTGATCTTCAGCGTCGTGTCGTCGATCGCCTCCATGTCGGCCACGCCGTCGAAGTAGCTGGTGTGCGCGCAACCGCCCTCGGGGTCGGTGCAGTAGCGCCACGAGAACACCGCATCGTCGGCGGTGAACGGGGTGCCGTCGGACCACAGCACGCCGGTCCTGAGCGTCCAGGTGATCGACTTCAGGTCCTCGGCCAGACCGCCGTTGTCCAGGGTGGGAATGGATTCGGCCAGATACGGCACCATCTCGCCGTTCTCGTCGAAGCGGGCGAGGCTCTCGAGCACCAGCGATCCCGCCTCGACCTCCTTGGTGCCGCCCGAGAGGTACGGATTCATCGTCGACGGCGCCTGCCAGTAGATGATCTTCAGCTCGCCGTCGCGGCCGCGCTCGCCCGTCTCCTGGGCAAGGGCGTGCGGCGCGAGGGCGGCGAGCATCGCCGCGGCGATCGCCGTGCGCGCGTGGGCTCGATTCATGGTCGCTCTCCTGAGGGGGGATGAAGGGTCGGATCGTGCAGGTGGCAGGCGACGAGGCGCCCCGGCCGGACCTCGCGCGTCTGCGGGTCGATGCGCGAACAGACCGGCATCACCTCGGGGCAGCGCGTGCGGAAGTTGCAGCCCGAGGGCGGTGACGCCGGCGACGGCACATCACCGCGCAACACGATGCGCTCCGCGGTGTCGCGCAGCAACGGGTCGGGTTCCGGCACCGCCGACAGCAGCGCCCGGGTGTAGGGGTGCAGCGGCTCGGCGTACAGCGGGTCGCGCGGGGCGAGCTCGACGATGCGGCCGAGATACATCACCGCCACGCGATCGGCGATGTGGCGCACCATGCTCAGGTCGTGACTGATGAACAGGTAGGTCAGTCCCAGCCGTCGCTGCAGCTCCTCGAGCAGGTTCACCACCTGTGCCTGGATGGAAACGTCGAGGGCGGCGATCGGCTCGTCGCACACGATGAAGTCCGGCTCGAGCGCCAGCGCACGGGCGATGCCGATGCGCTGGCGCTGACCGCCCGAGAACTCGTGCGGGTAGCGGTTCGCGAAGTCGCGGGCGAGCCCGACCTGGTCCATCAGCTCGTGCACGCGAGCCCGGCGCTCGGTGCGGGTGAGCCCGGCGTGTTCGCGCAACGGCTCGCCGATGATCTCGCCGAGCGTCATGCGCGGGTTCAGCGAGGCCTGCGGGTCCTGGAAGATCATCTGCATGCGCGGGCGCAGCCGTCGCAGCTGCGCACCGTTCGCACCCGCGATGTCGGCGTCCCCGATGCGGATCTCGCCGTCGGTGACGCCGTGCAATCGCAGCAGCGTCCGGCCCACCGTGGACTTGCCGCAACCGCTCTCGCCGACCAGCCCGAGCGTCTCGCCGGCGCAGATGTCGAACGACACGCCGTCGACGGCGTGCACGGTGCCGATCCGGCGGCGCAGCAGCCCCCCGTAGATCGGGAAGTGCTTGGTCAGGCCGCGCACGCTGACGAGAGGTGCCGCCGCACCATCGGCCGACGTCGCGCGCGACACCGCCACCGCCACCGCCGACTCAGGCATCCGGGCGGGCTCCGCTGCCTGCCGGCGTGTCCACCATCTCGTCCCGGAACTCGTGGAAACAGGCCACGTCGTGCCCGGGACCGACCTCGCGCCGACCCGGGTTCTCCCGCTCGCAGCGTTCGAAGCGGTGCGCGCAACGCGTGCGGAACGTGCAGGCGGACGGTGCACCGGTCAGCACCGGTGGCTGGCCGGCGATGACCTCGAGCGTGTCGCTGCGCGGACCGCGCACCGACGGCATGGTCCGCAGCAGCGCGCGCGTGTACGGGTGGCGCGGGGCGCGGAACAGCTCGTGCACCGGTGCCTGCTCGACGATCTGCCCGCCGTACATGACGATCACCCGGTCGGCGATGCCGGCGATGACGCCCAGGTCGTGCGTGATCCACACGATCGCCATGCCGAGCCGTTCGCGCAGGGACTTCACCAGCTCCAGGATCTGCGCCTGGATGGTCACGTCGAGCGCGGTGGTGGGCTCGTCGGCGATCAGCACGTCCGGGTCGCAGGCCAGCGCGATCGCGACCATCACACGCTGGCGCATGCCGCCGGAGAACTCGTGCGGGTACTGCGACAGGCGGGCCGGCGCATCCGGGATGCCGACCAGCTCCAGCAGCTCCACCGCCCGGACACGCGCGGCCTTCCTCGACAGGCCCATGTGCTTCCTGAGCGGTTCGCAGATCTGGAAACCGACGTCGAACACCGGATTCAGGGAGGTCATCGGGTCCTGGAACACGAAGCCGATACGCGCACCGCGCACGGCGCGCAGTGCCCGGGAATCGCTCTGCAGCAGGTCGCACCCGTCGAACATCACCTGGCCGGCCACCACCTCGGCGGGCGGCGACGGCAGCAGGCCGAGCAGCGACATCATCGTCACCGACTTGCCCGAGCCGCTCTCGCCGACCACGCCGAGCAGCTCGCCGCGGGCGACGTCGAAGCTCACCGAGTTGACGGCGTGCACGTGACCGGCGCGGGTGCGGAACCGCGTCTCGAGATCGCGCACCCGCAACACGGGTGACGTGGCGGCGTCGGGCACTTGCGCTGGCGTCATCGCGTCGGCATCGGATGCGGGTGGGCCCTGGAACCTGACGTACGGGCAGTCGCCAACGACGTTAGCACGGAAGATCAAGCGTTCACCGCGCCTCCGGACAGGCTCCCGACGGGGCGCAGGACCCCTGCCCGATCGTGGTGCAACCCGCCGCACGGCGGCACCGGAACGGGGCGCCTGTCGTCCATCGGCCAGGGTGCCCGATGTGCACACCATGGCGTCCGGCTCGGTTACGCTGGGGCGGGCACCCTTCTCCACGAGCACCTCTCGCGATGTCCGCCTTCCGACAGACGCGTCTCGGTGCGCGCGAGATCATGGAGCGCCTGGTCGCCTTCCCGACGGTCAGCTCCGAGAGCAACCTTGCGCTGATGGACTGGGTCGAGAACTATCTCGACGGCTTCGGCGTGAGCGCCACACGGGTGTACAACGACGAGGGCACCAAGGCGAACCTCTATGCCAACGTCGGCCCGGAGGTCGAGGGCGGCGTGATCCTGTCCGGTCACACCGACGTCGTGCCGGTCGAGGGGCAGGCCTGGAGCTCGGACCCGTTCACGGTCACCGAACGGGACGGCCGACTGTACGGTCGCGGCACCTGCGACATGAAGGGCTTCGATGCGCTCGCGCTCGCCGCCGTGCCGCTCGCGCTGGAGCGCGGCGTGCGCCGCCCGCTGCAGCTTGCGCTGAGCTACGACGAGGAGATCGGCTGCGTCGGCGCACCGCCGATGATCGATGCCATGCGCGCGCACCTGCCCGTCGCCGCCTGCGCGGTCATCGGCGAGCCCTCGATGATGAAGACCGTCGAGGGTCACAAGGGCGGCACCGGCTTCGCGGTCCACGTGCGCGGCTTCGAGGTGCACTCCTCCTTGATGCACACCGGCGTCAGCGCCGTCATGGAGGCGGCGAAGCTGGTCGAATGGGCCAACGCCGAGAACGCCCGGCTCGCGGTGACCCCGCCGTCGGCACTCGCCGCACGCTTCGACCCGCCGTGGACGTCCCTGCACGTCGGGCGCATCGAGGGCGGCACCGCCCACAACATCACCGCCCTCGACTGCCGCTTCGTGATCACCTTCCGCGTCGTGCCGGGCGAGGACGCCGACGACTGGACGCGACGCTTCGAGGAGCGGGTCGCCGAACTCGAGGCCGACATGCGCAAGGTGCGCCCGGAGGCATCGATCACGCTCGAGCGCTACTTCGACATGCCGGGCCTGCAGCCCGAGGAGGACGGCGCGGCCGAGGAGCTGGTGCGACGCCTGACCGGCGACAACGGCTCGCACGTGGTCAGCTACGGCACCGAGGCGGGTCACTTCCAGGCACGCGGCTATTCCTCGATCGTGTGCGGGCCCGGCGACATCGCCCAGGCCCACCAGCCCGACGAATACCTGGCCGTGTCGCAGCTGCACGCCGGCGAGACGTTCATGTGCAAGCTGATCGATCAGCTGGCGGCCTGACGGGCGGTCTGACGGGCGGCCTGACGGGCGCGCTTGGCGGGCGCGCTCGGCGGTGCGATCGGGATCGGCGACTACCGGCCGATCCCCTCGCGCATCCGGTACATCGCGAACCACTGCAACGCGATGACGCTCAGCGCGTTGCGCACCTCGCGTGTCTCCAGCATGGCAATCGCATCCTCCGCCTTGACGGTGCGCACCAGGATGTCCTCGCTCTCCTCGGCCAACCCGAAGTGCCCGCCCACCCCGGACAGATCGGTCTCGGCCAGGTAGACGAACACCTCCTCGGTCGAGGATCCGGGGCTTGCCAGGTACTGGCAGACCAGCCGCAGCCGATCCGGTTCCAGATCGAGGCCCGCCTCCTCGCGCGCCTCGCGCGCCGCCACCTCGGCAGGCGTCTGGTCGGTGTCGATCATGCCGGCGATGACCTCCACCAGCCACGGATCGGGCTGCTGGTGCATGGCACCGAGCCGGAACTGCTCGATCAGCACCACCTCGTCACGCGCCCGGTCCCACACCAGCAGGCCGACCACATCACCGCGCACGAACAGCTCGCGGTCGAACACCGGCGTGCGGCCGCCGCCGTGCAGCTCGTGGCTCAGGTCCAGCTTGTCCAGCTGGTAGAAGCCGTCGTACACGCGCTCGCGCGACTCGATGCGCCAATCGCGCGCGGGGGCGCCGGCCGTGCGCCAGCGCAAGGTGGTGTCGTCGGTCATGGAGCGGGGTGCTCGTCGGCGGATGTCGGGATCGACGGGAAGGGGGTCGGCGGGCAGGAAATCGGCGCAGGTGCGGGGGGAGGACATCATTCGAACGCGGCCAGCTCCCCTTCCACCACCGCGACATCGTCCGGGCGGTCCACGCCCCGACCCGGCGCACCGGACGCCTCGGCCACGTGGATGCGCCCGCCGTGGTGCAGCACCCGCAGCTGCTCCAGCTTCTCCTCCACCTCCAGCGTGCACTCCGCCATCGCACCGTAGCGGCCGAGAAAGGCGGCGCGGTAGGCGTACAGGCCGATGTGCAGGAAGGCCTCGGGATGGGTCGAGTCGGCGCACGCATCGCGGCGCCACGGGATAGGCGCGCGCGAGAAGTACAGGGCCATGCCGCGCGCATCGCGCACCACCTTGACCCGGTCGGTGCTGGCGTAGTCGGCCACGTCGTCGATGCGCCGGCACAGCGTCGCCATGTCGGCGTCCGGGTGCTCCGCCAGCTGGGCCGCCAGCGCATCGAGCCGCTCGGGCGGCGTGGCGGGCTCGTCGCCCTGCAGCCCGACGATGGCCCGTTCGGGCGCCCACCCGCGACGCTCTGCCACCTCGGCGATGCGGTCGGTGCCGCTCGGGTGCGACGCCGCCGTCATCTCCACCAGCGCACCGGCGGCGTGGCACACCCCGGCGATGCGCTCGTCGTCGGTGGCGACGATCACCTCGTCCGCACCGCTCGCCCCGGCGCGTGCCAGCGTGTGCAGGATCATCGGCCGTCCGCGCAACGGCACCAGCATCTTGCCCGGAAAGCGGCTGGACGCGTAGCGGGCGGGGATCACGATGGTGTAGGGCACGGCAAGGCTCATCGGCACGTTCGCGTCTCGGTGGTCAGGCGCTCCAGCAGCGCGACCAGGGCGGTGTCCAGCGCTGCCGACAGCACGGTGCGCATGCGCAGCTCCAGCACCTCGACCGGTGACGGCACGAGGCGCGCGATCTTGACCGCGTCCTTGGAGGTGGTGACGATCGGCAGCGCCTCGTCGAACAACAGATCGCGCGTACGGTAGCGGTGGTGGTCGGCGAAGGCGTGCGGCACGACTTCCATGCCCAACCCGCGCAATGCATCGAACAGCCGCTGCGGGCGTCCGATGCCGGCCACCGCATGGGCGCGCAGCCCGGACAGCGCGTGCAGGTCGCGCTCGTCGCCGTCGAGCGTGACCAGCCGATCCGGCACCAGCGTGAACGTGCCGCGCGACGGTCCCGCCGGCCAGCCGGACACCCCGGGCGGGCGGGTATCCGGGTCGTCGCCGTCGCGCAGCGCGATCACGTCCACCTCGTCGAGCCGGCACGCCCGCTCGCGCAGCGGACCCGCCGGCAAGGTGCGTCCGTTGCCCAGCCCGGTGCGCGCATCGATCACGCACACCTCCGCTGCGCGTGCCATCGCGTAGTGCTGCAGGCCGTCGTCGGCGATCACCAGGTCGATGTCGCCGCGCGCCGCCAGGGCGGCGACCGCCTGCGCACGTGCGGTGCACACCACCACCGGCACGCCGGTGAGCCGGTGCAGCATCAGCGGCTCGTCACCGGTCTCGGCCGGATCGTCGTCGGTGCGAACGCTGCGCGGCGCACGCTGCGCCCGCCCGCCGTAGCCGCGGCTGACGATGCCGCAGCGCACCCCGCGCGCAGTGCACAGCGCGATCACGGCCGCCACCAGCGGGGTCTTGCCGGTCCCGCCCACCGCCAGGTTGCCGATCACCAGCACCGGCAGCGGGCTCGGCCCGCGCGATGCTTCCAGCCGATGCCGACGGCGCCGTGCCAGCGCCTCGAACAGGGCGGCCAACGGCAGCAATGCGGTGGAGACGGCGCCCCGCTGCTGCCACGGTGACGTCGGCACGGGGTTCAGCGGAACTGCAGCCGGTGCAGGCGGGCGTAGTGGTCGTCGGCGGCGAGCAGCTGCGCGTGGTCACCGACCTCCACGATCCGCCCCTTCGCCATGACCACGATGCGATCGGCACGCTCGATGGTGGACAGCCGGTGCGCGATGACCAGCGTGGTGCGCCCGCGCATCAACGTCTCCAGCCCCTGCTGCACGCGTCGCTCGCTTTCGCTGTCGAGCGCCGAGGTGGCCTCGTCCAGGATCAGGATCGGCGCATCGCGCAGCAGCGCCCGGGCGATGGCGACGCGCTGGCGCTGGCCGCCCGACAGCATGGTGCCGTCGTCGCCGACCAGGGTGTCGTAGCCGTCCGGAAGCGCCATGATGAAGTCGTGCGCGTGCGCGGCGCGACACGCCTCGTGCAACCGTTCCACCGGCACCGTGTCACGGTGCCCGTAGCCGATGTTCGCCGCCACCGTGTCGTTGAACAGCGTGACGTCCTGGCTGACGTAGGCGATGCGGCTCCTGAGCGATGCGAGCGTGTAACGCTGCACCGCCACGCCGTCGACCAGCAGCTCGCCGGCATCGAGTTCGTACAGCCTGGGCAGCAGGTTGACCAGGGAGGTCTTGCCGCTGCCGGACTCGCCGACGAAGGCGACGTGCTCGCCGGCCCGGATCGTCAGCGAGACGCCTTCGAGCGCGCTGGGCTTGTCGGGCGCGTAGCGCAACCGGGCGTCGCGGTACTCGATCGATGCGATGCGCTCGGCCAGCTGATGCGCGCCCTGGTCGCGTTCGGAGTCCATGTCCAGGGTGCGGAACAGGCTCTCGCCGGCGGCGATGCCGCGCTGGATCTCGTTGTTGAGCGAGGTGACCCGGCGCAGCGGCTGGAACAGCATGGTCATCGCGGTGATGAACGCCACGAACGAGCCGGGGCTGATGCGCTC
>ENA-ORXT01003437-ORXT01003437.1-marine-metagenome-genome-assembly--contig:-NODE-3437-length-17452-cov-27.344173_pt1 | contig 17452 bp, 12 predicted proteins | sample MGYA00237868_ERZ511482 | MGnify/ENA metagenome assembly ERZ511482 | reverse complement strand
GGGGGGGGGGGGGGGGGGGGGGGGGGGGGGGGGGGGGGGGGGGGGGGGGGGCGCCGCCGCCGCCGCCCGGGCGGGGGTGAAGGCCGACACGCCGAGCGGCGACCGACAGGTGGCGGCGGCGGCGGCCAAGACGCGGCCACCGATGGGCGCCGCGCCGGCCGCGAGGAAGGCAGTGGTGGATGGGGCCATTGCAAAAAAGGGCTGGCAAACAAGACAGGAAAGTGGGGATGGAGCGAGATGTTGGAGAAGGCACGGGAGCCGCTCGGTCGTCGGTCGTGCGCGGCGTGATGACAGCGTACGCGCCAGACGAATGGCGGGAGCGGGGCGATGAGCCGGTGCAAAGGGGGCGCCTCGATGGCGCTGGAGGGGTATCCTCCAGTGCGGAGGATCTGTCACCCAATACACGCGGTAGTGGAAGGAAAGCGGTGCGAAGAGGAATTGTTCCAAGTGTGTCGTCCACGCCCAAATGTCTGGCCAAAAAAAAAGCGGCACCCGGTATGCTATCGCACTGGCAGGCTGGCCACCTCACGACGTCGACAGAAGCGCGGTGTGGTTCACCCACGTCCACGCTCAGCCACCGGTAAAAAGCTGTTGAAACCGTGAAGTAGACGCTACAGGCACCTCTTGTCGTCTGCTAGACCAGCGTCTTCACCAGGTAAGCCACCGTATATGCAGAAGGTGAACATCTCTGTCGCATGTACAACCTGCCGTCGCGGAACAGACGGTCTTGCTCCTCCTCTACATGTGAGTTCTATCCGTCCTTGTTTTCTTCTCGTGTGCACCCCACCTCCGACGGCCCAAAAAAGCACATATTTCTCCTCCATCGTAGTCACGCCCCCGCCCCCCCCCCCCCCCACCCACCCCCCCGGCCAGCCTCCCCTCATCCCGATGGTGGGTCCGTCCCGTCCCCCACGCCCACGTGTGGCAAGCGCTTCCCCCGCAGGGCGGCCATCAAGTTGCCCGCCGCCATGGCCGCCATATCCTCCAAACACCCCACCGTCTCCCCCGCCATGTCCGGCAGTACCGTCACCGTCGGGAGGCCGAGCAGCTTTTGCATGAGCATCTTTTGGCGCGCGGCGCCGCCCGGCGCGGCGCCAGGCACGCTGCCCGTATCCCACGCGTCCCGGCCGCTGCCTTCGGGCACGCACATGCCCGCGCCCGCAATCTCCCCCGTCTTGACCGCGTAGTAGATGGCCTCCACGTCCATGAGCGCGGCAGAGGCGCCATTGACGAGCACCGCCGTCTTTTTCATCCGCTCCATGGCCTCCCAGTCAAACATGCCGCGCGTGTCGTCCGTGACCGGACACAGCGGCAGCACAATGTCCGAGACGGCAAGCAGGTGGTTGAGGCCGACGTAGCGGGCGCCAACGTCGGCGGCGGGGCCGCCCACCCGCGTCCGCCGCTGTTGGACGCCACCACCGGGGGCTCCCGTCTGCCGCGGGTGGGTGCGGATGCTCACCGCGCCTGCCCGGCTGACCCAAATTCCGACGGCGGGGCGGGGGCCCTGACTGCGCAAGCCTCCCTGTGGTCGCCCAGCTCCCAGTACAACGGCGACGTCCATGGCTTTGCTTTACGGTTCATGTTCAGGCTGGCACGAGCGACGGGTCGTTGTACACGGCCGGCCCGTTGTGAGCGCGACGCACCGCCCCCACCTGTGGTGGAGTCGTGCGCGCGGGGCCGGTGGCGGACGGCCCCTTCCCTCCCCCGTCACCCCCGGTTCTCTCCTGTCCGCGGGGGCACGCACGTCACCGGGTGCACCCCCCCTCCCCGCGTCCGCCGGCGGCTTAGCACGCGGTCCACTTCTTGGCGCCCGTATCGCACGTGCACTTCTCCACGTCCTTCCACTGCCACTCGCACTTTTGTGCGTCGGTGCTGTTGTCAATGGTGAGCTTGGCCGCCCACCAGTGCGAGACGCACACCTTGCCGGGCGTCTTGGTCCGCATCGTCTTGGGCATTGGCTTGGGCGGGCACGGCAGCTTGCACGAGACGACGTCGCAGCCCCTCCACGTGCACTTGCCGTGCTCAATCTTCTTGCCGCACGCGTACCAGCGGGTGACGCAGCGCTCCCCATTCTTCTTCACGTACCGCTTCTTCATTTCCATCGGCTTGGGCGGGCACACGGGGTTCGCGCAGTTGGTCACGTCGCACCACTTATAGACGCAGTTGTCCGCGGCGTTGAGCACCCGGTCGCACTGCGTCCACGTCGAGACGCACCGCTTCCCGTCCTTAAAGATGGTCATCGTCTTGGTCGGCATCCGGGGGGGGCAGCACTTGTCCACGTCGGCCCACACCCACTTGCCGTCGGCATGGCCGGTGACGTACCACTTGGAGATGCACTCCCGCCCCGACTCCTTGGTGATCTTCATCGTCTTGGGCGTCGGCCGAGGGCCGGGGGGGGGGGCCGACGCGGCGGCGCCAGAGGCGACCGCCACCAGAGCGGCGGCAACGACCAGGAACGACACGCGACCCATGGTGCAGTGTTTGGGGGGGCGCCGAGGCGACCGCGGGCAAGTGGATGCAACAACGGCGGGGCGACGTACGGCGGGGGGCAGATGGAAGCGGCAAGCGCCAACGGCTCGCTGCGGGCGGTGCGGGCGCGTGCCGGCGGTGGCGCGGTTCGAGGGCGGGGCGGGAAAAGAGCGACGCTGAACAACCACCAACGGCTATTAGCAGGGACGTCGGGACCGCGACTGTGGGGTGGCGCGTCAAATAGCGCGCCCCGGGGCGGGGGGACACGGCCCTGCGCCGCCCAGCGGCCGGGGCGCGCCTGGAAATGGGCACGCGGGCGGCTGCAGCAGCCATGAAGGAAACCAAGATGCGTGCTTTCGCCCAATTTCAGCGAAAGCTAGATGGCGAAAGCAGGCCAGCCAATCAGATCACTCCCTGAAACGAAAGCGGGCGCACCCTGGCACACCCTTGCGGGACGATATCGAGACTGGGTCGCGTCACGAGATGGCCGGATGGATCACACGAGGGCGTCTTTCCACCGGATAATTCGACGCAGTGGGCCACACAGGTGCATCCGGCATGCCGTTTGGGCCGATCTGGTGGACCTGTGCGCAACGCTGCGTGCCGCCCGCGCGCTCATGCGGCGCGCTCAATCGGGGCCCTGACGACGGTCACTGCGTCACGCTCTCCTGCCACCACCGCCGCTGCGCCGCCACCCCCGCCGCCGCCACCGCTGCAGCCACCGCCGTCGCGGCGGTCGCCGCGGCCGTCCCCTTCCCCCCCCCGTCGTCGCCACCCCGCCCTCCCCCGTACAATCGTTGACGTGTGGAGCGCCCGCTTTGCCGCCGTGCGTGCTGGGGCTGCGCCGCTGCTGGGGTGCCGCCGCGGCGGCGCCTCGCCACCGGCGCAGCCGCCGGCGCCCCCGCTGCCCCCCTTCATTGTCATCCCTCCCTCGCCCGTACAGCCATTGACGTCGTGCGGGTGCCCGCGGTGTCGCTGTGCCGGCTGGGAGTGTACTGTTGCCTGACCGGGCCGGCGACCGCGGGGTTTGTGGTCGTCGCCGTCGGTCAGGGTGCCGCTGCCGCGGCGGCGGCCGCCACCGGCGTCGCCGTCGGCGCCCCTCCCCCTCGCGTCGTTGCCTTCCCGCTTCCCCCCTCCTACAACCATTGACGTCGTGTGGGTGCCCGCGGTGTCGCTTGGCGGGCTGGGGCTGAATGGCTGCCGGGGTGCTGCCGCAGCTGCGCGTCGCCACCGGCGCTGCCGCCGGCGCCCCGCTACCCTCTCGTCGTCTTCACCCCGCCCTCGCCAGTACAACCGTTGCCGTCGTGTGGGTGCCCGCGGTGCCACTGTGCCGGCTGGAGGTGCTGTGCACCTGGGCCTGTCGGGCGGCCACGGCGGTTTTGGGGCTCGGTGGTCACCGCCGCTTGCTGGATTGCGGGGAATGTCATGGAGGAGGAGGATCCCCCGCTTTTTGGGCCTGTGGTGTCTTCTCGTTTTGTCGGCAGCGATGCGTCGTTGAGTGTCATCGGGCACGCCCTGGCAACGGCGCCATCCGACCAAGCTTTGGGCACCCTCGTACGTGGGCCCGCCAGTGGCTCTGGCGGTCGCAGCGTGGGCCACGGCTGGGCGGACCGCATAGCCTCCCAAGACCTACCGGGCGGTAGCGAGGACGAGCCAGATTACCTCTCCACGCGGCAAGGACGTGATGGGGGGCGACCGGAGGTCACGCCGTCTCACAGCCGTCAACAACACCGTCGGCTTGAGCGTGCAGCGCGTCCTTCCTCAACGCGTGGGGGTACGGCCGGAGGCTACTCACACGGTGACGACGGGATGGAGGTCGATGATGCGGCACACGCAGTGCATGGCTCCCCCGGCGTGGAAGTCATCCCCAAGCGCTACCGGCGAGCCCCCGGCGAGCTCTCCCTCACAGACCAGCTGGAGGAGGCGCTGGTGCCATGTCTACAGCGTGTCGTCGGCCTGCCATCTTCTTCTGCCTGTGGCAAGGACTCGGCTAGGGTGACCGCGACCATCACGGGCGATCCATCTTCACGCTCCCGCGCCATTGTGTTGCAGTACGGGACGCGGCGCGACGAGAGCGCGATCCTGTGGGTGTCGAACCGGGGCGGCTTGCTCTGTTCGTGCTTCTCCGGCACGCAGAATGCCAGCTTCTTGTCTTCCTCATCCCGCAGCGCCGAGTGCATGCACACGGAGCTCGTCAACCGGTGTCTTCCGGTCTCTGGCGTCGAGTATGCTCGGTTTCGTCGCCGGATGCGCCTCACGGTGGACGCGGCCGACTTCGCGGTGCCGCGGCAGGTCGGCAACAACGTGGTGCTCTTTGTGCTGTACCGGAAGGTGTACTCCATCGTCACGTTCACGGGCAAGTACGCGACGTGCGTAGCGCCTGGGTGCCGCTCCTTCTCCCGTCGCTGTGGTCATGTGGCAGTGGCGCGCCGCGTGCGTGCCAACCTCTCCGTGAGCCCGGTTGATCCCAGTGATGATGAGCAGGCGAAGGTCAAGCCCAAGTCGTCCTCTGCCGGCCGCCGCCCTCAATTTTTGACGAGTGAAGACGAGGACGACGGGTTGGAGAAGCTGCCGTCCGACACGCAGAGGTCGACCACCGACCCGCCCGAGTCGACCCTCTCCGACCGCTTGATGCGGAACATGATGCCGTGCACCAGCGAGCTTGAGCTCGGCTCCGTGTGGTGTCGTACTGCGGACATGCAGTCTGTGTTGGCGTCGTGCTCGCGGCGGGGGGACGAGGATGCTGTCCAGGACCTCAACGCCATGATGGGCGCCTTCTCTGCGGCTCTCCGTCGGCAACTCGTGGTGGACACGCGCAGCACGTTGGTCGAGTCGCGCTGCGGGAGCTGCGGCCAAGCCCGTGGCAGCAGGCACGCCGTGACCGCCGAGGAGGCTGTCGTCTTCACGCACCATCCTACAGCTCCTGCTCTTCGGGTACGTCGTCATTGCTTACTCTTTTTCTATCTTTGCTCTTTCCTTTTCGATCACGTCCACCTCGCGCCTGTCCTAGAGGGTGCCAACACGCACGCGTTCCTGGACATTCTCTAACTCATCTCATTTTTCTTGTGTTTGTGTTTGTTTCGCTTCCACAAATGGCCCTGTCGACAGCTGACTGTGGGGAGATGGACATGCGATGCCGGTGCGTGTCAGCGAGTCGTGGAGTATGACGGCAGCGACGATGGCTTGTTCTCCTTCCGTCGCCGCAACAAGCAGAAGCAGTGGATGGTCTTCACCCGTGGGATTGTCGACCAGTTGTTGTCGTTCATCATCTCATCGCGCTCCACCTACACAGCCGCAACCCGCCATTTGGCCAACACCATCGCCTGCTTCCGGTCACGGCGGCAGGACGTTGTCAAGTTGGGGACCGCCGCGGCGCGCGCCATCGCGATACCGCCCGAGTCGGCAAGGTGCCCCATATGCGGCCCCAACCCCGCCTTCATTGTGATCGACGCCCAATCCATTGGGTGCACCGACACGGACAACGTTCACCCTCTGCGCCCCACGGAGAACTGCCCGGTCTTGCCCATCGACGCCTCCAAGCTGTGCATTTTGCAGAATGCCGCCCTGCGCGTTGCAGTGGACAAAGTGTTGAGCTCCTCCAAGCCGCTGACGCCGACACAGGAGCAGCACCTGCGGGAATGGGACGCGACCCGCACGACGAACGCCCGGCCGTCGGTGGAAGCAGCAGCTGCCAACGTCTTTTTCCGTTTTTTCCCGCTCGGCTCATCCTCGCCCGTTGATGCCAGCGACGCGGTCAAGGACGAGGTGGTAGTCAAGGACGGGGTCGGTGACGACGCTAGCAGCGGCTCCTCGCAAGCCGGAGACAGCGACGGAGCGTCGGCGCGCGCGCGGAAGGCACACCGCGTCGAGCGGGGTGATCGCGGCCTGGAGGCGTCTCTGCGCCAGGACGAAGATGGCAACCTGGTGCTGGGTAAGAAGGGCAAGCGGGTCAAGCTGCCGGCCGAGACGTGGCGTGACCGCGTGGGCATCTGTGCTCCCAACTTCGCTTCACATGCCCGGGATGATGACGGGGCCTGGCTTTGCATCCGCCCCTTCCTCAAGGCCATGCTGGCCGAGACGGCAACAGGTATGTTTCAAGCGCACGACGAGAAGGCGGTCGCGCTTCTGGCCGACGGGCTGAGACTCAAGGGAAAGGAGACGTGGCGGATGATGACAAGGGCGGCGGACGGGGTTGGGTTCGTGTCCAGCTTCATCGGCCTTTTCGACGACGACCTGGACGGGGACAAGAACTTCCGTGTGGCGGTCGGGACTCTACTCGGGCACGCAGTGGAGCTCGAGAAGGTGATTGATGCCGAGTTTGCCAAGGAGGCCAGCAGCAACCGCACCAAGGAGCGCCAGTGGGTGAATATGGGCTACTGCTCAACGTGGGGTGGCCGACCGACTGCCTCTGCTTTTGCTCGATGGCGGGCGTCGCACCCGACGTACCGTGACACGGACTCGGACGACCCGCTGGTGTCGTATGAGTTTTTTGCCAGTCTACCGCGCGTTCGCCCTGGCATTTCCGACTCGGTCGCGGCGGAGCGGCGGCGCCAGTACAAGGGCAAGAAGCGGCACGCCGCGGACAAGGAGGGCGACGAGGACTCGTGCAACAAGGCCTTCTCCGTCATGGCCGGTTTGACCCAGGGGGTATTCAATGTGGTATGCCCCCACGTCATCACGCTCGGCTTCCGGGTGCTGTTCAACGCGGAGAGCGTCGGGGAGGCTCTCTCTATCGTGCTCGAGCGCTTCCTGGAGCTGCCCAAGGTGATATTTTACGACGTCGCTTGTAAAATCGATAAGAACGCGATGCGGCGGGTCCGTCCTATCCTGCGCAACCACGGTGTGCGGTGCATATTGGACCGACCGCACTCGATCACCCACTCGTGCTCACCTGTCTACATGCCCGACCAGAGCTTGGGCGCCACGTCGGGCGTGGCCACCCAGGCGGCGGAGGTCTCCCACTCCATCTCGGTCGGCAATCGTACCAGCTTGGCGTACATGGCGCCCGATACCTACATGGTCCACCGCATGCTTCAGGTGGCGCACATGAACCTGAGAAAGCTGGCCAAGCTCTTCTCCGGCAAGCCGCGCGCAGAGAACGACCACATCCCCCTCGCCTCCTTCTTCCACCGGCGGATCTCGCACTCGTGCCAGAGGGGCCCGTCGTGCGGGTGTGACGGCCGGGGTGCAGTGACCCCCCTCCCTGCAGACGATGTCGCTCCTGCTGTTGACGTTGACCGTGCCCAACCTTTGCGTCCTCTCCGAGATCAAGACGGCGTCGATGCTCCCCCAGCGGCGGGACAAGTGTGTCTTAGGCGTCAAGGTGGGGATGGAGTGGTGCGCGAGCATCCACGCCAAGACCCGCAACCGGCGGTCGGGCGCTACATTGAGGTCCCTGCCTGGCTGCGCGCCTGTGTCACGCGGTCGAGCGGTCCCAACTGCCGTCCTCTCTCCAAGGAGGAGAAGCTTCTAGTCGCGAGCTTGACGGCAGAGCAAGATGGCGACGAGGTCGTCCGGCCACGCAACCGCGCCAACATCGACCTGTCGGTCGCCGACTTTGCCTTGCTGCGCGGTGACAACTGGCTCAACGACCAGATCATGAACTCGTTCTTCAAGCTCATCAACTACCACGACGACCAGATGCGGGCGTCCGTCGGCGGCGCGAGCGAGGCGGCCGACGCGGCCGGGTCGACCTGGCGGCGGACCCGCTGCCTCAACACGTACTTTTACAACCGCATGTACTCGCCGCGCATGGGCCGCGACTTCCGCAGCGTGCGCTCGTGGGTGAGGACGGTGGGCCTCGACTTGGCCGCGGTGGACATGATTGTCGTCCCGCTCAACCTCGGGCGTGTGCACTGGGTGTTGGTTGTCATCGACGTGGCCGACCGCGTCTTCAAGTATTGTGACTCGTTCCTGGACGGGGACAAGACCGGCGCGGTGCCGCACCTGCGAGCCTGGCTCAAGGACGAGGTGCACCACCAGCTCGGTCAAGACGCAGCTGACGCAATGCACATCGACGACTGGCCGCTGGTGGAAAACGAGGACCTGCCTGAGCAGTTCGACGGGAGCAGCTGTGGGGTCTTTGCGCTCGCGGCTGCTGAGTGCTTTGCCGCTGGGGTGCCATTGAGTCACACGCAAGATGACATGGATACGTTGAGGGAGCGCGTTGCTATCGATTTGTTTGTTGATGACTTGGTGTGCTCGTTGTAAACTGGTCCCTTCATCATCCCACTGATGCCTACGACCACGCAGCGTGTCTTTGAGCCAAGGAGAAGATGGACAGAAAGGAACAAGGAATTCATTGTCCTGCGGGATATGACACGCACACAGAGATAGAAGCGTCACGGCCATAGCAACCACCCTTCACTGGCACCCAGCACGAGCTCCCCCACCACAGCGTCACAGAGGCACCCATAGTCATTGGCACCCAGAAACAAGCTTTTTTCACCACACGGTTACAGCGGCACCCTCCGCCTTCTCCGCCGTGGCCGCGGCGCCAGCCTTCTCCAGCACCGCCGCCGTCCCCAATGCCCGACAGCCGTCGAGGAAACCGAGCCGCCGCGGCCGTCTCCACTGCCCACCAGCCGTCGTGGCGGCCGACTGCTGCATGAGCTCAGTCGTCTGCAGAATACCAGCAGGCTGGAGGCGGGCCACCATAGCGCCGGCAGCTCCCGGGGTGCGCAACCCACCGCCACCTCCACCGCTCAGCATCGGCACGTATACCGCCGTCGCACGACACGGCCCGGCAAGCCGCTTCCACAGCTCTCCGCGCAGGCAGCCGCCGGCCACGCTGTCAGCTTCCAGACAGCAGGTCCGTCCCTCTTACCCAGCGCCCAGCTGGGAACCCAGCTCTTTGCAACGCTGTCATGGCAGGAAGCAGAAGGGGTGGTAAGCCGCAGAAAGAGGGCATGCCGTGCCTGTTACGTCGGGCAAGAACGCTCTTCCTCCCCGACTGGCGGGAAGGTGACGTCCAACATTCAAAATTCGGCGCTCAGTTGTGGTGTGCTACTATGATGTGGAGTAGGAAAAATGAGGCTGATGCAGGCAGAAGCTGCCTGTACTTGACGTGGTACGAGGCCTTACTACCGCCAACTTCCATACCAAACTAGAGGGCTCGGGATGGGCTGCGAGCACCGCGGTGCAAGTGTGCTTCGGGATCGCCAGACCCAGCGCTGAGACTGCACAGCGTAAGCGACGGCAGACAGCTGCATGTGGTGGCGCAGCTCATCAACGCGCTGAGGGGTTGCCCTCTGACACTGGATGCACCATACGAGCCACCGTGGATTCCACTCCCAACACTCTCAGTCCACCACATCAATCTGCTGAACGGCCCACAACCGCGTTCCGATGGTGGTTGTATAGAAGGTGAAACGCTGGTATGTGGGGAGGCCGCATGTAGGCAACCTGCCTTCGTGCCCATCCGATGGCAGTAGCAGACTCTCACGAAACCCGGCCAGGCATGAGCAACGAAGCCATCCTATCCAAATCAATGTAGGCAACCACCACCTGGTGCAGTACTTGCCATGCTGACCATGGGACACGCGCAGCTTGCGCACCGATACACAGTCCTGAAGTGAAGGTGAGCACCACTACATCTGCCGGGTCGGAGATGCGAACGGACCCGGCAGAAGATGAGACTGATGGAAATACTACCCAGCCGCCCGAAACACAGAACGAAGTGCCCACGTTCGGCTTGAAGTGAGGGTGAGCACCACTACATCTGCCGGGTCGGAGATGCGAACGGACCTGGCAGAAGATGAGACTGATGGAAATACTACCCAGCCGCCCGAAACACAGAACGAAGTGCCCACGTTCGGCTTGATACCAGCTTGTCAGAACATGCGACTGCACTGTCGGGGAGCACCTATGGTGCTGCACATGAGGGGACTACCTACAACTCTGAGCGAAGACGTGCACTCGCCATTCATGCAAACGAGAAACAGATGGCTTTCACGATGCCTCCACGAATGCACCCTGGAGGCAATCGGTCCTGTGTCGGCCATGGCAGCGCTTGGGCAGCGACCTCATATCAGGACCAGGTCTGCTTTGTGCCTCGCGGTTGCCCAGGGGAGCTGTCCAGTATCGCGGGGTTGGGCAGTTTATGGTTCGTGCGGAGAGCCTTGGCCGTATCTGCTCGGGAGCGCCTCGACGCACGTTTCTGAGTCCATGGACCAGAGCCCGTCCAACGCTGACTCCATGGCCTTAACCCTAACAACCCTGATAACCCTAATAGCTCTGACGCTAACCCTAGCGTGCTGAATTGCATGTATGTACTTTGTGTGCAAATCGATGGTGCAAAAGCAAGTGGCCCTCCATTCGTGATCCAGATGTGGGAATATTCTGTGATCCCTCTGATTCAGCTGACACGCCACAGGGAACCACCCAGCTGCTGCGACCGTTGTGCCCGCGCTTTCCCCCCCCCCTCCAAACAGCCCACTTTGCGAGGCTCATTGATCCTTTTCGCGCGGGCGGGCGGGTGGGGAGCCCGCCCGGTCCACCGGGTACTGTTCCGCTGTGAGGCGGGTGCGCGGCTATGCCCTCATTATGTGCGTACACTGCCGTGGGCGCCCTTCCGACACCGCTCGACTCGTCCCACGCGCCGTGTGGGGTCCACCGCCTTGGGGGCGGGGTGTACGGGCGCCACCTGGTTGTCTGCGTGGGGGGGCGGGAGGTGCAACCTGCCTTGTATTCTGGTCCTTACGAGTCGGGGGAGCCAGCAACAGGCTTTGCTTGTACCCTGTGCCGCCCACGTGCTTGCGTTTCTCTTTCGATACCGGTACCAACCGCTTTCTTCGCCTCTACGTTCCCCCCCCACATTTCCCCCCCCACCGCCGCCACCCCGTTACCTGCGTCTTCATCCACCTGTTCTTGCGCTCCTTCGAGCTCCCACCTCCCACCCTACTACTCTACGTATGGATTCTCCACCATCTCCCGGCGGCCACGGGCACTATGTCGGCGTCCTTTCATCGGACCTGTGCATGTTCCATGACCTGTCCGCGGCCTCCGCCGCGGATTGCATTGGCCACTACCTCCCCAACATGCCGCTCGGCAGCTTGCTGGTCGTTGGCGTGTTCTCCACGGACACAGAGGCGCTTTGCTGGTTGACGGACCCGATGCGGCTGGAGGCGGTCACCAATGCCAACGAGGACGCTGCGCAGTTGGAGTCGGCGGCCAGTTCGGACGACGGCTGGTTTGCAGTCTACAACCCATCTTTGTCTTCCTCCTTTGATGCACGTAAGCCAGGAGCGGAGCGCGCATTGTCTCTGCTGTCCCCGCGTGGCGCCGGGGTCTCGGTGGTTTGTCGCGTTGCTACCGCGGCTGCGGCGCTGTCGTGGCTCGCCTGTCGGCAGCCCCGTGATCTGCTGGAGGTTCTCGGAAGCGAGGAGGAGGTGTCGGAGCCCCACCTTGTGGCGACGAGCTACGACGCCGACCCGGTGGAGGCTTTTGCTGGTCATCAAGATGGACCCGACGGGCTGCAACCGCCTCCCACTTCCTCGCTGGTCACGCGTGGCGCGGGAACGCAGCGACTTGCGTCATCGTGCTGTGCCGTAGAGGGCAAGGACGGCTCTTCTCCAGCAAAGCGGAGAAAGGTGGGTGCAGCCAACTCGTGGGCGATGGTGCCAACGGCACCTCCCGTGTCGTGCGCTTCTGGTCGTGCCCCCACCGACGTCTATGGCATGGAGCGCGGCGAGTCCGTCGTCAAGTCGTCAAAGCCGCAGCTAGTGACGGCGGGTGGTCCACCCCCGGCGCTCAACCCCGCCTACACGACGCGTGACCAGGCCGAGACGGTGTTTTCGAACAGCGACATGCACGTCCTGTTGCGCCAGTTTTCGACTGTCTACAACCAGCTGTACGGGACGGCGCCGGAAGCAGGCGCGGGCGTCGAGGCGCGTAGCTGCACTGGAGGTCTATCGGAGTCGGTGCCCTGCGACCCGAATCCGTCAGCAGGGGTGGTCGTGTCGACGGCGCCCGCCTCCGCCGCCGCGGGAGGCGCGGCGACCAACAAGGGCCCCTCGTCGCTCCCCGCGTCGGAAAGCAACGCCGGCCCGAGTGCCGCTCCGCCGTCAACATCAAGCCGGCCAACGAGCACGGCGTACCCAAGAGGCACGCCCTCGCGTGCTGCAGCCCCCGCCCCCAAGATGCATGACAGGGATGTGGAGCTGGGGCCGCTCAGCCTCTTGGCCTCCACCGGCAACTACGACGCGCTTTGCGACCGCATGGCGCAGCTCCTCAAGAGCACTTTCGTGTCGGGTGGTCCGGGCGTCGGCAAGACCTTCTTTCTGCGCAAGTACAATGCCCTCCTGCGCACAATGCTTCCTGACGACGGGGCGGTTGTTGTATGCGCGCCGACTGGGAGCGCTGCCCAGACGGCCAAGGGTGACACGTACCACTCCTTCTTTGGATTCGGCATGGGGTACACGCCGTCGTCACCCAGTGCCGTGGTCGAGGCAGCGCGGTTGCTGAATACCAAGAGGTACGCGCCCATCCGTCGTCGACTCGCCCGCGTACGCGTGCTCTTCCTCGATGAGATCTCCATGATCCCGGCGAACCGGCTGGACATCATGTGGCAGCTGCTTGTCCAGTCGCGGCGAACAACCGACCGGGAGTGCGTGCTCTACGCCTTTGGGGACTTTATGCAGCTGCGCCCGCACGACGGCGACATGGCGTATCACGCGGTGTGCTGGTCCCTGCTGTTTTCCAACTACTTCCTTGACCTGCGGCGGGTCCACCGCCAGTGCGACCCGCACTTCATCGAGGCTATCCGCGACGCGCGGTTCGGGCTGCTCTCGCCGGCCCTGCTCGGCCTCTTTGCGGAGCGGACCGTCTCGGCGGACGAGTACCGCTCGGTGGAGGTAAACGTATTGCACCTCATGCCCACCCACGAGGAAGTCATCGCGCACAACGTAAAGTGCTTCAAGCGCCTGTGCCCCGCGGGGCAGCCGCCTCCCTTTGTGTGTCAAGACCGGGCAGCATTGCCCAACGACCGCGACACCGCGGCGGCCGTCGTTGACCCCACCGCCGTTCTCAAGCCCGCTGTGCAAGCCGCCCTAGCCGAGTGCGTCGCTCCTCGCGTTGTCCCACATTGCAAGGGGGCTCGGGTAATGTATACATCCAACGCCAAGAAGCAGTTGGGGCTGTGCCACGGGAGCATGGGCTACATCTGCGACTACCTGCCGAGCGGGACGCCCGTCGTCCATTTTGTGGACACCCCGCTACCTGACGGCGTGCGGCTCAACTCCCTCGGCGTCCGCGGGGCAGGGGACACTTGGATTGAGGTGGAGTGCCCCATGATTGAGTTTGAGGCGCCGTTGCTCTCCAAGCCCGGTTTGATTGCTGTGCGCAAGCAAGTGCCCTTCGTGATGGGATGGGCGATTACGATCCATCGGTCGCAGAGTTTAACTTTGCACGAGGCTGTCGTCGACCTGCGGCGGTCCTTTGAGGCTGGGATGGTCCATGCGGCGGTGAGCCGAGTCACGGACAAGACCAAACTGTACGTCAAGTCGTTCTCTCCGGGGCGTTTGTACGCGGACAACGACGCCAAGAGGCGCTACTTGAGTGTATGGCATCGGCTATGAGCATGAACCTGTGGAGGTAGACGCGGGGTTGCTCTTTGTCCATGTTTCTTTTTTGTCATATCCTTCATTTCTTTTCACATAGGGGTCTGATGAGATGCTATAGTCATTTATTACATAGTGCACGCGTCGTTTCTGCCATCAATCCACGTCCACCCCCTACGGCCCATTGCCTCTACTTGGCATGTCCACTGCTGGATCTGCATCGCTCAACTCTGCGCGGTACGTCGGAGCCAGGCCATGCACATCCGACGCCGAAAACTGGGATAGAGAAGGGAGCGTGCCGCCAGGCAGTTGAGACAAGGGCAAATCGTCAAAAGCAGACAACGTTTGACTGGCTGGTGGCAAAGGGCAGCGTTCACCTTCTTGGTGGAGATCAGCTGGTACGAGTGCTACCCCGGTCGTACTACCGGCGGAGTGCACGACCGGGGACGGCGTGTCCAGTCGCGCGCGCTTAGGTCTTGGCTCTACTGTCCCGGCATGATCGCTGCCAACCGAGGGGCTTGTAACTTGTGGGTATGACGGTGGTTGTGGAGGTGGAGCAGATGGTGGAGGCCGTGCTGCAGACGTTGACGGTGCTTGACCAGCTGCAGGTCGGCGGCGCGGTGGTGGTGAAGGTCGGGGCTTCCGCGGAGTTGGAGGTCGTGCAGCCCGCCCAGCCGCAGATGATGCAGCCCGTGTGCCAGATGGACTTGCGGCAGCAGCAGCAGTGGGTCGTGGACGAGCGATTGCTGTTCCATTTGCAAGAGAACCTTGAGCCGCTGGAGCCGAGGAAGGCGGCGGCGCTGGTCGCATGTCCAGCCCCGCGCGCGCGGTTGAGGCGGGCGAGCTTGCTGCCGGCGACCTTGCGGCCGCGGAGCTTGGAGCCACGGAACAGTCCACCCCGTTGGCGACCGACTGGCGCTTGCGCTTGATCATCTCAGCGCGCTGGGCTCGACTTGCTCTTGCACCGTCCGACCTGTCGCGGGCCCGGGCGGCGTCCATGTCCGCGTACGCGTCGCCCAGGTCCTCGCCGTCAGCCGACGGGAAAAATGAGTCAGGCGTGGCGTTTCCGGCTCTGGCAGATGAGGGACTCGACGCGGCAGCCAGCAGTGACCGGGCGCGCTGGGAGATAGCGGGGCCCTGCTGCACTGCCGTCCCGTACGTTGGCACCGTCAGCCCGGCAGAGAAGAAACTCTGGCACTTGGCGTCGGCAAGGGGCTGCTCTCTGCTCTGTCGCCCAACCCCAGTGGAAGAAAGCTCCGTCAAAGCGGACAGGAAGAGCTCCTCCTTGGTGCACATCAGCAGCATCGCGGCCACCACCACCAGAAGCATGGGCTGGTCCTTGCCGTTGATGCGCTCCACGGTGGCATGGGAGGGTAGCTTCTGCTTGTTGAAGTAGCGCGTGGATGGCCGCGTGACCTTTTTCAGGTCCTCGTGCATGGCGGTGAGCTCCACTTGGTACATCCACTTGGACTGCTGCGTCTGCCTGCCCGGCTTGCGCTTGAATGCACACGTACCATCAATAGGGAGCGACCACCCGCCGCCCGCCGCATGCCACATTGGCCACCACACCATCAATGCCTTGTTGATGACAGTCCAGCAGTTGTCGATGGTCATGGCGGACACGTCATTGTAGGCGCCCGATCGGGCCGCGGAGTGGCGAGCAAAGAGAAGCAGGGAGTCATTGAAGAGCTGCCGGCTTGCGTCATCGATGTCGAGCCGCGTGACGAGGGGAGCCAACGCCGTTTTGACTGCCACCAGCGCATCGCCCACAGGGCGCAGAACCGGTTGCCGTTCGTACATTGTCGACGCAGCACCTTCCCCCGGCTGGTTGTTGTGCAGCCCTTGGAAAGTGCCCTTCACCTCCAGATCCGGGTCTGCTGCATCCGCCGAGTCACCTGCCGTGGGAATCCCTGTCGGGGGACGCACACCCGAGAAAGCGCTGCAATCCACGCCACGACCAGCACCCACCTGCCCAACCGCCGCACCGAGAGTTGCCTGGGCGGCGTCTTGATTGGCGTGCGCCGCACTGGTCTGCCTCGACCCGTCGCCGTCATCGGAATGGCCGCCCGGCAGCTCCGAGTCCGAGTCGGCCGCCGCCACCACGGCAGCCGCCGCCGCCGCCGCCGCCGCCTCGGCCGCCGCCCCCGCCTCAGCCGCCCCCGCCGCCGCCGCCTCCACCGGTCCTTCTGACGTCAACTGCGACTGCGGAATGCGGCGGACGTCGTCCGTGAGCACCACCGTCGCGGCCACGTCAGGCTTGAGTCGCCGGTCCTGAAGCAGGTGAGCATTGGCGACGGCAAGTGCGTCCAGCTCCAAGTGACGGTAGGCAAACGACAAGCCCATGTTGACGAGACGTTGGGCATGGGCGTCGCGGTCGTGGAAAAAGCCCAGCCGGTCGTGGACCCGTTTCCAAAGGTGCTCGGGGGAGGCGGAGGGGCTCGCCGCTGGCGCCAACCGGCTGACCGCCGCGTGCACGCACGCGGAGTAGCCGGCCAAGTGCTTGTCGAGGCGGGCAGCCGCATCTCGGAAGTCACGCAACAACCCGGCGAGGAATGGCGCGTTCGGGCGGTCGGTGACGCCGAGATCCGCAAAAAATTGGATGAAGTCACGGTCTCGGTTGCGCTCTCGGTACCGGCGGCGGCCGCCGATATCGGAGTCGGCAGCGGCGCGGTCGACACCCCCTACCGCGGCCGCACCACTGCCCGCGTCGACGCCTTGGATGACCGGCCTTCCAACCCCGCCGCCGTTTGGTAGAGTCGTTGCCCCGTCCGTACCGCCGCCACTCGCCGGGTGTGGCACGACTGCCGCAACAGACGCACCCTCAGCCAGCATCGACACCCCTCCCCCAGCACGTCCAGCATCGAATGGAGTCGCGCTCTCCCCCCGATCGCGACTGCGAGAGGGAGACAAAAACTCTTCCCCACCGACGCTCACCAGCGGCGCCGACGGCGTCGCGTCACTGCCACCAGCAGGAGCCCCCACCTCCATGTCCCCAACGGTCCGAGACGGCACCCATGCAGCGCCGACGTCATCGTGCGAGGCCGGCGCGTCCGCTCCTCCACAAACACCGACAGGGAGAGGGGGTGCAATGGTGGTCATTGCCTATCGCACAGCGGCGTGGGGGGTCGCGGAGACGCATCAAAGCGCAGTAGCAGTGGGGAGATGGGGGGGTGGGGATGGAGGTCGGTGGGGGAAGGGTTGGAAGTGGGCATCCCGTACACGCCCAGCACGCCGCATGAGCGCGCCGAGGACCCCGGGGCCCGGTATTGTCGGGGCCCACTACCGGACGATCTATGGTCCAGTAACGAGATCGACGCTTCACGACCTTGCATGACACAACACGTCATTGCAACCGGTTCGCTACGGCCTGGCATGTCAACTGTTTCCGGTTCATATCCGGCAGGCACGCCGCAAAGCGCCGCAGG
>ENA-ORXT01003435-ORXT01003435.1-marine-metagenome-genome-assembly--contig:-NODE-3435-length-17459-cov-3.357151_pt1 | contig 17459 bp, 12 predicted proteins | sample MGYA00237868_ERZ511482 | MGnify/ENA metagenome assembly ERZ511482 | reverse complement strand
GCAAATTGCCTTAAGTGGGCGCGGCGCGCCGGGGATCGCCAGCCCTGTCGTTTCAATTCCGACGTAGTAGGAACTGCCAACGCCGCCACGAATCCGCATGCCCCCTGATTGCTGGTTGAAGCCGTAGAAGCATGCGCCGGTAGCAACCGAATAGTCCAACCCGCTTCCGCCGCTGAGTTCGCTGACCTGCTGGTCGCCAGACCAAGCGGACATCACCTTCAGCATCCGCTGCTTAAGCCCGTTGGCTTTAAAGACGCCGCCATTAAACAGCACGTAGTTCGGCATCGCAACGGAATCGTCTTCGCCAGAGCAATGAGCACCTACGAAGGCTGCGATGTGTCGCGTGATGCCTGGATCGGACTCATACGGCAGACCAATCTCCTGAAATCCGGAGGCCGATTGGCGAACGGGCCGGTCGGTCAACTCGCACTGGGGAAAAAAGCCGTCCAGCAGTAAATCTGCCACTTCTTGTTTGTTGACTTCCACCGAAACGGTCGAACCGATCAGCTTGCTGCCTCGACCAAGGACGGTGATCGCATGGGTTTCCGGACCGTCGTCGGTCAACAACGTTTCTTTGGCCGCGCGGCAACTGTGCCACAACGCCACCGATTGCCACGGGTCGAGCGTCGTGCCAGCTTCCGCCAGTTTGCCCGAAACGAAGTACGCCGTGGAAAGGTCCATGTTGTCGCCGCCAACCAACAAGTGATCGCCGACCGCAACGCGTCGCAGTTCTAGTTCACCATCGTTTTGATCCACCGCGATCAACGTCAGGTCTGTCGTTCCGCCACCGACGTCACAGACCAACACCGATTGGCCAACCTGCAGCGTCTTTCGCCATTGGTCGCCCTGTTGATTCAGCCACGCATAAAGGGCAGCCTGGGGTTCTTCCAGCAGCACAAAATTGGCCGGCAGACCCGCAGCGATCGCCGCTTCTCGGGTCAGTTCGCGGGCGACCGGATCAAAGGATGCGGGAACCGTCAGCACAACATATTGATCGTGGATGGGAGCGTCAGCAAATGCGGCGTGCCATGCCGCGACCAAGTGTTCTAGGTATTGCTGAGCCGCCGTGACGGGCGATATTTTGGCGACGTCGTCACCGGAATTCCAAGGTAAAATCGGAGCGCGTCGGTCGACCTTGTTGTGGCACAACCAGCTCTTGGACGCGCCCACAGTGCGATCGGGCGTGTCGGCACCTTTGGATCGCGCGTATTGCCCGATTGCAAAATTTCTGTTCTCTGCCCAAGGAAGATCGAGTGCTCCGCCGGCGGCCTCGGCATCAGCGGCCAGATAGGAAAACGAAGGCAGCGCAGGTTTTTCTTCCAACGTGTTTGCGGCCACCAACTGTGGGATCTTCAACAGCTGAATATTAACAGCGCCGTTGGTTTCGCTGACGTCGTTGGTTTCGCAATAGGCCAGCACATTGTTGGTGGTACCAAGATCGATACCGATGATGAACTGTGTCATGATTTGATCTCAAGTTCGATCGGAGCAATGATCAGAGCGGATGATTTCTCGCCAGTCCATTTAGGAATTTCGCACTTCGTGGCCTTCCAGCCGTGATGCGCAACTTTGCCGCGAAACGGAGCCTCGCCGCTGACGCTGCCGGTCAAACGGAATTGTGCAGCGTCGAAATCAGCAGGCGTTTCCAGCTCGGCACCATCCGCCGCGTCGGTGATGGGTTCAAGCCCAAACATCCGCTCGATTACCGCGCCTGTATCCCGCAAGACTTCCTTCGCCGCCGCGCCGATCTGGGCGTCGGAGTATCCGTCGAGCGACTCGGTGACGATATCCAGCAATCGAGCTTCGCGCTGAAGCGCCGCGATCAGGCTGAGCGCGTCGCTGCGAGCAGGAGCGGTCGGTTTGGTTGGCTGTTCAGCCGCAGCAGGTGTCTGCTGCGATGTGATCTTCGGCGTCGGTTCGTCAGCAATCAGTTGATCGAACGACGCACTTAGTTCTCGATTGAACAGCAATTTGCAAAAGGCCTTCGTAGCCGTTATCAGTCCCATGAGTTGGCTCAATAAAAACAGCGATGTTTATAAATCAGCGATCTTTTAAATCAATCGCATCTTAACATCTGCCAAGCATAGGTAACAGGTTCCCGCTGTGTCGGACAGGAAAACTGCAGACTCAAAACGGTGCGGTGAGACGCCAGCCTCCCGGTCGATGAAAAACCGTACGGCTTGCGCCGTGACGCTGACATTGAAATCAAATTGGAATACTCCAGCTGTGGCGGGAGAATTTCAACCATCGCTCAGCGTCAATGGCTGCGCTGGTGAAGCAACACTGGGCTACCAACGATAAACCATCGGCAACTACTCGTTTTCCTCCTCCATAGGTTCGCCGAAATCGCCTTGCCGCCAACGAAAATCGTCTTGCTGTGGTAATTGGGGTTCGTGAGGCGCCGTATTTTCGCGGACCCATATATTACGAAACTTTACCGGGTCATTGTGGTATTGGAGCCCGATGCTGGTTTTGGTCTCGTGCGGCAAATAAGAAGGCGGACGATTGTAAAACGTGTTACCTTTGAGTTCGACGTGGTTGTGTATCAAAATACCATTGAGCAAAACGGTTAGGTAGGCTGGCTTGATCGTCTCCCCGTAAGCTCCAAATTCGGGTGCGTCGTAAATGATATCGTAGGATTGCCACTCGCCCGGTTTGCGGCAAGGGTTCACGATGGGAGGCGCTTGTTTGTAGATCGCACCGCACTGACCGTCGTGATACGTTTGGTTATCCCAAGAGTCAAGCACTTGTACTTCGTATTTAAATCCGCCGAAAAAGATTCCGCTATTGCCTCGTTGCTGTCCAGACAATCCTTCGGTCTCCAGCGGAGAGGTGAATTCGATATGGAGTTGGCAGCTGCCAAACTTTCGTCTTGTTTTGATCGCCGTTTCTGCTGCGATCATTACCCCGTCTTCCGAAAGCCACTTCTCAGCATTTTCCCATTGATCCACATTGGTGCCATCGAACAGGATGATCGCGTCGGAGGGCGCGGATCCGTTTTCGCCGGCGGTGACCTTGGGGGGCTCTGGCCAAACGACGCCGCTTTTCCACTCCTTGAAAACCCAAGCCCCGGCTACAACAGGCATGATGACGACGAACAAAATCGCGATGGCAATGCGATTGAATAAGACGCGATAGATGGAAAAAGCTCTCATGGGAGTCCTTTGATTTATTGAGTTGATTTTGACGGAAATCGGTACGGCGGTTCATATTCTACAACAAACCCTAAACTGCGGCGGTGTAGTTTTGTTTCGCCTGGAACCGATGTCGGCATGCTTAATGTTTCAAGTCACCGCTGAAAGAGGGTTCGCGGGATGGTAAAGCCGCTGTCCCCAGCTGCTTAAGCCGATGCCTTCCCCGATTTTTACCTTTGAAGAAAATTCGCGAACGAGCGATGTGATTTTGATTCGCCCTTAACGAATTATGTCATCGACCGGAGTGCCGTGGTTGTGTTAGCGAAGCGCGATCAGCAGCTGAGCGCAGCGACTATACTATCGATAGTAAAGCCGCTGTCCCCAGCTGCTTCGGCCGCTGCCTTCCCCGATTTTTACCTTTGAAGAAAATTCGCGAACGAGCGATGTGATTTTAAATCGCCCTTAACGAATTTTGTTTTCGACCGGAGTGTCGTAGTTGTTCTAGCGAAGCGCAATCAGCAGCTGAGCGCAGCGACTGTACTATCGATAGTAAAGCCGCTGTCCCCAGCTGCTTAAGCCGCTACCTTCCCCGATATTACCTTTGAACCAAAAAAAAGCCTCTTCAAACGAATGTTCGAAGAGGCTTTTGATGTTCTAAAATTTGGCACGACTAACGTGGGTTCGCCGGAGAGTTTGCACTTAACTGAGACAACAATTGCAGCACGCCATTAAGATGAGCCAAACGAGGCCCGAAGCGATCGACGAATTCGTTCATCACAAATTCGCTGTCCACCATGTTTTCGTGCTGGTCGTTGACCTCGCAGGTAACGTTATGCAAGAACTCGGTTTGGACCTTGGAAAGCGATTCCGCAGCCGCACGACAACGTTTGGCCAAAATCGGATTCGCATCCTTCCACGAATTGAGCTCGTGGGCACGTTGCCGCTGAGTCGCGCCCATCTGTTCGACAACTTCTTCGAGCAATTCGTTTTGTCGATCTTGTCCGATCACCAGTTGTTGCAGCAGCGCTGTCAGCTCTGAATGTTGCTCGCTCTGACGCGTCGCGACCGGCGTTTCGCTAGCATTTTGGCCAACGTCGATTCGAAAAACGGGAGAGATATCCTGCGATTCGTTTGCCATATTTTTGCAACTCCAAGATGAATAATTTGATTATTTTATGATTACTGCTCAAGTATAAACGCGGGCTTGCCGAATGTCGAGCGCGCGGTCTCTATATTCATCAAAACAAAGAATTAGTGAAGTGCATAACGTCTTTGATCGGCAAGCTTTCTCAACGTGCCTGCGAAAGTGACAGTTGTAGCGGCAGTAGCAGTTGACGCGAACGGCACGCCCTTGGCGAGGCCCATCAAGCGGGCTGGGCGATGCTCCGATGAGAGGTTTCAGGTGCGCTGCGGCTCGGCTGAAGACGTTTTGTCAACCGATAGCCGCAAAAATTTAGCGGGCGTTGTCTCGTTGCTGCCGCATGCAGTTTACCCACTTCCTCATGGACGATAGCAAGTGATCGCAGTTTCTGAACATACAGAACGCTTTGAACCCGTCGAACGATTCGGGTTCATCACCATTGTCGAAGTCCCTGAATTGGGGTTCGCGGGAGGGATGCTAGTGGTTTCTCCACAGGGCCGCCCGATCGAGTTTCACTGCACGCCGCCGGTCTCTGAGAATCGCACTCAGAAAATCCTTTACGGGCAGACGTATCAAGGATTTTTATACTGCGACCAAATCGCTTCTGCGATCTTCGAAAAATCAAAGGCGCGTCCGCAATTACTGATCACCGACCGCTGCGAACTCTTAGCGCTCACAAATACCATTGATACGCCAGTGGTCATGCTGTGCTCCGATGATCAGACCGAGAATCGTGTCGCCGGTTTTGATGTGGGGGGCGAACGAGTCATCTCACAAATCAGCGACGCCCAACTACTGTCATCGGTGAAGTCCGCATGTGATGAATTCACCCAGTCACTACCTTTGGTCGAGCCCTTCGAGCGGATTCGGTTAGCCATTGAAGAAGCTCAAGCGGTATCTCAATAGGTGTAAGCACCGATAAATCGTTACGGATTTTTGCGAGTCGTGTTGACCAATAAATAGCCCTCATAAGTTTGCGCTGCCGAATATGGATGATGCTTCCTCACCTATCGATTGGCAGAGCTGCCTAAATCAGCCGACCGTTTTTCCGGTGGAAACCGTCGCGATTGACGCCAACGTCGGTTCGCCCACGATTGTGTCCGCCACCTTTCGCAGACGTCGCCAAAAGGTGAACAGCTATTTCTTTTCCGAGACCGGCGTCCAAGAAAACGAAACGGCCAGCGCTGCGAAGCCGCCCACGCACTTTTTTCAACCCTCCCCAACGCCGACCGATGAAGAACTGCCTGCCGAGTTCTCAAATCAGAACCAGGTCACCAAAGACGACAAACGAACTCACTTGAAGGCGCCTAAAGACGTAATCAAGATGGGCGACCGACTGTTCTATATGTTGCAGCCACCGTTGGAATCGCTGTTGTCGGGCGCGACGATGGAGTTTCCGTTTCCGCCTTTTGATTTTCAATATGAAGGCGTCGGATTTTTGTTCACTCGTTATAACGCAATCCTCGCCGATGAGATGGGGCTGGGGAAGACGATGCAGGCGATCACTTCGATGCGCATGTTGTTAAGGACTCGGCAGGCCTCCAATATCCTGCTGATCTGTCCCAAGCCACTAGTGACAAATTGGTTGCGTGAATTTAAGACCTGGGCACCGGAGATTACCGTCGCTGCGATTCAAGGCAACAAGAGCGAACGAGCGTGGCATTGGAAGCACAACCGCGCGATGGTGAAGGTCGCTAACTATGAACTAATGATTCGCGACGAAGCCATCGTTACCTCCGCACAATTGCAGTACGACCTCTGCGTGCTGGACGAGGCTCAGCGTGTCAAGAACAAGCAAAACTCGACCAGCAAAGTCGTTCAAAAAATTAATCGCCGCCGATCTTGGGCGCTGACGGGAACGCCGATTGAAAACAGCATCAATGATCTGGTTGGGATTTGCGAATTCGCATCGCCGGGGTCAGTCAATCAAAATATGACGGTGCGTGAGATCAAACGCAATGTCAATGACTTGATCTTGCGTCGTACCAAAGACATCGTGATGAAGGATATGCCGCCGCGATTAATGCGAGACGCGGAACTTGACCTTTCACAGGAGCAAGCCGATCGGTACTTCGCCGCAGAAAATAACGGTGTCGTGCAATTAGGAGAGATGGGCGATGAGATTACGATCAACCACGTATTCGAGCTGGTGTTGCGTCTAAAGCAGATTTGTAATTTCGATCCGGTCACAGGAGCCAGCACGAAAGTTGATCGGCTTAAGGCAGATCTTGAGGAGGTGGCGGCCAGTGGTCAAAAAGCGATCGTATTCAGCCAGTGGGTGGGCGCGATCGAAAGTATTTCAGATCAGGTACAACGATTTAAGCCCCTGCAATATCACGGTCGAATCCCCAGTAAACGGCGCGATCCGATTCTGCAGGAATTTAAAGAAAATCCAGACCGCACGGTGCTGTTGATGAGTTACGGTGCGGGGAGTGTCGGGTTGAATTTGCAGTTTTGCCGCTATGTGTTTCTGTTTGATCGTTGGTGGAACCCTGCCATCGAAGACCAAGCAATTAATCGCGCCCATCGAATCGGAGCGGCCGGGAGTGTGACGATCACACGCATGATCATGGCGGGTACGATTGAGCAACGTATCCACGATATCTTGGAAGAGAAGCGGGAGCTGTTTAACGAGATCCTGTCGCCCGACGCAATGCCGACCAATCGGGGGTTAAGTCGCGATGAGATTTTTGGCCTATTTGATTTGTCGACGCCCACAGGCAAAATTATGAACCCAGCGGCATAGTCGCGCTCAGCTTTGCGAGCGGTGTTGAAGTTAAGGCGGCGCATCAATGGCTATCTCAATGGCTATCCCAATGGCTGTCCCAATGCTGATGGCTCGGTTGAAACCTTCGGTTGTCGCGGATTCGGGTTCGACGGATGCGGCGAAGAAGTCGATCCGATTTAACTTACGGGCCACCGCTCACGGCGCGCCTTTAGCGACTGTTCTGCCATATTAAGTCGCTAAAATACGCGAATAAAGTAACCAATTATAAAATACTCGACTCGACCGGGGCTTTGGCGTATGATTCGAAGCAGGCAACGCCTTGAGCAAATTATGCAGGAAAGCAATTTTCCGCAGCTTTGACCCTACCGCCAATAACGCCACCCTCGATCGCAACATGTTGCTTCCAAAGAAACAATGCTTGAAATTTTCTAAATCTGCCGCGTTCACGCTGGTGGAATTGTTGGTCGTTATCGCCATCATTGGCATCTTGATTGGCATGCTTCTACCTGCGGTCCAATCTGTTCGGGCGGCGGCGCGTAAAACGGCTTGCATGAATCAACTTCGTCAGTTCGGACTTGCGAATTTGAATTACGAATCAACCCACATGCATTTTCCGCCAGGTATCACCGACGATGATTTGAATCATCAGGACGCGCTGCATTCGGGGTTTGTGTTTCTACTTCCCTTCATCGAGCAAAACAATCTGTACAATCAAATTGACCTAAATCAGCCTTGGACCGCGCCCGTCAATCGGTCTATCGGCGAAGTCAACGTGCCGATGTTTAGTTGTCCCGAGAATCAGGGGACCGTGGAACAGAACGGCGGCGTTGCTGGGCAAGCGAACGACTATGCCTTCAATAAAGGGAACGATGCGTTTCTAACGAATCAGGCTCCCAGCGGGATGTTTGGGGTCAACAGCCAAGTCAGCTTCGGGCAAATCAACGACGGATCGTCAAACACTTTTTTGATGGGGGAGGCGGCCAGCAATCCGAATTTGCCCGCCGAAGCTACCTGAGGCTGACCGAATCTATCCATGGGCCAAGTTTGGTTCAAAGCCGATTGCGATGGTATTAACGAAGCGTCTTTTCAAGGCGGACGCGGCAGCGCGTTTGCGGTGACCGCTCAACACTCCGGCGGCGATGGAGTCTGGGAAACCGGTGATGATCATGACGAACCGCTCAATAAATCACCCGCAGAGGTCACCATCGATTGGACGCCGGGCGACGAAAGCACAGACCTGCTGGACCGAGTGCGTGGTTTCTACAGCTACCATTTTGGAGGCGGCGTTTTTGTGCATGCGGATGGTTCGACGCATTTCGTTGCAACGGAAATCAACGCGCGAGTCTACCGAGGTTACAGCACACGATCAGGTGGAGAAGTGAATCGCGGATTCTGACAGGTGGCAGCATTGCGTAGTACTAATAAAGCCAACAGCGATGCCAACAAGCCGTTTGTCGCCATGCTCACCACTCTTGGAGTAATCGCAATGAAACACATAATTTTCGCAGTCGCGTTTTGCCTAATAATCCAGTTACTACCATCTGGCTCAGTATTAGCCTTTCAGGACCGTAAACCAAAATTGATTCTCGATGCTGACACGGGCAACGAAATCGACGATTTATACGCGATCATCCGCACTTTGCGGCAAGACAAATTCGACGTGGTTGGACTTGCTTCAGCGCAATGGTTTCACTATTTGGGAGACCAAAATTCGGTTGAAGCGAGCCAAAAAATTAACGAGGATTTGGTGAAGCTGTTAGGGCGACAGGATTTGCCAACGCCGATCGGTGCCCAACGACCGTTCGGAAAACCATGGGGCGGCGAAGATCCCAAAGATTCACCTGCGGCACAATTCATTATCGAGACCGTCGGCGAATTGGCCGATGGCGAGCAGCTGCATGTTGTCTGTATTGGCGCTTCGACCAATTTGGCGACCGCGATCAAACTGGCTCCCGAAATTGTGCCAAGGATCAAGGCTTATGTAATGGCGTTTGAGTATGATTTCGAAACTGGGGCCTGGAATAAATCCGAGTTCAACGTGCGACGTGATCTCAACGCGGCCGACTTTCTCCTTAATCAGAAAGGTTTGGAATTGCACATTATGTCAGCAACGACTTCGAGGGTGCTTACTTTTGAGCAAGAAGACTCGTTCCAACGGCAAGCAAAAATGGGAAAATTAGGACAGTACCTGACTGATCGTTGGAAAGAGCGATTTCCTGACAACAAGACGTGGATCATGTGGGATTTGGCATTAATCGAGGCTTTACTTCACCCCCAATGGGCGACTGAAAAAAGGGTCGTTACGCCACCGGAAAACTACCAACGGAAAGTTTGGATGTACCGTACGATCGAACACGAAAAAATGCAGGACGATTTCTGGAAAACGGCAGTAGAGGAGAACTGATCTGGCGATAGTGCTGGGATGGAAATGGCTTGGATGGAGATGGCCTGGATGGAGATGGCCTGGATGGGGCGGCAGGTCGAAAAGAACGTATGGTTAATATTGTCAACGTCAGCTTCGGGGCGAATGACGACGATGTATGCCCTGTGATTCTGCGACGTGGCTGAGTAAACTTGGGTTATGCCTTCTACGACTCCCGATTCGCCACCGCCTTCTAACAGTTACCCGCCTTGGGCTCCTCGATTTTGGAACGGCATGTCGGTAGGAATTTACTATCGATTGTTGAAAGAGAATCGGTTTCGCGTTCATCCGTTTCGCTACCCGATGACGGGATTGGTCGGCGGTTGCAGCGTGGTCAATTCGGTGCTCAATCGTTGTCAGTCGCTGGCGTTCGAAAAACGGATCGCACAAGCAGAGTTGGCTCAGCCGCCGATATTTATCATCGGCCATTGGCGGTCGGGTACAACCTTGATGCACGAACTGATGTCGCTGGATCCTGAGGCGGCGTTTCCTTCTAATTTCGAAGCCTTTGTGCCGAGGCATTTTTTGCTTTCGCACCCGTTCTTTTTTCCGCTGGTCAAGCTGCTGATGCCTGCCAAGCGTCCAATGGACAGCATGGCGATTTCAGCAGATTCTCCGCAAGAGGATGATTTTGCGTTGATCTCCGACGGAGCTGCGACGCCCTACCGCCGCATTGCGTTTCCCAACAATGATGAAAAACATCAGCAGCAATTACGATTCGATCAGACGGATTCGCAACAGCAAGAATCGGTAAGAGCGTCACTGGACCATTTTTTGAGATCGCTAACGATTCGCTATCCTGACAAACGACTGGTGCTGAAATCACCGCCGCATACCGGACGGATTGCTCAATTGGCGAAGTGGTTTCCCGGGGCAAAATTTATCCACATGGCGCGGCATCCGCACAAACTGGTTTCCTCAACGATGCGGTTGTGGAAGTCGCTTGACGAGATTCACGCTTTTCAATTGCCGCGTTACGATGACGGCTGGTTGAAGGATTACGTGTTCGAGTGTCAGCGGTTGATGTACGCGTCCTACTTCGATCACCGGGATGAGCTGCCGCCGGAGCAGCTGATCGAAGTGAAGTTTGAGCAGCTGGTCAAGTCACCGCAAGAAACGATGCAACGCGTCTATCAGCAACTGCAGCTGGATGGGTTTGAAGGGCTTCGTCCGCCGATGGAAAACTATTTTGATCAACGGAAGGGGCATAAGACCAATCTGGTGCAGTTGGATGATGGCTTGGTCAGCGCAATTGATAACCACTGGAAGCCTTACGCGGACGCGTTCGGATATTGAGCTTCCTTACTATGTCAAACTGATCTGCAATCCATCCCAGCCGACTGAAACTTCCGCTGGCAGCGTTGGATTTACTTTTTCGTAATCCATGCTACAAGAACAATGCGTGAAGTAAGTTTGTCTGGGTTTTAGTTTTTCAACGATTTCCAGCGCCTGTGCGATATTGAAGTGCGTCACGTGGGCGTCGGGTCGGAGCGCATCGAGCACCAGAACATCGAGCCCCTCCAGCAAAGCCATACTGGAGTCAGGGATGTGGCTGACGTCTGTGCAATACGCAACATTGCCAACGCGGAATCCCAGCACGTCGAAATTTGGTCCGTGCTTCAGCGGCACTGGCGTCAAGGTCGCTCCCAGCACATCGAAGGATTGCTGTGGATCTATCAGTTCAATGTCCACCGACGGGGCCGCGCCGGCGTGCGTTGCGACCCGATTAGAAAAAGCATAGTCAAATGCCTTTTCCAACCGCTCGCGCACCACCGTCGTGCAGAAAACTGGAACGGGATGCCCCAGATAAAATTGAAACAACCGCAAGTCATCAAATCCCATCACGTGGTCGGAGTGTTCATGCGTGTATGCCACGCTGTGGACAATTCCAATTTTCTCTCGAAGTAATTGCTGACGCAGGTCGGGGGAAGTGTCGATCAACAGATTGCCCTCGGGCAAGCCCATGATGACGCTGCAGCGCGTTCGGTTATTCTTGGGATCAGTGCTAGTACAGACTTCGCAGCGACACCCCATCGCCGGCACCCCGACTGAGGTCCCCGTGCCCAGCAAAATCATTTTGCCAGTGATGTCAGTCGTGAGTGGATCTTTTTTCACAGAAGGTGGTTCAAAGAGGCGTTAGGAGTTTCTTGACGCGCGGGCGTGCTGTTGAGCTGAATCTTAATGGCAGCCAACTCTGCTTCCTACCGGGAGGGGGAAAAACGGTAAAAGGCGGGTTGTGGCTGCGCCGGTCTGAAAATTTGGCCGCTTTGCAACCATTTGACAACCGCTACCCCACCTCTTGCCCACCGGTACCTAACCGCAATAGGGCCGATTCGTTAAGGCACGCAACTTGCGTAACATGGTGCTTTGGATTCGTCTCGACTGCCAAAACTGGTCAAAAATGGCCCAAAAACAGGCTTCAAAGCCGCCCCAATCGCCGAAACTTGTCGCCTGCTGCAAGGTGGTGATCTCCGTTGACCGGGGCTTAAAATCACTATAATCTGTTGACAGAACCAGACTTACCTAATTGGACAGCGCCACTTTTAAATCAAAACATTGGTTTTATCGCAGCAGCAAAACTGTGAGCGGCAAGGCGCTAGCCGCCGGTTCTACCCACCATTGACCGGCGGCTAGCGCCTTGCCGCTCACAAATGTTACGCTGTCCAACTAAATTGATAATCGGGCGTTGCGGGAAGACTTCGCAAACGTTTGCGAATCCGTTGTATCTACCTATATATATAGACAGCGTAATATATAGACAGCGGGTTCATCCACGGCACTGGTGCCGACTGACAATTTCGCCTCATAAAATAAGCAGCCGGAAACACTTGACCGGAACACAACATGGAAATCTTGGAAAAAGCCTGGGACAACATCACCAACGTTGGGACCGGTGTACTCAGTGGTTTTGAGCGGACCGTTACGTCACTTTTCGGCTCCTCCAACGCCCGACAAATTAAAAAGTTCCAAACGCGCGTCGACGCGATTAACCAGTTGGAATCGCAATATGAAGCGATGTCCAACGAGGAACTGGTCAACCAGACAGAGCGCTTCAAAGAACGTTTGGCCAATGGCGAAACGACCGACGACATCTTAACCGAAGCTTTCGCCGTTTGTCGTGAAGGCGGCAAGCGTTTTCTGCAGATGCGTCACTACGACGTTCAAATGATCGGCGGCATGGTGCTGCATGGCGGCAATGTCGCCGAAATGGTTACCGGTGAAGGTAAGACGCTGGTCGCGACTTTGCCAACTTATTTAAATGCGCTGGAGTGCCGTGGCGTTCACGTGATCACCGTCAACGATTATCTGGCCCGGCGCGATATGGAGTGGATGGCTCCGCTGTACATGGGGCTGGGGCTGACCGTCGGCAACATTCAATCTGACATGCCGCCTGCCGATCGCCAGAAAGCTTACGCTTGCGATATCACATACGGAACCAATAATGAGTTCGGCTTCGATTACCTACGCGATAACATGCGTCCGGCGGCGCGCGACGACGACCGCTTCCCCAAACAAGCTCAACAGGCCCAAGGCCCGCTGGCGTTTGCGATCATCGACGAAGTAGATAATATCTTGATCGACGAAGCGCGAACGCCACTGATTATCTCGGGTCCCGCTCATCAAAATCCATCCAAATATGCCGAAGCCGATCGCATCGCGCGGACGCTCGAACGCGGCGTTCACTATCAGGTCAACGAAAAAGACCATACCGCAACCTTGACCGACGAAGGCATCCGTGCGGCAGAGAAAATGGCGGGCGTTGAGAGTTTTTACACTGCGGGCAATATGGACTGGCCGCACTTGATCGACAACGCGCTCAAAGCTCATGGGCTTTACATCACCGACGTTAACTATGTTGTCAAAGACGGCCAGGTCGTCATCGTCGACGAATTTACCGGTCGTCTGATGGATGGGCGGCAGTGGAGCGATGGTCTGCACCAAGCGGTCGAAGCCAAAGAAGGCGTGAAGATTAAAAAGGAAACGCAAACGCTGGCGACGATCACGCTGCAAAACTATTTCAAACTGTATGACAAAATCTGCGGAATGACCGGAACCGCGATGACCGAAGCCGAAGAGTTCCACAAGATTTACGGGTTGGACGTGATCGCGATCCCGACCAATCGACCGCTGCAGCGCGATGAGGCGGCAGATCTGATTTACTGCAACGAAGATTACAAATGGGAAGCCGTTGCCGAAGAAGTTGAAAATTACCACAAACACGACATGGTGTTTTTGACCGACGGAGAATTTTATGCCGGTAAGATCGTCAGAGAAAACGACGAAGAGGTCTGTATTAAGGACCGCTATGACAACGAAGAACATGTTGTCCCTCGTTCTAAAATTCACAGGATTCAGTTGCCCGGTCGCCCGATCCTAATCGGAACGGTTTCGATCGAGAAAAGTGAAAAGATTTCGAATTTGCTGACCAAACGCGGAGTCAAGCACGAAGTGCTTAACGCGAAGCATCACAAACGAGAAGCCGACATCGTCGCGCAGGCGGGGCGATTCGACGCGGTCACCATCGCGACCAACATGGCCGGTCGTGGTACTGACATTATCATGGGCGGTAACCCAGAAACGATGGCTTGGGCGCGGCTGCAAGATAAATACACGACTCGCTTGGACGTCCCACAAGACGAATGGGAAGCGTTGGTCAAATCGATTGACCAAGAACACAAAATGTCTGAGATGGGCGTGAAAGTAAAAGAGCGTGGCGGTCTGCATGTGATCGGCACCGAGCGTCACGATGCTCGCCGAATTGACTTGCAGTTGCGAGGCCGTTGTGGACGTCAGGGCGATCCAGGAAGTAGTAAGTTTTACTTGTCATTGGACGACGACCTGATGCGCATCTTTGCGGGGCCTTTCGTGAAACGCATGCTGGAGATGGGGGGATTTAAAGGCCCTGAGCCATTGGAGAGTTCCATGGTTTCCCGCCGCATTGATGGTGCTCAGAAAAAACGTGAAGAGTTTAACTTCGAACAGCGTAAGAGCCTGTTGGAGTACGACGAAGTAATGGACGAGCAACGCAAACGCGTCTATCGTTTCCGCCAACGTATTCTCGACGGTGTCAGCTGCCGCGAAATCGTCCAGGACATGATCGAGGATCAAATCGATCGTACGCTCGACACGTTTCTGGACGAGGGGTTTGGACGCGAATCGTTCGCAAAATACGCGGCTCAGCAGTTGTCAGTCGAATATCTCGAACCAAAGTCGTTCCGCAATGTACAGCCCGCAGAGGCGATCAAGATCGCCAAGGACGAGGCGCATCGCCAGACCGAAACTGACATCCTTGGCCAGATCGAACAGGACCTGCCGTTGTCCGAAGAGGAATCTGAATGGAATTGGAGCAGTCTCTCAGCGTTTATGAAGTCACGTTGGGGCGTCAAGATCAACGAACATGACTTGAAAAAAGAGGGCCGTTCGCGGCTGGATGAAGTTTTGATCGAAAAGGCTCGCGCGGCAGTCAATGCGGTCAAAATCGAAGGCGCCGACCAAATGCTGGATCCGGATTACAACCTGCGATCAGCGGTCATCTGGGCAAAAGCTAAATTCGGCATAGAGGTCGAACTCGACGCCATCAAAGAAAGACCCGCTGAAGAAGTCAAACAGCACTTCTCCGAAAAAGCGGTCGCGAACTATATCGAAAAAGAAGCCGCTTACCCGGTGATGGCTGGTTTCTACAAATTTTCTGAAGCCGCCACCCCTAACAGTAACGCTCGGCTAAACGCCGACGGATTGGTTCATTGGGCCAGTCGCCGTTTCAATTCCGAAATGTCCGTCGATGACTTGGTCAACAAAAGCGGTCAAGACATTCACCAGATGTTGCTGGATAAAAGTCACCAGCGGCAAAGGGAAGCTCAGACCTCCATCACGACATTACAGCAGCAACTGGAAACAATGTCGGCCAACGGCGAAGTGCCGCTGAAAAATGCCAACGGCGCGGCCACGACGCTGACACAGTGGTTCAAAGATTCGATTGATTACGATCTGGATCTCAAGCGTTACGAGAAAATGGATCAAGAGCAGTTGGAACAGCGTTTGGAGGCGATCGTCGAAGATCACTACCATCCTGAGTTCCGCCGAATGGAACGCATGGTTCTGCTGGAAATCGTCGATAGTGCCTGGAAAGATCACCTGCTGGCGATGGATTATCTGCGTAGCGCCGTCGGGCAAGTCGGTATGGCTCAATTGGATCCTAAAGTCGAATATAAACGACAAGGGATGCAGATGTTCGACGTGCTGTGGTCTTCGATCGGCGAACGCGTTACCGATTTGGTGTTCCGTGTTGAGCAATTGAATGAAGATTTCATCAGCCATACGCTGAATGAAACTTCTGCCAAACATGAGGCCTACGAAACGAAACAGGAACCTGTTTCCGAGATGCAGCAACAGCAGGAAGAAGCGATTGCAAATTCAGGTGGCGAAAAGAAGCAGATGAAATCGCTGCGTAACACGGGTAAAAAAGTTGGACGAAACGATCCGTGTACCTGCGGCAGCGGTAAGAAATTCAAGTCATGCTGTATGAGAAAGTAGCCTGTTGCAGCCATGAGCCGGGTCATGGATGATATGGTGAGCGGCAAGGCGTCAGCCGCCGGTTTGGGATTGGCGACAAACCGCCGGCTGGCGATCTGTCGCTGACGATTGGCTTTCAAGCAACATTCGGCGGAGCTAATTTGAGGCGACTATTTTTTGGGAAGGATCCCATGAGTATTCTGTTTAATTTGATCTACCTGTCGGTGATGGCGATATTTTCGCCGTGGCTGATGTGGCGAATGATCGTGCAGAACAAAAATCGTCGTGGTTGGTCTGCGAAGTTCTTAGGTTACGCCCCATGTCGCACTTCTGATGCAAAATGCCTCTGGTTCCACGCCGTCAGCGTTGGCGAAGTAAATTTGCTTAAGCCGATTATTGAACGCATTCGCCAAGAGCATCCTTATTTTGAAATTGCGGTATCCTCGACGACCGAAACGGGGCGGCAGTTGGCGGCCGAGGTTTTTTCTGAGGATATCACGTTTTTTTGTCCCGCTGATTTTTCATGGGCGATTAAACGCACATTGCGGCGGCTACGTCCTGACCAATTGATCTTGGCTGAATTGGAATTGTGGCCGAACTTAATTCGCATCACGTCGGCGCGGTCGATTCCTGTCAGTGTTATCAATGGCCGATTGAGCGCACGAAGCGCGCGGGGCTATCGGAAATTGGGATTCCTGTTCCGCCCCATTTTTCAACAGATCGATTGGATTGGTGCTCAATCATCTGACTATGCACAGCGGTTTGTGGACAACGGTTGTGCCGCAGATAAAGTTACCATTACCGGCAGCGTGAAATTCGATGGCGTGAAGACTGATCGAAACAATGCGGCCACCTTGGAACTAAAAGCAGTCGCGGCCGCTCACGGAATCGCCGCAGAAGATTTTGTGTTTGTGGGCGGTAGTACGCAGTTGGAAGAAGATCTTCTCTTGGCCGACGCGTATGTGCGTTTACGCGAAACGCATCCGCAACTGCGGCTCATTCTAGTGCCGCGTCATCCGGTACGAGTGCCGCAACTGTGCCGTGAATTTGAAAATCGAAAGATTCCTTTTGCGCTGAGATCATCTGAGCAAGCAACATCCGAAGATGCATCCGAAGATGCATCCGAAGCGATAAGTGTTGAAGGAGCGGTATTGATCGTCGATGTGATTGGCGAATTATCCGCTTGGTGGGGTGTGGCCGACGCGGGTTTCGTGGGTGGCAGTATGGGAACGCGCGGTGGGCAAAGCATGATCGAGCCTGCGGGATTCGGTGTGCCGGTTTGTTTTGGGCCCAATACAGAAAACTTTAAAAGTACCGTTTCGCCATTGATCGAAAACGATGCTGCTGAAGTCGTCAATAACGGACACCAGATTGAAACCTTCATCAAATGGTCCATTGAGATGAGCCATCTAGCTCAGGCGATGGGATTGCGGGCTCAGAAAGTGGTGGCACAGAACACCGGAGCCGCGGACCGGACGGTGGCCGGAATCCTCGCCTTGTCCCAAGGGGGGGAGGCGGAGA
>ENA-ORXT01003432-ORXT01003432.1-marine-metagenome-genome-assembly--contig:-NODE-3432-length-17472-cov-5.109457_pt1 | contig 17472 bp, 14 predicted proteins | sample MGYA00237868_ERZ511482 | MGnify/ENA metagenome assembly ERZ511482 | reverse complement strand
TTCATCACACTGCCGACGGTCTTGACGCCCTCCGCGACCATGTTCATCTCGTCGAGGATGTCCTGCAGGGACCGGCCTTGCCCGAGTTGCTCGCCGACATAACGGTTGCGACTCTGCTTCGACACACAGGTGGCAACCAGGTCGCCAAGGCCTGCGAGACCTGCGAACGTGGCCGCTTCGCCACCCATTGCTTCACCGAGCCGTGAAAGTTCCGCGAGTCCGCGTGTGATGACGGCGGACCTCGTGTTGTCGCCGACGCTCAGACCTTCGGCCATCCCCGCCGAGATCGCGATCACGTTCTTCAACGCGCCGCCCATCTCGCAACCGATGACGTCGTGGTTGGTGTAGACGCGGAACAGGCCGTGCTGGAACACTGTCTGCAACGCTTCGGCGACTTCGAGGTCCTCGGTCGCCACAACGCTGGCGGCAGCTTGGCCGGCCATGATTTCCTTGGCGAGGTTGGGCCCGGAGAGCGCGGCGGCCGGTCGGCCGGGCAACACGTCCTTGATGACTTGGGTCATCCGCATCATCGAGTCCGCTTCGAGACCCTTTGTCAGGCTGACGATCGGGATCCAGGGGTGCACGAACGGCTTGGCTGCTTCGAGGGTTTGACGGAAGGCGTGCGACGGGACGCCGACGATGAGCACGTCGGCGCCCGTGACGGCTTCTTCGAGGTCGGACGTGCCGTGGAGATTGTCGGGGAGGTCGAAATCGGCGAGGTACTTCGAGTTTTTGTGGTCGTCGCGGATCTCAGCCATCTGCTCGTCGTCGCGACCCCACACGGTGGCATCGTTCTTCTTCGCGACGAGTGACGCAACCGTGGTTCCCCACGAACCTGCTCCCAGCACCGTGACCTGCATCTTGCGATCGGGCAGTTGCTCGCTGATACCCATGTCGTTCCCCTCGTTGCTCTGGTTGCTTGCGCTGCCGGGTGCCCCGACAATCTGGCGAATCGACCGACCGTATACGTTCGGTCGGCAACCGCTTGCTACCGCGAGCAATCACACAACTCTCTGGGGACAACATGTACGCACGACGCCACGCCGAAGAGCACCCTGAACGTCCGGCATTCATCATGGCGTCGACCGGCGCAGTGGTGACACACCGGGAACACGACGAGCGGGCGAATCGACTCGCCCATTTACTCGTCGACCATGGCCTCGGGCCGGGCGATCACTACTCGGTGTTCATGGAGAACAACGACCGGTACCCCGAGACCTGTGGCGCAGGGGAGCGGTCGGGGATGTACTACACGTGCATCAACTCGTACCTGACCCCGGACGAGATGGCCTACATCGTGAACAACAGCGAGTCGCAGGTGTTGATTACCTCGGCCGCCAAGCTCGGCGTCGTCGTCGAGGCACTGCCGATGTTCGAGCAGGTCAATCTGGTGCTCGTCACCGGAATGTCCGAGAGCAAAGTGGGCGCGCTGGGACACGACGAGCGGATCCGGAGCTATCCCGACGCAGTGGCCGAACACCCGAGCACACCGATCGAGAACGAGCGGCTGGGCACGTCGATGCTGTATTCGTCGGGGACCACCGGCCAGCCGAAGGGGATCATCCGCCTGCTGCCCGACCAGGGTCCGGCCGACTCGTTGCCGCTCTACACGTTCCTCTCAAATCTGTGGCAGTACCGCGATGACATGATCTACCTGTCGCCCGCGCCGCTCTATCACTCGGCGCCCCAAGCTGCAGTCAACCTGGCGATCCGCCAGGGCGGCACGATCATCATCATGGAGCGGTTCGATCCGCTCGAGTACCTCCGCCTTATCGAGCAGTATCAGGTCACGCACAGCCAACTCGTGCCAACGATGTTCAGTCGGATGTTGAAGCTGCCGGTCGACGAGCGCGAGCAGTTCGACCTCTCTTCGCTCGAGTTCGCGGTGCACGCCGCTGCACCCTGCCCGGTGCAGGTCAAGGAGCAGATGATCGACTGGTGGGGGCCGATCATCCATGAGTACTACGGGGCCACCGAAGGCCTCGGTTTCTCGGCGTGCAACTCTGAGGAGTGGCTGACGCACAAGGGCACCGTCGGGCGGATCGTGCTCGGCGAAGTGTTCGTTGCTGACGACGACATGAACGAGATGCCGACCGGGACCGCCGGCACGCTCTGGTTCAAGTCGGGCAGCGAGTTCCAGTACCACAACGACGCGGAGAAGACCGCCGAGTCGACCTCTCCCGACGGCACGATGACCACGGTCAACGATGTCGGTTATGTCGACGAGGACAACTTCCTGTACCTCACCGATCGCAAGACCTTCATGATCATCTCGGGCGGTGTGAACATCTACCCGCAGGAGACCGAGAACCTGTTGATCACGCATCCCAAGGTCGCCGACGCGGCGGTGTTCGGGGTGCCCAATGTCGACCTCGGCGAAGAAGTGAAGGCTGTTGTCCAGCCAGCCGACGGCGTCGAAGGTGATGACGCGCTCGCCAAGGAGCTCACCGAGTTCTGCGGCGAACATCTGTCGCGCCAGAAGGTGCCGCGCTCGATCGATTTCGACCCTGAGCTACCGCGACTGCCGACGGGCAAGCTCTACAAGCGAGTGCTGCGCGACCGCTATTGGGGCGACGGCGACAACAAGATCGTCTGAGACGACTTGACCCTGGCCGTGCCCCTTCGACGTGCGTCAGCCAGCGTCGATGCGTTCGAACAGGATGTAGTCCTGGAACCAACCCCGGGGCAGGTCCGACGGGTCGGGGATCGTCTCGTTGCCATCGGCATTGAAACGTCGGGTCGGTTGGTACAGCTCTGACATCGCCTCGGTCAAGGCGAAGCCAGACGCCGATTTGGTTGCCACGAGGAGCAAGACGTCGGGACGGTACGCCTCGATGATGTCCTCGGCAGTGTCGAAGTCGGTGCGTTCGGGCCAGACGAGGCCGGCCCCGTCGAGAATCTTCGCCGGAGAGCATGCGTACCCCACGATGCCGATGTCGCCGGCGTAGATCGTGAGCCCCTCCCGAGCCTGGTTGTCGCAGTAGGCCGTGATCTCTTGGTACACGTTGTCCGTCACCCGCTCCTGACCGCGGATCACCAGGACCGCTGCGGGGATGAGCACCATCAACGCTGCGGCGGCACCGCTGAGCACTGGAGTCGACACCGTGTTCAACCGCGGCAAACGTTGCAGGAGGTATGCCCCGCCAAGACCTGCGAAAATCATCATCGTCACCTGGACCGGCAACGCGTACCACGACCAGATCTGAGGTGAGGCCACGACGTACAGAGCGAGGTACGTACCGCCCCACCACAGCGTGAGTCGCAGCGTCGACGACCGCCGAGAGCCGGTCGGAGCGCCGACGATCGCTACGGGCAGCAACAACAGGCTCACGGGTTCGGGGCCGACCAACTGCCGCAGAACGGTGAGTGACGACATGTCGAGTCCGCTCTTCGCCGTGACGGATTGCGGCAGAATGGTGCCGTAGACGAAGTACATGATTGCCATGCCGCCGGATGCGATCGCCAGTGCAATCGCCCCGAGCCGGAATGCGCTTGTGGTCTTTCGGGCCACGATCAGACGATGTAGGCACAGCACGGCCACCATGACGATTGCTTCGGGCCTGACGAAGTAACTCAGCCCGGCCAGGTTGATGGCGGGTACCAAACGGCCACGTCGGTAGAGCACCAGTGAGCCCAGCGACATGAGCACGAATGCGTTCGCTTCCATGCCGCCCGCAGTGATCCGACCCGCAATCGGGCTGACTGCGTAGGCGGCGACGAACAGCAGCGCAGCGATCGGTTCGTTGCGCAATACCCATCTGATGACCAACACGCACAGGGCGGCGTCGAGCGCGACGTTGAGGAGCGGGACAATGGTCGGGAGAGACAACCCGACAGCATGAAGTCCGGCGAGCAGGATGGAAAAGAGTGGAGTCGTGGTGCCAAGGACTGTCTCGTCCAGGTTGTAGACGAGGCCATCGCCGTTGGCGAGATTCTGAGAGTACCGGTAGGTGATGTACGCATCGTCGTACACGGGGTACGTCGACAGCGCGACGATCCGTGCTGCGATGAAGGCCCCGACGAGCACGACAAGGTGCTTGGTTCCGATGCGGACATTCACCTCGCCAGGCTAACCATGGGCGGTTCCGACGATTCGGCGTGGCGGAGTGGCGCTGCCGGACGGTTCATGCAGGATCGTCGAGCTCTCCGACGATGTCGTGTCACCCCATGCCGTGCGCGAGCGCCATCACGTGTGGTGACATCACGGCTACCACCCTGCCGCCGACCTCTTCGCGCATCGGAGGTAGTCACCCCGGGTTTCCTGCACGGCTTTCGTCGGCGAGCCGACGGTCTTCATCCTTGATTCTCCGCTTGAGCCGATCGGGTTCGAACTGCGTGACGAGACCGGAACGCCCGCCTCGATCGACTGCCGTGGCCCCGCCACGTTCGACGCTGGTCTCCCGCAGCTGCGGTCGAACGCCATCCAGTCTGCGAAGCGGCGAGCGCGTGCGTCCATGTTCGGTGGCCCGCCCCGCCGTCGAGGGTCTCGTCCACTGCTCCTCGCGACGAGTGCGGCTCGAGCCCGGCTGCATCGGCGTGCTCCGACTCCGCATCTCCTCGAACACTGTCCTACTGTGACAGCCGCCACATTCATCGCTACCGATCCGGGGGTTCACCATGAGCAAGAAGTACTACGTCACCGATTCTGAACTGTCTGAGCGGTTTCCGCTCTACACGCGAGCCAACGTCGGTGAGGTCTTTCCGGACCCGGTCACGCCGCTGACGGGTTCGGGCTTCATGTTCCACTCCGAGATCGCCTGGCGCGAAGCGTGGGACCGTGTCGGCGCGTTCCGGATGGACGAGTTTCCACCCGAGGAGATGGCGCAGCTCGGCATCACCGGCGGCTACTGCTACCTCAACGCGTCACTCATCCGGTTGTTCGGAGAACGCGCGCCGGGCCTGTCGTGGAAGGACATGGACGAACAGTTCTTCGGAGCGCAACCAGGTATCCCGCCGTACGTCGCGGTCGACGGCGACGTCGATCTTGCAGCCACCGAGAAGATCGGCGGCACGTTCGGCTGGGCGCTGTCACTCACCAAGATCGAAGACCTCGAGGAGCTGACCGACGACCGCAACGACACCAAGCAGCTTCGCGCCGACCGGCCCGACTACTCGTCGATGTCGAACGAGGAGATCTGGAGTATCTACCTCGGCGCAGCCCCGGAGCACCGGCGCTACTTCTCGCACCACATCTTCACGACCTACATGGCGACCGTTCCCGTCGGGATCATCAGCGCCGTTGCCACGGCCGTCGAGCGGCCGGATCTGATCATGCCGATCATCGCCGGCATCGGCCAGGTCGACTCAGCTGAGCCGTCGCATGCCATGTGGGACCTCGGCCGGAGCGCTGCAGCAAGTTCCGAGGTGACCGCGACGTTTGATGCGGGCGTCCACGGAGTGCTCGAGACCCTGCGCGCCAGCGACTCTGCCGACGTCATCGCGTGGCTCGAACAGTTCGAAGCGTTCCTCGCCGAGTTTGGTTCACGTGGTCCGAACGAATGGGAAACGCGGTCGAACTCGTGGGAGACCCATCCGGCGCTCGCGCTGAGCGCGATCGATCGAATGCGCCTCTCGCCTGCCTCGATGGCTCCCGGGCTGCAGTTCACCGAACGGGCGTCCGAGCGGGCGACGGCAAGCGCAACGTTGCTCGCCATGGTCGAAGGTGACGCCGAGACGCACGGTCAGCTCGATGCGGCGATCGCATCATCGGCGGCATGGCTGCCGGGACGCGAGCGCACCAAGACCAACAACATCCGCTTCATTCACGAACTCCGCGTGGCGCTTCGCGAGCTCGGCCGGCGGATGGTCGAGGCGGGCGGCTTCGACGAGATCGAAGACTTTGCCATGGTGCAGGAAGACGAGTGGTCAGCGCTGCTCGCTGCGCCGACATCGATGCTCGAAACCGTTCGCGAGCGCCGTGCCGAGTACGACGAACTGCTCAAGCGTGAACCTCCCTTCATCTTCGACGGCGAGCCAGAGCCGCCGTCGACGTGGCGGGTCAAGGGCGAAGACGTCCCGGACAAGCTCGTTGCTGGCGACGTACTGCAGGGCCTGCCGGGCTGCCCCGGATCCGCTGAGGGTCGTGCTCGCGTGATCCTCGACAGCCACGACCCGCTGGCGCTCGAACCGGGCGACATCCTGATCGCGCCGATCACGGACCCGTCGTGGACGCCGCTGTTCGTTCCGTCGGCGGCTGTCGTCGTCGACGTCGGTGCGGCGCTGTCCCACGCGATCATCGTGAGCCGTGAACTCGGCATCCCATGCGTGATCAGCGCGACACAGGCAACCGAGAAGATTCCCGACGGCGCAATGATCCGCGTCAGCGGCGACACCGGCACCGTCGAGATACTCAGCGTCGACGAGCCCCCGATGTGACTTTGATGTGACTGTCGGGCTTACTTGAGGACGTCCTTGGAGATGATCGTCTTCATGATCTCACTCGTCCCGCCGTAGATGGTGGTGACTCGGGCATCGGCGTAGGCCGGACCGATCGGGTACTCGGTCATGAAGCCGTAGCCACCGAACAATTGCAGACACCTGTCGGTTGCGGTGTTCTGCAGTTCCGTGCCGTGCAGCTTGGCCATGGCTGCCTCGGCGGGGCTGAGGGTGCCCTCGCTCAGCTTCATCAAGCACTGCTCCATGAAGGGCTCTGCGACGGCGATCTCGGTGGCGACTTCGGCGAGCACGAACTTGGTGTTCTGGAACGATGCGATCGGTTGGCCGAAGGCGGTGCGCTCCTTGACATACTCGACCGTCCAGTCGAGCGCAGCGCGAGCTGCAGCGACACCGAAGAGGCCGATCGAGAGGCGCTCCTGGGCGAGGTTGAACGCGAGGTACTCCATTGCCTTGCCCTCGTCGCCGAGGACATTGGCGACCGGCACGCGGACGTCGGAGAAGAAGAGCTCGGCGGTGTCTGCTGACTTCTGGCCGATCTTGTCCAGATTGCGGCCACGTTCGAAGCCGTCCATGCCGCGCTCGACGACGAGCAGCGACATGCCGTTGCGGCCGGCCTCGGCGTCGGTGATGCACACGACCACGACGAGGTCGGAGTTGACGCCGTTGGTGATGAAGGTCTTCGCTCCGTTCAACACGAATTCGTCGCCATCGCGGACCGCAGTGGACTTGATGCCGGCGAGGTCGGACCCCGTGCCTGGCTCGGTCATTGCAATTGCGGTGATCAGTTCGCCAGTTGCGATACCGGGCAGCCAGCGTGCGGCCTGCTCGTCGTTGCAGTACTCGACGAAGTACGGGGTGACGATGTCGTTGTGCAGCGTCAGGCCGAGCCCTGCGCCGTTGATGCCACGTCGGGCGAGCTCGTCGGCGATGATTGCGTTGAATCTGAAGTCGTTGCTGCCGCCACCGCCGTGTGCCTCGGGGACCGCCATGCCGATGAAGCCGTGCTTGCCGGCTGCGAGGTACAGCTCGCGGTCCATGATGCCGGCGACTTCCCAGTCGTGGTATTTCGGAACCATCTCGGCATCGACGAATGCCCGGAAGCTCTCCCGGAACAGCTCGTGGGTTTCGTCATAGATCGAATTCATGACGCCAGTCTTGCCGGTCACGTTGTGCCTGGCACAACGTGACCGCTACACCGTCAGTTCGCGGACGCGGGCGAGCAGCACTTCGAGAGCGGGACGATTGAGGCCGCCCTCGGGGATGATCACGTCTGCGTGCCGCTTGCTCGGCTCGATGAAGCGTTCGTGGGCCGGACGAACCGTTCCGAGGTACTGCTCGATGACACTCTCGGCAGTGCGGCCGCGATCAGCGACGTCACGCTGAAGGCGGCGGATGAAACGGATGTCGGGTGCCGTGTCGACGAAGATCTTCAGATCGAAACGCTCCCGAAGTGCCTGGTCCCAGAGCACGAGGATGCCGTCGACGACGATGATCTTCTTGGGGTGCACGGTGCGGGTGTCGCCGCTGCGGTTGTGTTCGGCGTAGTCGTAGATCGGGACGTCGACAGATGCGCCGTTGGTGAGCGCCGCCATGTGGTCATTGAGCAGCGGCCAGTCGAAGGCGTCGGGGTGGTCGTAATTCGCCTGCGCCCGCACCTCCATCGGCTCATCGCTCCGTTCGAGGTAGTACGAATCGAGTTCGATGCGAGACAGATGCTCTTCACCAGTCAAGTCCAGCAGACGCTCGGAAATGGTGGTCTTTCCGGAGCTGCTCCCGCCGGCAACGCCGATCAGAAATGGTCGGCCGGCGTGGGGTTCGTCGGGCAGTGGCAGCGAAGCGTCGGTCACGGACGTCGAACATATCTTCCAGGGTGCTTGTAATTTGCGTTGCCGACCAGGCAGTCTGTGCAGTGATGCTCAGCGAACGACATGCAGCCATGCTCGATTTCGAACGGTCGTGGTGGAACAACGAAGCGCCGCGTGACCAGGTGGTCCGTTCGCGCTTCCAGTGTTCGTCCGAGGATTATCAAGCCGAATTGGCAACCGTGCTCGACGACCCCGCAGCCATGGAACACGACCCGTTGGTCGTGCGCCGGTTGAAGCGGTTCCGTCTGCGGGCACGCAAAGCGCGGATCGACGGTGTCGCATCCGCTGCGTCCGGAGAGGGTGTACACGCATGAGCGGTGAAGACATGAGCAGTGGATCTGGTGTCGGCGCAACGCGTCGAGCCCCTCGTCAAGGCGTCGGCGGATCACCGGTGGGCTCGACACTGAGCATCGTGATCGCCGTCGTCGCAGTGATCGTTGGTTTCCTGATCCTGCGTGATCTGACCAGCAATGACGCGTCATCTGCCGGCGGCTCGAGCGACCCGGTCGGCTCCGACCTCGGCCCGACCACCACGTTCGATTCCGGTGTCACGACGACGATCGAGATCACGACGACGACCACGATGGCAATCACGACCGAGGGAGCGACAGTTGTCGTTGCCAACGGCAACACCATCGGCGGTTCGGCTGGTCGCATGAGCGAGACCCTCGGCAACGCCGGCTACAACATGGGCACCCCGACGAACGCTGCGAACAACGTCGAAGAGAGCGTCGTCTACTACGACCCGGCGAACACCGCCGCACAAGGAGTCGCTGAGTCGGTGGCCCGGTCGCTCGGTGGCGTCGCTGTCGAACCGGTCGGTACGCCTGCCCAGACCAGCAGCGGAACACTCGATGGCGCCGGTGTGATCGTCGTGCTCGGCAACAGCCAGGCCGACAAGACGTTGGAGTCCCTGGCCGGAGCGTCAGCGCCAGCGGAGACCGACGACCTCGGCACAGCTCCGCCGGTCGCAGGCGATGTCGTTGCACCGGCCGAGCCCGCCGACGACACCGAGGAATAGCCCGCGAGACCCTCGCTGGCGGCGCTCGTCAGCCAGTGGCGTGTCGGTCGAGCAACACGTCGACGGCGCGCCCGACGCATTGCTGGGGTTCGCGCAGTGCGAGATCGCTGCCGAACAACTCGGTCAGCGACACGACCTCGATGCTGCCGTCCCATTCAGCAACGGTGTCGTCGTCGACGTCACCGACGATCGCGGCGATCGGGACCCCCTGATCCTGGGCGAGTTCGGTCATGCCGCCGATTACTTTCCCGTCGAAGCTGGTGGCATCGAGACGCCCCTCGCCGGTGATGATCAGGTCGACGTCGAGGTGGTCGTAGATGTCGAGTTCGTCGGCGACGAGTTCGAAGCCGGGGACGAGTCGGCCGCCGAGCGCAGCGAGTGCACCTCCGAGGCCACCAGCGGCACCTCCGCCCTCGATCTCGGTGACATCGACGTCGAAGTCCGTGACGAACATCTGGGCGAGCCGTTCGAGCCGGCCGCTGAGCATCTTGATCTGCGCGGGCCGGGCACCCTTCTGAGGGCCGAAGACCCGGGCAGCGTCGGTGAAGAGGGTGTTGACGTCGCACGCCACGAGCAGCTCGATCGGCTTGAGGCGCGAGATGGCGGTGATGGCACGGATCGCTCCGAAGCCGCCGTCGGTGGTGGCCGAGCCGCCGAGCCCGACGATGATCCGTCGCGCTCCGAGGTCGAGCGCCTGGTCGATGAGTTCGCCGGTGCCTGCAGTCGTTGCATCGAGTGCGTTGTTGCCCTCGATGCCGCCAGCGAGGACCAGGCCGCTCGCTCGTGCCATCTCGATGACCGCCGTGTCACGGTGGAGTCGCCAGCCAGCTTCGACCGGATCGCCGAGCGGCCCCGTGACGACCGAGGTGCGATTTGCTCCGCCGAGGACGTCGAGAAGTCCGTCGCCGCCGTCGGCGAGTGGAATCTCGGTGCAGTCGACGTTGCGTTCCCGGCAGGCGTCGCCGATGGAACGGGCGACTTCGTGTGCGGTGGCGGTGCCCTTGAACTTGTCGGGAGCGGCCAGAACTCGCATTGAGAGACTGTAAGCCACCGAGGCCGTCGACCAGGCCCGGATCAGCCGCCGGCGACGGCTGGGATGATCGAAACGGTCCAGCCGTCGTCGACCTGGGTGTTCAAGCCGTCGAGGTAACGCACGTCATCGTCGTCGACGAAGATGTTCACGAACTTGCGCAGTGCGCCGTCGTCGTCGAGCAGGCGTTCGCCCATGCCGGGGTGCTTGGCTTCGAGTGCGGCGATCACGGCGGACAGCGGCCCGGCGCCGAGTTCGACCAGCTTGTCGCCGCCCGTGATCGGGCGCATCGTGGTGGGGATTCGTACATTCACAGCCATGCGAGCACGTTACCGTTAATCCCTACCAGATTGGTCGGGAATGACCGTGACGCATGGTGACTCCTGAACGGGAATATGCAATGCGCCCGCCCGTGTCAGGGCGAAGAGGGTCAGTCGACGGTGCCGTCGATGCGATCACCGATGGCGTCGACGAAGGTCTCGTCGAACAGGGTGTCGTCGACGTCGGCGTCATCGATTGCGAGCCAGATGAACACAGCAGCCACCGCAGCGACGAGTGGGACGACGATGAATACTGCGACCTGGCCGAGTGCGTTCGGGTCGGCGTCGGTGAAGATGGCCGAGCCGAGTGAGCGAGCCGGGTTCATACCGCCGCCGCTGATCCCGAGGAGGACGAGCATGCCGAGTGCCGACGCCAACCCGGTGAACACGGCGATCGACGCAGACGACATGCCCTTGCTGATCGTCGACAGGAAGACGACGACGAGCATGACGGTGAACACGAGCTCGGCTGCGACGACGGACCCGAGTTCGCTGAACGCTCCAGCATCCCAGCCGTTTGCGCCGCGTGGGGAGCGGGTCTGGTCGTTGATGCCCCACACGAGGGCGGAGCCGACGATACCGCCGGCGAACTGGCCAACCCAGTCCTGCACCATCTCGCGTACCGAGATCTCACGCACGATGACCAGTGCGAGCGACAGCGCAGGGTTGGCAACCGCACCGATCACGCCGATGGCGATTGCGAGGGCGGCGCCGAAAGCAAAGGCGACGGCGAGGGTGCTGGTCTGGCTTGGTCCGAGCACGAGGAGGCCCGGCCCGGCGAGCATCAACATGATCGTGGCAACGAACTCGGAACCGATGTTGCGCATGGGGCTCATCGAGGTTGGCTGCGGTGTCGTTTCCGGCATGGCTTGCACCGTACTCTCCCTGCAATGCTCGCCTTGGTGACGGCGCTCGCCGTCGAGGGACTCGACCCAGACCTGGAACCGATTCGATCTGCGTTGCACTCGGGCGGTGTCGACGTCCAGATCGTCAGCTGGGACGATCAGACCGTCGACTGGACCCGGTTCGATGCAGCCATCCTGCGTTCGACCTGGGATTACGCAGATCGTGTCGAAGAGTTCCGGGCGTGGATCGATCGCGCAGCAGAGGCCACTCGACTGATCAACTCGACCAGCGCCGTTCGGTGGAACATCGACAAGCACTACCTCCTCGACCTCGCCGACGCAGACGTTCCGATCGTCCCGACCGCCTTCGTCGAGCTGGGCGCAGCACTGCCCGGTCTCGATCCATCGATCGGGGTCTTTGTCGTCAAGCCGGCGATCGGTGCCGGATCGAACGGCGCTCGACGGTGCATGCCTCACGAGGTTGCCGGGCATGTGCAGGCGCTGCGCGCCGCCGGGTTCACCGCGATGATCCAGCCGTACATGGAGATGATCGACGACTTGGCCGAGACCTCGCTCGTGTACCTCGGCGCCGGCGCAGACTTGGTCTATGACCACGCGTTCAGCAAGGCGGCCATCCTCACGGTGGACTACGTGGAGCAGGAGGGTGCACTGGTTGCCGACGAAGAGATCGGCGGCCGAGCAGCGACCGCAGCCGAACGAGCACTCGGCGATCACGTCCTTGCCTGCTCGCCTGTCCGGGCACTGGGACCATTGGCCTACGCCCGTGTCGACATCGTGCCGACGCCGAGTGGGCCGGTGCTGATGGAACTCGAACTGGTCGAGCCATCACTGTATTTCGAATCGTCAGCGGGCAGCGCCGATCGCGCAGCGCTGGCCTGGCAGCGTTTTGCACGGTGCTGACCGGTGAGCGCCGCCGGTGATGGGGGCGTGCCCTTGCAGCTTCGCACGTCACGCCGAAGCCGTATCCTGGGCTGATGGCACGACGGCGCTCCGAACGGATGATCGTCACGAAGGTGACCGGAGCTGGCGCTGATCGTGTGGCGCGACGTATTCCCGACGAGCTGATCGTCGAGGAGCCGATGTCGATCCAACTCGACGGCACGCTGGTGTCGACGACGATGCGGACACCGGGCAACGACTACGAACTGGCCACCGGTTTCTGCTTCACCGAGGGGCTGCTCGCCGGGGCCCCGGTGATCGGCGTCCGTTACTGCGCAGACGGCAGCGCCGTGGACAGCGAGTTCAACGTGGTCACCGTCGAGACCGGAGGTCGCGCCCCGACTCCGACGCCGCGCCTCGGCAACACGTCGTCGAGTTGCGGCTGGTGTGGGAGCGATCAACTCGACGATCTCGTCGGTCGACTGGCACCGCTGCCCGCGACCGAACCAATCAGGCTCGACGTTCTCGCCGCGATTGCCGACCAGGTGCAGGACACACAGCAACTCTTCGACCGGACCGGTTCCGTGCATGCTGCGGCGGCGTTCTCCGACGCTGGTGACGTGATCGTCATGCGTGAAGACGTCGGTCGACACAATGCAGTCGACAAGGTGATCGGATCGATGTTGCTCGACTCAACCGACCGGGTTCCGGCGACCGGGTTGGGCCTGTTCGTGAGCGGCCGGGCCAGCATCGAGATGGTGCAGAAAGCCTGGTCGGCTGGCTTTTCGGCGGTGGTCGCGGTCAGTGCCCCCACAGCGCTGGCCGTCGACGCGGCACGGGCGGCGGGCATGGTCCTCGTCGGATTCGTACGCGGGTCGAACTTCAACATCTATTCTCCTGAACGCATCTCTCTCCCCTGAACGCATCTCTCTCCTGAACGCATCTCTCCTGATCGTGTTGCGCCAGACCGCATCGACGGGGCTGTTCGGCGCTCGGCGGTAGCGTGAAGCCATGTTGATGGAAGACGGCCTGAGCGTCGTGCACCTACTCGCCAAGCCAACGCCGAACCTCGATCGTGAGGCAGTGAATGCTGCGGTCGAGACCGCTGAAGGTGCTGACTGTCAGGTCATCACCGCTGCGATGCTCGGCCACAAGTGCGACATCGCGTTCATGGCGTTGTGCGCCGACTGGCGAACCCTGCGCACACTCCAGACCGACCTCACACGTGCCGGGCTCGACATCGTGGACAGCTATGTCTCGATCACCGAGGTCAGCGAGTACGCCAAGGGCATGCCCGAAGAGATGCTGCGTGCTCGGCTCACCCCGACGATTCCGCCGGAAGGGCTGAACGCATTCTGCTTCTACCCGATGAGCAAGAAGCGCGAAGCCGCCGCCAACTGGTTCTCCACGCCGTACGAGCGCCGCCAGGAGATGATGATGGAGCACGGCAAGAGCGGCCGTCAGTTCGCCGGCAAGGTCGCCCAGGTCATCTCAGGCTCGACCGGTCTCGACGACTTCGAGTGGGGTGTGACGCTCTTCGCGAAGAGCCCCGACGTCATCAAAGAAGTCGTGTACACGATGCGGTTCGACGAGGGCTCGGCGCTGTACGGCGAGTTCGGCGCGTTCTACGTCGGCTACCTGGACTACATCGACAACATCCTCTGAGGCCGAACAGCGCTGTACTGCTCAGCGCTGTGTGGCGATGATCGATGGCGACGGTTCAGCGGGCACTGTCCGGCCGGTCGTGTCGAAGCCGAACACATCGAATCGGGCACGCAGCGGATCGCCGATCACCAAGAGTTCGGTGATGCCATCCGGGCCGTTGTAGTTGATGTCGAGTGGCTCATCGAGCAGATCGGCGCAGGCCTCGAACGACGTGCACACGCGCCCGCCAACGGTGAGCGACGGGATCTGCGAGGCGAAGTCGGCCGGGTCGTCACTGTCGACTTTGTGGGCGGCGAGAGCGATCAGGTTGACACAGTCGAAGGCGTGCGCAGCGAAGAGTCCGGGCGGGTCGAAGGGACGGTCCGGATCGCTCGATTGGGCCTGTGGGGCGATGCCCTGGATCAGGCGTCGCAGTGCCGGGTCGAGGGCCTCGATGCGCTGCGTGATGTCGGGGACGCGAAGTGCGTCGTTGACGATGATGTTGTCGATCGAACCGAAGTCGGTGTCGTCGAGCGCCTCGAGGAATGCGGCCCCGTCATCACTGCCGGCGAGCACGATCACGACGCGCGCGTTGGAGTCAGCGACGTCCTGAGCCTTCGAAGCGAGGTCGCCGTCGGCCCGAACGAAGGAGAACTCCTGGATGTTGCTCACCGAGCGGGTGCCTCCAGCGAGGGCGGCCTCCACCGCTGCCGCGAACGGTCGGCCGTAGGCATCATCGACGGAGACGACAGCGACGTCTTGGACACCGGTGCGTTCGGCCAGGTCGGCGATCGCCACTGCCTGCAGGGAGTCGCTCGGCACGGTCCGGAAGAACAACCGGTTGTCGGGAAAGTCATCGAGGGCAAGCGCCGTTGCAGTCGGCGAACACGCTGCGACACCTGCATCGACCAGTGTGTCGAGGTCGCTCAGAGCGGTCAGCGACGACGACGGACCAATGACGGCGTCGACCTCGACCGATGCGTCCAACATGGAAGCAATACTCGCTGCGGCCGTGCCATCGCCGAGGCCTTCGTCCCGTTCGACGATCCCGACCCGTTGACCGAGAACCCCTCCTGCAGCGTTGATCCGACCGACGGCGTCGGTTGCTGCCTCGATGAGGCCTTCGCCGAGGGTGGGGTCCGACGTGGGCAGCAGCAGACCAATGGTCAAGATGCCGTCCGATTCTTCCTCGACAGGGACGGTCGTCGTCGGCGCGGGTTGTGTCGTCGGCGGCGTGACCTCGCCGCCGCTGGTGCATGCGGCGAGGGCAAGAGAGCCCAGCACGATGCCCGCGGTCGGTGCCCGTCCGCTCCGATTCCATGCTCGACCCATTGTCCGTCAGAGTACGAGGTGGAGAACTCGATGACGTGACACCGGCGCCTATGATCTCGTCATCGACACATCGACGAGCACTTCGACCCTGCTGACTGCGGCCGGTCGAGCACGACACCTCGAGGTGGCGCGCTCGTCGGTGCCAGCCGCTGAACTCCGCGCCGGCGGCGCGGCCTATTGCCGTTCACTCTCGGACCTCACCGATGAGTGGGTACAGGCACTCTTCGCTGCCGCCGTCGCTGCGAATCCAGCCGTCGAGGGCCGTGTGGCGATCCTCGCGGTCGGCGGGTACGGGCGCCGCGAACTCGCTCCGTACAGCGATTTGGACCTGCTTCTCGTGCACGACATCAAGTCGAAGAAGGCGCTTGCAGCCATCGAACCGATAGCGACTGCGCTCTGGTACCCGATGTGGGATGCAGGCATCAAGCTCGGCCACGCCGTGCGCAGCGTCAAAGAACAGATGGCGTTGGCCTCCGACGACCTCGACACGGCAACGGCGCTCCTGACGGCGCGTCCGCTGGCCGGTGATGCGTCGCTCGCTGATGAAGTGATCGCCAAGGGGAAGGCATCGTGGGACCGACACTCCGAGCGGTTCCTCGGCGGACTCCGGGCCCGGGTTCGCCAACGCCAAGACGACGCCGGTGACGTCGCCTACCGACTCGAGCCCGACCTGAAGTCGGGCCACGGCGGTCTTCGTGATGTGCAGTCGCTGATGTGGGCCGAGGCGAGTGGCTTGACGATGCTGCCCGAAGATCTCACCGAACTCGATCGTTGCTACAACATCCTGCTCGGCGTCCGCGTGTCGCTGCACCTGGCGACCGAGCGGCCTGGTGACGTGCTGCGTCTCGAGGATCAGGACACTGCATCCGATGTGGGTGGCTGGAACGATGCCGACGAACTGATGGCGGACATCGCAGCGGCAGGGCGCACCATTGCCTGGCTCGTCGACGAGAACTGGGGACGCTCGGTCGCTACCGGCGACCGACTGCCGGACCGCGCCATCTCGTCGGGCATCGTGCTCCTCGACGGTGAGATCGAACTGTCCGAGCGCGCGGACCCCGCCACCGACACCACGCTGGTGCTGCAAGCCGCAGTCGCCGCGGCGCGCCACGACTGCCGGATCGGGCGCGACACGCTCGATCGCCTGAACGACGAGCAGCCGATCTGGGAGGGGACATGGCCCGTCGGGGCGAAGGACAAGCTCGTCGCGCTGCTCCTCGAAGGGCACCGGTCGATTCGCGTGCTCGAAGCTCTCGACCAGCGCGAACTGTTCGCCCGGCTGCTGCCCGAGTGGGAGCCGAACCGCTCGAAACCGCAACGCAACGCGTACCACCGCTTCACCGTCGACCGGCACCTCTGGGAAGCCGCTGCGAACGCCGCTGACCTCGTTGATCGAGTGTCGCGCCCGGACCTGCTGGTGCTCGGCGCGCTGTTCCACGACCTCGGAAAGGGGTATCCCGGCGACCACACGATCGTCGGAATGGAGTTGGTCCGCCAGGTCGGACCGCGGCTCGGTCTGAAGTCCGCCGACGTCGACACACTCGTCGCCATGGTCGAACATCACCTGCTACTCCCCGATGTCGCCTCGCGCCGTGACCTGACCGACGAAGCAACGATCAGCCACGTCGCGGACGCCGTGAAAACCGTCGAACGCCTCGACTTGCTGCACGCACTGACGGAGGCCGACTCGCTGGCGACCGGCCCGTCGGCGTGGGGGTCGTGGAAGGAAGAACTGGTCAACGAGCTCGCTGCCCGGGTGCGCCACGTGCTCGGCGGTGGCGACGTGGCCGAGGTGACCTGGCGCCTGTTCCCCGACGCCCAGACGCTGATGCTGATGGCGGCAGGCGACGTCGCAGTCGGCCGACGCGACGATTTGATCACTGTCGTGAGCCCGGACTCGTCGGGCGTGTTCAGCCAGGTCGCAGGCGTGCTCTCGCTGCACGGACTCGACGTGCTCGCGGCGACAGCGCATTCTGACGAACAGGGCATGGCTGCGTCCCAGTTCCGAATCGTCGTACCCGAGACCGGTTACAACTGGCGCTCGGTCAAGACCGACCTCGCACGGGCGATGTCGCACCAGTTGGCGATCGAGTCGCGGCTGGTCGAACGTGCCAAGACC
>ENA-ORXT01003428-ORXT01003428.1-marine-metagenome-genome-assembly--contig:-NODE-3428-length-17493-cov-2.880684_pt1 | contig 17493 bp, 21 predicted proteins | sample MGYA00237868_ERZ511482 | MGnify/ENA metagenome assembly ERZ511482 | reverse complement strand
TGCCGGTGGACTATCACAAATCATCGCAACAATGTGCGTGGTCGCGCTTTTTTCGCATCGCAACTTTGCTGTCGGTATCACGTTTAAAAAAACCGAAGTTATTCTTGCCGCGATTGTCGGGCTTATCGTTCTTGGGGACCGCATCAGCCTGCCTGTTTTGTTTGCGATCATTGTCGGGCTGGTCGGGGTTTTGTTGCTATCCGATCCACCCAAAGCAACTGGCGCATGGCACCACCGCATTTTTAACAGGGCAGCGGGGCTAGGGCTTTTATCCGGTCTGCTATTTGCAATCTCTGGCGTTGGTTATCGTGGTGCATCACTTAGTCTTGGTCATGGCGATGTGTTTTACCGCGCGATTGTCACGCTTGCTTGCGTCACCGTGTTTCAAACGATTGTGATGGCGATCTGGCTTGCCATGCGTGAACGCTGCGAAATTGCGCGTGTTCTTGCGGCGTGGCGTGTCGCGGGTTTGGTTGGCATCACCAGTATGATCGGCTCGATTGGCTGGTTCACAGCGTTTACGATGCAAACCGTCGCATTGGTCAAAGCTGTCGGGCAAATAGAGTTGGTGCTGTCGCTTGTTGCAACAATGCTCGTTTTCGGGGAAACGATCAGCCGACGCGAATGGCAAGGACTGATATTGATCGCTGTCAGCGTTTTGTTGTTGGTACTTTTTGTTTAATCAAGCGGGCTATTGCCCCCAAGGCGCGTCACCAGCCTGTCTTCGTCATCATTTCGAAAAAACGGCACAGTGTCGATCACACGTCCTTTGGTTATATATGATGATAATTCTGCCAGAACGACTTGGGTGATAAACGGCAGATCAAAGTGACGGGCATCACTTAGTTTGACCCATTGAAGATGGGACAATTCATCTTCTGCGCCATCAAAGTTATCAATATCCCCGATCAAAGCCGTGGCATCTGCCAGCAAAAATCGCGCATCAAATCTGCGGGGTCGCCCTTGCGGCGTGATTGCGCGAAAGAAATATGAAAGCGCTGCGGCGTTTGGCTGGTGCCCCGTGGCTGCAAACCCGCGCCAACCTTGCGGCGGGTCGAACCACGCGCCCGGCGCACCGATAATTTGTCCGGTCTCCTCCCACAACTCGCGGATTGCGGCGGCTGCAATCGCTGCGGGCGCTAATCTGCTATCTTGGGCTAGCCTTGCGGCGTGGGGTTCACCGATTGCTGTGCTGGGCACGAACGCATCGTTTGGATCGACTGCACCACCGGGGAAGACAAACTTGCCCGGCATGAACGCAGCCCCCTGACCACGTTGACCCATCAAGACAGAAGGTTGCCGCGTTGCACCGCGTAAGACAATGATTGTTGCCGCATCGCGAATTAACGTCTTGTCCATAAGACCCCACCTTATTGCTGCAGACCGAACCCGTGCATGCGTTTTGCCCATTGAATGCCAACAACCAGCCCCTTTAATCGCGGCAATAGAAACAGTGACAGCACGAGCACACCTGCCGTCAGTCCGCTTGCAAAGATCAACGGTTCGGGCCGGAAGTGCGTGAATAGCACATGGATCAACGGTGCCATAATATGACCAACGATCAAAATGGTCAGATAAGCAGGCCCGTCGTCAGCGCGGTGATGATGCAGTTCCTGTCCGCAAGTGTTGCACGCATCGAAGACTTTCAGGTATCCTTGGAACATCGCGCCTTCACCGCAATTTGGGCAGCGTCTGCGAAGGCCCCGCCACATGGCAGGTTTCGTTGCGCGGTCTTGGGTGTTGTCTGTCTTTGTCATGTCTCTGATATGCGGTCTTTGGCGTCAAAATGAAAGAGCTCAGGCAGCGTTGTGACCGCATGTCGCGACACGCAATGATAAAAAGAATTTCACAAATCGCGACGGAAAGTTTTGCTGGCTGCGTTTGAACCCTATCAGCAACGGGCAAACGCCCCCTGATATCTGGACGTGAAACAAAGGATAACACAATGAAAACGGCAATATTGACGGCAGCGATTATCGCGGGTTTTGGTTTGACAGCACTTCCTGCTTTGGCGGACCAAGGCGACAAGCGCCCTGATTTCGCGACCTTGGACCTTGATGATAATGGACAACTGACGTTGGACGAATTGCAGGCCGGAAACGCCGCGCGCTTTGATGATCTGGATACAAACGGCGATGGTCTCCTGTCTGTAGAGGAATTGGCGGCGACGGGCGCAGACAAAGCGGCAGAACGCGCGGCGAAAGTTCTCGAACATCTTGATGCGGATGAAGACGGTGTCGTAAGTGCCGCAGAAATGGCACCCCCCGCCGCACGCACAGAGCGTATGCTGGACCGTGCCGACAAAGATGACGATGGCACGATAAGTGAAGAAGAGTTTGACGCGGTCAAGGAACGCGGTGGGCGGCGCGGCGGTGATCGCGGCGCGCGTGGTGGACGTGGCCATGGTGGTCGCGGTTAAGACGGCACATATTGGCGGGTGCGATAAGCGCAGCCGCCAATTGCCGTGTGCCGCCCGGCGCTGTAGCACTTGAACTGATGATGGATATACCCGCACCCTCTGACGCAGCTTTGCTGGTGGCTTATGCCAACGGCGATGCAAGTGCCGCACGTCTTCTTGCGGGCAGGCTGTTGCCGCGTGTCATGGGGCAGGCGGTTCGTATGCTGCATGACCACGCAGAAGCTGAAGATGTGGCACAAGATGCGATGATGCGTTTGTGGAAAATAGCGCCCGACTGGCGACAAGGAGAGGCACAAGTCTCGACTTGGCTTTACCGCGTTGTGGCAAACTTGTGCACTGACCGCCTGCGCAAACGGCGGGGCAACGTGAGGTTGGATCAAGTGGCCGATCCGGCTGATCCAGCACCGTCGGCCGTGGACCAGATGCAATCGACGGTACGCATGCAGGCGCTGCGTGATGCCTTGGGGGATCTACCCGACAGGCAAGCGCAGGCCGTCTCATTGCGCCATCTCGAAGGATTGTCCAACCCCGAGATTGCAGAAATTATGGACATCAGCGTGACGTCGGTTGAAAGTCTGACGGCGCGGGGAAAACGCGCACTGACGGCAGTTCTATCGGCGCGCAAACAAGAGTTGGGATATGATGATGCATGATCCAAAGACCAGTTTTATGGACGATCTTTTTGCGCAAGCGCGCACACCGGACGCTGCAAGCGACGATTTGATGGCCCGCGTGTTGGCTGACGCGGATGCAACGATGCTGCGTGAACCGAGCCTGCCCACCCATCGAAGCTGGTGGCAGGATATGTTGCAGATCGTTGGTGGCTGGCCCGCGATGGGAAGTGTTGCCGCAGCCGGCGTCGCCGGACTTTGGGTTGGGCTGGCACCGCCTGCGACCATAGAGACTTGGGTTGCAGAACTGCTAGGGACGACAACGCAGATCACACTTTTGCCCGATCTTGACGGGCTTGAATTCATGGAGACTTTTGATGGCTGATCCGCAACCGCGCCGCTTGTGGCGCGTCATTCTTGTCATTTCTCTTGCTGTAAACGTAGCCGTTTTAGGCGCTGTTGGCGGCTTGATGTTACGTAGCTCTGGCGAAAAAGGGCCACCGCGCGGGTTCGACGTAGGCTTGGGGCCGATTGGTCGTGCATTGGACCAAGAAGATCGACGTGCCATTGGGCGCGCTGTCCGCGACGCGTCTGGCAGGGACGCATCACGGGCAGCCGATGCTGCAAGGTTTGACGCGTTGGTGGCAGCCCTAAGATCTGATCCGTGGTCAGAAGCGGATTTGGACGCTGCGCTAAATGCACCTGTTGAACTGAATGCGCGGATGCGCGACACGGCATTGACTGTCTTGAAGAACCGCCTGCAAGAGATGACGCTTCAAGACCGACTTAGAATTGCTGACCGGATGCTTGACGACCGGAAAAGTCGTGGTCGCCGCTAAGCTGCATGTTGCGCCATCACGACCAGATCACGACCCGCACCTTTGGCTGAATAAAGGGCGGCATCTGCGCGTGCATATAATGTTGGGCCGTCAAAATCGTCGATTTGTCCGATGCCGCCCATTGCCACGCCAACAGAAATTGTGACCTTCAGGCGATGATTCCCCTTTGAAATGACAAAGGGTTCTTCGGCAATCACAGATCGCAGGCGTTCTGCAACAAATTTTGCCTGATCTTCGTCCGTATCGGGCATTGCGACCAAAAACTCTTCGCCGCCGATCCGTGCGATCAGGTCAATCTCGCGAAAGTTTGCGCGGAATCTGACGGCGATTTCTTTTAGAACGGCATCACCGCATGCGTGACCGTATGTATCGTTGATCGCTTTGAAGTGATCGATATCGACCATCATTACTGCAAACCCTTGTCCAAGGGTGGTGGCATGATCCGCAATGCGGTCCATCTGCATATCGGCAAATCTGCGGTTATGCAGACCGGTCAGCGGATCAATCACTGCGGCCTCAAGCCCTGACCTGACTTGATCGCGCAAGACATCGCGGCGATGTTTTTGTTTGAGTAACGCGCGTGCGCGCAAACATAATTCTTCTTGGCTGGTCGAAATCTCGGTGACGTCATCAGCGCCCAAGTCAAGCAGCATTGCCCCGACATCCAACCGCCCCTTGGGTGTCAGCACCATAAGCGAAACACTGTTCGCTGCGCGTGCGTTCAGATCGGCAAGCAAGCGGAACAAGCTGCTAAAGTCGGCGTCCGTGCGGGTGCCGTCGATGATCACCAGATCAGGCATGTCATCACCGATTGAAAGTGCCAGCGACGCACAAGACGTCATCAGCCGGACCGGTTGTCCAAGATTGGACTGAAGCTGGGAAACGATGTGTAAACCGACGTCCGGCGAGTCTGATACAACAGCAATATGCGCAGGGGTTAGCCGCTCTGATTGCGTCTCTTCGAACCCCATCGCTTGGCTGCTGCTGCCGCGCATCTGCCATGCTTGCACCGCGCTATGACGCCGTAACAAACTGCGCAACCGCGCTAACATATACGCGTCGCCCGTGCCTGTCGGTAGAACATCATCACAGCCGCTGTCTAATGCTGCAAATCTTGCGCGGCTTGTGTCTGCAACCCCGACTGCAACAATCGCGATTGATCTTGCGCTGGGCTGGTTGCGCAATTGCTGACAGAAATCATGTAAATCTTCGACGGGGTTGGACAGGTTCACGATAATCAAATCGGGGACCATATGTGTCATGGTGATTTTTGCATCTATCCCGCTTGCGCAGGTTTCGACTTCATATTGCGCGCTTACCAATTTAACCTTTAAAATGATGCGATTGGTTGCAACACTATCCACGATCAATATCTTGCCAGTCATTCGATTTTCCTTAGATTCGCATTCTGCCATCTTGGAAAAACACTTTGCAAAAGATTGCTTAAGAAACCGTTGCGGACCCACTAAGGAAGTCTTTATGACCTCAGAATATGCCCAAACGATTGCGCTGCAAGCTCTTGGTTGGCTTGTCGGAAATGACGACCTGTGCCCGACCTTCATGGGTGCGACGGGCAGTTCCATCGACGACCTTCGTACCCGCGCGGCTGACCCTGAATTTCTGGGATCGGTTCTTGAATTTCTCACGATGGACGACGCATGGGTTATCGCGTTTTGCGACACGGTAGAAATGGCTTATGATCAACCGCTTATGGCGCGATATGCCCTGCCGGGTGCGCAGCAAATGCACTGGACCTAAAGATCGAATATGACGGTGCTGTCTTTGTCGGCAGCCCGAGTGCCAACCATATCATCCAGCTTCGCCCGCATCCTGGCCCTAACAGCGGCGACGGATGTAGCGCTTTGTCGTTCACCACCGCGTCCACACGGCGCAGTTTTTCCAACGTGAACGGCGCTAAATGAAACGGAGCGGTTGCGGTATGATCTGAGCTTTGGCATGTCTTGCTCAGTTCCCTTGCAAGCAGCGGATGCTAACGTCATGACGCAAAAACAACCAATCCAAGGTGTGATTTTCGACAAAGACGGCACGCTGTTCGACTTTAACGCGACGTGGGGTGCGTGGTCGCGCCGGATGTTGGCGTCAGAGGCAGGGGGCAACGCGGTGGTCCTTGCACAATTGGCCGATGTCTTGGGCTATGATCTGGATACTGACCAGTTCAAGCCCGGTAGCATCGTGATCGCTGAAACCGTCGACGTCGTGGCCGATCATATTTGCCGTGTGCTGCCGCGCGTCGACAAGACCGCGCTGATGAAGCGGATGAATGCAGCCGCCACAACTGTCCCACAAGTGCAAGTCACGCCACTGCGCCCTTGCCTGCAAACCCTGCGCGATATGGGTCTACGGCTTGGCGTGGCCACCAATGATACAGAAGCACCCGCGCGCGCGCACCTTGACGTGGCAGGTGTCACCGATCTGTTTGAATTTATCGCAGGGTTTGACAGCGGCTATGGCGGCAAACCCGCAACGGGACAGTTATTGGGCTTTTGTGACACCACGGGCTTGCCTGCCGCAAATTGCGTGATGGTCGGCGATAGCTTGCATGATCTGCACGCGGGCCGTGCCGCAGGGATGCGCACGGTTAGTGTTCTTACGGGGCCTGCGACGCGCGCCGAACTTGCCCCGCATGCGGATGTGGTCCTTGGGTCCATCGCCGAATTGGCCGACTGGATTAAGAAAACGACATAAAGTGTCGGAAACCTCTGACCTGATCGCGTGACACTGCCGCAGACTAACCCCATCAGTAGGGGATAGATCATGGCAGATACGCCAAAACGACGCGGCGGCGGGCGCGCAGGCAATGCCGCCAGACGCGGGCAGGCCGCAATCGACCAGATGCCGTGGTGCATCCCCGTCAACACCGACCGCCCGACAGAACCGCTTGGACCGGACGGCGTGCAAGCGATCCATGATGGTGCGATGCATATCCTCGAAGAGATCGGGATCGAATTTCTGAACGAAGAAGCGCTTGCGCTGTTCAAACAAGCAGGCTGCACTGTCGATGGTACCAACGTGCGTATGGGCCGCGATTGGGTGATGGAAATGATCGCCAAAGCACCGTCAGAATTCACCATCACACCGCGCAACCCCGACCGCGTGATCCCTGTGGGCGGCAATCATATGCTGTTTGGCAACGTGTCGTCGCCGCCTAATTACTATGACATGGAAATCGGCAAAAAGGTATCGGGTACGCGCAACCAATGCGCTAACCTGCTGCGGCTGACCCAGTATTTCAACTGCATCCACTTTGCGGGCGGCTATCCTGTGGAACCTGTCGATGTGCACGCGTCCGTGCGGCACCTTGATGTTGTGTTCGACAAGATGGTGCTGACCGACAAGGTCGCCCACGCCTATTCGCTGGGTCGCGAGCGTGTCGAAGACGTCATGGAGATGGTCAAAATCGCGGGTGGCCTGACAGAGGAAGAATTCCAAGCCAAGCCGCGCATGTACACCAACATCAATTCGACCTCGCCTCTCAAACATGACGTGCCGATGATCGACGGATGCTTGCGCTGCGTGCGACGGGGACAGGCAGTTGTCGTAACACCGTTTACACTCGCAGGGGCGATGGCGCCGGTCACCATGTCAGGGGCTGTGACCCTGTCGATTGCCGAAGCGATCAGCGCGATAGCGTTGTTCCAATACGTCTCGCCCGGTGCGCCTTGCGTGATCGGCACGTTCACCAGCAACGTCGATATGAAGTCAGGCGCGCCCGCATTCGGCACACCTGAATACATGCGTGCGACCCAGATGACAGGGCAGATGGCGCGGTTTTACGGCTTGCCAATGCGCGCATCAGGCGTCTGTGCAGCAAACGTGCCCGACGGTCAGGCGATGTGGGAAACCAGCAATTCGCTTTGGTCCGCTGTGCAATCGGGCACAAACATCGTCTACCACGCGGCTGGCTGGCTAGAGGGCGGTCTGATCGCCAGCCCCGAAAAATTCGTGATGGACTGCGAGGTGTTGCAGATGATCCAGCGCTATATGGAGCCGGAAATTGTCGCCACAGGCATCGACGACATCGCGCTGGATGCAATCAAAGAGGTCGGGCCAAATGGTCACTTCTTTGGCATCCAACACACGCAAGACCGGTACGAGAAAGCGTTCTATCAACCCATCGTATCCGACTGGCGCAACTTTGAGGCGTGGGAGGTCGCGGGCGGTGTCTGGACGGCGGAACGCGCGCATAACACCTTTAAGGATATCATCAATACGTTTGAGGAACCGCCGATGGACATTGCCATCCGCGAAGCGTTGAGCAGTTTTGTGGCACGCCGCAAATCCGAAGGCGGCGCGCCGACAGACTTCTAGCTTGCGCGCTTGGTCAGCGTCGCCGCGATTTGGCGGACCCGCGTCCAACAACTGCCCTGTCAGATCAAGCGGCGGCATCTTGGAAGCTGTCCCATCGATCAAAAGCCGGGCCCATTTGTTGCTCTGCTGATCGTGCAAAACGCATGCGATGCCGCTCATACTGCTTTTAACTCTGCGAATTGCTTTTAACGCTGTTGATGGCTGGGGTTGTCGCGGTCACGACAATTGGCGGACAATTGCGCAGACTACGCAAGTTTTAGCCTTGTTTCGGGCGTCGGCGCGTCACCTGATTGCCCTTATCATTGCATAGACATAACCTTAGCAACCAGAGGGACCACATCATGCGCATTCTTCCAGCACTCGCGGTAATCGGATTTTCGATGTTTGCGACCAACGTCGCAGCGGCGGGTTGCAGGACACCAAGCAACGTCGACAACATGGCCAGCAAAATATTCGAAGGCGTCAATGCATCACGCAGGGCGAATGGCAAATCGACGCTTCGTTACAACCCCACCTTGGGGCAGGCGGCGATGTCGCATGCTTGTGATATGGTGGTGAACGACTTCTTTAGCCATCAAGACAGTCGTGGCGGGTCCGTACAAACGCGTGTGCGTCAGGCGGGATATAACGATTGTCTTGTGGCCGAAAACATCGCGTGGGGTTACCCGACCGCTGTTCAAATCGTAAATGGCTGGATGAATTCGTCAGGTCACCGCAGCAATATGTTGCATCCACGCGCGACAGAAATGGGGATCGGTATTACCCAAGGTCCAAAAGGCCCCAACTGGGTACTTGTCGTCGCCAAGCCTTGTTAGGTTTCCAGCATAATTGTCACGGGGCCGTCGTTGGTCAGCGTGACCTGCATATCTGCGCCAAACTGACCCTGCTCCGTTAAAATCCCCAAACTGCGTAAGTCTGCGATAAACTGGTCGTACAGCTTTTTTGCAATATCGGGCTTGGCGGCACCCGAAAATCCGGGGCGTGTCCCGCGAGATGTATCAGCCGAAAGCGTAAATTGGCTAATCGCCAGAACCGCACCGCCTGTATCAAGGAGTGCGCGGTTCATCTTGCCGTCTTCATCTGCGAAAATGCGCAGCTTGCTGATCTTTTGGGCAAGCTTGGTGCAAGCGGCGGACGTGTCACCTTCCATCGCGCAAACCAGAACCATAAGCCCTGCACCAATGTCGCCGACAACAGCGCCGTCTATTTCAACACGCGCTTGGGTGACCCGCTGAAGAACAGCTTTCACAATTCGTGCGTCCAAGGCGGGTTTGCACCTGCGCGGCTTACGGTGATGGCAGCGGCTTTCGCACCTAGCGTGGCTGCGGCTGCAAGGTCATCCATCGTTGCATTTGCCAGAGCCGTTTTGGACAGATTTCCGCCGCGCGATAATCCCTCTAGGAAACCTGCGTTAAACGTATCGCCTGCGCCGACAGTATCAACAACCACCGCTTTGTCGGCTGCGACATCACAAGTGCCGTCACGGGTCAGGATCGTCACGCCTTTACTGCCTTTGGTCAGCAAAACAACTTGGGTCTTTGTGCCATCCAGCAAGACCGTGGCATCGGTTCCACCACTGATCCATTCCAGATCCTCGTCTGAGGTTTTGACAATATCGGCTGCTGACATCATCCGGTTGATGCGGGCGCGGTATGCTGCCTCATCTTTGATAAATGACGGGCGGATGTTGGGATCAATCATCGTCAGACGGTGAGGGGCCTCGCGTAGCATCAGCGTCTCGTAGGCCGCCCCGCAAGGTTCAACGACAAGGCTGATTCCGCCAAAAAACATCGCGTCCGCGTCCACGTCGGGTAGATCATTGGCAGACAACATGCGGCCAGCTGTATTTTCGTCATAGAAAAAGTAGGTCGCATGTCCGTTGGTCAGTTTCACAAATGCCAGCGTCGTGGGCCTGTCGCTTGTGACCGACATCGTGTGATCGACACCGCAGGCATCCAGCTTGTCGCGCAGTAATTGCCCGAACGGATCAGATGACATGCCGGAAAAGAAACCAGCCTTCGCACCAAGCCGGCCCAAGGCCACGGCGGTATTATGCACCGCACCGCCGGGGTCGGGCATATAGGTGTCCTCTTGCGCCGCAGTGACGCGTGGCAACATATCAATCAGGGCTTCGCCGCAGCATAGGATCATCGTCAGGCCTTTCGCTTATTGTTGGTTGATAGCGATAACATACCCGACACCAAGCGCAACAATCAGACCAAGGATCACCGCAAATGCGATCTTCCAGGCAGAGTAGGGGCGTTCACCTTGCACCCGTCCCGTGCGGCCATTCACAACAAACCGAAACGTGCGGCCGCGGTATTTGTACGCGGCAAGCCAGACGGGCAGCAGCACATGCTTGAACGTCACGTCCCGAATATCGGTATCAACGTGGCTGACGCGTTGGTCGTCGCCGCCAATATCGTACCGCACATCGCGCAGGATCATCCGGTCCATATACGCGCGCGCCTCTGTGAACCCGTCAGCCAGTTCGACTTGATAACCTTCGGCACGGAACCCAGCGAGGTATTCCGTCTTGTAAGGTTCCAGCTCTGACAGGTCCCACGGTTCCAAACCGTCAGTGTACTTCTTGGGCAAACTGCGCGAGGCCAGCACCAGCACATCGTCAAAGAAGCGCGCGACGCGGCCTGACACATTGCGCCACCGCGTTTTCTGCACACGGATTTGTTGACGCTTGCCGTCGCGCATCACAGTCCGCGTCTCGTAATAATGCGTGCCGCGCGCACCGTTATAGCGACTGTTCGTGTCAGCATCAAAGGTCCAGTAGGGGACATAAATACCATTCATTTTCCGACCTTTACGCGCGTAATCCATCAATCCGCCCGGTGCGAACCAAAGACTACCCAACCAGCCAGTTAACGCGACCCGCGCATGACCTTCGTCCAGCGCAAAAGGCAGCAACCCGCGTGGTTTGATATGGCGGTGCATGCCGGTATCCGTGACCACAGGTGTCGCACAAAACGGGCATTCGCCTGCGTGGACTGTGCTGTCAAACGCGGTCTGCGCGCCGCAATTGGTGCAGGTGACGACGCGTGTTTCCTCGATCTCGGCGTCTGATAATTGATCATGGACGGCTTTGCGAAAATCAAGCTCTTTGATCCCGCCTGTGCCGCTGCTGCCCGCAATCTCTTGGGTATTGCCGCAATGATCACACGCAAGCCTGCGCCCTTCGGGATCAAACCGCAGATCGGATCCGCAAGTTTCACAAGGAAAACGTGTTTCAATCATAGGAACCTATGCAATCTTTTGGGCGCCATGATCCGCAGCGCGTTGTCTTTAAGTATCACATGCCGCCAGATGTGAAACAGGGCGTGAAAGATTGCAATCGCGGCCAGCGTGTAGAACTCGACCTCGTGAATACGCCCGATCAGGTCGTTCATCCGTGGCAAGCTTAATGGCACGCCAATGGGCACAATACCACCCGCCCAAAGTTGGGTCATTGACGTGACCCCAAGGCCAAAGCCTGTCAGTGCAACGCCAAAAATGCCCCAAATCAATACCTTATGTAGCAGTTGATGGATTTGCCGCGCAGGCTTTGGCAGTTTTGGTCCAGGCCTGCTGGCCAGACCGCGCCGCATGTAGTCTGCGGTCCAGATCAGCGCGCCTGTGACAAACACCAATCCAAGGACTGAATGCAGTTCGACCGCCCAACGGCCCACGCGCGCCACATCGCTGGGTTGCACAAACATGAACCACAAAAACAGCGGCGCCATCGCCCAATGTAGCGTCTTCAGGTACGTTCGGCGCGACGGCACATTTGCGCGGGCAAACAAAAGCGGGCGTTTGAGATATGACATGGTCAAATTACGCACACGCCCCGCCTTAAGTTTCACACCGCTGGCGGTGGTGGTGGCATGACCGTAAACAACTGCGCCAATTCCTGCACGTCTTCGGCGCGCATCCAGCCGTCTTGGCCTTGGGTCCAGACCATCGTATCGCGGTCAAATCCGCCTTCGGTGACCATGCGGCCAAGTGCTGCTTTGGACAGTGGGCCTGTGACCTCGCCTGCTTTTGCAATGTGCCAGACGTGTTCGACGGGGGCAGGCGGCGGCGCGATTGGTGCAGGTGCTGCACCCCAAGGTCCGCGTTGCATCTGGTTGGCCATCGCCATGCCCATCCCCATGCCAAGACCCGCACCCATGCCGCTGTCACCTTGTTGGGCTGCCGCTTTTGTCATCGCTTCGGCGGCTGAATACTGCGTAAACGCACCAAGATCACCCGCAAGCCCCATTGATGTCCGCTTATCAAGTGCAGCTTCAACTGCGGGGGGTAAGCTGATGTTTTCAATATAAAGTTCGGCAATCTTCAGGCCGTATTCCTTGACCGTGCCCGAAATGGCAGAGGCAATGAGCTTGCCCAGATCGCCCGTATTTGCCGCCATATCCAGCACCGGAATGCCGGAGCCCGCGATGATCCGGCTAAATTCCTGCACGATGATATTGCGGATCTGATAGCTGATTTCGTCCATCGTAAATTCGCCGTCTGTGCCGACGATTTCACGCAAGAATACAGCCGCATCATCAACCTTGACCGTATACGTGCCAAACGCGCGCAGACGGGTCGGGCCGAATTCCGGATCGCGTAGCATGATCGGGTTTTTGGTGCCCCACTTCAGATCGCCAAACCGTGTGGTGTCGATAAAGTAAATCTCTGATTTGAAGGGGCTTTTGAACCCGTGATCCCAATGCTGTAGCGTCGTCATGATCGGCATGTTGTTGGTTTCCAACATATACATGCCCGGCGTAAACACATCGGCAAGTTGTCCTTCGTGCACAAACACAGCCGCTTGCCCTTCGCGCACAGTCAGCTTGGCACCGTACTTGATCTCGTGGCCCTCACGCTCGAACCGCCACACCATGGTGTCGCTGGTATCGTTGGTCCATGCGATCACATCAATGAATTCGCCGGTCAGAAAATCTAAGATACCCATGTGAGGCTCCCTTTCGTTAGCTAGGTGTTCCCGCAAGAAGGTCGCGGGCAATAATGCGGGCGATCGGCGCTGCCTCGTCGGGTTTCATTCCCGTCTGCAAGCGTGGATCGTACAGGATTTTGAGCAAGAATTCATCATGCGTTGTCAGCAATCCAAATTCTTCATCATCGTTAAAGATAGAAGGCCGCGCTTGTGGGCTGTCGTTGGCCAACCCCAGTCCCTGCGCCAGCTCTTCGTGAAAGCATGACGTGCGCAACAGGTCAGGGTGTTCGCCGCGGATCACCGCGATGGCCTTGGAATAAAAGGACGCGCCACCTTCCGAGAACGCCACGATAATACAACGCTGGTCGCGTGGCAGATTGATAATCGCGTTAAGCGAGCTTGTCGCAATGCCGGGGACCAATTCACGCAGACGGGGTGCGTAATCTTTGCGATCCCCTTCGTTCAGAACCATGACATGAAAATTTGGGTTCTCGTCTGTTTGTCTGATATCAAGCCCTGTGATACGTGCCAGCCGTGCCGCATAACTGGCTACGCTATTCTTGTCTGCGGCACGCTGGTCCCGAGGCACGCTTTGCCCAAATTCAACGTCCATCCGGATCGGTTGATCCCAGCGTTTCAGGCGCGATAATGTTGCCTGAGGGCGCAACGCGTCACCCGCAGCGACGTATTCGTCAAACAACGCAATGCGTACAAAATTGCGCGCAAGGATCGTGTCAGTAAACGGCGTGTCAGGACCACCGCCATCCACGCGCAACAGCCCTTGCGTCAGCAGATCGTTCTGAAGACGGCGGTAATAAATCGCAAGTTCTTTGCTTTCATCCGACGGCTGCGTGATCGTCTGTACGACGGGTTCGCGCACTTGCGGTCGCGGGCTGGTTGGCGGGTCAACAGAAGGGGGCACGGGGTCGCACGCGATCAAGCTTACAAAGCTGATCGTCGCGCAAATTTGCCGTGCCAGTCCCATTGCTTAGGTGCCCGCTGCTGTGCCGACGTTATCGCCAGTGCCGGTGCCGCGCGCTTTGGCAGACGCAAGCGTCGCTTTAAGATCGGCTTCCATCTTTTTCAGATCAACCTCGGCCTCGGCGCGTTTGCGCTTGCCCTCGTCAGCAATCGCCAGACTTTCATCAATCGTTGCAATCAGATTGGCGTTCGCTTCTTTGACCGCGTCGATGTCAAACACGCCACGCTCCATTTCCTCACGGATAATCTTGTTTGCATCACGCAGGTTCTTGGAATTCGCGGTCAGCAATTCGTTGGTCAAATCATTCGCGTCGCGCACAGCTTCGGCTGCTTCTGCGGACCGCTGGATCGTCACGGCTTGTGCCAACTGCGTTTCCCAAAGTGGTACGGTATTTACCAGCGTCGAATTAATCTTGGTCACCAGCGACTTGTCATTTTCCTGCACCAACCGGATCGAGGGTAGGGATTGCATCGTCACCTGACGCGTCAGTTTAAGGTCATGCACACGGCGTTCCAGATCGTCGCGCGCGCTGCGGATATCGCGCAGCTCTTGTGCCATCATCACGCCCTTGTCCTCGGGCGCACTTGCGACAGCAGCTTCTTTGGCGGGGATCACGTTGTCGTCCAGATCAGCCAATTTCGCCTCACCTGCGACGATATACAAAGCAAGTTCGTCGTAAAAATTCAGCGTCTTGTCGTACAGCAAATCAAGGCTTTCGATATCTTTCAGCAAGACCGTCTCGTGATTGTGCAGATCGTCAGTGATCATGTCGATCTGGCCCTGAACGTCTTCAAAACGCGCCACAAATTTGGCCATAGGCGCTGCGCGTCCCAACAGGCGTTCCCACCAAGACCGCTTGCGGCGCACGTCCAGTTCGCTAATTGAAAACCCGCGAATGGTGCTGACGATATTGCGTAGGCTGTCACCCGCTGGACCCACATCCTTGTTGCGCACACCTGCCAGCATGGACTGGCTGATTTGTTGCAGTTCAGCCTGTGCTGCCGATCCGAACGACACGATAGATTGCGTATTGCTCATATCGATTTCAGACATCCGGCGCGTAATTGCGGTGCTGGTTGCCATATCGGCGCTGTCTAACGTCACAAGCTCGCCCTTGGGCTCTGCCAATACAACGGCTGTCACTTTTTCAACATTGGCAAGTGTGGCTTGCGCTTTCGCGCGTGTGGTCTCTGACATAATTGTCCCCCTTATTTCAGGCTAACGCCTTCGCGCTGCAATCGGTCGCGCAGCACTTTGATTTCAATATCCATATCGGTGCGGTCATCCAGCATCATCTTATCTGTACGGGCCGCAAAATTCTGTTCCAGATCGGTCAGCAACGCATCATAGCTGTCGCGCGCGTCCGCGTCTTTCTTTCGCTTGTAAAGATCGACAAATTTAACTGTCGCGTCGCGTGCGCCCATTAAATAGACGCCCAAAAACTTACGCGCACCTGTCAGGTCGCGCGGGTCCTTTTCGACAGTGTTTATCATCTTGCGTGCAATTGCCTGAAATCCGTCAACGCGGCCTTCCAATGTGCGGTCACCCAACATGCGGATGTGACCTTGCATGACTTCAAGGTGTGCTTCGGCCTGTTCAACAACGCGCGCGACGCGGTCTTGCTGGAATGTGTCCACACCTTCCATCCGCTTGTCGCGCAACGGATCAATCCCAAACGCGGCGACATGCAGCCCCAGACCCGCCGCACCATATAGCAATGATCCAAACACGCCGCTGTCATTCAGATAAGCTGCGAGTGTCACACCAATCCCTGTCAGCGCACTTGCCAGCATCTTGCGCGGTAGGGCGGGGCGGCGCGCGACAGTGCGCAGATTATACGCGGCTTCGGCACGTAGCCCGTCGCGCAAAAGCCATGCCGCCAGTGCCAACATACCAGCACCGATCAACGCCAAGACCAACGCTGTTGGCCCGTCACTAAAGGACGTGGCCACCAGTACAATCGCAGGCGCAAATAGCACATTCGCGCGCGCGCCTGCCGCGTCGACTTGACGGGTGTCAAAGGTATTGTCACCGTCTGCGACATCGGGGCTGTACTTGCCGCCGTACTTTTTGGCCATGTTACACGCCCCCCAGCCAGCCAGAGGTCACACCAAACAGCAGCACGATCAACATCACATAGGCGGCACGTTGAAACGTCTCAGGCATGGTGTCCCTTTCTGGGCTGCGTGCGGGGTTGCCCAGTGATCTGACAACAATCATGATTGCACCGACACCGACTGCAATGCAGGCGATCAGGAATGCAAAAAGGATAAGTCGGATCATTGGCAGAAGTTCCCCGTGGTTCACACATCATCTAAGAAGCCCCGTTCCCAATTACGAGTGCTTTTGCCGTGCTGCACGTTCCGCATTCAATTTACGGCTATAGCCTGACTGGATAACCTCTACGGCAACCAGCACGATCACAGAGAAGTAGAATGTGGATTTGGACATCGGGATGATGTCTTTGCCAAACACTTTGATCTGCAAGCTATCGTCATGCATCGCGTGTGCCGCCGCAGGACCAGCTTCGCCCAGCAAAACAACACCGACGATCAGCAAGATGAACAGGCCAAGCACCTCGTACATCCGGTTCTTTTCCAAGAAACGCGACACGCCATCGGCCAGCACAAGCATCGCGACACCCGACAAAATGATCGCTGTTGCCAAGATCGGGAACACATCGGTGATCGCCAGCGCTGACAGGACTGAATCAAACGAAAAGATCAGGTTCATAATCACGATCAGGATCACAACCTGCGTGGCAGACTTGCTGCCTTTGCCTTCAATATCGTGGCCCAGCTTGTCCATCGACAACATATGACCGATTTCCTTCACGGCCGTATACATGATGAAAATACCGCCGATCACAAAGACCAAGGTGGCAAAGTTCACACCACCTTCAAGAATACCTTCCCACTCCATGATGAAAAGCGGTGCCTTGAGCGCTTCGATCAACCGGATCATCACGAACAACAAGACGACACGCAATGCGACCGCAATCAAGATGCCCCACATACGGACAGATTTCTGGCTGGCGACAGGCGCGCGTTTACTCTCGATAGAGATATAAAGCAGGTTATCAAAACCCAGAACCGCTTGCAAAAAGCAAAGCATGATCAGGTTGGTCATATTTTCAAGCGTGATTAGGTCGGCCATTTCAGTCCCCATATGCGAATTGCGGCTAACATGCCTGACACATCACAGGGCGGCAAGGGTTCACCGTACGGGCTTTTTCCCAGTCGTGCGTGTTTTTCCGGGTCTGACAATAGGTTTACGTTTGCGCACGGGGGCGGCAGGTGCCTCGATCCCCAATTGGTCACGCACAACACGGCTTTTCATCTCTTCGACCTCGCCCTGCTTTAGGTCACCCAATTGGAACG
>ENA-ORXT01003427-ORXT01003427.1-marine-metagenome-genome-assembly--contig:-NODE-3427-length-17503-cov-24.205842_pt1 | contig 17503 bp, 12 predicted proteins | sample MGYA00237868_ERZ511482 | MGnify/ENA metagenome assembly ERZ511482 | reverse complement strand
TAATACTAAATACCAATTTATTTGTTCGAAATTCATTTATAGCTGGCAGCTAACAAGCAAGTATATGACCTCTTTGTGTGGTAAAAGTCTTAAGTATCAGATAGAGATCGTAGTCGTGTAAACGGATATCAATACTTGAATCAATTGTGTATCGATGCTCAAGTTATTAATTGACTCACATATCATATATAATACATTTCTATTCCAAGAAAAACATTTAAAAATTTATGACCAATATGTGAAGAGTTTGTTCTATGCTATAAGATAGTATCGTTACTGTGAAGTATGAGCAGATACGTTATCATCACTCAATATTAGGTACTGATTTTATTTATTTAAAAACTTAATCATTTCTATTGTATGATATGTGGACTTACCAATATTTCCTTTTAATTCATCTGTCTGCGGGATATTGAGTTCATTTACATAAAAGAATTCGCCTCCATTTTCTTTATCAGGAAATGTGTCAAAGTAGAAGTTCTCTAAATTTTTAGCTTTTATCTTGAATGTTTCATCTGCTAAGGAAAGTGCTATTAAGGCTTCACAGTGCTGCCACCATGTTTTTCTTTTGTCTGTAATTTCATTACTTACTGGATTGACTTCACTATAAAAGCCCTGAGATAAATCCTTTTCTGGAAAAATAGGTTTTTTTAATGTTGTGTTCAAGACTTCAATTCCAAAATCTTGATATTTTAATTGTTCTTTCTTTGTTAAGAATTCCCATTCTTTTGCTCTTAAAAAAATAGAGGCGTATTGGAAGTTATGGCCAGGAGTAACACTAAAGCAAATAGAATCTTGAGAAGAATGCTGACACGGATTCCAACTGTCGTCAAATTTAATATTAACCCAGCCTAATTCTTTGTTCCACCCTTTGTCAAAAGCAATTTGTATATTTTCTTTTAGATAAGGTTCGTATTTACTCCTATTTTCCACATCAACTGACCATAAGTTTTCCATATATGCTGTGATCGGATATATAAGTGCTTGTAAGGTTTTGCTACCCTCAACTTGTGCATCATCCGCATAATTACCATAAAATCCTCCTACTATAGAATCGTGGAATGTTTTTATAAAACTATCATGTGACTGATGTATCTTGTCTAACAAATTCTTACTTGGACCCTGCCTATATAATTCGGATAAGCCACAAAGTCCATAAGCTTGTTGCCATATATCTAAATTGTACGAACTATCAGCCTTATTAGTTTTCAAATCAAAGAATGAAGCGAAATAAGTATTTAGTGAATCTTTGATAATTAGTTTTTCTATTTGAAAATCAGCTGCTTTTTCAGCTTTTGCTAGATAAGAGACGTCTACATCCTTAGCGTAGGACAACCCGTATATTAATCTGCTTAGAGCAACATTGTAAACCTTATCTGATACCACTTTACCTTCATTGTCGACATCAGAGTAATAGGTGCCTTGAGTTTCTTGATAAGCATTTTCGTTGAAAAAATTTAATAGTTTTTCAATCTTTTCCTCATGAATCAAAGTGCCTTTAATGGTCTTCTTACTCTTATCACACGATATAAATAAAGACAGTATAACGAAGACATAAAGTAGTATTCTATTCATTTTTTCCCTTTTTTATTCTGTATTATGTTTGTGCAAGTCATTGTTTTATTTTGACCTTTTTATTTTATAAGCGAGTTTGTATTCTTGATATTTAAAAAAACAGTATTTCAGGGTCAATTCCGAATTTACTCATTTTCTTTATAGGTCGTGCTATAGCTCTTCTCTTTTCATCTATGAGTTGTCTCACGAAGCACTGAAGATAATCATCCGCCAAAATTACAGCTTTGAAAAGACAAAAAAGATCCTTATATAATCTTCAAAAACGAGGAACCATAACATTACAAAATCTGAACACGAGAACGGATTTCGAGTCAGTCTACGATACGCCATAACGAAAATAAGATGTCAAACTACAAATCTAATATCTTTCGCTTATTGCTGTAATACAACGGATGACTATAAGCGGAGGAGTGACGTAGAAGCTTTTATTTTTTATCTATTGTTACCTACTGGCATTCCTTTGAGTCAGTACTAATTATAAATTAGTTTTGTATTATAAAATGTACATTAATGGAAATCGATGATCACAGGAAACTCTGGTAACAAAGCCATATCTGCTTTGCAGCTCGCATTGAAAATAGCCTCGACACTATTTGAATTGCCACTAAAATTAATCACTTCTAATTTATTTTTTTCTTTGATATTTAATTTATAAAAAATAGGCAATTTTAAGTCTTCATGTCTTCCATTAAAGAGTATCATATTTATTTTAGTTTGAAGCCAACATTTTCAGATATAGGTCCCAATCCAAGAAGCCATCGATTTTTATTTACATCTTCAATACTCCCTTCGTATGGTGCATAGCTCACTTCTTTACCTTTAATTTCATACTGCGTACAATATCGCTGAACTTTGTTCTTCTCTACTTGAAGTCTGTCGTATAATGTTGCATAATTAATCCAATTAGATTCTCCCATACGACATGATTGTTCTAAATATGGTAGGTATTTTGCTATTATCAATGTGTCGTTAGAATGTACTAATGCATAGAATGGCGCTCTATTCGCTCTTCCACCAACATCGTCAATAGATGGATAATCATATTTATCAATATAATTAGTTATTTGATTAAGTACTGAATTATCGTGAGTTTTTATGAATGCGGGGTCCTCTACTGAGAACATTTTATCAACCCCATAATAGACACCAGTACTGTCATAAGTTGTTAATGATCTAAGATTATTGGCCATAGTTCTGTACCATTGATCCTCTATAGATAGAGAATCTAAGTAGAATGCATGTTTTGTCAATTCCAGATAATCATTTTTAACTAATTTTTTAAAATTCTTATCTTGGTTCAATGGGTCTAATCGACTATCGAACAAGGCAAATAATCTTTTCCAAGTTGGTACTACATAGAACCACTTAATTAAATTTGCACGTGCAGTTTTATAGTCTCTGTGATAGATAGCTGATAAAGCTAATTCATAGAATATCTGTGATGTTTTTATCTCGGATATAGAAATCTCAGATCTTCTATTATTCTTTCTTTGGTTTTCTTCTGATAGATTATTTGAATCTAATCCTATAGACCCTTTACCTATAGCTAAAATAAGCTCATCAGGATAATTATATTTTTCAACAATCAGTTCCTTTATTCTCTTAGACCTATCAATACTCAATTCTAAATTCCTGGAACCTATATCATCTGCAAATGAAATGATTTCAATAAGCCTTTGGTTTATTCTGGCATATGACACAATACTATCTAAGACTAAAGTATCTATTTCCAAAGGCTCTATTTGATTCGTATTATAATATACTGACAAAGAGTTAGAATTATAAATATCATCATCTTCGCCTGCAATTATACAATCTTGTGTTATGATAGAATCTGTTGATATATAATCTTTCTTTTTTAGCTTCACATTTGAAATGTAATAGCTCATCTTGGGTTCAGAATAATAATCTGGCCATCCCAATTCTGGAAACACACCAAAAGTCATAAACTTAGAATCACAGGAAAGCTTTACACTCATATTAATTGTATTCCATTTACCTCGTTCTACATCCCCAAAACTTAAGTAAGGAGGAATTAGAAAATAATAGTCATCTGTTAGATTTAGCAACTTCCTTTTGACTCGATTACGAGAGAACTTTACACCAATACGCTTTGATATCTCACTAACATTGTAAGCGTCGTTTGGAATAAATATGTCATATGACAAATGATAAATAGATTTGTAATCTAAAACTTCATCAAATTCATAACTTACATACGAAGCTCCTGCACCATTATGATAAGTTAATGTTGGGTCCTCAGTCACATGAGAATAAAAATATAACTGAAAATACAAGCTGTGTAATTCATTCCCTTCACAAACTAAATCACATATCTCAGCTGAGCCATAAAATTTACTATTATATTCTTCATCCCGACATCGACAAATATTTGCATAACTATTTATTGTAGTCCAGTTCTCACAAGTATTTAAGGACTCCCATGGTTGAAAATTACTTATTTCATAAACCTTACAATCTGAGATAGGCTTTACCATATTTTGCGACATAATCCCGTTACTGCATAGAAGTAATGTTGCAATCAAATAAAAACTTAGAGAGAGGAAATTGTATTTCCCTTGCTCTAAATTAAGTTGAGACTTAAAACTCAAATTCATCATTTTTTCCTCTACCCGCGGTAGTAAGTCCATAGAGTTAAGTTACTTATAGAATGAAAAGTTTTTCATTATTTAAAAATTTCCGTGAATTGCTTATATCTTCATCCCACATAACGTGTCGGTGTTATGCGGAGCATGACCGATATAATATTCAGTCTTATACATAATGATCGGTTTTTTCTATTTATTATCTATCATTTATTTAGGCAACACTTTTTAAACTTCTTACCGCTTCCACATGGGCATTTTTCATTTCGCCCAGTTTTAGGTTCGGCTTTTATTGGGGTAAAAGGCGAATCATATTTAGTACTAAAATCAAAATTCGGATAAGATTCTTCTTCATTGTATCCAGCCCAGGTTGAAGTGATATTATCATATCGATCTAATATTGGAAGTATATCTCTTCTCTTGTCGGAACTGTCGGAACCAGATAATGCTTTCTTTACTTTAATCCAAGATCCACATATTCCTGTAGAAACTATTCCTTTTTCAAACAACTTTTCAATTACAGGTAATAGTTTATCTCCTTTTATATCGATCACATTACAAATTAAAAGACCAATTAGATCGCTATCTATGACGTTGTCGTGAATGTTACTTTTAAGGAAAAATTGAATAACATCGTCAAACCAATTAATAATTTCATCAGTTCTTTCGGGATGATGTAATGCAATTTGCTCTACCATATCAAAGAAATTATTTCGAGCATATGTGTCAACACCTGGTCTAAAAATAAATTCCTTACACTCCTGTAATTTGTTAGCAGCAATTTTGTATAATGGTTCCCACAACATCCCTGCAAGAAAATCACCAAAGTAAAGTTCTAAATAATCTTCCGACTGACTCAAAACTTCAAATACGATTTCTATACTATTGGAGGCTTGAAGCTCTCCCAAAATGTAGATTGCATGGATCACAAAATTCGATGTTTCTTCGTTCCATTCATCTTCATTCATTCTCTTTTGGAAGAAAGAATATCGGTTGATACTATCCTGAAGAACCAACTCAAGGTCTTGTAAAAGCGTCTCTCTAGGAAGGGACAGAATAGTTTCTAATTTTTCTTTTTCTATGTAAAGCCCATTATTATATAGATCATTAATCTCTTGATGAAAAAACATTGGCTCTTTACTGTCGGTACGAATTTTCTGAGACTTTGTTACTACTGATATTTTAGTTTTTTGTTCTTTTTCATAACGCCTTTGACCCGCTTTCATTCTTGCTGCAAAAATGATACGAGTTATCATTTCTGTATCTGGAGAATCGGGTGCAATTTGTTTCATTAGATCAAAGCGTATTTCTGCTTGTTCGATATCATCAATTGCAGTAAAATAAAGAATGGTGCTCTTTAAAAAAGAAGTCACTTCATTTAAGTGGAAAGTTTCACGATTAGGATAAAGGCTTTTTAATTCCATTTCATGACCCAAAACATCGGGCATTTTATCGTACTCTTTTTTTAAATAATACTCATTCGCCAAGTTCAGTTTACCAAATAGATAATTTGGATGTTCAGCAATAATCCATTTATTGACATCATACATTTTCTGAACCATATTAAGCTGTCTATAAAGCACAGATAAATAGTTTTTTAGTTGAGGATTTTCGGGGTACTTTTCAATGGCAGAAAGCATTAATGGGATGCTTGACTTTTTACCGTCTAATGCCATATGATGATATCGCTCAAGTATATGTGCAAATAGAGGGGTAATCGCATTTTGATCGTCTAAAAATTGAGGATCTGTAGTTATGTTATAGTTTATTTTAAAAGTTTTCATTCTATAGTTTCTGAATATTTATTTCTATGCTATTACTTCAATATGGTAGAATTACTTTAAAGTCGATATCATCTCTTTTTCGAAGGCAAAGCAAGTGCAGATTTTCAATCCCTTCTTGTAGAAAATATGACTTAACGCTTCTTATTGGTTATGAAGTAAAATTAGACATGTCTTTTCACTTCCTGTATAATTTTTGTTCCTTTCGAATGTTTTAGATAGTCGCAAACTTCTGCGTCCTTATCAAGAGTATTGATTTCTAAATATGAATATAATAATTTAAAAAAAATCATTATTTCAGATTTTGATGAAATTGGCCATAGAGATGATTACATGCAGCATCTCCAAAAATCGAGGACATGCCGTCACTATTTAATGTTAGCTTGCGGTTTTCAGTCTATAGTATAGTGATCCATCACCCTATTAATCAGGCAATAATTACAAGAGCTAAAAAATTAATATAATAATATACATGTTTGTTTTTAACTGTAAGCCAACGGCAGTAATAATACGAAAACCTTATAGTCGTGTTATTTTCGACACTTGATCGGACGGTTCACTTTCGTTCATCTCACATAGAAACACCATGATATAGTTAACTCTCGTGCCTTACCGTTTTCAGATCACTCAATCACAATACCTTGGAAAGACAGCACCATCTGGAAGGTATTAAATGTCGTAGTAAACTTATGGTAGATTATTTCTTCTAAAAAAAAGAACCCCACCATATTATCTACAGTCCTGCTACTTAATAAATCAAAGAACATTCTTAAATTAGTACCCTTGAGCAACGCAGAACACACAGAGAGTGCTAACACTATATAAAGACAGAACCACACCTAGATCGTGACTCTGGATAGCCGTAATCAGTTAAGAGTTATAAAAAAATAAAAATATGAGATTGCACAGTACAAAATTGATTTTACTGATTATTACATTACTAAATACTGCTGGAATATCACAGCCATATAATGTCACAATTGAAAATAAACCTTATGCATCATTGGAAAATGCACAAGAAATCGATGCTTATAATGTAGACTACGAATGGCCAGTATTTCAAATTCCAATTGGCTTTGAATTCCCATTTTTTGATATCACATCCAATATGATATATTCCAATGCAAGGTCATTTGGTGGATATACATCACTGAACCAGAATGAAGATGATTTGTATATGTTAGTTCATTTTTTTGCAAATTTCATAGAACGAGGTGATTCGCAAGGTACAACTTTGTCACCAATTAGATATAAAACTGAAGGCACCTCACCAAATAGAATTTTTACTTTAGAGTATAACGATATGGGTTTCTTCTTTGGTCTACAAGATGTTAATGGAACTTATTTAGATTATATTAACATCCAAATACGTCTGTATGAAGGTTCTGGAAATATAGAATTTCATATAGGTCCGTATGTAATGAATGAAGATCCTGATGAAGTGTTTGATGCATTATCAGGTCCGTTTATCGGAATTTTATCAAATGTTCAGAATACTGTAGGCGGTGATATCGGTGAAGTTATCAGTATTTCAGGTGATATAAATGATCCCGTAATATCAAATGACCCTTTCGCATTTATGGATTGGCCAATTCCAGAAAATACCGTATTCAAATTTCAAAACTTATCAACTGCAGTTAGCAAAAATGAAAGGATAAATAACTTAAGAATATTCCCTAATCCTGTCACAGATAATATTACAATCCAATCAGAATACCAAATTGATCAAATCAAAATAATGAATGTAATAGGCCAACAAGTTTATTCGACTAACAATTCACAATTCGACATAAATCATCTGCGAAATGGTTTATACTACTTGAAAATATCTATTGATGATAAGGAAGTAATTCACAAGATAATGAAATTGTAAAATACGACTTCTAAATCTATACATCAGATTATATCCCACCGTACCTCAGAGAGACGATCAACATAATAATCCGTTGCACAAAACAAAATAAAATAATAGTAAAATTATGAACAGCAATATAATATATATCTTAGCTGCAATAGCGTTGATTTCAATTTCCTCAGTCAGTGCTCAGACAAAACTGAAGGATAAGCAAGTACTTGATGGCAAGCAAAGAATGAAGTATGAACTCGCAATAGATATTAAAAATGTTGAAATTTTCAGTGGTAGACTTGGTAGTCCTAACTTAATGCTAAAAATAGGACATAAGAAAGATGGGCAGTTCGACAGAAATAAAATTTATAACTACAGAATTTTTGGTAGATTAAATAGTCAAGCAGATTTTAAAGGCAAGCCATCATTAGAAGAATTGAGAGAGGAGTCCATCCTCAATGAAGGATTTGATCAAAATGACGCAGGTGATTTGGCTGTGCCAGGTAATTACTTCGATATTTCATTAGGTTTTGGTTTTGAAACGCAAAAGGAAACAAAGCATATAATTTTCTATCAAGGTATAGATTTCATTTATGATTTTATTTATTACGATGACGATTTCATATTTAATCGAGAGTTATCAGGAATAGGTTTTGACATTTTATCTTCTGCAGATAGACAATATAATTATCATCAATTTCATCTTCATCCTTTTTTTGGCATTAGATATTTCTTTGGTGAGAGATTATCATTAGCACTCGAAACTGGATTTGACTTGGCTATATTCTATGGTAAATCCAAAATTTATGATTCTGAATTATCCCAAACCAGTTACGGTATTAATTCAGGTTTAGACAATATCAGATTCTTGAATTTGTCATATATGTTTTAGAAATAACTGTAAGATCATGTATCGGATATCTGGAAAGTCTACAATATGCAATGCTTAATAATAGAATTTAGATGAATATTAAACTAGAGCAAAGATTTGGCACTCAACTCAGCCCCCCGCTATCTAAAGTTTGTGTATCGGATTTATATGACATACAGATTTGAAGTCAAAGACTTCAAAGAGCGGTGGGGAATTAAGAATAGATATTATAAATTCATAAAATTTAAATAATGAGCAGTCATTCCATGGACTTTACAACTATAAAAATAAACACATGAATAGAGCACTTTTATTACTGATACTTTTATTATCGATTTTAATCGGATGTAATAATGATAATGATTTTGAAACTAATAATCCGACTAATCCTATAAAAGATTGTACACCATTAAAACCACTAAGTGATCCTACATATGAAATATTAAATATTCGGATTGGCACTTGGGATGGTTCTACCATTATATCACAAAGCGGTGAGATAATAACAGTTGGTTCCAGAGATATTATAGGGATGACAAAAATGAGCTTATTTGTAACGGATGAAAATGGAGGGTTAATTAGAGAAGTTGATTTCAATGTTCCAAATAAAAATAGTCGAGCACTTAGCCTAAGCGAAGATTCAGTTGGTAATCTGTATGTCATCGGATATTCTTATAATGAATCATGGCTCGAAAATAGAATATTGACAATCGCGAAGCTGTCTGCAGATAAAGACTTACAATGGATTAGAACCTATAATGAAGGAGAAGATATTACTGGTTCTCATATAGGTATATTAGATAATGACATAATCGTATGTACTGGAGAGAGAGATGGCGATTTAGTTTTTCTTACTATCACCGATTCTGGAGATGAAATCGTGAATAAAATAATTGAAAGCGAATCTTATGCATCACCATCAGGTATGCTAATTACTGAAGATAAGGATATAATTATAACTGGATCAGAAGACCGACAATTGCACTTAGCAAGCTATAATGAAAATGCTGAAATAATATGGGAGAAAACCTATGGTCCTAAGTCGAAAGCAGGGAGGAGCACAATTGAATTGGAAAATGGGGACTTAGTCACTGTCGGAAGAATAACTCATCTCCAAGGAAATACCAATATAGTTGAATCTCAAAATGCATTGATACTCAAGACAGATAAAAATGGTAACTTAATCTGGGAGAAAGAAATTGGAACTGAGGAATTCTCTAATGACGGTCAATCCATTAAGAAAAATATAGATGATGGATTTGTATTGACAGGCTATTCCATACAATGTGGCTATACTGATCATTTTTTGTATTTAATTAACGATGAAGGTGAGAGTATTAATATGGTGAATTATAATGATTTCGGTGCAGTTAGAGGCCAAAATATTCTGAAGTTACCAGATGATAGAAATATTATAACTGGCAGCTTTAATGGTCCAAGCTTTTTCCTAAATGTCGACAATTTCGGAATGTGATTAATCATGTATAGCAAATGCTATGAAGATCGTGTCTCCTTTCTAAGCATACCGCATGTCATAGAACCGTCAGTGCACTTTTATAGAAAGAATATTTAAGATTTTAAACATATATGTAACGAAGAAAAAAACTATATATACGCGGCAATTTGGATATTAGATGGTATAAGTTCTCTGGAAACAATCGAGTCCCTTTACTCATAGACTACATCACAAAAGGAATATATAGAAGACTATAACGTCGTATGGCGACTATTAAACAAATAAAATTACCCTCCTACTGGATTTTTAATAAAATACATTTTACATTTACGTAAATTATGAAAACAAATTTCCCATATACATCATCTACATCACATATGTCATATATGTCATGCACATGTTGCTTTTGTTGTTGTCAAAGAACATCATTGGAAGGGGATTACTAATCAAGAAATAATAAAAAAATTGATATAATTAGAGCCTTTCCATAGCGGAAAGGCTTTTTTTTTGCTTAAAAGAAAGAAACATGAAAAAAGTATACATCATCCACGAAAACGAAACATGGTTAATTCCATTGAGAGAAGCCTTAGATAAATTAGGTGTACCCTATGAGGAATGGAATATCGGTAAGATGACCTTTGACCTCTCAGATACCCCACCTGATGGTGTATTCTACAATAGAATGAGTGCATCGGCGCATACACGAGATCACAGGTACGCTCCAGAGATAACTAATAACTTACTGGCGTGGCTACATCGTCATGATCGCAAAGTAATCAATGGGTGGCGAGCTCTACAACTGGAAGTGAGGAAGTCTGAGCAGTATCTTGCCTTACAAGAATTTGGCATCAAGCATCCTAAAACATTAATCGCTAACGATGTAAGTCTCATTCCTCAAGCGGTAGAAAAACTACAGCACTACCCTTTTATCATCAAACCTAATCGTGGAGGTAAAGGTACAGGCGTACAGTTATTCTATTCTAAAGAAAGCTTAGAAATCGCCATTAAGAATAATGATCTCGGTGAGAGCCTCGATGGCATCTGGCTCATCCAGCAGTATATAGAGCCATTAGACGGTAGAGTTACACGTGTAGAATTTGTAGGAGGTAAGTTATTGTATGCCGTTAGTATCGATTCGAGCGGTGGATTCCAATTGTGTCCTGCAGACAGCTGCCAGATAGGCGATGCTTTCTGTCCAGCTTCAGAAACTGATAAGCAATCTAAGTTTACGATCTTAGAAAATTACTCTAACAAAGACATATCAAAGTATGCTGAATTTTTAGAAAAAAATGATATCGGTGTCGGTGCCATTGAATATGCTGAAGACGAAAACGGTGATAAGTATGTCTATGATGTCAATACAAACACAAATTATAATGCGGCCGCCGAGTTAGTATTCGGAAATACTAAGAGAGGCATGCAGGAAATCGCTAAGCACCTCAGTCATAAACTTAAGAGTATAAAAAAATTAAGAAGAGCATAATAATTAGATTCAAATAACGGCTATACAATGGACAACTTAATTTAATTCAGAGTAAGTTGTCCTTGCAAAGATCTATTGATGATATAGATCTATAGAGACAAAGGTGGAAAAATCTCGTCACTCCGAATTTTAAATTTTTGTAGAATCGAGATTGGTAAAAAATTTAGAACTTCTCGTTTAAAACAAAAAAAGTCATACCACATAGTCATATTTCAGATAGAATCTTCATTTTAAAAATCTTAGGATTGAGACCTCAATCAAACCATCATAGCAAATGCATTACGGTATGTAATCAGCCTAATAAATATATTCTGTAATCTAATTCAGCTACGGACATAATGGATTAGTTATAGCATCTTTAATGAGGTAAATATTTGTTAAAGTCAAAATAATCCATTACGAAATAACTACATTACATACTAAATATGTAATTATGAAAAAAGTTATTTTAACCTTGGTATTTGGAGTACTATTTACATCAATGTATTCTCAATCTACTGAGCGATATATACGTATCATAGGAAACTCACAACATGTATATAATTCTGACGTAACACGAGTGTACTTCGTACTGAGCGAGATAGCACCTAATGAGTATAAGAAGATAAGTTATAAATCTATGGAAGCTGTAGAGACAGAGTTTATGGATAGAATGAGAGAATCAGGCATACAAAAAAGCCAAATAATTCCAACCAATACTGAAATCAATAAATACAACAAAACGAAAACACGAAGCTATTATGTAGACGTGAAAGACCAGCGTCTATTAGAAGGACTATCGGGTGGTCAAGATGAAGGATTTAAGGTCAAAGAAGTTAAATACTTGTATACAAACGTTGAAGCTGATGTAGAATCTAATCTAAGTCTCAGTGCCATAAAAGACGCTAAGCGTAAGGCTAAGAAACTTTGTGATGAACTAGGAATGACACTTGGTAAAATATTAAATATAGAAGATAAGTCAAGTGGTTGTTGTAATACAATAGGAGAATCAAAAACAGCTGAGACTACTAAGAATTACAATATCACGATCACATTTGAATTAATTGATTAATGAAGTACCTATTAGTAGTAGTCGCCTTCCTGTACGCTAGCTATACTTTCGCTCAGCCTACGACACTTCAGGTCTTAGGACAGTACACCTATACTAATCATTCTCAGTCATATGGAGCTATAATTGTGCTGGAGGAAAATCCAAATAAATGTGATCCAGTATTAGGATTTATAAGTATAGAAGAGCAGTATAAGCACCTAAGTGAATCTATAGTATCTAAAGGCAGTACTGCTAAACTAGAGCTTGTCAAGGATCATACATACTCGGAGTATAAAAAAGAGACATACCGTATAGAAGAGCCAAATGCAGAAATATTTGAAGATATCATAGCGGCTTGCAATAATCAAAATGCTACCGTCAAGAAAAGATATTATAAGCTGCCAACAAGTGACTTCGCGAGTCAAGACGACAAGGCAGTAGAAGCCTTAATAGACGCAAAACAGAAAGCAGAAGAAATAACGAATCACATAGATTATAAGATAATTAAGATTCTTAATATCGACGATGATACAAAAATTGCTAATTCGATGATTGATTTGACTGGTAAGGACGCAGCTTATATAGAGAAAGTAATGCATCTCATGGAGCTATTAAGCCACATCAGTAATAGCAATGAATCTAAACAGGCTACACAAGATGGTAAGTACACTCTATGGGTAACTTTTGAAGTAGAGGCTAATTAAGAAATGCCTATCTTACATCTCACATACTTAAGAGATGAAAACCATACAAATACTTCTACTACTCACCCTCCCATGGGCACTTACAAGCCAAACTAAAAAAGGATTTATAGATTTTACTTGGCAGGATAGCACGGGGCAGCTATTGCTCCATATACCCAATGATAGAATAGGAGAAGAATTACTCTATGTCAACAGTCTCGCAGCTGGGCTTGGTTCTAATGATATCGGTCTCGATAGAGGGCAATTAGGTTCTAATCGAGTCGTTAAGTTTTACCGGTCTGGTAAGAAGATGTTACTCATCGAAGGCAATCAGAAATATCGTGCCATCAGTGACAATCCAGATGAAGTCAATGCCGTCGCAGAGGCATTTGCGCAGTCGGTTTTATTTGGATTTAAAATAATAAGTGAGGAGAAAGGTATCTATAACATAGATGCAACCCCGTTTCTATTACAAGATGCTCATGGGGTCACTCAGAGACTCAAGCAAAGAAAAGAAGGACAATATAAATTAGACGTTGGTCGTAGTGCCGTATACACTGAAGGCTTATTGAATTTTCCAAACAACACAGAACTGGAAGCTTTACTTACATTTAAAGGTGATGCCAAAGGATCAGAAGTCCGATCAGTAACTCCTACCCCTGAGCTCATTTCAGTCAGAATGCATCACTCATTTGTTAAGCTGCCAGATAACAACTATACGCCGAGGCGATTCCATCCAGAGTCAGGATATTTCTATAAGAGCTTCCATGACTATGCAGCACCTATAGATATGGAAATGGAGCAACGCCATATACTAAGGCATCGTCTCGTCAAAACTAATCCAGATCAGAACCTCAGTACCGCTACAGAGCCTATCATCTACTATATAGACAGAGGCTGCCCAGAGCCTGTCAAGTCAGCACTTATAGAAGGAGGATTATGGTGGAACCAAGCTTTTGAAGCAGCTGGCTATCTCAATGCTTTTAAGATAAAAGAGTTGCCAGATGGAGCACACCCCTTAGATGTACGCTATAATATGATACAATGGGTACATAGATCAACGAGAGGTTGGTCTTACGGTGCTTCCGTTTCTGACCCTCGTACTGGAGAGATTATTAAAGGGCATGTGAGTCTTGGCTCATTACGTGTTAGACAAGATTATATGATAGCACAGGGGATACTTTCTCCATACGATGTAGAAAGTACAGATCCTAAGATGCTGCAGATGGCATTAGATAGACTCCGTCAGCTTTCTGCACATGAGATAGGACATACATTAGGGTTGGCTCATAATTTTGCATCGAGTTATAACGATAGAGCATCAGTCATGGACTACCCTCACCCTTATGTAGAATTGGATAATGAGGTAGCAGACTTTTCTAATGCGTACGATCAGAATATAGGTCCGTGGGATAAGAGAGCCATAATCTACGGCTACGGACAAGCCGATAACGGTATGAGTGAAGCCGATTTTCTCAAATCTGTACTTGAGGAAAACACAAAATCGGGATACCTCTTCATTACTGATCAAGATGCAAGATCAGCAGGAAGTCTACATCCCTATGCACATCTATGGGATAATGGCAAAGACCCTATAGGAGAGCTGGAACGCATCTCAATATTAAGAAAACACGTACTTAATAATATGGGAGCTAATTCTATCAAGAATGGTGTGCCCTACTCCGAATTAGAAAAAACTTTAGTACCGGCGTATCTCATGCACCGTTATCAAGTAGACGCTGTCTCTAAGCTCATCGGGGGTTATCATTTTGAGTATAGCGAAAAACCAGAACCTGTCAACTTTAGACCTGTCGACTTAGACACCCAAAAGGAAGCCTTAAGCAGCCTACTCAATACATTAGAAGTCGACTTTCTAAAGATTCCAGAATCATTGACATCTATGATACCACCTCCAGCTTATGGTTATCCTCGTACGAGAGAGACTTTTGGTGGTACAACGGGAAGTTTATTTGATCCGCTATCGGCGGCAGAAGCTGTGGCATCATATACGATGAGTTTTCTTCTGGAACCACAGCGTCTTGCGAGAATCGATCTACACGCTACTAAAGACTGGAATCTGCGCAGCTACCTTAATGCTATCATAAAAAGAGTAAGCAGTAATGAAGAGAATGAGCAGTATAGAATGATGTTAGAGAAGACTCTATTCATTCATCTCTTAAAATTAAAAACGGATAATACGATCAGCAAACAAGTATCTGCAGAAGCTTCTACCATAATAACCAAATTAATCAGCTATAATAAGAAAGGATCTGAAGCACAGATTGCTCATAACAGCTACTTCATAAATATCATCTCTGAAAGTGACAAAAAACCAGATACCTACAAAATACCTAACTTGGCTAAAATGCCTCCTGGCTCTCCCATCGGATGCCATTAAATATGTGTTGATTATATAATTTCAGAAAATAAAAAATCTACCAAGTGCTGTGTCAGATTCAGATAACTGTTGATCCTCTTAACAGATTGATTAAGTTAAATAAACTGCTAAGCATAGGTTATATAGTCAGGATTTACTATTATTAATATCTCTATTCTCTGTTACCCTAATAATATAGAATAGCTAATTAAATAAGCTCTGTATACAGTAAAGCATTAAACGTTTTAAATATATTAAACGTTTGCATCCGTTTGAATGATAGTAACAGAATTTATTTAAAAATATAACTCACTGAAAATCAATGCTTCATAAAGAAGTAAAGTTCATTTAGTTATAAACATAGAAGATGTATACGTAACTCACGAATGTGGGTGTATATATACAGTAGTTAGCATCCAGCAAAAATGAAAATCGCAAAGAGAAATAAAAGAGACTTAAAAGAATTCTCAGTCCCGAAAAGGATTAAGGTTAAGATATCTTTGTCTTTATTAGAATATCAAAAGCTTTGCATAGGAAGAGTATCTCAATCAATGGATGAAAAATGGGACGATTTTATTGAAGAGGATACAATTACTTGTTACAGGTCTTGGACAGGTAATCCAATATTCCAGGCCAAAATCAAACAAATATCTGAATCAAAATATGTAATAACAGAATTCATCGCTGAAACAGATCAAGAGAGAATAACAATCAATACAGATGATGCATTCAAGTCAATGTTTAAGTCTCATATATCATACTTAACAAGTCGTGAAATAAGAAATTCGATTGAGGATGCACTAATTGGATTCATAACAGCCGATGCTCTTGGAGTACCTGTTGAGTTTAAATCAAGAGACTATCTAAAGCAATATCCAATAAGCGAAATGATAGGCTATGGAACTTATAACCAACCTAAAGGTACTTGGTCAGATGATTCAACAATGACCCTTTGTCTGGCTGAATCACTACTCGATGAAGAATTCAGTCTAAAGAAGCTCGCAAACAGATTCATAAATTGGGTCGATTGGGGGTATTGGACACCTCATGGAGAACTGTTCGATATTGGAAATACAACTAATGCAGCAATTGAACGATTAAGAACAATTGATGATCCAAAATTGGCGGGCGGAAAACATGAAACCGAAAATGGGAATGGATCTTTAATGCGAGTTCTTCCATTGGTCTTTGAAATCTATGATGTTAGAGATGAAGAAGAACAATTTAAAACAATTAGGGATGTTTCAAGCTTAACTCATGCTCATGATAGATCGATTTTATCTTGCTTCTATTATCTCACTTTAGCAAGATTCTTAAGAGGACATGAATATCCGCCTATGGAAATGTATAAGTTGACAAACAATGTTTTTAAAAGATTTGTGGATAAACAATCAATCGATAAAAATGAACTAAAACATTTTGACAGACTTATAAACGATTCAATTCAAGATTTGGACGAGTCAAAGATAAGGTCAACTGGTTATGTAATAGATACACTTGAAGCAGCTGTTTGGTGCTTATTAACAACGAAGAATTATAGGGATGCTGTATTGAAAGCTGTCAACTTGGGAGAAGATACAGACACAGTTGCAGCAATTACAGGAGGACTTGCTGGGCTTTATTACGGTATAGGTCAAATACCTGAAAATTGGATTAATAGTCTTGTAAAACTTGAGGAGATAAACGAACTAATAGATAAACTAAGTAACAAATATGGGGAAGCCAGATGCTAACATTAGGTGATGACGGCATATCTCTTCGTTCCTCAGAGAGACGACCGCATACCATTATACGT